>ENA-UOYA01000043-UOYA01000043.1-activated-sludge-metagenome-genome-assembly--contig:-NODE-43-length-158609-cov-223.101410_pt1 | contig 158609 bp, 216 predicted proteins | sample MGYA00238163_ERZ764804 | MGnify/ENA primary metagenome ERZ764804 (study PRJEB28919, sample SAMN05720223) | activated sludge metagenome | isolation source: Anaerobic digester | place: Hong... | reverse complement strand
CCTTCGGTGAACTGGGTATGCTTGACCGCGACCGCATCTCCACCTGGCTTCGCTCGATGCTCCAGCAGACGCCGGAGAAGGGTGAAGTTGGCCGCACAAAGCGAGATGCAGCCATCGCGATGCACTACTACCTGCACCGCCTGCGCACCACGATGCACCGCTTCTTCAAGGAGTTTGAGCAGGAGCTGCTGAGCCGCAACCTTAGCGATACATCTAAGGAGCGTACGTTCCAGAAGAGCACCCAGCAAGGCCAGCAGCTTCTCAAGTCGCTCGGTAAGCGCACCGCTCCTCGCCCAGCACCCAAGCCCGGCGCGGCTCCCTCAGTGCAGCCGACGAAGTCGAAGGAGGCCATCGACGCCGTTGCCGCCTTCAAGCAGCTTGGTGTTGACCAGGGCGAGGCCCAGCAGCTGGTGTCTGACGCCTTGGCTGCCCTTGGCGCGGATGCCACAGCTGACCAGATCGTGAACTGGGGCACGCGCAAGATCAAGCGCACGCCGTAAGTGTAACAGCTTCGCGCTGTTACAATCTAACCTACATCTTGGCGCAGGTTGGTGTATAATGCACCTATGCTGCAGACCAAGCGAAAGAAGCGTTCAGACCGTATGCATGTGATCTACCTGGTCACGTGCCAGCCGACGGGTGAAAAGTACGTCGGTCTCACGGTCTGCGCTGGTAACACCCCGAAGAAGGCCGTCGCTGGTCGCTGGACGCGTCACGTTACCCGTGCGCTGACGCAGGACAAGGACTGGACGCTGTGCAAGGCAATCCGCGACCACGGTCCGGAAGCCTTCATGGTCGAGGTCCTCGAGAAGGTTCGCGGCAAGGCGGAAGCCCACGTTCGCGAGCGTGAAGTTACCAAGGCGATCGGCGCCACCCTCAACACTGCCTGAAGGAACCACCATGTACGTCGCTCTCATCGTCGCCTGCGGTCTCGTGATCGTGCTGGCGATCGCCACCATCGAGGCAGTCCGACGCATGGACCGCACCACCATGGAGCTGGCGCGCGTCAAGCACGCCCGTGACGAGTACGTGTGGCGCAACATGGGCCTGACCAACCAGGTCGAGCAGCTGAAGGCTGAGCTCCAGAAGCTGAAGACCGGCACGTCGGCAGCCGCGCAGAAGCGCGAAAGCGTCGAGCAGCTGCTCGATGAAGGCGATCAGCGGTTCCTGGTGGGCAGCGAGAAGCTGGTCGACAAGGACGGCTTTGCTGGCACCGTGCTCGAGTTCAAGCCCACGCAGGTGATGTGATGACGCCGAAGGTCCTCGCTCGACCCGAGAAGGTCCTCAAGTACGCCAAGTGGTGCCCTACGCTGGTCACCCAGGACGGCCGCAAGTTCACGTGGGCCCACCTGGTGAAGGACTACGTAGCCCAGCTGGAGGTCGGTGAGACCGTCATGCTGGCCCACCGGCTGAACGTGCCGACCGAGGACTGGTGCTTCGAGATCTACCCGGTCACCATCGCCGAGGACCAGTGGATGAAGGAACGCGGCCGCCCCAACTACCCGCATACGTGGTTTGGGAACGGCCGCTCAATCGTTGTGGAGATCCGCTGATGAAGCTCTACCTTTGCACGTTTCGCGTCGACGTTCACAAGTACATGGGTCGCACCATCAAGGGCGAGAAGGACTTCCGCCTGGTGTACGCGGAGGACGAGGACGAGGCGCAGCGCAAGTTGGAAGCCAATCTCGGCACCGACCGCTGCGAGCCTGGCGACGACAGCCGGTGGCTGCACGACTTCGAGGCCCACGAAGCCATCCAGTAACCTGCGCGCCGAGGTGTAAATACCGCCCCAGCTGGAGTACAATGCACCATGCGCGATGACTTTGCCAAGCAGCTCGTAGAACGCGAGCGCATCCACAGCCGCGATCACTACCACAACTACCGCAACGTTCGCGGCCCGAAGGGCGCGTGGAACGACGAGGAGGTCGGTGGCCGTGAGAAGATGCGCGTGCGCTACAACCACGGCTACGACCGCAAGTCGTTCAACGAGAACCTGAACCCGCTCAAGCGCTGGCTGCACAGCTGCCTCGGCAAGAAGTGGGACAAGTGCTACAGCGAGCTGCGCAAGACCTTTGACGCCCGTAGCGTGGTGAACAACCACATCCTCGAGCACCTGTTCGACTTCGTCGAGGTCAACACCAAGCTCGTCGATGGCGTCGTCATGGTCCTGGAGGGCTACAGCGGCTCGCAGGGCTACGTGCCTCTCAAGAAGCGCCAGTACAACATGCGCTGGCCGTCGTACTACGTCTGCCCGAAGGACGGCACCCTCAAGACGATGCACAAGCCTTCTCGTCGCTCGGTCGAGAAGCAGCGTGAGGCCGACGAGCGCCGCAAGCGCGATGCCGTCTTCCGCGTTCTCGACGACAAGACCCACCTGCGCCTGGTCGACGGTGTCTGGTACGCCTTCGGCATCGAGCCCCTGCCGGCCGCCGAGTACCGCTTCGAGCCGCCGGCCGGCAAGACGCTCTTCCGCGTGGCTGGCTTCGGTGACAACGCCCGTATGCGGACCTGGGACCAACTGAACGAGCAGGAGAAGCGGAACAACGGCAACATGGTCATCACCAAGGGCCTCGTTCACGACGTCTTCCTGGACGCCAAGATCTACCGTCCGGTCCTGATGACCAGCTACCGCGGTCGCATGTTCCCCTACGGTGGCCGTGCCGAGAGCCCTGCCGGCCGCGGCGTCTACTACGCCACCAAGAAGACCGCCTCCCACAAGCAGCTCAAGCAGGTCGGCCTGGCTGAGTGATGAGCTCGACGATCAGCTTTCTCCTGCAGTCCAACCAGGACGAGCTGCAGAACGCCATGCAGGGGCTGGCGAACGAGTTCGACCTTGACATCGATGCCTCGGCCACTTCGATGTACGTCACCCAGGACTACCTGCTGACCCTGATGCCGCGCGACAAGCGAGGTCAGGACCACATCATGCCCCTGAAGTGGCGCGTTACGGAGTTCATGAAGCGCGTGCTGGCAGTCCTTGCCACCTCAGACAACCTGCAGGTTGGGCTCGCCGCCAACACCTCGCTGGCGTTCTACATCCAAAGCATTCCCAAGCCGCCTACCATCGAGCAGGTGATGGCCTCGGCCAAGTGGGAACCATACCTCCACACCACCACCGGTCCCCTGGTACGGGCAGTTATCGCCCTGCGGATCCGCGAGAAGATCGCCTGAGTTGCCCGTAAATAGGGTCAAACTGCCGGGTTGACCCAATGCGTGTTCGCGAGCTGCTGATCGAAAACGAAGCCACCGATCCTTTCACCTACATGAAGGTGCTGCAGAAGGAGTTCGCGGCGCTTGCGAAGGAAGAAGGCTTCGTCATCTCTGCCGCAATGGGCTGGCCAGCGCACGGTAAGGATGGCACCTGGTTCGGCGGTGGTTTCAAGCCTGCCAGCCGCAAGAAGGACGACGATATCGTCAATGCCAAGGATCTGCCAGTTGAAGCACGCCTCAAGTTTCTGATGCAGCAGGTGAAGGGCGTTGTGCACAAGATTGCCGCCCGGCTCGAGGAGCTGGCCAAGTCCGGCCACGTCATCAAATTTTCACCTGGTGCGCAGCGCGGCAAGGTAGTTGTAGACGGCACGCCCGGCAAGCTGGAGCAGGAGATGCTTGCCGCCGTGAAGCTGGTGAACCCGCCTGGTACGAGAGCGTGGATCACTGACGACGAGCTGAAGCTGCCCTGTGTGGCATGGTTCGTTAGCAAGCCAGCTCACATGTCAGACGTTACGTCGGTGCGCTTCACCATGACTGGCTACACCGGAAACTCGACAACCGGAAAGATGAAATCAGGGCACACCTACACCGTGGATGAGAAGTTCACCGTCGAGCTTGGTGGTGCGATGCCCACGGCAGAGGCGAAGGCATTCGAGAAGCGCTGGAAAAAGTGGCACTCCGCCAACAGCGGAAAGTGGGTCAGCTCCACTTCTTCCATGTCACCTGCAACTGCAGACTACGACAGGTTTGCAGAGCAGGTTTGGAAGCTTGCCAACAAGCACGGTGCCAAGCTGCCTAAGATGGACACGAAGTACAGCAGCCCGTACCTGTCACTGAAGCTAAACGTGCTCACGAAGGGCACCATCCGTCTTCCCACAGAAGACCTGATCTCCTTGACCAAGGAGATCAAGTGATCAACATCGAGCTCGTCGACCGCGCGCAGGACGCTGCCGATGAGGACTACGTCTTCATCAGGGAAACGGCGCTGAAGCTAGGGTTCAATCCCTTCCAGCGCTCTGACACCGAAATCCACTTCATGCATGAGAAGGGCTACGGCATTGCACGCTATGAGTTCAGCTTCGTCGATCGCGGTGAAGAGGGACTGCTTGAGGACACAGACCGCATTCGCATGCTGGTCAAGAAGCTTGCCGAGCGCGTCGCCAAGCAGGTAGACGAGGGGCGGCCGTGTGCATTCAAGAACAGCCCACCGCTTGATTGGACTGTCAGCGGTGAGAGGCAAATTCAGAAGTGCATGCTGAACCAGGCCTTCGGTCCTATGTCAGTTGGCGTTCCTAACAAGGGCTTCAAGCTCTACTGGCTGCAGCGTACGAACAAAGCGCCCGCGCAGGCCGAGCTGGATGAAGGCAAGGTCAGCAAGAAGATCATCTACCCCGACGGCTCAGAGATCGATGACGGCTGGCGCCACGACCTCCGCGGTGAGTTCAAGAAGGTCTTCGAGCAGTTCGGCGTCTACAACCGCGCGCCTGCCCGCTTCTCCAAGTGGAGCATTCACGAGGCCGACTTCGGCGGTGAGTTTGAAATCCTGAACGCACCAGAGAACATGTTCACGCAGAAGCAGCGCGCGGACCTCATGGTGAAGGCGATCGCCAAGAAGCTGATCGAGCTTGCCCACCGCGGCTACCTCATTCGCCCTGAAACAAGGCTCGCTCAGGCCTTTGGTCCAGGTGGCCAGCCGATCCCATCAGTTGATGAGGTCGTGCGCCTGCTGAAGCCGTCCTACCAAGAGAGCACTGATCCACGTCGCCCAGCAAAGCTGAAGGTCTACTGGATCGTTGAGAGCGCGGCCCACTTGCCAAAGAAGAAGTCACCATGAAGGTCACACAGCTCCTCGAAGCCGAAGTTCCGGCCTGGGTTAAGAAGCTTGACAGCGACTACAAGCACCTGCTGCGGTCCTGTGGCTTTGAAGATCGAACTCCTCCCAAGCCGGAGAAGGTCTACCTCAAGCACCCAAAGCGCGGCCATAAGCTGACGGCTGACCCACACGAGTTCACGATGTGGCGCTTCGGCGGCTTCCTGCGTCCGAAGGCCGGCAACACGATGTTCAGCAAGAGCGAGCAGATCGACATGGGCAAGATCGCTCTTCCTGGTGAGATCGCCAAGTTCCTCATCAAGCTGGCCGCCGACAACCCAAGTCGAGTGGTGCGTACGTTTCACGATTACCACTGGGCAAAGGATCCTGACAGGCGCGTTATCCGCCCAGATGATCCAGTCAAGCTGGTAACGGAGCTGGTTGCCAATGTTCTGCGCAACAAGCGCCGGTGGACAGGGTCCATCTACAAGGGCAACGAGGAGGCGCACGATGAGCTGTTCTTCACGTGGGAAATCGATCCTCCGCGCGACTTCACGCCTGAGACCCCGCAGCCCGAGCGCAAGCTCATTCGCGTTGTGAAGAAGTCAGCATGATGCTGCATGAAGTTAAGGGCTACGAGCCGCTGCTGCCGCCGATCGGCAAGGGCATGGACAACGTCACGAAGCAGCTGCTGACGCGGTACAGGGAGCTTGCTGCCAAGCACGGCTTCACCATCGATGGCGCCACAGGCAAGGCAACTGGCCAGCTGCCTGTCACCCGCAAGGACTTCATCCTCATGGGTGGTACCTTCATCCCAAAGGGCGGCATCCGCGGCGAGGAGAAGCAGAAGGTGCCGTTTGAGCAGCGCATGGCGGCCTTCGTGCATGACCTCTGGAACCAGGAGCTGAAGCGCCTGCTGGCTCGGTCCATCAACAACGACCTTGAGACGGACTACGAGGTCGTCATCCAGAAGCTGAAGACGAACAACATCCAGGATGTCTGCACCCTGCGTGACGGCCGCCGGAACCGGTGGATTGAGATTGAGAAGACAACGCCTGAGCAGGTCATCAGCAACCTCACGTTCAGCCGCGAGCGGCGTGACCTTCCCTACTGCGTCCTGACCTGGGGCATCATCCGCTCAGGTTCCACGGAAGAATAAATACAGCTACCAACGCAACTGACTTTAACCCTTCGAGCCCCTAGTCAGTGGGCTGTTCAAGATGTTGGAAAGGAAGCTGAGTGATGTACTCGGAAAAGCTTGCTATCGCCGTCAAGCACAATGGTCGCGTTCTACGCGAGCACGGCGACACTGTCCACCTCCCCTTCGGCAGTGAATACTCCCTCCACTTCAAGAACCTGAACTCCGTACGGGCACTGGTGCGCGTATCGGTTGATGGTCAGGACGCCACTGAGGGCACCAGCCTCATCGTGCCAGCGAACGGCACCGTCGAGCTGGAGCGCTTCATCAAGGGCGGAAACCTGTCCAGCGGCCACAAGTTCAAGTTCATCGAGCGCACCTCGAAGATCGAGAACGGTCCGCGCGGCATCAAGTCAGAAGACGGCCTGATCCGCGTCGAGTTCGAGTTTGAGCGCCAGCCCGCCAAGATCGAGTACGAGACGATCAAGAAGACGTACGTCGAGGAGTACTGGAAGACGCGCCCCTGGCCGGTCTGGTACTACCCGAGCTACACCGTCACGAGCACGCCATTTCCACCTGGTGAAATCCTCTGCTCGGCTGTCAACGGCGTGAACGGCATCTCCGCCTCCGACTTCAAGATCGGCTCGGTGACCGCCAACATCAGCCAGACGTGCGACAGCTTCGGCGTCGCGCAGAACGCCTCAGCAAGTGCCAGCCTTTCTTCAAACACCGCAACCTACTCGTCTCCCACGAGAAGCACCAAGCTGGGCAGCCTCGACGCCAGCAACATGCGCGTCAAGAAGACGTTCGTTCCACCGCAGGTGGAGCTGCCGCAGCTGAACGACGTCGGCATCACGGTGGCTGGAAGCGAGAGCGACCAGAAGTTCCAACAGGGCGCCTGGTTCCCGACCGATGGTCAGAAGCACGTCATGGTGCTGAAGCTGCTCGGCGTGATTGGTGAGAAGGCTGTGCAGCAGCCGGTCACAGTCAAGACCAAGCAGGAGTGCCCCACCTGCGGTACCAAGAACAAGCACGGCACGAAGTTCTGCCGTGAGTGCGGTACGAACCTAGCGGCGTGAGCGTAAATAGGTCTCCACATACGGAGACCTATCATGCTAGACCTACTCAAGAAGATCGGTGTACCAGCAACGGTGGCAGCAGTCATCGCCACGCTGGTCACCGTGGTGCCATTTCTCTTCAAGATCGATGAGCGCTACGCCAAGGAGGAGGACCTCAAGGCGCAGGTAGCGAAGCTTGAGGCCGCGAACAACGACCTTCGCAAGGAGCTCGCGCAGCTCGTTGGTTTCCAGCAGGCAATGGTCTCTCTCATCCAGCAGGGAAAGACGGCCAAGCCGGTGTCCTACGAGCTTGATGAGGTCGGTGGCTTCATGCGCGTTCAGCTGAAGATCGAAGAGAAGCCCAAGGACGTGAAGGAGCCAGCACCGGCTGCCTCGGCCGCCAGCGCCCCAGCCCCAGCCCCTGCTGTCACGCAGCTTCGCCGCAACAGTGAGCTGGAGAAGCTGGAAAAGCCACGCAGCTGGAAGGAGCTGTCCGATGGGCTTGCCCGTCAGCAGATGCGGCTCATCAAGGACTGACGCGTGCAGCTTCGAGAGGTTCACGATCCGTACTACCTGACGTTCACCGATCCATCAGTCGATGCTGTCAGGAACCTTCTACGGTTGAACCCCACCTACTGGGAGCAGTTCACCAAGTTCAAGCACCACGCCCTGCCTGAGGATGTTGGTCAGGCGCTGATTGAACAGGTGCCGTGCTGGCGACAGCTGAAGCTCTGGAACCAGCGCGTCTCCATCTTCGTTACGCCACCGCGCACGTACTACCGAGCCCACCGTGATGGCTACGACCTGATGGCCGGGCTCAACTACCCGCTGCACATTGCCGACGATCGCTCCATCACCCGCTTCTGGAACGATGAGCAGGTACTCGGCATGTACAAGGTGGATGCGGTAACGAAGAGGTCACGTGAGCTCGTAAACTTCAACCCGTACCGCCAGCAGCCGGTCTGCCAGTTCACGATGAAGCCTGACGAGGCGGTGGTGCTCAACGTCGGCAACTTCCATGACTTTCACAACCGCTCTGACCAGCACCGCGTCATTCTGACGTTTCGAACGCTGGACAAGGACATGACCTACGAGCGGTTCAGCTCCATCGTCAAGGAAGCCTGCAGCTCACCAGCGTCGCACGTCCAAACGTCGGTGTAAGGAACAGCGTACTGCGCTGTCAGCTTCCTGTCAAGGGGCTTGAAGAGGTGCCGAACCTTCTCACCACCATCAAACTTCTTCCTCCGCACCAGGTCTGGCCAGTGATCGCGGTAGATGGCGTACTTCACCTCGCGCGAGTGGGGCAGCAGTAGGTTCGCCGCCTTGTTCTTTCCTGCAAGCAGCTCCTGATACCGCGGCTCCTGCAGCGCCGCGAGCATCATCTCAGCGGTGTGCTGGAAGAAGCCCATCACTCCACGAACACCGAACTTGCGCTCGAAGCGGTACCACGCCAGGTCGTACTCGTACTCAACGTAGCGCCATGACCGATCTGGCTGCTTGAGAAGCAGCACCTCACCGTTGCCCAACACCGGCAGCCCACCCCGCTGGTACAGGTGCTTCATGAGCTCCATGTGCGGCACCATCTCGAAGAACGAGCACTGCGTCTCGGTGAAGAGCGAGTGCGCGAGCCGCGACTGGCACCACTCCTCGATGTCCATGTCGTACCACTCGTGGCGCTCAAGCAGCCCGTGGCGCTCCAGGAAGAAGCGCGCGTAGTCAACCTCATGCGAGTTCAGCCCATTGGCGAAGCGAAAGGTGGCGGTTCGAAACGGCCGACCGCTTTCCAGAAAGGCCTTGGCGACAACCTCGCTGTCCAGGCCGCCGCTCAGCAGCACCACCGGTTCGTAGCCGTACATCGCTGCCTGCCAGTGAATGACCTCGGCGGTGCGAGCGCACTCCTCACGAAACGAGCCGACTGGTCGCTGCACCTTTCCGTAGCTGCACCACATGGTGTTGGGTGCCACCTTGTCCTGTGGGTTGAACCTGCCATCTCCGTAGCCGTAGACCAGGTTGTGATTGAAGAAGTCCACCGGTGCAGTCCTAAATACGAGCGTGCTGGTATTTACCGGAGCCCCACGTGACACCGCTGGCAGTTGACCTGACGCTTCCCTTTGACACCGATCACCTGCGCTCGATCGCAGTTCGTGACTGCGACTTGACGGTGAGGCACCAGTTTCGGGTGCCAAGGGAGAAGATGGACCTCCAGATCATGGACCTTCTGGCAAGTCACGGCATCACCATCTCCCACGCTGAGGCCTTCGTCACGCCACCGCGGCAGCTGCTCCCAATCCATGTAGATGGACCCGAGCTCAACAACATCGCGAAGCTGAACTGGCAGTGGGGAGCGCAGGGCTCATGGATGATGTGGTGGAAGCTGAAGAACGGTGTGCAGCCCACTCAGCGCATGACCGCAATTGGAACGCGCTACCTCACGATAGAGGCTAGGGACTGCATCCCAATCTACCGCCATCAGATCAAGCAGCCGACCCTCGTCAATGTCGGCACGCCCCACTCAATCATGAACATGACGAGCGAGCATCGCTGGGTGCTCAGCCTCGTGCTGTGGGACATTCAGGGCGACCGTGCCCTGTTCTTTGATGAAGCGCTCGAGCGCCTCAGTCAGCTGAGGTCGGTGCAGGAGCCGTAAGCACGACCAGGCGAGCAGCATCTGGGCGATCGCTCATGCCTTCGATCGCCAGGTCCACCTCAGGGTAGGTGGTGATGTTCACCTGAAGGGCTTCAGCCAACCAGTTGCGCGCCTCGATGAACGTTTGGAAGACGGTATCGTCAGCGCGCAGGTGCAGCATGGCAGCCTGTAGGTCAGCTGAAGATGCAAACACCATCACGGTGAAGTGGTTGATGGCGTCATGGTCGGTGTACAGCTCCACCAGCGTGCCTGGAGCGGTCAGCATCTTCACCTGCAGCTGGCGCCAGGCAGACACGTAGCGCTCAAGAGCGGTCATGTCGGTCAAACCGGCTGGTACTGGAGCGCGTCCATCGCGAATGTCAATGAAGCCAGCGGCTGTGAACCAACCGGGGCTGGATGGGTTGCGCTTGGTGTACTTGGTGATGCGGGCCTTGAGCGTCATGGTGGCGTCCTTAGATGTGGCTGAAGTCAGACCGAGGGTGGCTGCTGACAAGAGCGTGCTGGCCATATTTAGCGAGCGACCGCTCCATGAGGTCCTCATACCGGTCCAGGTCGAGCCGACCGGCATGGGTGATCAGCAGTGCCTTCTCATAGGCTGGATCGTGGGTTGAGGCGTGGGTAACCCTAAGGTTGTTCCATGCAAAGGCACGGGTTCCCTCAACGCGCGGCAGATAGACGCCGCCTGCGTACTTGTTGTTCTCTACCGGGCTCTCGCGAATGATCAGCGTTCCGGCCGGGTTGGTATCAAACAGCATCAAGCGAAAGGCGCACGGCAGGTCGTACCATGGGCCCTCATCACGGTGGTGGCTCACCGGCATGTTGCTTGACCAGATGGACCAGTTTGCCACACCCTCATACGGCAAAGCCGCGAGATACTCACCGATGGCCGGAAACTCCGTCAAAACGTCTTCGCGCACGTTCACCTGCCAAATGGCATTGTTCATCGGTGCTCGGTCGATGCTTCGAAAGGTCTTGACTTCGTTGTAGCCACCGGCGACATCAGCGCGCACCTTGTTGATGTGCTGCGAGTTCTCGGCAAACCACTGCCGAAACGCATCATCAACCTTCGGATCAGGCAGGTCGAGCGGCAGGTAGAGGTAGCGGCCGTACCGCTCCTCCAGCTCCACGAAGCGAGCAATTGTGCCCGGTTTCACCAATCCGTTGGCAAGGGCGTGTCGCCGACGCTCGGCTAGAAGGTTGATGCTGGTCATAGTGAGGTTGGTCTGCTGTGGTATTTAGGCACCGGTGGAGGCCATAAATACGACAGGAGAGCCCACCATGAAGAACCTGCTGCGTCCCAAGGAGAGCGTCCTCGTGACCCTCCAGATCATCGCGATCGCAATCACCCTCGCCATTCTCACAACCGACCATTCCCACTCGCTGATGGCTTGGACGCTTAGCCTGCTGGGCTACGCAGCCGTATTTGGCCTTGGCATCACCGTCACCTTCCACCGCCTGCTGGCGCACCGCTCGTACGGCCTGTGGAAGCCGCTTGAGTACCTGTTCGCGCTGTTTGCCAACCTCGGCTGCACGGGCTCGAGCGTTGGCTGGGTCTTTGTGCACCGCGCCCACCACGCCTTCTCCGACAAGGAAGGCGATCCGCACTCACCTGTTGTCTACGGCCCGCTAGGCGCCATTACCGGCCAGTACGGTCAGAAGTTCGAGGAGTTCGGTGGCAAGTGGATGGTGCGCGACATCATCAACGACCCGGTGCACCGCTTCTACCATGACTACCACCACGCGCTGGTCATTGGCTACCCGCTTCTGCTTCTCGCCATCTTCGGACTGGACACGCTTGCGTTTGCGTGGGCAGTCCCTGTGGCGCTCAACACGCTCGTCTCTCGGCTGAGCAACTGGATCGACCATGAGCCGCTGTTCGGACGCAAGGACTTTGACTCGAAGGACCAGGCGCACAACGTCTGGTGGTGGAGCCTCGTGTCCTTCGGTGAGGGCTGGCACAACAACCACCACGCCCACCCGGCCGACTACCGCTTTGGCTACGGCTGGCAGTTTGATCCAGGCAAGTACGTCATCAACGCGCTGAAGGCCGTCGGCCTGGCCTGGGACGTTCGACAGGTTGGTGACGACTGGCGAAAGGTCGCATGACGCTTCTCCTTCTCGGACTGCTGCTGACGCATCTCACGATCGCCAGCGTGTCCATCTACCTTCACCGCTCCCTTGCCCATAGGGCGCTGACGCTTCACCCTGCGCTGGTGCACCTCATTCGGCTCTACCTCTGGCTTGGCACCGGCATCAACACTACCACCTGGGTAGGTGTTCACCGCAAGCACCACCGTTACGTGGATGCTGCTGGTGACCCGCATTCACCGCACCTGTACGGCCTGTGGAACGTGCTAGTTGGTGGAACGTTCCTGTACCTCCATGAAGGCAGCAACCCGATTGCCATGCAGGCCTACGCCCGCGGCTGCCCAACGGATTGGCTTGAGCGAAACGTCTACCGTCAGTCCAAGCTTGGGCCATTCATCGGCATGGTGCTGCTAACCGCTCTGCTTGGCTTGGGTGGCTGGATCATCTGGCTGGTGAACTACCTCTGGATCCCGTTCTGGGGTGCGGGTGTCGTCAACGGCGTCGGTCACTGGTTGGGTTACCGCAACACCGACACCAAGGACTACAGCACAAACATCTTCCCCATCGGCCTCATCATGGCCGGTGAGGAGCTGCACAACAACCACCATGCCAACCCCGCATCTGCAAAGTTGTCCGTGAAGTGGTACGAGTTCGATGCTGGTTGGCTTTGGATCCGTCTTCTTTCCTTCGTAGGACTTGCCCGTGTACACGCTGCGCCGAGCCGAGACTGAAGATGACTTCAAGCAGGTGAAGCGCCTGTGGACAGTGCACGCGCGCCTCATGCGTACGAAGGTACCTGAGCGCACGGACCTCGATGTCGGCTTCATCGAGTGCGCCTTCCGAGGTGATGACCTTGTGGCGACCATGCGACACCATGACTGGGACGGCATGCAGATGTACTCGATCGACAGCATCTACGTGAAGCCTGGTGAGATGACGTACTACGCCGCGCTGCCAGGACAGAACAACCCCATCTCACCGCTCATCGACCACATCGTCGGCGCACGTGAGGCAGCAGGCCAGTTCACCTGGTGGTACAGCCGCGCGATTGCCCCAGGCTACACGAAGATGCACCGCAACGGCTACTCGTTCATGGGTGCCTCAAGGCTCGGTCACCGCTACCAGAAGTTCCTGATGGAGATCGTGCCAGCTGGGCAGCGCTCAACCGTGACAACGCACGACACCCTGCTAGGTGCGCGCACCTACGACAAGGACGTGATGGTCGTCATGTGCTGCCTGAAGAACGAGCACCGTCAGCCGGCCCTGCAGCTGGGTGATGAAGTGGAGTACTTCTGATGCGTCAGCCCCTTGTTGAACGGCTCGCCACCGTAGACGGCTACTTCATGAACAGGGCGCTCAGTGAGCTGCGCACCATCGACTGGGCAACCATCGGACAGGATGAGGTGCGCCGCCGCTCAGGAGTGTTTGGCACCAGCACGGCCATTCCGCTTCGCGTTCACGATACCAACCGCACCGATCTGACCGTGCTGGAGTACGGCGAGATTGTCGAGTGCCGCAACACGCAGAACTTCAACACGCTGCCGGCCCTGGCCATCCTTGCCGGCTGGGCGTACCAGAAGGTGAAGGGCCTGCACATGGGCCGCATTCAGTGCGTGCGCCTGGAGGCAGGTGGTGATGTCGGTCTTCACATCGATCCAGGCACCTACTTTCAGGTGCACGACCGCCTGCACATCCCGCTCATCACCGACGAGGGCACCATCTTCTTCGATGACCTCGGCAACGAGGCGCGCATGCCACATGGTGGACTGTACCGCCTGAACAACCGCGACCTGCACGGCGTGCGCAATGAGAGCACCAACCCGCGCGTCCACCTCATCATTGACATTCAAACGAAGGAGCACCCATGGAAGTCGGCCTGAAGCACGGAGCTCCGTTCCAGTACCTCGATGAGTTCTGCCCTGAGGTGAACTGGGAGGACATCCACAACGACACTGCCCGTGGACTTGCCAAGGCGCCGTGGATCAAGACGGCCGTTTCGGCTGGCGCGCACGACGACTGGAAGGCCGAGGAGATGGCGACCTACTACAAGGGCGCGGACAAGCTGCTCACCCCACAGCAGCAGGCCATCTTCAAGAACCTGTCGACGATGGAGCAGCGCATCAAGTTCCTGTCGCTGACAACACCGATGCGCCACCCCTTCTGGCTCTGCTTCCTGCGCGCCAACAAGCAGGTGGAGCAGACGTACCACGAGAACAAGGCCATCGCCGAGCAGTGCTACGACACGCCGAACGTGGTGTACTTTCCGAAGCTGATGGGCCTCATTCGCAAGCTGCCCATGAAGAGCATCGGACGCGTGCTGATCTTCATGACCGAGGCGAACAACGAGACCGTGCCGCACTTTGACGCCTCAGACCAGGCGCAGCGCGAGCGCATGGGCAACGCCGACTTCATCTACTTCCAGCCGCAGCTTCAGGCGCAGGGCGTCTGCAAGCGGATCTACGTGATGGACGAGAACAAGCAGCGCATCTACGCAGATCCTTCCAAGGCGTTCATCTGGTTCAATGAGATGGACTGGCACGGTACTGAGGCCGCGCCGGTGTTCACGTACAGCGTCCGTGTTGAGGGTGTGTTCAATGATCTCGTCCGACCCGCAGGCTAAGGACTGGCCGTCGCTCTTTGAGCCAGATGGCAAGGGCCCCTGGGCCGTTCGCTACAACTGGATCAGGCACACCAACAACGAGGAGTTCCTTGAGAACTACTTCGCTGATGGAAGCAGCGAGCTGAAGCTCAACCTTCGCAACATGACGAAGGACCTTGCTCACCTCTGGAAGCCACACAACGACGCGCTCGCCCGTGGTGAGATCAGCGGCAACATGGTGTTCCGCATCAAGACGCTCAACCGCGCCAACCGCTCCATCGATCACATGGAGGTGTGGAAGTCGCCTGAGCACATTGAGCGCACCTTTCACACCGACTACCCCGAGTGGCCGGATGCCATGAAGGCCGAGCTCGGACAGAAGGTGCGTGAACGCGGCTTCATCATCTGCCCGCTGCAGCGCCCCTATCCGCTCATCAGCCGCCGGCAGGCCCTTGACATCTACCTTACCTACCTGAAGAAGGCGATGGCCAAGGACTTCACGCGCATCGAAAGCCCGCTCAAGTACTCATGATCCCTTCCCACTTCGTTGCCATTGCTCCACGTGTTTCACTCAACGACATTCTGGGTGCGACGGACTACTGGCGCGAGCAGCTCTATCAGAAGAAGGTGCTGGTGTTTCGCGACCTGCAGCTACGCGCCTGGGAGTTTGTGCAGGTGCACCACGCATTTGGGCGGCCATGGATGAAGCCGCTCTATGAGCTATCGCACGAGGTGCCAATCGCGGTGCAGGGCGGCGAGTGCCTGACCGTCTACAGCAACGTCATCATGCAGAAGAGCATGGGAAACGGGTCGCTGAGCTACCACCGCGACATCCCCTTCCACCGCCCAATTCGCTACCCCATTCGCTCGCTGTACCCAACCAAGCTGCCCTCCTACCCAACGTCGACCTCGTTCATTGACGCCGACGTGCTATGGGACCGCCTCCCACCTGAGCAGGCTGCACTGCTTCCGCGCTACGAGCAGGAGATCAAGCACTGGTACTCAGATGCCCTCGACCTGGCGCAGGTACCGCACAAGCTCATTCCGATGGTAGAGGAGCATCCTCACACGAAGCGGAAGTCGGTGCTGATCAACGCCGTTGGACCATGGGTGCAGGACGTGCTCCTTGACGGGCAGCGGCTTGGCTCCCAGGTGGCGCGCGATCTGATCGCCGTTGCAGACACGCCCGACAACACCTACGAACACGTGTGGCAGCTGGGCGACCTCGTGCTCTTTGACAACTGGAGCGGGGTGCTGCACGGCCGCAAGGCGCTGGGTGGTGATGAAGAGCGCGCCTTTTGGCGCATCAACGTGAAGCACTACTGGCAGAAATGACGCACTTCAAGAAGCTCACCATCTGGCAGTGGCTGCTGACTGCCGCTGCTGTCTACGTGCTGGTCACCGACTTTCGATGGCTCGACGTGGTGTACGCCGCCCTCGGCTTCTACGTGCTCGGCATCTTCGGTGCCAGCATCGGCTTCCACCGCTACCTGACGCACCAGTCCTTCAAGACGTCCAAGTTCTGGCACTGGGCCATGGTCGCCTGCGGCTCGCTCACCGGCATGGGCTCACCTTTCTTCTGGGTGGCGCTGCACAAGCACCACCACCTGAAGCCTGACACCCCTGAGGACGTGCACTCACCGCGCAACGGCGTCTTCCGCGCCTTCATCGGCTGGCAGTTTGAGCCGGCGCCTGACATCAAGACACCAGCGAACCGGTCCATGTACACCGACCCGCTGCTGAAGGTCATTCACCGCCACTACTACAAGCTCTACTGGCTGGTGGTTGGACTGGCCTACCTCATCGACTGGCGCTTCGGTCTGTTCTTCTTCACGCTGGGTGGCTACTTCATCCTCGGCATGTTCGAGAACCTGGGCAACGTGCTGCTGCACCTGCCTTCGGTCGGCTACCGCAACTTCGATACGCCTGATGACAGCCGCAACATCCACTGGTACGCGCTCATCACCCTGGGAGGCGGCTACCACAACAACCACCACCGCTGGCCTGGCCGCTACCGCTTCGGAGAGCCGCACGAGCTGGACATGGGAGCGTGGTTCATCGAGAGGATCAAGACATGAAGACAGCGCGCGGTCGCGTACACGGTGACGGCCCAAGCCGTAGGGAGCTCAAGGCCTTCCACCGCATCGGCACCTTCCCCGAGGCGCTCGTTGACGAGCTCGACACCCTTGCCCGCACCTGCGAGCGCAACGACCTGGGTGGCGACAACTACACTCTGCCGTCCAGCTTCGATCTGACGGGAACGTTCAACGCCGTGCCTGCGAGCTACCGCCAGGTCCTGCTGCAGGAGAGCCCTGAGATCTACCCTCCTGACGAGACGTTCTACTGGAAGTGGGACGAGCAGTACAAGCACATTGGCGCCGCCCTGCAGGAGCACTTCACCAAGGTGTACCGCTTCCGGCTCTCTATCTCCAAGCCGCATCACTTCATTCCATGGCACATCGACACCGACCCCTCGGTCTCGTGCCGCGCCCAGATCTGCCTGAACCCAAGCGGCGTGTTCAAGTTCAAGACGAAGCAGGGCGAAGAGCACCTCTACATGGAGCGAGGCGGCATCTACTTCATCAACACCGGTTGGAGCCACAGCGTTGAGGTGGGTGATGAGGAGCGCCGAGTTGCCATCTTCGGGTTCAAGTTCAAGGACGCGCTGCAGCAGGACGGGCTATGGATCTGAACTTCGCGCCACTTGAGATTGCGTACCCTGAGCGCCAGCAGCTGATCACCGAAGCCCGGCAGCACCTCTCTGCCACCGAGCACCACATGCCGCTGGTTGACCTGGAGGCGCTCTGTCCCGCGCTGTGTGATGAGCTGAAGCGCACCTTTCAGTCGTCGTTCTTTCGAACTCGGCTGTTCATCACTCCACCGAAAACCGAGACAGGCATCCACGTTGACGGCTACAGCTGGGAAAGCGGAACTAAGTGGGCGGTGAACTTTCCAGTGCTGGGCTGCAAGGACACGCAGTTCCGCTACTACGAGGTTGATCGAGCTCAGCAGCAGCGCGATCGACACCACCGTCCAGAGATGGGCAACTCCATCGCCATGCGGTTTCCGCGATCAGCGGTTATCCGCGAACTGGACTGGGTTGAGATCAGCGCACCTACGCTCGTCCGCACCAACGTACCTCACAACGTCTTCAACCCCAATCTGGTGCCCCGCGTCATTCTCAGCGTGCGCTTCCAGCGCTCCCTGGAGACCGAGTTTGAGGTGGAGCTGAAGCGGCTGCAGGGGCTCGGCGTGGCTAAATAGCCGCATGGACAAACGCACCCTCATCCTTGCCGCCCTCATCGCTACCTCGACCCTTGCTGCCAAGACGGATGAGCTTGAGACCGCCTACTGGGACTGCGACTACGCGGCAACCCAGGGAGCCCTTGGCTTCGGTGATGCCACCACCTGCTCGCAGGTGTTCGAGGCCCTGAAGAAGGAGAAGTTCGGCGGCGACTTCAAGAAGTTCATGGAGTGGTGGAAGGACAACAAGGAAGTAGAGCACTCCAAGCGCCTCGCCAAGGACCGCTCGCGCACGTAACCACAGGTTACACTTCTGCCGCCTGCGACCTGGCAGGTGTGATACAATCCAAGCATGGAACCGAAACTTCTCACGCGCGATGAGTTCCGCGAAGCCGTCTTCAAGCGGGACGGCTACCGCTGCGTGCTGTGTGGCCGCTCCGCTGAGGAGACGCCCGAGGGCAAGCTCGACGCGCACCACATCATCGAGCGCCGGCTCTGGGGCAACGGCGGCTACTACCTCGACAACGGCGCGACCGTGTGCGAGGAGCACCACCTCGGCTGCGAGCAGACCAACTACAGCGTTGAGTGGGTTCGCGAGAAGGCCGGCATCACCAAGATCCTGGTGCCTGATCAGTTCTACCCCGAGCAGCCCATCGACAAGTGGGGCAACTACATCCTCGAGGACGGTCGCCGTACCCGAGGCGAGCTGTTCTACGACGAGAGCGTGCAGAAGGTGCTTGCTCAGGGCGGTGTCCTGGACCTCTTCACGCCCTACGTGAAGTACGGTCGTACGTTCCACCTGCCCTGGAGCCCAGGTGCTCATGACGACGACAAGACCCTGAACGATGCCTCCCAGTTCGAGGGCAAGCGGGTCATCGTCACGAAGAAGATGGATGGCGAGAACACGACCGCGTACAGCGACGGACACGTCCATGCCCGCTCGATCGACAGCAAGGGCGGCGAGGACCGCGCCTGGGTCAAGCAGTTTCTCGTGAACAACGTCTGCTTTAACCTGCCTGAAGGCTGGCGTGTCTGCGGCGAGAACCTCTGGGCTGAGCACTCGATCCACTACTACGATCTACCCTCGTACTTCCTCGGCTTCAGCCTCTGGAACGAGCGCAACGTCTGCCTGTCGTGGGACGAGACGCTGGAGTACTTCTCGCTGCTTGGCATCACGCCGGTTGAGGTGGTGTACGACGGCACCTGGGACGAGAAGAAGATCCGAGCCATCTGCGAGGGCATCGACACCAACAAGGAAGAGGGCGTCGTTGTTCGCAAGGCCGCCAGCTTCAAGTACGGCGAGTTCAAGTCGAGCATCGCCAAGTACGTCCGGGCTGGCCACGTGCAGTCAGTTTCCCACTGGCGTCACAAGCGATTGATTCAAAACGAACTTGCTTCGTGATGGTTTTCCAGTAAGAACTGGACACTTATCACCATGATGTAGGGCAAAATTCTGCGGACTAACGAACCCATGGCAGTGAGGGCATTCTTTCTTTGCCAGCTTCTTGTGGCTCTCTGAGCGTTTTGCATTCGCTTCCGCCGTTTGGGTTGTTCCCCTCATAGGGCTTGGCCTCCCACGTCGAGTTTCAGCACCCTTGGCAATACCAGCGAGGAGTTTTTCGTTTTTGGTGGCCCAAGTTTTACGCAGACTTTCTGAGGTTGAGCGCTTTGCTTCCTCAGTTCGCTGCTTTCCCCACTGCGGATGAGCTTCACCTCTCAGCGCGGTCGCCTTTCTACGATTACCCCAATCGATGGACGGTACGCCACCCGTGGCGATGTTGTACACCTCACCGCTCTCGATGAGAGCTGCCGTGACAAGCTCCTTCTCCTTCGCGTAGGCCTCAGCTGAGGTGTCGAAGCAGAAGAGGACCTCCTTTATGAAGGCGGCTCGTCCATACTTCTTGATGGCCTGCTTGAGGGCGAGACCAGACCCGAGATAGCCATCGTTGGGGTCCGTAGTCTTGTGGACGCCGATATAGAACCTGTGCGTAGCAATGTTCGTCGTGCGGTAGACAGTGTAGAATGTGTTCATGATGTGTATTTACGCAATGGACAGACTATGAAGCATTGGATGATTCTGATTGTTATCGTGCTAGCTGTATGTTCAATGCTCTTCGTCGTGCCGCGTGTACAGCGGCTTGATCGACAGCGTGAAGCTTGCCAAAATGCCTATCCGACACGGTTCGGATTGGGCGGTGACAGCGATGCTGCACGGATCCTTTTTGACATCTGCATGAAGAACGCGCACAACGAGTTCTTTGAGTTCTAGAGCGGCCCATCCCCGTAAATAGGGGATGCGCCTTGCTCAACTTGTCCCCGAAGCCGAGCACTCTCCTTACGAGACCCGTAAGGACTACCGAGAGCTGATCACTCACGCCCTGCGTGAGCTGGGTTCCGCTGCGCCCAAGGACTTCTACAAGATCTGGGACGAAGACGAGCGCGACCACAACGGAGCCATCCTCCAGGCCATTCAGCTGTGGAAGGGCGCCACTGATCCGACCAAGGTTGACAGCTGGCAGAAGGCAAACACCGCCCTGTGGGGCGCGGTCAATGCCCGAGCCGATGCCATGGACGAGGCGGCTCAAGCCTTTGAGGAAGTCGTCAAGCACGGCGTCGTACTCGACAGCCTGAGGGGCCTGGTGCCCCTGCTCAGGAAGGTGCACGAGCAGTACGAGATGGCCAAGGCGGAGATGAAGCTGGTCCAGCAGGCCTACCAGATCCTCAACCTTCTGAACACCACCGCCATCACCACGCACAACAGCGGTGAGGACAAGGATCAGACGCGCTACAAGGCGGCCATCGCCAAGGCAACCCTCAAGAAGATGGGGCTGGAGACGGTTGACCGATGAAGCTCGATGAAGTCAGCGGTAACATCCAACTTGTTCACGTCGACTTTTCAAACGGCGTGCAGTGGACGCTTTGGCTGCGCCACCTTGGCTGGGATGGACACAACCGCCGCGTCTACACAGGTCAGTGCAAGATCACCGACGAGAACAATCCCAGGCACAATGAGCACACGTTCGTTGCCGCTGTCTTCAAGGACGACGGCAAGCTGCTCGCAATCAAGCACGTTGACACCCTCGAGGATGCCATCGACGTAGCAGGCACCACCATCGCACACCAGCAGAAGGGCTACGGCCCCGACCCGCGCAACCACAAGCGCAGCTGGATGACCATCACCGACATGCAGGCCGACCAAGAAGGCTTCGACAACTCGCTGAACCGCCATGAAGATTACTGAACTCCTTGAGGGTCGCGGCAGCGGCATTGAAACCTGGCCAGTGACCAACATGATGGGTCACGTCAAGAACTTCCGCAAGATCGACGGCTGGTGGGAGCACCCGACCGAGGTGCAGCGCTGGATGAAGAGCCACGACATCCCGCAGTCGCGCGAGGACAAGGCCGAAGAGCGCCGGCGCCAGAGGGAATGGGACGACATCGACAGGCAGGAGCGCCGCGAGCAGCGCGAGAAGGCGGCGGCCGCCAAGAAGGCGCGAACCGACTACAACGCCATCGTCGCTGCAGGCGAGGAGGCCATCGGCAACGCCTTCCCTGACGGTGACCCGATCGATCACTTCGGTCCATGGCTCGAGAAGCGTGGGCTTGACATGAGCGATGCCGACGCCGCCTTCAAGAAGATCCACAAGAAGGGCTTCTACGACTACCTTGCCGACATGTGGGACGACCACGCCGCCGACCGCATCCACGATGCCCAGCACCACGGCACCCATGGCGATGACTACTCAGGTGAGTGGTTCGCCGGCGACAACCCCTGGAGGAGCTCATGAAGCTGACCGACCTTCAGGAAGCGCGGGCAGACAGCCACTCACCAAAGATGAAGCAGCTGCTGACGGCCGCGAAGGAGCTTGGTATCTCGACCAAGCTGCCAAAGAACAACACGCCTGACGACTACGACATCGACAAGCTCGTCAGCATGAAGAAGGCGGGTGTCGGCAAGTCCACGCTCGGTCCTAGCGGCGTTGCCATTCCGCTCAACACTCTCGTTGAGGCGCTGAAGAAGCTGCCAGACACGCCGCTCAGCGACGTCGCCAGCGCGCTTCGCCGCCTCGAGGGGGTCGGATTTGAAGCTGATGAGAAGCTTCGCAAGCTGCAGACTGCCACCTACGAGGTCATCGGCATGAAGAGCGACCTGCTCGCCGAAGCCGCCCGGCTGCAGGCCGTGATGCACATCATGGGCGACCTCTTCATGGCAACCAAGAGCACCGACGACTGGCGCCGCTCAATCTCAACTGCCGTACTCAAGAACGTCGGCTACCCGCTGGAGAACTGATATGCTGATCCAAGAACTTCTGCTGATCGAGGCCTCAATGCAAGGCGCCCTCAAGAAGGCGCTCAAGCCGGCCGGCACCTTCGATGACGTCTTCGGTCGCAACGCCGATGAGATCGCTGACGCGGTACACGACAAGGCAACCTCAAAGGTCTTCGTCGTTGACACGTCAAAGCCAGATGCGGCAGCTGCCGTCAAGGGCGTCATGAGCTCACCGACCTTCGCTGAGCTGCACGCCGTTCGCATCATCCGCCTCGGTGGTTCCAACCGCGCCATCGTCAGCAATGGCAAGGTCTACTTCGGTTCCTACCAAGCTGGTCGTCTGATCGAGCATGAAGCTGCTTGAGGTTTCAGGTATCACGCCTGAGAAGGCATGGCACATGGTGGAGATGCTCTCGCACACCATCGGCGTGAGCATGCGTCGGCCAGAGAAGTACGGTGAGGACCTGCCGTTCGACGGCGGTCGCGTGATGTACGACGCCCTGCAGATGATGAAGGGCGTGAAGTTCGACCATGATGGACACTTCGTTCGCTCCGAGATCAGACCGATGATCGACATGGAGCACTACATGTCGAAGCTCCGCCTGCTGTACGGCTCCAACAACGATGAAGTTGGCAACATCGCCCAGTACAACGATCTACTCCAAAGGCGCGGCTTTGAGCCAGCTGAGTGGATGAAGCCGCTCATCGATGCTGCTAAGCTGCTCTCCGACAACCGCACCATGATGGAAACTCACCTCGAGGCCGTGTCGCACGTGAGTGAGTACTTCTTCACTCTTGCTTCGTTGCTTGGCCCCAAGTCGACCTCTGATGATCACGACAAGGCGCTGATCCGCGCCGTGTTCAAGAACCTAGGGATGCTGAAGTGAGTGTAACAACCTGCACGTGTTACACATTCGCTGTGTACTTCACCGGCCAGGGTGATACAGTAGCAACATCGACCAAGCAATCGCAAGAGCGCAAGGTCACCGATCAACCTGGGTTTAACGGTTCCAAACCGCGAAACCCTGTATATAATCTCAACATCTACTCTTCAACGAGCACTTGGACTTCATCATGATCACCCGTAACGTCAAAACCACGAAGATGTTCTGGCAACAGCGCCAGAATACCGTCGTGCGCTTTGAGCGCCACGAGATTGATCGAATGGCCCTGGTTCTCGGGGAGACGAAAGCCTAACAAGCTTCAGTCAAACACCAAGAACCAGGGACCTCGCGAAAGCAAGGTCCCTGGTTTGTTTTTGGATGTAGAGAAAACCGCTTGAAAGTCCAGCGGTATACAAGCAGGATGACCGCTTTGAACCGGCCGAGTACTCTTCAGGCCGACGAGTGCGAAAAGGGATGGATAGTTTGATCCATGGGCCGCCCAGTGCAAACGACGGGCAGTTCCCATGGGTCCATTCTTCAGCCTACAAGAAGTTGTCTGAAGAATGGATCGTATGTTACAATGGGTCTGTCGTCTAACTGGCAAGATCTACGCCTCCAAAGCGTGAGGATGGGAGTTCAAATCTCTCCGGGCCCGCCACATGCATCACATCATCTACAAAACCACCTGCGAACCAACAGGAAAGTTCTACATCGGGATGCACACGACCGATGATCTGAACGATGGCTATCTCGGAAGCGGGCTTCACCTCAAGCGATCGATCAAGAAACATGGTCGATCTGCGCACCGTGTAGAAGTGCTTGAACAGCATTCGACACGGGAGAAGCTTGCTGAACGAGAACGGCAGATCGTAGATGAGCATCTCAGTAATGAGCTCTGCATGAACATCAAACGCGGTGGAGAAGGTGGGGGACACTTCTGGTCTAAAGAGCAGCAAGCTAAGGCTGCAAGTGCCGGAGGAAAGACTTCAACCAATGCCAACTTCATCGACAGTCTCGCGATCGCGAAAGCTTCGCAGACACGCAAAGAAAGATACGGACCAACGTACTACGCTGACATCGCAAAGAAGCGTTGGGCCAAACTAAACATGGGTCGCTAGCTCAATTGGCAGAGTTCCGGTCTCCAAAACCGGCGGTTCGGGGTTCGAGTCCCTGGCGGCCCGCCAAGAACATGACAACCGAACGGATGATGGTTATCTTTGATTCGTACTCAAACTTGCCGAAAGGCATACCCGTCGCCACACCTTGTTGTCATACAATTCAGTTGGGGAGAAGGCAAAGTGGTCGAGCCGCCTGCCTCTGAAGCAGGTCACTAGTGAGTTCGAGTCTCACCTCCCTTGCCAAACACATGCCGCGGTAGCTCTCAGGGAGGGCCGCTCGCTGTCTACGAGATGCAGGCGGGTTCGAGTCCCGTCCGCGGCGCCAAACACAATGCCGCTGTCGTATAGCTGGTGCGTACGCGGGTCTGAAAAGCCTGAGGAGACGGTTCGATTCCGTACGGCGGCACCAACAATAGCCTTGAGAGTGAATGGGATTCCTCTGTCCTTCACATGGACGGGTTGCGAGGTTCGAGTCCTCGCTAGGCCACCAAACACTATCTCACCGCTCATGGAGGAGGCCGACGGTTGCGAGCCGTTGGAATGCTGGTTCGAATCCAGCCGGTGGGTCCAAGCTATCTCGCCGTCGTACAACGGACTAGTACAGGACGCTACGAACGTTCAAATGGGGGTTCGATTCCCTCCGGCGGGTCCACTTTTCAACGAGTAAATAGGGCACCACACAGAGGAGCCCCATGAAGAACTACGCAGTGAACGACGTTTCAGGCCGCGATCGGCTTGCTATTCCAGCAGGTGGCACGTTTCCTCGTGCGCCTCTGATCGGCGAGCTGTTCTTCCTGTCGTGTGACATGCCCGCTGACACCAACCCGCTGCTGCCGTGGTACTCACGCGGCACCTACGCCTTCGGTGGCGTAGTTTGGGAGAAGCTCAGCGACGTTCCTCGAGCCCGCAAGGTCGGCATCATCGGTGCCCGCGAGGTCGAGAACGAAGTTCCAGTCAAGCTTGGTACACCACCGAGCCTGCGAGAAGGAACCGAGATCGTCACTGTTGCAGTTCGCCCGACCAACCGCCGCGCCACCTTCTCTGGCACCGCCACCATGTGGCTCAACACGAGAAGCGCTGGTACCGTTTGGGTTGCCGTCTTCAACAAGCTGAAGCTCTGCGCCCTTGCAGCTCAGTACGTGGAGCCGGACAAATCAGCTTCGCTCAACGTGTCGTTCTACGACGCACCGAGCACGCACGAAGAGCAGACGTACTCTCTTCGTGTTTACTCAGACGTGAAGAACGTCTTCTTCATCAACCGCGGCGACCTCGCCCACTTTGATGGAGTTGCACAGACCGCCTTCATCGTCGAAGAGAACACGTAATCACGGGGTCAAAACTTTGACGGTGAAGCTTCGCCTCTTAAGCGACTGGAACTTGGTTCGAATCCAAGTGGCCCCACCAATCTATGCTGCGTTCGTCTAGGGGACCAGGACACGACCCTTTCACGGTTGGAACGCGGGTTCGAATCCCGCACGCAGTACCAAAACTTGGGCCGTTGGCAGAGCGGTTATGCAGCGGACTCTTAATCCGTAGGAGCAATCCTGATCTGGGTTCGACCCCCAGGCGGCCCACCAAGTTTCATACACCCATCGACTACAGGAAGGTCGGCGAGGCTCTCACCCCGCAGGCACGGGTTCGAATCCCGTTGGGTGTCCCAACAATACTCCTGAATACAAAGGGTCGAGTGGCTGGGCTTTCACCCCAGTAGGCGTAACAGCTGTTAGCAGGTTCAAGTCCTGTCAGGAGTGCCAGAATCAATGCCCCTGGAGTGCGTGCGGATTGCATGCGACCTTGGTATGGTTGCGGATCGGGTTCGACTCCCGATGGGGGCACCACAACGATGGACGTATCGTATATGGGTATTACCCACGCCTGTCTAGCGTGAGAACGGGGTTCGAGTCCCCGTACGTCCGCCAAACAATGGACTCTGTCGTCTAACGGCAGGACACCTGCTAAGAAGCAGGTGATGGTTGGTTCGAATCCACCCAGGGTCCCCCAATCAATGGTGTTGCTAGTGTAGTGGAAGCACGACTGTCTGTGAAACAGTAAGCGAGGGTTCGATTCCCAGCTTCACCCCAAGAATTGTCTGTAGCTCAGTCGGTAGAGCAGCAACCACCTCATGGCGAAGGGCCAAACGCTGGTGGGTAAAGTAGGCCGTCGGTTCGAGTCCGACCAGATGATCCCATTCGATGGTGTAGGTAGCTCAATTGGTAGAGCCCTGGATTGTGATTCCAGCCGCTGCGGGTTCGAGTCCCGTCCTACACCCCAACAATCATGCTCTGTTAGGATAGTGGTAGTCTGACTCTCTCGTAAGGAGTAGGCGAGTGTTCGATTCACTCACAGAGCACCAACAGATTCTATTCCGCGAGAGGCGTCATGGTGACAACCGCACCGCTGTTAACGGTGATTAGTCAGGTTCGATTCCTGGTCGCGGAGCCAATCTAAATAGACTCATGAAAACCTTTGAGTTGCTTGAAAACAAGGTTCCTTGCCCTGTTTGTGGTAAGGAGTACAAACCACTTGGTCTTGCTTCGCACGTTAACCAACAGCATAATCCAGACTATGTGAACCCGCGGTCTACGGGAAAGGAAATCTGGAATAAGGGCAAAAAGAAAACAAACAATTCAAGTGTAGAACGAATCAGTCAAGCACTGCGTGGTAAGCCAACATGGTCAAAAGGAAAAGCGGCCTCAGATGGGCGCCGAGCGGCTACTTCTGCTTCAATGAAGAAAGCCCATGCTGAAAATAGGGCGCACAACATTGGTGCAAGTCGCTGGAACAATGAGCCTTCATACCCGGAGAAATTCTTTGCAGATGTTATCCGCAACGAATTTGCTGACAAGAACTTCAAACAGGAATATCCTGTTGGCCGCTACAGCATTGATTTTGCCTGGCCGCACTTGATGAAAGCCATCGAGATTGATGGTGATCAACACGAACGATTTGAGAAGCAGCGCGAAAGCGATGCACGCAAAGACAAAGTACTTGAGACAGCAGGATGGAAAGTTTTGCGTGTCAAGTGGAAGAAGATGTATGCTGACACTAAAGCAGAAATTGCTAGGTGCAAGGCTTTCATTGATGGCCAATAGGAGCCGGGTTCGATTCCTGGGCGGCCAGCCAAACACGAAACCCCTGCCGAAGGAACGGCGGCACGCCTCCTAAGCGAGCATGCGCTGGTTCGAGTCCAGCCAGGGGTACCAGAACATGGTGGTGTAGCATTGAGGTAATGCACTTCCCTCATAAGGAAGTCGAAGTCGGTTCGATTCCGACCACCACCTCCAAGATCGACAGCCGGATTGCAACCTGACGGTTATCACTTTTCATGATCACCCCGTCTAAACGCGCGCTCGAAAGAGCCTTTGCTGTCACAATTGCTCCTTAGCTCAGTGGTAGAGCAGCGTCTTGATAAGGCGAAGGTCGTAGGTTCAATCCCTACAGGAGCAACCAGAACATTGCCCGCGTAGCTCAATGGTAGAGCACTGCTTTGACACGGCAGATACAGTGGTTCGATTCCACTCGTGGGTACCATCCAGTTGGCCGGTAGCTTAAGGGGAAGAGCGGCGTGGTTCTGAGCCACGAGGGCCTCGGTTCGAGTCCGAGACGGCTTGCCAATTCTGATGGGGAGAAGCCAAAGTGGTCGAGGCACTGCGCTTTGAACGCAGTCACTAGTCGGTTCGAGTCCGACCTCCCTTGCCAACAACTTGAAAGGAGCGCGCTATGCGTTCAGCCACCAGCGCCTCCGGAAAACGCCCCTTCAAGGGGGTGTGACCGAGAGGCCGAAGGTATCGGGCTTTTAACCCGACGCGGGAAACCGCCACCGTGGGTTCGACTCCCACTGCCCTCACCACTAAATACTGCATGCGAGTAGGTGAACTCATTCCTCTGAGCGGTACGCACTTTCTGTCGAAGGCCTCGGTCCCGGCAGGCAAGGCAGCCGTCGCCAACCTCGGAGTGCTGGGTATCTCCATCGGCATCGGCAAGCCGTCAGGCACAACGTCGACACCATCCGTCCCGATGCCCAAGTACAAGACCATCCCTGGGCACACGCAGGGCGTAGCTGCACCACGAAAGTAACACCCCCGCCGGAGGAGCGGAGGCTTTCCTTCTAAGTTAGCCGATGGGGGTTCGAGTCCCTCCGGGGGTATCACATCCATGCCTGGGTAGCTGAGAGGTTCAAGCGCTGCTTTCACACAGCAGAGCATGTGGGTTCGAGTCCCACACCAGGTACCACTTCCATACCGCGGCCGAAGGAACGGCGCTGGCCCTCCGAAGGCTGGACGCTGGGGTTCGAGTCCCCTCCGCGGTTCCATCTTCCATACTCAACATCTCCAAGGAGAGCTCCGATGTCACAAGTCGCCAAGAAGAAGCAGAAGCTGATCGAACGCCTTGCTGTCCTCGAAGCCGAGCTCCGTCTCGCTCTACAGAAGAAGGCGTCCTCAGCTGCCGAGATCGACGTGCCTGGCAAAACCAAGCGCATTCAGGAGCTGCGACGGGAGATCGCGGCTCTGTAAGGAGCCCACATGGACACCACCTTCAGGACCAAGTTCCTGACCAACACCGACGACACCGGTCGGTTCATCGTTGTCTCGCGCCGCACCGGCCGAACGTACTACGTTGAGCCGATCGAGACAGCCCACACTCCCAAGTGGGGCTCGGTTGACCCAGCAACGGGCAACCTCATGCACAAGAAGGGCGACGGCAAGTTCCGTGGCGGCATTTCACCTAGTGAAAGTCTGATCACGCCTGAGAACGGCTTTGACCCTGAGAAGATCACGATGCTTGAGCGCGGGACCTCCCCGCTTCACGCAATCGATGTCCTGGACGCAAAGTACCCGGACAAGGCAGCAGCCTGACAGAAGTCTGAGGAGAGCTCTGAGAGCTCTCCTCTCCTGCCTCCATCCCTAAATACGCTGTGCCGCTATCGGGGCATGATAGGAACACAGCGCTAGATGAAGCTCCTCCTCGCGATCGCTCTCCTTCTGCTGAGCAGTTTCACGGCAGCTAAGGACAGCCCTCCGGCTTTCACCGTCTTCACAGGATCGGTGCGTGGTACGTACTACGCCTTCGCTGAGGACATTCGCCGCGCCTGCCCATCCATCCCAATCTCCATCGTTGCCACAGACGGCTCCACCGACAACCTCAACCGGTTGGTGCAGCCCAGCAACGGCACGAACCGCATCGGCTTCAGCCAGCTAGACGCGGTTCAGGGCCTCAGCCCCTCTGAGGCCAGCATCGCGCGCCTGCAAACGGTGCTGCAGATGTACAACGAGGACGTCTCAGTTCTTGTCAACCTCGGCTCCAACATCAAGACAATCTCCGACCTGCGCGGTAAGCGCGTGGCTATCGGTCAGCCCGGTTCTGGAGTGTGGTACAGCTCCAGCTACATTCGTCGCCTGCTCAACATCGACTGGATCGCGGTTGAGCAGGGCAACGATGAGGCTCTCCTGAGCCTCCTTCTCGGTGAGGTAGACGCCATCTTCCTCATCACAGGCCACCCATCTCGCCTCCTTAACGACCTACCGAAGTCGGTGGAACGGCGAGTTGGGCTGATCAACCTTAGCACGCTGAGCAGCAGGAGCCACTTTGCCGCCTCAGTCCTACCAGCAAACACGTACCCGTGGCAGAGCTCGTCGGTAGAGCTCGTCGCCGTCCGCTCAGTTCTCATGGCGGCCAGCGATGTTTCCCCTGCAGCACTCAAGGCGCTAACAACGTGCATTAAACAAGCAGAGCCAGAGCTGAAGAAATGGGGCCACCCAAAGTGGTCAGAAATCAACCTCGCAAAGTGAAACATGGCTCAAACTCCCAAGACGCGCAAACTTGAAAAGGCAGCTGAGGCGGTGAAGTCCGCTCCTGAGGCCATCGTGCAGTTCCTGCAGGACGTGACCGACAAGCTCACCCTCAGCAAGATCGCTGCTGTGTTTCTAGCCGGTCTGCTGGCAACCGCTCTCACGCTCATCTACGAGAACCGTACTGCCGTGTTCGACAAGGTGGTGACGTACGCCCGAGGCCAGACGGAGCAGGCAAACTGGACGCTCACCGACCAGACGAAGACGCAGATGGTCGGCATGGTGAAGGGCTCGCAGTGGATGAACATGGTGTTGGTCACCGAGATCGATCTGCAGCAGAACCGCCGCATTCCCAAGTACTGGCACCTCGACAGCCAGTACGAGCAGCTCGTCAACAACAAGGCCTCGATGCTGTTCCCTCAGCCGGTGTTTGACATGGATGCCAAGAACACGCAGCAGATGATCGGCGTTCTGAACAATGAGTTCGTCTGCACCCGCATTGAGGACACGGTCTTCTACCGGCTCTTCCCTGAGCTGCAGAAGGAGATGCCGATGGTGTGCCGCCTGTCCATCCCGCCCTTCTACGGTCGCTTCGTGGGCATCCTGACTGTGGGCCTCCGCAAGGTGCCGACGAAGGAGGAGCTGGAGCGACTTCGAATTGAGCTCGCCCGGTTCTCGGTCGAGATCTACCTTCGCGACGTCGTCAAGAAGCCTGAGCCCCTCGTAGTACCTGGACACAACTGACATGCTGAACCAACTTCCATGGATCCAGAAGCTCCTGACCTGGATCACCTTCAAGCGGCTCGGCATGGTCACGCTCGGGGCTCTGGTGTGGATCGTCTCACTCACCATCTTTGAGAACCGCAGCAGCATCTGGGACACGCGCAACGACACCACCCTGCCGCGGCCACTTGAGCATGTTCGCCTCAAGGTGAAGGACAAGGTGCAGGTACGCCTGAAGACATTCGTTGATGTGGCCCCGTACATTCATCTGATCACAGTGACCAGCGCCAACATTCGCCTGAATGAGGCTGATGTGGTGTTCTGGTACTCAGATGATCCAGTTGTCACGTTTGAGCTGAGCGACCGCTTCGCCAAGAACGGCACCACCCGTCCTCTGTTTGGCACCGATGACAACTACAACGCATCGGTTGTCCGTACCATCAACGGTGAGTTCGTCTGCTACGAGAACAAGGGAGTTCTTGGTCCGTCTCTTGCATCTCGGGTTCCATATCTCTGCCGCATCAGCATTCCACCCCACTACGGCCAGTTCACCGGCTTCGTTACGGTTGGCCTGACCGCAAAGCCCACACCTGAGCAGGCCGAGGATATTCGGCGCACGCTGGCAGACGTTTCAAGCAACGTCTTCTTCGACAACATCAACCGCTGAGCACCATGAAAGCAGTACTGTGCCTCACGGCCCTGTGCGTGATTGCGATCCTCATCTCGCGGTTTAACAGCTGTCGCCTCTGGCGCGGCCCGTTGAACCGTCGGCAGAGTGACGAGCCGATCACCTTCAAGGACCGCCGCCGCTCTCGCCGAAGTGTAACCTCCGCCTGAGCCTGTGTACATGGGCTGGAAAGTGGTGTACAATGCACCATCAGCCACCCACAGGAGCACGCATGGAAACCGCGATCAAGCTGTTCAACCGCCTGAACGAGATCGAGAAGATCAACCTGCGCGGTGCAGGTCCTGACCGCCTGGCCCACCTGGCCTACGCCAACTTCCTCTCTGACCTGCCGCTGGAGAACGATGCCGAGCGTCTGGCCATCGTGACCGAGGTGAAGGCCATGTGCGACCTGCAGTTCGCTGCCAAGGGCTCCAGCACCGAGTTCGGCCAGACCTGGTTCTTCTGATGAAGTTGCTCCCGGAGTGACGGTAAATAGAGGGTTGCCCTAATCAGGAACCCTCTCATGGCAAACATCGCAATCGTCGGGGCTGGCCGCGTCGGTCAGGCCTTCTACCGCATCCTTCAGCACATCCCTTCGCTGCGCGACAGCACGACGTGCCTGCTCATCGACAGCAGCTCTGAGCTGCTTGAGCGCCTCGCCGAGACTGGCGCGCCGGTGAAGCTGGCAGGAAACAAGGACACGATGGAAGCGGTGCTGCGCGAGTTCAAGCCGCACACCGTCGTCTGCTCCACGCCGTACTACGTGAACGTGCAGGTGGCCGACATCGCTGCCCGTCTCGGTTCCAACTACATCGACTTCACCGAGGACAACGCGGTAACGCGCGCCATCGAGCAGCTCAACGTCAGCCGCATCACGTTCGTGCCGCAGACCGGCCTGGCTCCAGGCCTGGTGTCCTACATCGGCCACTCCCTCTTTGAGGGACTTGGCGAGCCCTACTCGCTTGACCTTCGAGTTGGTGCGCTGCCGCTCGTGTCCTTTGGACCAGCCCACTACGCCATCACGTGGTCACCGAACGGCCTCATCAACGAGTACGTCAAGCCAGCCTACCGCAAGGTGGACGGCGACATTGAAGAGGTGGCACCGCTCTCCGACGAGGAGCACCTCGTCGTCAACGGCGTGCGCTACGAGGGCTTCACCACCGCCGGTGGTGTTGGCAACCTGCTTGCCTACGCCTCCATTCCAAACGTCGAGTACAAGACGCTGCGCTACCCTGGTCACCTGGAGTACATCCAGAAGCTGCTCAACTCGGTGGCTGAAGCCGAGGACCCACAGCAGGCCGCCGTGGAGCTGGCGATGCAGAGCTTCCAGGCCACGCGCAACGACGTGGTGGTGCTGGTTGCCCATGCCTCCGACCGCCATGGACACTCGGCTTCGGCAGGCATCCACTTCTACCCTAGCGAGGCGATCGGCCTGACGGCTCTCGAGCTGACGACGGCAGGCACTGGCGTCGCGGTGCTGGAGCTGCTGCTCTCAGAGCAGCTCCCGAAGGGCACTCTCGCCTCCCACCAGGTTCCTTTCAAGCTCCTGCGCAGCACCGCGGCTGGGCGGCTTGTGATGTCCCACGGGCGCTGAGGCCCTGTAAATAGAAGGTCGACAGCTTGTCGGCACTTGAAAGGAGACCTCCATGTTTGAATTCATCTGTGGCATCGCCGTTGGTGCAGCCTTCTCACCGTTCTGGATGATGGTGTGGGGCTACCTGAAGGACCAAGTCACGTCGCGCCTCGGCAAGAAGTGATGGACGTCACGTTCGACATCATCAACGGAATGTCCTTCGGGCTGGAGTACGTCTCCGCGGCCCCAGAGGTTGACGTCCCGCACCCATGCGTCATCGTCGACTTCGCTTGCTTCCGTTGGATCATCGAACTCACCGGCGACGGTACTCACTAGAACAGAACAACGCACACGCAGAGACGGGGTTCTGTTACATGAGTGGCAGAACCCCGTTCTTGTTACAGGTTGTCAGTGTACGGCAACCTCAACCTGATGTATAATTGCACCATGCATGAAAAGGATGATGACGGTTACGAGAAACGCCCGCGCGCTGGCCTGATCCCCTACCTGAGGGGAGAGGACGGTGTGCTCCGCTACCTCATGATGGTCAGCTCGGACCCGAAGTTTGGTGGTCCGCGGCCGATGATCAGCAAGGGCAAGATCGAGGACGGTGAAACGCCGCTCGAGTGCGCCCTTCGCGAGGCAGAGGAGGAGCTCGGCTTCAAGCGCGACAACGTTCGTGGCCCGATCATCGACGTGTATCACGGTCGCGTGGAGCTCTTCTCGGGCGCCTACGACCTGACGGTGTACGGCCAGGAAATCCTGGACCGATACGACTTCGACAAATGGTGTGACGAGACCGAGTTCACCACCTGGATGACCCTGGAAAGCTTCAGGGCGAAAGGACGAAAGGACCACGTTAAGTTCGTGGAGGAGCTGGAAAGAAAGGTAGAACAACTATGAGCCGCATTCTCAAGCTAGACGTTGGCGGAGCCCCCGCCGAGTGGATCAGTCACCAAGACGCCATCGTGTACCACGCCAAGGGCCTGGTTGCATGGCAGCTCGGTGAGGGCGAGAACGATGTCCTGTTCCGTGGTGGTGAGAACCGCCTGACGGGTACGCAGTCGCGCATCATCACCGCTCCGATCATCGCCGTCAAGGGTGAAGGCTACGCGGCCAAGCGGCTGCACCGTCCCCCAAGCCTGACGAACCGCGACCTGTTCCGCCGCGACCACATGATGTGCGCGTACTGTGGTGACATCTTCAAGGAAGCTCACCTCACGCGCGACCACGTCATCCCCCGCTCAAAGGGCGGCCCGGACAAGTGGACGAACGTGGTTACGGCCTGCGAGGACTGCAACCACCGCAAGGACGACCAGCTGCTCGAGGACTGCGGCATGCAGCTCCTGTACGTGCCGTACGCACCGAACCTGGCTGAGGCCCTGATCCTGGAGAACCGCAACGTCCTCCAGTGCCAGATGGAGTACCTCAAGTCGTTTCTGCCGGAGCACAGCCGGGTGTGGAAGCACCTGGAGACGGCTCAGTAGAGCGCCTGAGCTCAGAGCAAGGGGACCTTCGGGTCCCCTTCGTCGTAAATAGGACATGAGCTTCCCCACCCTCAAACACCTCCTCGAGGCCGCCGGCGCAACAGCTGCCGGCGCGAAAGTCATTCACAAGTACCTCGAAGACGAGATTGACTACGTCCCTGACCGGTTCATGGACGCCTTCGTCAACAACGGTCAGCACCTGCTCTCACACGGCACACCGGGCTTCTCCATCACGTCAGTGCAGCCCCATGGCGACGCGTACGTCGTTGCCATGAGCTTCTACGGTGTAGACCTCGACGACTTCAGCCCAGGTGACAGCTCCGAGGTTGGTGAGATTACCGGTGAGGAAGCCACCGAAGTGGTCGTCACGTTCACGCTGCCTGCGACCATCCTCCCTGAGATCGCGACTGCCGAGATGGCAGACGATGACGCCAAGGACGACCTGCTTGGCAAGGTGTTCGACGAGATGGGCGGTGTCATCTATCGCATCACCGAGCGGTTCAACCAGACGCGCGCCTGGCAGGAAGGCGGCTGGGAACCCGAGGACGACTACATCGAGGACGATGATCAGCTCGACGAGATCATGCGCTCCAAGAACGGCGAGCGTCACACGGCCCACTTCGATCGTGAGGAAACAGGCCTGAACTACCGCAAGTGGGCTCAGCCTGGTTCTACGTACGACAACTCGAAGCGCACCTACAAGCGCAGCGGCATCACGATGGGACCAGTCGGCGACTGGCTCGATGCCATGGAGGTTGAGCCAAAGCGCGACATCCCGAAGGCCATGGAAATTGCGCGCCGCTCTGAGGAGTACAAGAAGCTGATGAGCCTCGGCTTTGAGGACGTCACCAACAAGCGCGAGGCCACCAACGGCACCTTCGGCTTTCGTGGCATCAAGGGGCACATGATCGGCGACGTGGAACCTGAGCTGAACAGAGATAAGCCTGGTGATCCACGTGCAGTCAACCGCCGCGTCCTAGCCAATGGCCGCATCACGGGCCTGAGTGATGACACCCGCACGTACGGCTGGCGCGCCAAGTCGCCAGCCCCAGCAACCGCCGAGACCGAGCCAGATCTCTCGCCTGTCGAGCGGCTGGTAAGCAACTACACCCGCGCCTTCGCGCAGCTCTACAAGGTTCAAGAGCCGATCTTCACCAAGGCCTTCAAGGCGCGCTTCGGCAAGAGGGGCTAACCTGCCTGTGGGCTAACACAGCAGGGCTCACGCAGTGTAGAATAGACCACAGAGGAGAGATGCCCATGTCGATGCAGGAACGGATCGCCCAGACCGTAGAGCGCAACCGAGCCATCTGGGCCGCGCTGTACTCCGTTCTCGTGATCTACACGCTGATTGACCAGCCACTCTGGGTGCTGGCCCCAATCGGGCTCTTCGGCTTCGTCTCCTACTACGCGATGCTCTTCTTCACCGCGCTCTGGATGGAGCTGCTGCACAGCACGCAGGTTGACCCACAGGAGCAGCTCAATGCGCTGACCGAGCTCAACCGTCGCCTCGCAGCCGGCGAGAGCGGTGCCGAGATCGAGCGGTTGAAGAAGCTGGCTGGCGTAGATGAGGAGCAGACCGTAAGGGTATCGGACACCGTGATCGGTCGCTACTACGACAAGGACATCTACGAGTGGGTGGACCTTACCAAGAACGGCGTGACCACCCGCTTTCTCTTCCATGACGTCGCGCCGCGCGACCAGGCCGGAAACTTCCTCATGCCTCGCGATGGTCAGACGTACCTGCACATCAGCGGCGTCAACTACAAGGAAATGACATGAAGCTTGACGAAGTCAAGCAGCCAAAGGCGTCTCGCAGCGGGCTGAACACCGCGCTCAAGTCGTTCTACGAGCTGCAGGGGTGGGACCCTTCGACCATTCGAATCACGACTGAAAGCTACTACGAGGAGAACCCGAAGTACCCGACCCCGAAGGGCCAGCCGTGGAAGGATCCAATCCGGGTCCCTCACTGGTTCTTCTCGATCCCTGACAAGTCCAAGCGCCCTCTTCTGACGAAGTACCTCCAGGGACTGGGCTTTCGCTGCGACCTTGGGTACAGCAAGGGCACCGCCCAAATGGAAGCTTCCGTAGCTCCAACCTGAATTTCTGTGTGTCCTTCGCACACCGGTCGTATATAATAGCACATGCGTTGGAGCAATTCAGCGTATGACGATTGGACCCAACCGATCGGCAACGGTTATCCTACGGATGCCGTGCCTCTAGAGGACGAGCACTCTCCTCTATGCATGCAAACAGAAGGCAAGGGCTGGCAATCCCTACCATTTCCGTTCCTCTCTTTGTTGGCCCATTCTACCCAATCGAAATTCTTCTACACAGCACGCGGACCGCTTGGAGTTGGTTATCTACTCAAAGTGACCGTAAGGATCTGAGCTACCTACGCAAGTTGAAAGACAAGCCGGGCCAGTTCAGGGTACGCCGCCAAAACCCTACGAGCGGATAGGTGCGTCATCGCCGAAAATGATGGACGTTGGTGGGTCGAATACCACATGAGCGATCGGCCGCGAACTAACGCCGATGTAGGTCGTAGGTACAAGCCCGCAAGGGATTACCGCAGACCGAAATTTCCGACACCGCAATTTCGTCAGCGTGCTGCTGTAGATCAACTTGCTGTCACCCACAGCCGAACTCATAGGAGAACCACACCATGTCCAAGACGTACATCGACTTCGCTGCCGCTGAGAAGGTCCTGAAGGCCGCCACGCCGCAGTCACAGGCCATCCCGGGTCGTGAGACCGAGATGAAGCGCAACAACGCTGGTGGCGTGACCTTCACGCTCGACCAGTGGGGCGTCCTGGACCGGTTCCTCGTGATCGGCTCGGAAGGTGGCAACTACTACGTTGGTGAGCGCGACGTCACCAAGCAGTCGTTCGACGTGGTGAAGAAGTGCGTGGCGGCCGACGGCCTGCGCACCGTTGCCCGCGCTGTCGAGTACTCGACGGCTGGTCGTGCCCCGAAGAACGACCCGGCAGTTGTCGTGCTGGCCCTCGCGGCCGTGTACGGTGACGAGAAGACCAAGGAAGCCGCCTTCGAGGCGCTGCCGAAGGTCGCCCGCACGGGTACGTGGCTGTTCATGTTCGTCGCCATCGTCGACAGCCTCGGCAAGTGGAACGCCGCTACCAAGCGCGGCGTTGCAAAGTGGTACACGTCCAAGACCGTGGACCGCCTGGCCGTCCAGCTGCTGAAGTACCAGTCGCGCAACGGCTGGGCACACCGCGACGTCCTGCGCCTGGCGCACGTGAAGCCGTCGAGCGAAGTGCAGTCAAACCTCTTCCGCTACGCGGTCAAGGGCTCCGACGGCATGGAGCTGGGCATGAACGTGCCGCAGCTGGTGGTCGACTTCGAGATGCTGAAGCGCACGGACCGCAAGGCCGATGTGCTGCGCCTCATCGCGTCGAACAAGGACCTGACGTGGGAAATGGTGCCAACGCAGTGGCACAAGGACAACGACGTCATGATGGCTCTGCTCCCGGGCATGGGTCTGACGGCGCTGATCCGCAAGCTCGCGCTGTTCTCGCAGAACGGCCTGATCGCCCCGCTGTCGGAAGCTACCAAGCTGATCGTGGCGAAGCTGTCGGACGCTGAGGCCCTCAAGGCCCAGCGCGTCCACCCGGTCACGCTGCTGAACGCCCAGAAGGTGTTCGCTGCGGGTCGCCTGCTGAAGCTCCGCCCGGGCCAGGACCAGAAGACGTGGAAGGTCGAGCAGCGCATCGTCGATGCGCTCAACGACGCGTTCTACGCTTCGTTCGGCAACGTCGACAAGACGGGTGAGAGCTACCTGCTCGGTGTCGACTGCTCTGGCTCGATGTTCGGTGCAGGTACGGTTGTCGGTCTCGATGCGCTTGTCGCAGCCGAGGTCGCTGGCGTCATGGCCCTGGCCATCGCCAAGCACCAGCCGAACTACTGGATCGGTGGCTTCAACACGCGCATGAGCGAGCTGAAGATCAGCCCGAACATGCGTCTCGAGCAGGCGCTGAAGGTCATTCGTGACTTCAGCTGGGGCGGCACGGACTGCGCTCTGCCGATGCTGCACGCAGCTCAGCACAAGATGCAGGTGGACAAGTTCGTGACCATCACGGACAACGAGACCTGGGCTGGTTCCATCCAGCCGGTGCAGGCGCTGAAGAAGTACCGTGACGCCTTCAACCCGGCTGCGAAGTCGGTTGTCGTCGGCACGATGCAGTCGGAGTTCACGATCAGCGATCCGAAGGACGCTGGCATGCTAGATGTGGCGGGCTTCGACAGCGCCGTACCGCAGATCATCGCTCAGCTGTGATCACACGGATCGACATGACTCCAGGCAACCGCATGGTTCGCCTGGGGTTTGGTCAGAACGATGGAAGGTGGTTTGCTCGGTTTGACCTGTGGTGGATTGGATACAGGTTGGCATGCAGTGTAAAATAAAGTTCTCAGCAAAGGAGATTTCATGAATCGAATTACCAACACGGCGCTATCACTTCTTGCGTCAGTTGCGCTTCTTGCAGGATGTGCAACGACTGCGCACCCTGGTGGAGGGGTTGGTGCTGGCTACATGCCAGTTGTCGATATGAAGGGTGTTGACACTGCGCAGTACAATCGCGACCTCTATGAGTGCCAGCAGTACGCCAATCAGGTAAGCCCTGGCGAAAATGCTGCCGGTGCTGCAGTTGCAGGAGCGCTTTTCGGAGCGGCGCTATCTGCTGCTCTTGGTGGCCATAGCCGCGCCAACACACTGAATGCTGGTGGCGGGGCTGTCGCTGCAGGCACTGGTGCCGCTGTCAACTCGCTCAAGAAACAGCAGGACATCATTGGGCGTTGTCTCGCAGGGCGCGGCTATCGCGTTCTTGGCTAAGAACCCGGCCGGGTAGAGCACACTCGCGTCCCTCTGCGCACCAGTGGTGGCACGGCGCATTCCCTGCTCCGAAGGGCCCAGCCTGTACCAGGTTTGGGCCCTTCGCTTTTTCAGCGGCGCGCTATCTTCGTACTAATGCCTGTATCGGAGCGGCGCGGTTACACTTCGCCTGTGTACGCGCCCAGCGCTGTGTTGTAGAATGCTTGAAAGGAGATCACCATGGCACGACAGATGGCAAAGGCCTCGACGGGAGTTCCGCCCGACTGGGCAGGCGTTTCGCTGAACGAGGCGATCCGCGTGTCGCGGGCAAACAAAGCCTGGACGGGCTCGTGCAACGCCTGCACGAACGGTCAGTACGAGCTGGGTGCCGATGGCGAGGCCGTCGTGACGAACGTGGACCTCCGCGGCATGTCGTTCCGCCTCTGCGCCCGTTGCCGCGGTCAGCTCAAGGCGATGCTGTAACAGGGTTGGGTTGTTACACTCTTGATGTGTACAACCCTGCCCACCGGCTTACAATAGCACCATACCAACCCACTGAGGCACACCATGCAGATCAACTACGACCTGATCGGTTCCCACCCGGAAGCGGACCTGTGGCGCGACGTGCCGCTGGAAGCGCTGGAGCCGGAGCAGCGCCGCCTGGTGGCGGAGCACTTCTACGGCATGGACGTCTCGGGCATGTCCGACGTCGAGGTCCTGGACGCGCTGAACGCGGCGGACCAGGAGCTGGAGTTCGCGTGATCACGTTCCCCATCGTCATCGCCTACATCTTTCTGGCCTCGGTGATGTCCGAGGTCCTTCCTCCGTCGGCACCTCCTGCGCCCGCGGTCCAACAGGAGATCACCAAGTGAAGAGCCGCGAGGGTGTGATACAATGAACTCATGGAAAAGCTGACCGACTTCTCAAAGCTCATGATCTCGGCGCGCTACTGGCTGCTGGGAATGGCCGAAGGCGATCCCGAATACTTCAAGGTGATCGAGGCCATGGAGCTGGGTGCCGCGCACCACGACGGCTACCGCAACGGCGGCGACCCGGAGTTCATCCATCAGCTGCAGATCTTCCACTACCTGCGGACGATGCACAAGCACATTCGCAGCCCCAAGCGCGTCTACATGCTGGTGTTCCTGCACGACGCGCTCGAGGACGCGAACCAGAAGACGAAGATCTACATCGATCCGGCTGAGATCGAGCGGCGCTTCGGCGAGGCGTTCCTGGTCAAGCTGAAGAAGATGTCGAAGGAGATCCTCGGCGTCAAGAACCCCGACTTCTCACTGGATGCCGTGTTCGAGGACGAGGACACCAGCGTCGCCAAGGGCGGCGATCGAGTGAACAACGTCTCGAGCATGATCGGCGTGTTCAAGCGGCCTCGGCTGGAGCGCTACGTCAAGGAGACGATGGAGGAGTTCCTGCCTCGGCTCAAGAAGGCGCGGCGGCTGTTTCCCTACCAGGAGGCCGTGTTCGAGAACATCAAGCTCGAGCTGGTGGGCACGCTCACCCTCATCGGCCACATCCTGGAAGGCTACGTGCCAGAGGAAGGTGCAAAGTGAAAGAACCCGAGTTCAAGGTCGTGCAGGAGTTCGGTGACGAAGGACCGCACGAGTTCTTCGTCAACGGCGAGAAGGTCGGCGATACCGACCATGACCAGCACGGCTGGCAGGGCATGGAGGACATGTGCAGCATGTTCGAGAACATCGCCGCTCAGCTGGGCGTCGAGGTCATCTACGAGGACGTGGAGCACTGATGCCGGCCTGCGTCGACAGGTCCGTCGAGGAGCGGCGAGACAAGCTGCTCGCTGACCTCGAGCTCTGCCGAAAGCACCGCGAGGCTGAGCCGTCCCAGCGCAAGGTCTGGGACGAGGCCATCGACTACCTTCTCACTCTCATCATGGAGCTGGATCTTGAGCCGACAGGACATTGAGAACGCCTCGCCAATTCGCATCGCGCTGGCCGAGAGCATGGCCCGCACGCTGGGCTTCACGCAGATCATCATCTTCGGCCACTCGCAGGAGAGCGGCACGGTGGTGACGACGTGGGGCGACACCGTCGAGCGCTCAGCCCAGGCAGCCGCTGGTGCCAACTCCATCAAGAAGCAGTGGAACTGGCCCGAGGACACTCTCGCTGAAAGCGCGAAGGTGGAGAAGCTGAAGCAGCTCGTCGAGAAGCTGGCGCGCGTCCACGTCATCGTGCAGACCGAGCGCGGCTGGGGCTCACGCGTTGAGGGCTACATGGCCTTCGACAACGAGGCTCAGGCCAAGGGCTACTGCGCAGCGCAGAACCGCCTTCACAACACCGCGACCGAGGCGCCCGACTGGTACATGGTGTGGTCGTACAGCGGCTCGTATGAGTGCTCGCTTGCCTTCCTGACCAAGGTCATGCAGGGTCCCGTCAGCTTCGACAGCATCCAAGAGCTCACGGCATGATCAAGCTCATTGTCGCCGTCGATCGCGGCAACTCCATCGGGTGGTCGGACGGTCGCCTTCCATGGCGGCTTCCGAACGACATGAAGCGCTTCAAGGAGCTGACGACCGGCTGCCCCGTCGTCATGGGCTTCAACACGTGGGTCTCGCTGAAGCGACCGACTGGCCTGCCGAACCGCAAGAACATCATCCTCACGCGCAAGCCGTACAGCGAAGCGCGCGAGCACTTCTCGGCCTCCGCTGACGTCGACATCATCTCCAGTCTCGACTACATCGACCAGCTGAACAGCCGTCGAAGCGCCGACCAGCCGCCCATCTGGATCATCGGCGGGGCGAGCGTCTACGAGGATGCCGTTCGTCGCAACCTCGTCGATCAGTTCCACATCACGCTCGTCGATGACAGCTCAGGCGGTGACGTGCGCCTCATGACGGACTTCGCCGCCTGGAAGCTGTGGACCATTCGCGAGGCCAAGGCTGGTCGGCAGTGGCACATCGACAAGACGCTTCCCGAGCGCGACGGCGACTTCTACACCTCCTACCTCACCATCACCCGGCTTTCATGAAGTTTCTGACACCCAAGTCCACCATTGACCTCTGTCACATCAAGACGTGGGAAGGAGGTCTCACCTCTGAATGTCTTCCAGTTAAGCCTGGTGACAAGCTGAAGGTGACTGAATACACCGAGCGAGATGGAGTTCTCGTCTACGCGCACGTTGAATGGACGTCCGACGAAGGCAGGGTGACACACCGCACGTCGGTTGGTCGATCGCACTACCCAATAGATCTGTTCGAATGGCTGCCCGATGAGGACGCAGGTTCATGGACAGCTACCACGACCTACTACTTCAAAGAGGCCACAGCATGAGCATCTTCAAGAGCAAGGGGTTCGACACCCTCATCGGCAAGGGCACGACCGTCAACGGTCTGCTGAACATCTCCGGCACCGTGCAGGTGGACGGCGTCGTCAACAGCGACCGCATTCAGCCGGCCCCTGACCAGAAGCAGGTGCGCCTGCACGTCAATGGCGGCCTCGATGCCACCGAGGTGGAGGTGTTCGACTTCACGCTCAACGGTTCTGCCGACGTCGAGACGCTGCGCGTCGAGGGTACGCTCGCCGTCAAGAGCGGTGCCACGCTGAAGGCGAAGACCATCTACTACCGCACGCTCGTCGTCGAACCTGGCTGCGTGATGCACGGTGAGCTTCGCCACCTCGATCACGTGTCTGAAGGGGAGCGAGTGTAACCTAGCAAAGCCTACACAACTCCCCCAAACCACATAAAATACTCTTAGAGACTATCCTTCCATCTGCACACTGGAGATACAGCATGTCCCTCTCAACCCTCGCAGCTTCCTTCGCCTCGAAGTTCGCCGCGCCCGAGATCATCTCTCTCGACGAATACCTGGCGCGAGCAAAGGCTGACCCGATGGTCTACGCCACTGCCCACGAGCGAATGGTCGCCGCGATCGGTGAGCCGACGGTCGTCGACACCAGCTCCGACGTCCGCCTGAGCCGGATCCACTCCAACAAGAAGGTCCGCTTCTACGAGAGCTTCAGCGACTTCTACGGCGCCGAAGACGCCATCGAGCGCATCGCCGCCTACTTCCGCAACGCGGCCGCCGGTCTCGAGGAAAGCAAGCAGATCCTCTACCTCAAGGGCCCCGTCGGCGGTGGCAAGTCGTCGATCGCTGAGCGCCTGAAGGCCCTCATGCAGCAGCACCCCATCTACGTGCTGTACGACGAGAACGAGAAGGACCCCGAGAAGCAGATGTCGCCGGTGCTGGACAGCCCGCTCGGCCTGTTCAACGCCTTCGAGCACGGCCAGCTGCTCGAGGACGACTACGGCATTCCGCGCCGCTACCTCAACACCGTGATGAGCGGCTGGGCGCAGGAGAAGCTGAAGGAGTTCGGCGGTGACCCGACCAAGTTCAAGGTCGCCAAGGTCTACCCGAACAAGGACCGCCAGCTCGGCATCATGAAGGTCGAGCCGGGCGACGAGAACAACCAGGACGTCTCCGTCCTGATCGGCAAGGTCGATCTGCGCAAGCTCGAGAAGTTCCCGCAGAACCACCCGTACGCCTACTCGTACAGCGGCGGTCTGAACCGCACGCATCAGGGCCTGATGGACTTCGCCGAGATGTTCAAGGCCAACATCAAGACCCTGAACCCGCTGCTGATGGCCACGCAGGAGCACAACTACAACGGCACGGAAGCCATCCCGTCGATGCCCTACACCGGCGTCATCCTCGCCCACTCGAACGAGAGCGAGTGGGTCGCCTTCCGCAACAACAAGACCAACGAGGCCTTCCTCGACCGCGTCTACATCGTCGACGTTCCGTACTGCCTGCGCTACGACGAGGAAGTCAAGATCTACGAGAAGATGCTGGCCGGCTCCTCGCTCGCCAAGGCACCGTGCGCCCCTGGCACCCTGAAGATGCTGTCGCAGTGGAGCATCCTGACCCGCCTCAAGGACCACGAGAACAGCACGCTCTACGCCAAGCTGCGCGTCTACAACGGCGACAACGTCAAGGACACGATGCCGAACGCCAAGCCGTACGAGGAGTACCGCGACGCCGCCGGCAACGACGAAGGCATGAGCGGCATGTCCACTCGCTTCGCCTTCAAGGTGCTGTCGTCGACGTACGACCTCCGTCCGGAGGAGCGCCAGGCCAACCCGATCGACCTCATGTTCGTCATCGAGGAGGCCGTTCGCAAGGAGGCCCTGCCGGCCGAGACCGTGCAGAAGTACGTGAGCTACATCAAGGAGCACCTGCAGCCGCGCTACCTCGAGTTCCTCGAGAAGGAGCTGCGCACGGCCTACCTCGAGAGCTACCGTCCGTTCGGCCAGAACATGTTCGAGCGCTACGTCCTCTTCGCTGAGGCGTGGCTGGCCGACGAGCAGTGCCGCGATCCCGAGACCCACGTCCTGCTGGACCGCGACAACCTCAACAAGAAGCTGGAGGAGATCGAGAAGGCCAGCGGCATCGCCAACCCGAAGGACTTCCGCGACGAGGTGGTGCGCTACGTCCTCCGCTACAAGAACAAGAACGACGGCAAGTCGCCGAGCTGGGACAGCTACGAGAAGATCAAGGTCGTCATCGAGAAGCGCATGTTCGCTGCCACCGAGCAGATCATGCCGGTCATCTCGTTCGGTCCGAAGCAGGACAAGGAACTGGAAGAGAAGCACAACGGCTTCGTCCAGCGCATGGTCGACAAGGGCTACACCGTCGACCAGGTGAAGATCCTCGTGAGCTGGTTCACGAACAACAGAAAGTCGAGCTGATCATGCTGAAGAGGTTCAACCGCTGGTACGACGCGCTTCGCGAGCCCTGGCGGTTCCTCTTCTTCCTGGTCATCATGATGGGCTGGGTGCCCATCGTCCAGTTCGCCGCGACGGGCACACTGCTCTTCGACTTCGGCCTGACCTGGATGCTGTGCACCTGTGTCATCGCTTTCTCAAGGCTCTGACATGGCAACGACGTTCATCTTCGTGGACCGCCGCCGCACCTCGCGCGGCAAGTCCCTCAACAACCGCGAGAAGCTCCTGGCGCGCATCCGCGAGAGCATCCGTGCCTCGCAGCCCAAGGACGTGGGCGGTGGCTCCGTCAAGGGCGGCTCGGCCAACAGCCAGTCGTCCAAGACCTTCTCGAACCCCGTGTCCATCACCAAGGACGCGCTGCACGAACCGACCTTCCACTACGACCCCGACACGGGTGAGCGCGAGATCGTGCTCGTCGGCAACGACCACTGGGAGCGCGGCGACGAGTTCCCGATCGACCCTCGCGGCTCAGGCAAGGGCGGTGGCAAGGGCAACGGCGCTGGTCACGGTGAGGGCGAGGACGACTTCATCATCAACGTCTCCCGCTCCGAGTGGTACGACATCTTCTTCGAGGACTGCGAGCTGCCTGACCTCCAGGAGACCAGCGAGAAGGTGCTGCCTGAGGCCGTGTGGAAGCCGGCCGGCTTCCAGAAGGAAGGCAACGCCGCCCAGCTGTCGGTCATCCGCTCGTTCCGCAACGGCCTCGGCCGCCGGCGCGCCCTCTCGCTGGATGCCCGCGAGGAGCTCGAGCAGCTCGAGAAGGAGCTCGACCAGCTGGAAGAGACGCTCATCAACAACCCGCTGAACGGTGTTGCCAACTCGCGCTACCATGAGGTGAAGGCCCGCATCGAGGAGCTGCGCACCAAGATCGGTGCCATCCCCTTCTTCGAGAAGGTCGACCTTCGCTACCGCAAGACCGAGAAGGTGCAGGTCAAGCAGGCCGACGCCGTTCTCGTGATGGTGATGGACATCTCCGGCTCGATGGACGAGGAGAAGAAGACGATCGCGCGGAAGTTCTTCGCGTTGCAGTACGCCTTCATCGAGCGCCGCTACCCGAACACCGACCTCGTGTTCATCGCCCACACGGACGACGCCGAGGAGATGACCGAGCAGGACTTCTTCACGACGCGCAAGAGCGGCGGAACGACGGTCTCCTCCGGTCTCAAGCTCGCCAACGAGATCATCGGCCAGCGCTACGATCCCGACCAGACCAACATCTACCTGTCCTACGCCGGTGACGGCGACAACTGGGACATGGACAACCGCGAGGTCATGGCCGAGCTCGAGGAACGGGGGCTGCTGTCGAAGCTGCGTCACGCCGTCTACGTGCAGGTAGGCGAGAGCTACGCGGCCAGCTACGGCAGCGGCCCCTCGCTCTGGAACACCATGCAGTCGCTGGCCAACACCAACGCCAAGTTCCACGCGCTGAAGATCCAGAAGGAAGATGAGATCTTCAAGCAGTTCAAGACTGTCTACGGCAAGAAGACGAAGGACACCAAGTGAGCGACTTCCTGATCACGTCCCGTACCGACTGGACCCCTGAGCTCATCGAGCGCGTCTACCGCGAGTGCGAGAAGATCGCCATCGAGGAGATGGAGCTCGACGTCTACCCCAACCAGATCGAGATCATCACCGCCGAGCAGATGCTGGACGCGTATGCCTCGATCGGCCTGCCCGTCAACTACTCGCACTGGAGCTTCGGCAAGGAGTTCCTGAAGAACGAGAAGGCCTACCAGAAGGGCCGCATGGGCTTGGCCTACGAGATCGTCATCAACAGCAACCCGTGCATCTCCTACCTCATGGAGGAGAACAGCATGCTGATGCAGACGATGGTGATCGCGCATGCCGCCTTCGGCCACAACGCCGTCTTCAAGAACAACATCTGCTTCCAGCAGTGGACGAATGCCGGCTCCATCATCGACTACATGGTCTTCGCGCGCGACTACATCCGCCGCTGCGAGCACCGCTACGGTCCTGATGAGGTGGAGATGGTGCTCGACGCCGCGCACTCCATCGCGTCGCACTCCATCGACAAGTTCAAGCGCAAGCACCGCCCGCGCCTGAGCGAGGAGGCCCGCCTGCAGAAGCTGATCGAGGACGACGAGCGGCGCCAGCGCGAGCTCGACATCATCATGAAGAAGACGACCGTCTCGCATGATGATCCGATCAGAGAGGAAGAAGAGCACTTCGAGGAAGAAGAGAACCTGCTCTACTTCATCATGAAGAAGTCGCCGAACCTCGAGCCGTGGAAGCGCGAGATCTGCCGGATCATTTGGAAGATCAACCAGTACTTCTACCCGCAGGGCATGACGCAGACGCTGAACGAGGGCTTCGCCTCCTTCACGCACCACTACATCATGACGCGCCTCGAGGAGAAGGGCATCCTGTCGCCAGACGCCTACATGGCGTTCCTCGACCACCACTCGGGCGTGATCTACCAGCCCGAGTACAACAAGCGCTGGTACAACGGCTTCAACCCGTACGCGCTCGGCTTCGCCATCCTCCGTGACGTCAAGCGCATCTGCGATGGCGGTGAGTGGAAGGAGAAGGCCAGCGGTCGCGTGTGGGTGCCCATCACCGATGAGGACCGCGAGTGGTTCCCGCACCTGATCGGCAAGCGCTGGCAGGACGCCGTCAAGGAGGCCGCGTTCGAGCACCGCGACGACAGCTTCATCGCCCAGTACTTGTCACCGAAGGTGATGCGCGACCTGCACCTCTTCTCGATCAACCTCCAGTACGAAATGGAGGACGGCGAGGAAGTTGCCAAGGCCATCGTCACCGAGATCCACGACGACATCGGCTACCGCAACCTTCGCACGGCGCTGGCCAAGTCGAAGGAGCGCATCAACATGGTGCCGCAGATCGCCGTTGTCGGCGCCGACATGGAAGGTGACCGCACGCTGAAGCTCAAGTACACGCCGTACAAGGGCCGCAAGCTGGAGGTGCACGACGCCGAAGAGGTGGTGGACTACATCGACTACCTCTGGGGCTACAGCGTCGAGCTGGACGACTGAAACTGTTACACTCTGCCTGTGTACAACCGCAGGCAGCTGGTGTACAATGGTCTCATCTCAACGGAAAGGGCCACCATGTCCATCCCCTCAGTCGAGCACCTGTTCTGGTTCCGTCACGACCCCGACAAGTTCGAGGCGGAGCGCGCCAAGGTCATCAAGGAGTTCCTGGACAGCGTGCCGGCGGAGCACCGTTCGGCCGCCCTGGCGATGCAGCTGAAGATCGACCTGATGCGCGAGAAGCTGTCGCCGGACGAGCTGCTGAAGTGGATGGTGCAGGAAGCCGCTGAGCTGACGGCCAACCTCCAGGACCAGTTCGCGTTCATCGGCCACAAGGCGGCCGATCTCAAGCGGCAGTGCGGTCAGCTCGGATCAGCTGAATGAAGCGATAGCCGGCGTCCCAAACGCCGAAGCGCGGGTCACCTGCCTTCTTGTGGTGATGGCCGTGCAGCCACTCCCCACCTGTGAACAACAGGACCTCCATCCACTTCTGGTCGAGAGGTCCTGTCTTGTCGTGCGCGAACACCTGGTGCGCCGACCCGACGAAGTGGAGCCAGCCCATCGGTGCCAGGTAGCCGAACACGAGCGCCCATGGTGAGATGAGGTAGAGCGCCAGCGCGGTGCCGCCGACGACAAGCACGTAGTACTTGAAGAGGAAGCGGTGCAGCGGGTTGCGGTAGAGCCGAACGAGCGTGCGCCGGTGGAAGATGGTTGGGTTGTTCTTCTTCCAGAAGAGGTAGCGCCAGCCCGTGTAGTGCGGGTCCTTCTCGGTGTCGCTGTACTTGTGGTGCGAGACGTGCATGGCGCACCACTGCACCGATGAGCCGTACAGACCGAGAGTTCCCAGCCAGCCAAGCACCACGTGCCAGAAGGTCGAGGTGCGAAAGGCGTTGTGGCAGAACAGGCGGTGCAGGCCAACCGTCACACCCATCAGGATCATGAATGTGGCAGGAACGAACAGCGCGAGCCACCACAGCGACGCCTGGCCGGTGGCGAGGGCGTAGGCGCCGTACAGCAGGGCGGCAAAGCCGACGTAGGACGCCAGCGGCGTCATGATGAGGCGGTGAACAAAGGGGCGCTTCATGATCGTGGGGAGATTGAGCGGCTGAAGTCAAGCAGCAGCACGCGGTCGGACAGGGCCTCAACGGTAGAGGCAGCCGTGACAACAGAGAAGTGGCTCTCCTCCTTGAAGGTCCTGTCACCGACCTTTACCGAACCGAGGCAGACGAGCGCCCTGAACCCGACTGGCACCAGCATGCGGTCACCGCGCTTGAGGTCAAGCTGCTGGACCACTGGAAGCTGGTTCTTGTTGATGTTGCCTGGGATGCAGACGCGGGTGGTCGGCTCGACGTACTTCAGCGTGAAGGTACCGCCCTCACCGACTACCTCGTGCTCTGACGACAGCACGCCTGGAACTCGGTCCTTGCGCCGCTCACCGTCAAGGTAGAACTCGGCGCGGCCCTTGGTAAAGTAGGTGAGCGCCTCCGTCTGCATAGCACCGCCATCGACGGTCTGGTAGGAGCCAACAGGGAAGTCGCGAAACGTTACGACCCAGCCGAATGCGCGGGTAACCCGCGTTTCGTCCTGCCCATTGGAGCAGTGAAGGGTCTCGCGCATCTTACACCTGGCTTTCCTTGATCTCCTCAAGGACGCTGTAGATCATGGCGCGAAGGTACTCCTCGTTCCACGCGCCATTGATGTTAGGCGTCTCGCTCAAGGCTGGCTCTTCCTTTGGCGGTTCCCAGGCGTTGGTGCCGCTCTGGCCAATCTTGACGTGATCGGTGTTGATGGGGTTCTTCATCAGCTCCCATGCGGCCTTTGGGGCGTAGTTGTCAACCCATTGACCTACGTCAACATCTGTCGGTGGAATGTGGATGTTGTAGCGAGCCTGAACGCCCTCGTGTTCGTAAATCACGACCATCGTGCCCGTAGACGGGTCAACGTTCTCAATCTGCCAGGTGTATTCGTACATGATGTCCTCCTGCTTCAGGAGTATCTATCAGTAGAACCAGCCTGTTGGACCACCGATGACCAGGTTGTCGCTTGTGCGGCGGACGCGTAGATTGAAACCAGCTGAGGAAAAAGAAGCGTTGTTGAGCACGACGGTCAGCACGCTCATTCCCTGTGGCAGCACGAAGTTGTTGGTGGAGTAGACTGTCGGGTAGCCCATCGCGGTACCAGGAGCAACACCTACACCGTTCAGCGTCATGCTGACTAGCGAGTCATCGACTGCGCCGTACAGGTGCGCGTTGAAGCTGACGCCTGTGTTGTTAGTCAGAATGGTGGAGAAGGTGATGCTTGCCCCTGGCACGTTCGTGATGCCAGCGTTCTTGACATTCCAGTACCACGGCGAACCAAGAGCACCAGTCCAGGCACCGTTCAGCGGAGTGCCCTGCACGTAGTTCTTGCGGGTGCCCATGTTCGACGTGTAGTCGGTACCAAGTACGTAGATGCCAAAGCTGTCAACTGAGCCAACGAGCGTGCCGTGGTAGTACCACGAGATGTAGTTGCCGCCCGAGATGGCAAGGCCTGCAAGACCGCCGGTGCCTGGGGCGCTGTAGCCGCCATTGGCGTAGAGCAGGTCGCCATACAGGCCGTCCTTGCCGTTCTGTCCAAGGTCACCGCCGTTGCCACCTGGACCAGAACCAATCTGGCTTCCAATGACGAAGCGCGCGCCACCAGCACCTGCTGCTGCAAGAGTTCCTGCGCTGCCAGCCGAAGCCACACCGTTTGTCGTGTTGCCAGTCGATGTACCTGCTGCACCGCCTGCACCGCCTGCCCGACCACCGCCACCGCCACCGCCAGAGGCGCCGATGAAGTCAGTCATCTTACCAGTTGGGTCGTGGCGGGTTGCGCCACCGCCACCGCCACCACCACCCCCGCCACCAATGATGCCGAAGTTGCGCATGGTGACGTTGTAGTTCAGGCTGATGCCGATGCCACCGGCACCACCGTTGGTGCCGTTTGTGAGGGTTGCGCCGCTCACCGAGCCACCAGTTCCACCGGCACCACCGGCACCCTCAATGGTGCCGTAGTTCTGGATGTCGATCGTTGAGGTGGGGTCAGGAGGTGTTGGAGTTCCAAGTTCAAAGGCAGGAACTGAAGGCGACGTGCTGTACACGTACACGCCACCATTGATGGTCACGCTGGCAACGAGGCGCTTCACGCCGTCCCAGCCGGCAGCGATAGCGCGGTTGCGAAGGTTGTAGTTGGCAGTATCAACGGCTACGACGTCGTTGAAGATGAACTGCGCTGAGACGCCGAGGAAGTTGCCAATGGTGATCGTGCCGCTTGTTGGAATAGCGCCGATCTGCTGAACGCTGGTCGGAGGAGGATTGCCAACGTAGCCACCACCCGCGTAGTACTCGTTGAGGCCGATTGGCGCTGAGCCACCAAACTCGTTCTGAATGTCGAGCAGGCTGGCTGGTCCGGTAGGTACTGACATCTGATCTTCCTAGTCTTTGAGACCTATTTACGCGTCAGCCGATGGTGCCAAGACGAGTGCCTGTAACCGCCCAAGTCACATAGGTAGGCGCACCCGATGTGGCGGCACCTCCAGCGCCGCCAGCGACGCCAAAGATGTAGCCTCCAGTGTAGTACTGACCACTAGATGCCGCTGGGTTACCGCCCTTGAAGCCTGCAGTGCCAAGAGCTCCACCAATACCCGTGTTTGCGCCAGTGCCACCGTTAAATCCACCGTCACCGTCAAATTGGTAGCCACCCCCGGATCCAACGCTACCGATAACAGCGCGAGTTCCTGGAACGCCTGGAGCAGTGAGAGAACCTGCTGATGCAAGCCCAGGGCTCGTGTTGCTTGAGCAGCCAGCGCAGGTACCTTGGGCACCAGCAGCACCACCCGGGTTGCCGCCTCGGCCGCCACCGCCACCAGCTCCACCGAAACCGTAGATTGTTCCCTTACCGTCGGTGTTGTTCTTTTCTGCACCGCTGCCACCACCGCCACCACCACCACCACCAATAGTGCCGTTGTTGGTGAATGATGTTGCGTATTGGGCACGGAAGGCAGTACCACCAGCAGATCCTACAACAGGGGCAACACCGCCGTTAGCGTTCCACGTAGTGGCGTTATTGGCACCGCCGTTTCCTGGACCAGTAATCTTTGCGCCTGCGCCTCCTGCGCCGCCCTTGCCGGTGATCAACCCATTGTTGACGATGCTGATCGTTGAACCAGCGGGCCAACCAGTATCGGTATCAAGCGCGTAGGTAGCCGTTGATGAGGCCACGACATAGACGCCTGAGTTGATGGTCAGCGTTACCAGCAAAGGTGCAGAGGATGAACCAGATACCGCAACTGCGCGGGTGCGGATGTTGTAGTCAACAGCAGAGACTGTGCCATCAGTGCCAACCGTGCCTGATGTACCAGAGATGGTCAGCGACACGCTGATCGCCTTTGTCAGACCACGGAACATGCCCATGCGGATCAACCCGCTGGTGCTGATGGCGGTACCATCTGTCACAGATGTCGCCTGCGTCGAGGGCACGTAGCCAGTACCGCCACCGCGGTAGTACTCAGACAGAGCAGCAGGGTTGGCCCCACCGAACTCCGACTGGATGTGGCTCATTCCTAGGTTGGTTGTTGGCGTCGTCATTCGGCGTCCTTAGCAGCCAGTTGGGCCTTCAGCGCGTTCACCTCGGCCTTGAGTTCCTTGACAGCTTCTACAAGCAGCGCGACCATGTTACCGTAGGTCACGCCCTTCATGCCGTCGTGATCCGTCTTCACCACCTCTGGTACGACCTCTTCCACTTCCTGGGCGATGAAGCCGATCTGGTAGTCTCCTGTATCTACGCGCCTGTAGGAGACACCGCGCAGGCCTTCAACCTTCGCGAGCGCGTTGTAGATCGGCTCGATGTCCGTCTTGATGCGGCGGTCGGAGAACGCGGTTACGTCACCTGTGGCGTACAGGCTTCCAGCGACGTAGTGGTTGCCGTTCGTGTAGGCGGCGTAGCCAGCCGCGGTGGTTGAACCACCGATGCCAAGACAGACGTTGGCGCGGTTCCAGTAGAAGTGCCAGCCAGTCGAAGTGTCGTAGTCACCGCCGTTGCCAGAGGTGTCGAACATTCCGCCGTACGTGCTGGCAGAACCTGGGTAGTAGAGACCAAAGTAGCCGTTGTTTGACTGGCCACCGAACTCCATTGTTCCGTAGGTGCCGGTAGACGTCTGCATGTAGGCGCTGCCGTTGCTTGGGTACAGCGCGCCAGTGATGCGAAGCGAGCCGCTGGCATAGAACTGAGCGCGGTAGACGTTGAGGCCATCAGACCAACCGCCGATGCGGAACACGTTGTCGGTGTCCAGGCCCATGTTGATGGCGTAGGCACCAGGCCGGTGGAACGACATGACTGCGGCATTGGTGCCAGCGGAATTGCCGAAGGCAACCAGGGTGCCTGCCTGAGTAGCAACGCCGACTGAGTTGCCAGATAGGAAGTTCTGGGTGCCAGTCCAGGTGTAGCTGCCACCAACCGCAGAGGAAATGCTGCTCGTGTTGTTGGCAAGGGTGGCTGTCGCTGCATTGCCGCTGATGCTGATGGCCCACGTGCCAGAGGCACCGGTGCCGGTGAGCGTTGGCACATAGGTGTTGTAGTTGGCGCTGTCAAGCGGCGTGTTGCCAGCAAACGAAGGGCGGTGCTCGAAGTGCCACTGCGTTCCATTATTATATGCCTTCGAGCTGAAGGAAGTATCGGTGCGAAGCAGCTCGATTGCCCATGGCCCAGAACTTGATGTGCGCAGCGACAGCGGCAACGAAGCACCGCTATTGACCACGAGGGCACCAGTCATCGTGTCACCGGCCTTGAGCACGTTCAGCGAAGCAGCACCAGTAAGCGAGGCCGTGATGGTACCAGCGATAAAGTTGCCCGAGGCGTCACGCGAGACAACGGTAGAGGCCGTGTTGGCTGACGTGATGCCGATTGCCGACGCGGCTGCAGTGACGCGGCCCTTGCTGTCAACCGTGACAGTTGGTACCGAGGCCGAGCTACCGAACGTACCGATGTTGCCGGCTACCTGCTTGAGCTGCAGCTGCGGTGGGGAGAACGTGAAGTCATTGACCGTGTCGGCATTCACCGAGATGGTGGTGCCAGCGATCGTGATACCGTTACCAGCAACGCCACCACCTGCGGTGGAGAACTGCACGAAGGCCAGCGGTGTTGAGTTGACCGTGACGCTGTCGACGATCTGGACATAGGCGATGTCGGCCTGCGTCGTGCCTTCAGACACGAACACAGCCGCCGATGGCAGTTCAGTTGCGCTGTCAGCATCAGCAACGCGGGTCCAGGCTCCTGAGGCAACGTTGTAGATGCCGTTGGCGGCGTTGCGCGTGCGACCAAGGAAGGCACCAGCATCGGCATCTGGCGTCTGGTTCTTGACAAGGACGCGGTCACCGACGTTCAGCGCCACTCCATCGACAGTCTGCGCGCCCGAAAGAGTGATGTTGGCCGTAGTGGCGGCACGAACTGCCTGCTTCCACGACACGCCGTTGGCCACGACGTTGTCAACGTACTGCTTGGTTGCTGCCTGCAGCGCGAGGGTTGGGTCAGCTGACAGCAGAACGGTGCTGTTGAACTGCGCTGCACCACCGACCACCAGCGACGAGAGCGTGCCGACCGACGTCAGTGAGGACGCGGTGACGGTTGGGTTCAGCGTGGTGCCAGTCAGCGTTCCAGCTGCGGCCGTGACGGTGATGTTTGCCGAGCCGTCGAAGGCGACGCCGTTGATGGTGCGCGGAGTGGTCAGAGTTGCCGCTGAACCAGAGATGTTGATGGCATAGGTGCCGCTCAGGCGAGCAGCCGCGATCGTACCTGACAGGAGGGATGCAGGAACGTCCGTAACCGGAATGGTGATGTTGGCCGAACCGTCAAATGACTGCGCAGTCGCGGTCACACCTGACAGGCCGATCGTGCGCGCGGCCTGAAGGGTCGTCGCAGTAGAGGCGTTGCCTGCCACAGTGATCGTGTAGGTGCCAGACAGCCGAGCTGCAGGAACCGTGCCAGCCGTCAGGTTGGTGGCATTGAGGTCGGTGACTGGGATCGTGATGTTGGCCGAGCCGTTGAACGAAGTCGCCGTGCCTGTTGCTCCACCTGAGATAGCGATGGTACGCGCCGTCTGAAGAACAGTTGCGGTGGCTGCGTTGCCACCAATGTTCAGCGAGCTGGCAGTTCCAGTCAGACCAGTGCCAGAGCCAGTGAACTGGCCAGTGGCGGTGATGACGTCAGCGGTGACGTCACCCGATCCCAGATCGATGTTGCCGCTTGCATCGAGCGGCTTCATGGAGAACCAGGCGCTTGCACCTGTGAAGATGCGAAGCGCATCCAAATCGGTGCGATAGAACAGCTCGCCGACGTCTGGATTTGACGGGTCAGATGTGCCGGAGTCAATCGACACATTGACGATCTTGGAGGTCTCGGTAATCTGAGGGCGGTCAATCAGCATGGGATGTCCCTATGGAGGCTGGCCTATTTAACCCTTAGACGATGTTTCCAGTCTCCATTCTGATCGTCAGCGTCTTGGTAGCTACAACCGTTGAGGCGTCGTTGGAGAACTCCAGGGTGAACACCCGCGTGCTGACACCGGTACCGCTTCTCGTGACGCCGAAGCTACGAGAGGCATTTAGCTGATACCACGTGCCTGCGGTCATGGCTGGGCTGGTAAAAGGCGTGCCGCCGGTAACTGAGAAGCGCACATACTTGCCTGTTCCGATGCTGGCCGTTGTGGGTGACCACCAAGATCCTGCACCTGCGTCAGTGTTAGATGAAATGCTGCCATCTGTAGCAAGCGTGGCGTAGGCAGTGGACGAGCTGGTTCCTGGCACCGAGCGAAGCCCGCCATATGCAGCTGTGTTATACGCACCGGACACCGTCTTCGTCAGCCCACGGAACATTCCGATTCGGATCTCAGAAGCAGTCGACGTTGGAATCGCTACTCCATCAGTTGCTGACGTGGTTTGGTTGGACGGAACGTAGGCTCCACCCTTCACGTACTCAGACACGGAGACGGGGTTTGCACCACCAAACTCCGTCTGAATGTCACTGAACAGAACGTTGGTTGTTGGAATCGGCATGGTTTACTCGTAGCGAGCCAGTTTTTCCTGCAGCAGCATGACCTTGGCGTTCAGTTGTTATTTGGCTTCGAGGGCAGCTACTCGCTTCTCAAGTGCCTCAATGCGCTCCATAGCTTCCTGCAGAGCCTTGACTGCCTTCATGTACAGCACCGAGTACTGCACAGAAAGTGTCTTGTCTTCATCAGGGGCTTCCGTCACCAGCCCTGGCGACGTGGTTTGCAGCTCCTGGGCCACCACGCCGAGCTGCAGCGGGCCAGTTGGGTCGTTCTTGAAGTGGAACTTACGAACACGCACCGCCTTGACGTCATCCCACTGTGAGCCAGCATCAACGATGTCTTGCTTCAGCCGCTGGTCAGAGATTGCGCCGTACGAGTTGTTCGCGTTTTGAACGTTGCCGTTCCGAAGCACGACGAAGCGTGAAGCAGCTGCAGACTGCAGAGAGATGGCAGTGACGGTATCATTTGCACGAGCGACAATCTGCAGGCTGGTTGGCGAGCCGGCAGATGCATTCGTGTCATTGATGAACACGCCGTTGTTGGACGAACCGTCATGGTCGATGTCGACCTTAAAGTTGGATGGCGACGAGGTCTTGCCAACCAACAGGCGGCCAGCTGTGTCGAGGCACATGCGCTCGATGCTATTCGTACCAAAGTACATCGGTAGGTTGGCACGGTTCCAAACGTAGGCGGAGCCGTCTGCCGCCTGTCGCAGCAGAAAATCTGATGAACCCGTGGCGTTAGCATTACCACACAGACTCAGATCAGCTTCATATCCAGCTGTTACAGCACGAACGATCGTTTGAACTGAACTCGAGGATTTTGAAATGTCTACTGAGCCATTGACTTGGAGAACACCCAGTCCAGAAGATGAAGAGCGTGCCACCAGCAGATTACCGCTGCTGTCGAGCCGCATTTTTTCGGTGTTGTTGGTACCGAAAATAAGAGCAGCGCTGAAGTACTCGAAGATGTTGCCATTGCCAGAAACATCTGACCACAGGCGAAGACCACCAGTATCACCTGCCGCGTTGCGACTTTGGATCGTGCCAATTACCTCCAGCTTGTTTCCTGAAGAAGTAGCACCGATGCCGAGGTTGCCTGAACCATCTAGCCGCATGCGCTCAGCACCGCCTGCCTGGAAGTACATGCTCTGGCCAGCCGAGCCGATGATCAGGTTGTTCGTGGTGCCGCTGTCCTTGAGGACAAGCGCGGCGCCGGTGGCGTTTGCGCTCTGTACGGTAAGGGCGGCGGCGTTGTAGTTCAGCGTCAGCGCGCCAGTCATCGTGTCGCCGGTGACGTTCACGTAGGTGGCATCAGCGAGGGCGGTGATGTCGGCTGTCGTGACGGCAGTGGTGCCTGAAACGCGGCCGTAGGCATCGCGCGTGAACTTCAGGAAGGAGCCAGTGCCGGCATCAGTGACGGTGGCGAGGTCGATGTCATCAACGTTCACCACGATGCGCGAGGTCGAGGCGGTGCCAACGTTGAACGCGTTGCCGGAGAGCGACAGACCGGCGCCTGCGGTGTAGGCGCCGGAGGCTGAGAACTGAACGAACACCATGGCGTCGGTACCAACCGTGGTGACAGGTGCCGTTTGCGTCCAGCCAGTATCCGACTGCGTTGAGCCCTGCTGCACGAACACCGCCGCGCTGTTGACCTCATCGATGGGTGAGGTGGCGTCGAAGTCGGTAGCGCGGGTCCAGGTGCCAGAGGCGACAACCCAGATGCCGTTCTCGGCCTGAGTGGTCTGGTTCTTTACCAGCACGCGGTCACCAGCAACGCATGACACGCCGTCGATCGTCTGCGCACCAGACAGCGTGATGTTGGAAACAGTTGCGGCCTTGACTGACTTCTTCCATGACAGGCCGGCGAGGGCGTTGTCGACGTAGTTCTTGGTGGTCAGGTGCGACGATGAAGATGGTTCGGCGCTGACGACCGGGTTGTTGAACGTCCAGCTGCCGGTGATGGTCTCATTGCCACCCACACGCGCGAGCAGAGTGCCGTCGGTGATCTGGCTCTCAGTGATAGTTAGCGCAGCCTGGTGCTGGGTGACGTTGGACTGGGCGATGCGGGCATCAGCAAGGGTGCCACTCGTGACCTGGCTAGCAGCAAGTGCAAGTGCAGCCTGGTGCTGGGTGACGTTCGACTGAGCGATGCGCGCGTCGCTGAAGGTACCGCTCGTGACCTGGGCAGCGTCGATGTTGATCTGGCCGGTCGTAACAGAGGTGACCAGGCCCTTGCCGTTGACAGTCAGCGCAACGTACGACGAGTTGTTGCCAAACGAGCCGGTGGATGCGTTGACTGTGGCCAGGGTGAGCACGTCAGTGCCACCGTCGATGGTGCCGGTGACGTCGCCGGTGATGGTGTACGAGGTACCGCTGGCCGAAACAGCAACCCATGTGCTGTCGTTGTAGGCGTACAGGCCCTCAGCGCCATCGTTGGAGTTCTTGTAGAACAGGTCGCCAGGGTTGGCCGAAACTGGGAAGGAGGTTCCCGACGGCACGGTGACGCTGTCAGCTGAGGCGATCCGCTCCCAGGTTCCGCCGATGTAGACGTACAGGCCACGAACCGTTGTGGCGCTGTCGGAGCGGTAGAAGACCTCGCCCGCGTCTGGGCTGCTCGGGAAGCTTGTTCCTGAAGCTACAACAAGGTTGGAGATGGTGGCGCCCTGTACGAGCTGAATACCGTCGATGCGCATGGGTTGATCCCTCGGTCAGATGTCATATTTACGGGAGGCGTCCGCTTGCCCGTAAATAGCAGCCATGATGTCGTTCAAACAGTTCCTGGCTGAGGATCCGCTGGTGTCTCTTGCTGCAGAGATGTGGCTGCGTACGCACTTCAAGGAGCTCACCAAGGAAGAGTGCCGTGAGATCGCTGAATGGATCATTACCGGCGACGATGAGCACCTGTCGTTCAACGGACCGTACGACAAGATCTACAACGTGTTTGTCAACAACGGCGAAATTCCGTATGGCATCGCAAAGGGCGACACTGGTGATCCAAATCAGTGGGTCTTTGATCACCTACACCAGCTAATGAGGGCAGACGGCATCGACGTATGAAGACCTTCAAGCAGTTCCTCGAGGACCAGGATCCCCTTGACCGCACCGTCGCCGAGATGTGGCTGCGCCACCACCTGAAGGTCGACCAGGAGGATGCCGAGGAGGCCCTCAACTGGCTGCGCCAAAAGGACAACTGGCTGCCCGATCAGGTCTGGAAGAAGATGATCGCTCTTGCCCGCACTGGAATGCATGAGACCAAGGACTTTGACGCGCTGCTTGGTGGACAGATGCAGGACGACGTAGTTCGCTTCTACCTCGCCAAGATGATGCTGGCAGATGACATCAAGCTGGCAGAGAGCTCAGACCCGCTGCACGACACCGCCATCGAGATGGCCCTGCGCAAGGAGTTTGACATGTCGCAGGCGCAGGCTGAAGAGGGTCGCGCTTGGCTGCAGGGCGAGAAGGATGCGCAGGACCTGGGTCACTGGGCATGGGACCGCATTTGGTCGCGCTGGGAAGACCAGCTGGATGACTTTGGTTCAGCTCGTCACGAGTTTGAAGAGTTCATTCACGGTAAGGTGCTGCGCATCCTGAAGAGCAAGTACAAGGTGGAAGTATGATCACGTTCAAGGAATTCCTCGCTGAGGGTGGCGCTGCCACCGCCAAGTACAACACAGAGCGCGCCACCAAGGCCGATATCGAGGCGGCTCTCAAGTTCGTCGCAAAGCACACCGGCCTGCCGCTGAAGACGCTGCAGGACAACCTCCTTGGCTCGACTGCCCAAACGCTGGCGGGTACCAAGAAGGACAGCGGCGACATCGACATCGCCATCGAGCTGGATGACGACGCCATCGAGCCGATGGTCGAGAAGATGAAGAAGGCCTGCCAGATGGACACCGTCAAGCGGACTGGCGAGGGTGTCTACTCCTTCGCGGTGCCGGCAGTCGGCGACAAGCGCGTGCAGGTGGACCTCATGCTGGTGCCTGACGTCAAGTGGGCCAAGTTCGGCTTCCACTCCGAGCCGACATCCAAGTACAAGGGCGCCATCCGCAACCTGCTGCTCGTGAACCTCATGAAGCGCGTGTTCGAGAAGAACAAGGACTTCGTGATCACCGACGACGGCGGCAAGGAGGTCATCCGCGTCCGCCGCGGCTTTACGATGGACCGCGGCCTGAAGCGCACGTTCCGCATGGCAGCGATGCGCAAGGACGGCAAGGGCCGCCTGGCAGCGATGACGAACGCCACGCCTGACGAGATTGAGGCCGAGCTGAAGCGCATCGGCATCAAGAAGACGTTCTCGAAGGAGGCGGATCCGATCCTGGATCCGGACCTGGCCGCTGCCTACATGTTCCCTGGCAAGAAGGCCAAGGACATCATGTCAGCTGAGCAGGTGATCAAGCTGATCGCGAAGCGCTCAGACGCCGCTGAGATCTTCAAGGACGCCGTGGCCGACTTCAAGAAGAACGGCCTCGACGTTCCAGACGAGCTCAAGCAGTACGGTTGAGCAGGCTGCGAACAGCAGCGCGCAGCTCGTCGATTTCTTCCTGCTGGTCCTTGATGGCCTCAACAAGCAGGCCGACCAGGTTGCCGTAGGCAACGCTCATGAAGCCGTCGCGGTTGGTCTCAACCGCCTCAGGCAGGACCTTCTGCACGTCCTGTGCAATCAGACCCGTACCACGAGCACCGTCGCTCTTGCGAGTGAAGTTGACGCCGCGCAGCTGCTTGACCTTGTTGACTGGATCGAGGATGAGGGCGATCTCAGTCTTGAGGCGCTCGTCCGAGAAGGCAGTCACGTTGCCCTGAGCGGTGATGCTGCCAGTCGTCGTGAGGTTGCCGGTGAAGGCGTGCGTTGCAGCGACGTAGTTGATCACGCCGGTGTCGGTGGAACCAACTGCACCTGTGTTGCCGATGTAGCCAGCGCGCACGTCGTTGCCTGGCCAGAACTCGAGGTAGCCCGAGTTGCCTGAACCAGACGACTGCATGCGGATGTAGCCGGTCGCAGCTGCTGCATCACCAGCCTGAACGTAACCGTTCTGGGCGATGACGGCAGATCCCAAGCCGGTAGCAACAACGTTGCCAGAAGCTGACATTGAGCCAGTGGTCTGGATCAGCGATGACGTCCAGTTGAGCTGAATGCCATTGACCTTGAGGTAGTCACCTGCGCCGTCACCGACCTGCATGCTACCGCTCGTGATGATGTCGACGATGTTGGTGTACGAACCACTGAGGCGAAGGTCTGGAACCACGCCGGCGTCGAGGTTCGAAGCGTTGAGGCCGGTAACTGGAATGGAGATGGCGCTGCCGCCGGTGAAGAGCGTAGCGGTGCCAGTTGCCGCACCCGACAGAGCGATCGTGGCACCTGGGCTCAGCGAGCTGGCGGTGGTTGCCGAGCTGGCGGTCGTGGCCGATGCGGCGGTGGTTGCCGTGTTGGCGCTGTTGGCGTTGGTTGCAAAGCCGACGGACAGCGACGACTGGTTGGCCCAGGTCGGTGCACCAGCACCGCCCGAGAGCAGGACCTGCGACGAGGAGCCGGTAGCGGTGACGCCCATCGAGGTGGTCGAGGCACCGTAGATGATGCCGCCGGCGTTGAGGGCCGCGCCCTGTCCAGTGCCGCCGCGCGTAACGGCAAGCGTGCCGCTGGCCATGTTGGAGGCGTTGGTGAAGAACGTGCTGTTGCTGCCGTCAAGCAGGTCGGCATCGAGGCCTGAACCCGAGCCATCGTTGCCGGCGTGCCAGACGTCGTTGCCGCTGACCGTGATGCCGGTTGGGGTGATGACGACAGCCGCACCGAGGCCAATGTTGGTTGCAGGTGTGGTGGCAAGGTTGAACACGCCACCTGAGATCTGCATGTAGCCGGTCAGGCTGCCGTTGGAAACCGCGACGTACGGGTTGGGGCCAGCGTAGTTGACCGTCAGGTTGCCGGTCATCGTGTCACCGGTCTTCAGGACGTACGGGACGAAGCCTGAGGTATCGGCGACCTGCGTCCAACCGAGTGAACCTTGGTTGCCAAGGAGACCTGAGTTGGCGTCTGGTACGAAGCCGTAGAAGTAGAGACCGGCCGAAGCACCGGTCTTCATAAAGAGGGAGCCCTCAGACACCGTTCCGACTGCTGGCAGGGTCGGACCTGAGTTGATGACGGCGCCGCCGAAGAGGTTCTTGCTCATGTAGGGTGGTCCTGTGACAGGTGTACGTGCAACCTATTTATGAGGTTGAGGACGCCTGGGGTCGGCTTACAATGAAACCTCAGTTGCACGGTGTCTGTCTCCTAAGGACCCGTTTGGTGGGGACCTTGCGTCCCCACTTTCTTTTGCGGTGGAGGCCTTCATGTGCTACAATGATCAAGCTAAGGAGAACTCATGGAACACGTGCAAACCGGCAACCTGAACAACGACTTTCGCACCTGCCTTGCCCAGCTCATGGAGCACGGCCTGGTTGCCCACCCTCGCGGCACCACCACCCGCGAGCTGCTGAACTACAACATCACCCTGCGGAACCCGCGCAACCGCATCATCCTCTTTCCGGACCGCAAGACCAGCCTGAAGTACCTCCTCGGTGAGCTCTGCTGGTACCTGTCGGGTTCACCCAACCCAGCTGGCATCCTGCCGTACGCCAAGTTCTGGGACGGCATTCGCAACTCCGGCGGCTACGCGACCTACAACACCGGTGACGTGAACTCCAACTACGGTCACCGCCTCTTCGGCCACCACGAGCCCTCGCTCTGCTACGGCGACAACGAGGACATCGGCATGATCTCGCAGTGGGAGAAGGTGCAGACCATCCTGCGCGCCGACCCCGACAGCCGCCAGGCGATCATGAACATTCACCTGCCGGCTGACCGCCACCCTGGCAACAAGGACGTGCCGTGCACGCTGACGCTGCAGTGGTTCATCCGCGAGGACGCGCTGCACCTGATCGTCAACATGCGCTCGAACGACGTCATCCTCGGCTTCACGAACGACGTGTTCCAGTTCACGATGCTGCAGGAGATCATGGCCGTCCAGCTGCGCGAGTTCTACCCGAACCTGGACGTCGGCTACTACTTCCACAACGCCGGCTCGATGCACATCTACGATCGCCACTTCGAGATGGCCGGCAAGATCATCAAGGACGAGCGCGCCGTGGACGTGTCCATGATCAAGATGGACGTCTTCGATGAGAAGACCCTTCTCAACCTGCTGGGCGTCAACGCTGTGTGGGTGACCGAGGGCATGAACCCCGAGTTTGACTTCGACAACCTCGAGCCCTTCAAGCAGCTGTCGCCGTACTGGCAGACGCTCATCAAGTTCTGCTTCGCTGAGGACCACGACGCGTCGCACGACATCTTCGGCCTGCCGCACGACGACTGACAGATGGCAGAGCTTCGCACCGTTGGAAAGCACCACTGGTGCGAGCGCTGCCGAACGTTTCACAAGCACGCCGACTTCGATCAGCAGGAGCTGATCGACCGGGCCGTCGAGGACCTCGCAGCCCAGATTGATGCGGAGATTCTAGCGGACCTCCTGAAGGAACCAAATGCGCTACGAGAAGCAGATCAACGAGGCGTACGAGCGCCTGGGGTTCAAGCCCCGCGACAACCAGGTCGAGCACTGCAACCAGGTGATCGAGGCCTTCCTCGACGAGGGGTTCACCAACGTGGTGCTCTCAGCACCAACTGGTACGGGCAAGTCGATCATCGGGGCCGTCGTCGCTGACGTCATTCACTCGATCAAGTACCCAGACGACCCAGCGCACGCCTCCTTCATGCTGACCGCCACGAACGTGCTGGCGCAGCAGTACGACGACGCCTTCGGCCAGGAGGATGGCCAGCCGTGGGACGGCCGCTTCCTTGTTGTGAAGGGCGCATCCAACTACGACTGCGCGGCCCTCTCCACCGACGAGGAGCCGGCACGGGCTGACAGCTGCGCGATCATGCTCTTCAAGAAGCAGGGCATGCAGGACATCCTCGACAAGTACTGCGAGAAGTGCGAGTACAAGTGGTCGCGGGCAATGCGCAACCGCACGCGCCACCTCATCACGAACTACTCGTACTACTTCATCGACCGCATGTACGCGACGCACCCGATGGAGAAGCGCTCGGTGTGCATCTTCGACGAGGCGCACCTGCTGAACGACCTGTTCGTGGAGCACAACGCCATCTACTTCTCCGAGAAGCGGCTGACGCAGTTCGAGATGGAAACGGCTGAGCTGCTGGACGGGCAGGGCGGCTTTCACGTGATCAAGCGCGACCTGGTGCAGGGCAAGATCAACGAGAAGACGTACCAGGACTACCTCAAGAAGCTGCAGGACCTGTACAACGGCGTGTCAGATGCGCTCAAGGCCCGAGCCGACCGCAACGTGCGCAACCACTCCAAGTACCTGAAGCTGAACCGCGCCTCCAAGAAGTACCACGACCTCGCGTGCAAGATCGACGACCTGTTCCTCTTCGAGTACCCACACGTCTTCGAGTACAAGCCGAAGGACCTCAAGAAGCAGCAGAACGAGCACGAGGTCACCGTCAAGCCCATCTTCGTGGGTGAGATGTTCGAGTGCCTCCACAACGCCGAGCACAACCTCTTCATGTCCGCCACCGTCACCGAGAGCTACATGAAGCGGACGATGACGCTGCCTGGCACCACGAAGCACATTCGCCTTGCCCCGCAGTTTCCGCCCGAGAACAAGAAGGTGGTGTTCCTGAAGCCGCAGACGCTCAACTACACCACAATGAAAGACCCTGAGGTGGTCAAGCGGCTCTGCGCCAACGTCTGGCAGATCGTGGAGCACCACACCAAGGCCGGCGAGCGCGGCATCGTGCTCTGCCCCTCCTTCAACGTCGTGCAGTCCATCGCTGAGACGCTGCGAGGAGTGAAGATCCCTGGCCTCCGCGTCTTCGAGCAGGTGCGTGGACAGAAGCTGGCTGAGCTTCTCGATGACTTCAAGGACTACGAGGGCGGACCTGCGGTCATCCTCACGCCGTCCGGCTTCGAGGGCATCGACCTGCCTGGTGACCTGAGCCGGTACCAGGTCATCGTGAAGGCGCCGTTCGGTTCCCTCGGAGACCGAAGGATTGAGCACATCCTCAACGTCTACCCAGACATCTACTCGCTCATCACGCTCATGAAGGTCGTGCAGGGTGCAGGTCGATCGGTCAGGTCGAAAGAGGACCACGCCGTGACGTACATGCTGGACACGGCGATCCAGCGGCTCTGGACGAAGAACAACGAATGGGCCGATGAGTTTCTAACCTCCTTCAAGTCATCCCTGAAGGACCTGGTAGAGTAAAATGGGACTATCGATCTTCGCTCCAAGGCCTCGAAAGCCGAAGCGGCACAGACGAAAGCGAAGCAACGCAGTGAAAATCCGACGTCCCTACGAAAACGCAATGGAAGATCTCGAGAAGTTCTGCCCTCCCGAGGTGCCTCGGAATGAGGTGGTGTTCGGCACCTACGGCACCGAGGAGTGGATCTACGCCGACTTCCTGCGCAAGCGCCACCTCGACGGCAAGCGCACCCTTGAGAGCGAGACCACGTGGCTGACGCCAGTCAGTTTCAACCTCGCGGACTGGGTGCGCGAGCGCAGCTTCCCCTCCTTCTCGTTCCTGACCTCGCGCCTCGTTCTGATCCCGACCGAGTTCGGCTTCATGAAGATCGCGTCGTCGAACAAGAAGATCACCGTCACCCTTACCGGCAATCCCGAGTGGGTCGACGACGAGCTCAAGCTGCTGGCCTCCCGTTTCTCCAAGGCCGAGAACCTCGTGCAATGGGTGTACAACGTCAACGGCCACACCATCGACGTGCCGCTCAACTACAGGGCCGGCATCAACGCGGCCTACCCATGGATCGGAGAGCCGTACACCGAGTACATCGACAAGTACCTTGACAGCGAGGCCTGCGTGCTGATCCTCATCGGTCCGCCTGGAACGGGCAAGAGCACGCTCATCAAGAACATCATCAAGCGGTCCGGCGGCGACGCGATGGTGGCCTTCGATGAGAAGGTGCTGGGCGGCGACGACTTCTTCGCCACCTTCATGGACAGCGACAAGGACATCCTCGTGATGGAGGACGCCGACGCGTTCCTCGAAAGCCGCGAGGACGGCAACACGATGATGCACCGCTTCCTGAACCTCTCCGACGGTCTCATCTCCACCACCGGCAAGAAGATCATCTTCTCGACCAACCTTCCCAGCATCGCGTCAATCGACGAGGCGCTGCTTCGACCAGGCCGCTGCTTCGACGTGCTGCAGTTCCGCGCGCTCACGCGCAAGGAGGCTCAGGCCGTCCTCGATGAGGTCGGTGACAAGCGCGAGCTGGTTGATGGTGCTGAGCTCACGCTCGCCCAGATCTTCGCTTCACAGCCGCACGGCGGCAGCCCACGACGAAAGGTAGGGTTCACAGCATGACCATCGTAAGCCGCCCACAGCCAAGCGCACCGAGCACGAACGGTCTCGGAACCGGCTCCAACACGCTCAACCTCACCGACGAGCAGCTCGAGCTGGTGATGGCTCTCGTCTACAACTGCCGGCTCGGTACAGGCACTCCCTACTCGCAGGCGGCCTTCGAGCTCATCGGGTTGATCGAGGATGAGTTCGGCGACGACTTCATGCAGGATGCCTCCGACAACGTCAACCTCCAGGTGACGATCGAAGACGAGCACGGGTTGGTAGAATACGAGACAGACGGCTCGCAGTTCATCACGTTGGAGGTCTGATGTCGAAGTACGTGTACGCAATCGAGGGGCTTGACCGCCTCGGCAAGTCGACCCTCATCGAGGGCATCCGCAACCGCCTCGGCTACTACGAGGTGATCCACTTCAGCAAGCCGCAGCGCCTCGCTGCCTACGAGGGCGCCGCTGCCGTGAGCGGCGTTCCACCGCAGTCGCTGCAGTCGTTCCACTACCAGCGCGCCGGCTTTCTGAACTCGATGCTGCTCGCCAAAAGCGGCGCACGCCTCATCTTCGATCGCTGGCACATCGGCGAGGCCGTGTACGCGCCCATGTACCGTGGCTACAGCGGTGACTACGTCTTTCAGCAGGAGCTGGACACGGGACTGGCTGACACGGACAACGTGCGCCTCATCCTTCTGTGGGAGGACTTCGACGTTTCAACCCACTTCGTCGACGACGGCGAGAGCCTGGGTCCAATCCAGAAGCGGGCTGAGGAGCAGATGCGCTTCATGGAGGCCTTCGCGAAGTCCAACATCCGCGACAAGCGCATGATCTGCGTCACCGACCAGGCGGTCGGCGGCTTCAAGCCCAAGGACTGGATCCTTCACGAAGCACTGGCATGAAGGTGGTGGTGATCAGCAACCCGAGCTCGCCAGCTACGGCGTTTGCGCGAGCTCGCGCGTTTGGCTACATCACCTTCATCTACGAGCACGCAGATCCCGATCACGTTCTCTCACCTAACAAGTTCACGTATGTGAACGACGATGAAGAGCTGAAGGAGAAGCTGCACCTCCTCCAGCTTGACCCGTCGGTCCAAGAGGAGATCATTCGATGGTAGCATCTACCTTTGGCGCGGCCTTTGACAAGCTGCCGCACAAGCTGCAGCAAGGCATCTGTCGCTCTCTCGTGCTGCGCAAGCAGAACTACCTGGCCGCGCAGGCCGGAAAGCGCTGGAAGCAGATGCGCGTGATCCTGGTGGGTGACCGACCAGGCAACGGCGCCAAGAAGCTGCCAGCCAACCATCACCACACGCCGTTCTACAGCACGAAGAACTCCAGCCTCTGGCTAAACAAGCAGCTGGAAGAGCTGGGGGTGCATGAGAACGACGTTCTCTGGCTCAACAGCGCCGACCTAAACGGCGTGCCCACCGACCCAAAGCTGCTTGAGGGTTGGGGAAAGCACACCATCATCGCGCTGGGCGGCAATGCCTCGAAGTGGCTGGAGGAGCACGGAAAGCCGCACCTAAAGGTCTTCCACCCACAGGCGTGGAAGCGCTTTCACTCGAAGGAGCCCTACCCGCTCCTTGGTCACCTGCAACAGCTGCTCGACCTATAAAAAGTCCGGCCAAAGCCGGCCACTTCCGGGTACAATGGCATAAGTAACTCGGGCCCGGGTTTCGGGTGAAGGAGACAGCATGAAGAACGTGATGGTGACGGGCGGGTTGGGCTACATCGGCGCCCACCTCGTAGATGAGCTGAAGGAGCGAGGACACAAGGTCTTCGTGATCGATCAGAATGAAAAGAGTCCCAACCTCGACTACGTGTCGAAGCGGGCGATGGTGCGGTTGAGCTCGCTGCAGGACTACCAGCTGCGTCTGCCGGGCGAAGAGCGCATGTTTGACGCGATCGTGCACCTCGCGGCCTACATCGACGTGGCCGAGAGCGTGCGCAAGCCGCTCAGCTACTGGGACAACAACATCAACAGCACCACCGCGGTGATCGAGAAGTTCGAGACGCCACACTTCATCCTGGCATCGACCGGCACCGCCTTCGATCCTGCCAACGCCTACGCGCACTCGAAGGTCGCCTGCGAGACGATCGTGCGCGAGGCGGCTGACGCGGACCACGCCACCATCGGCGGCTACACGATCTTCCGCTACTTCAACGTGAGCGGCCTGAAGAAGGGCATCAACCCGACCGGTGTCCCAACCCACCTCATTCGCCGCGCCGCGATGGCCGCCGCCGGAAAGATTCCAGAGCTCACCGTTATGGGCTCGGACTGGGAAACTCGGGACGGCACGGCGATTCGTGACTACATTCACGTTGAGGACCTGGCTGCCTCCATCGCGAATGCGATTGATGTAGGTCCAGCAAACACGCCCCATGAGGGACTTGGGTCAGGAAGCGGCTCGACCGTCCTCGAGGTAGTCCAATCAATGAAACGCGTCACGGGGGTCGACTTTCGAGTTACAATGGCTTCACGTAGACCCGGTGACGTTGCCTCCATGGTATGCGCCAACCAGTATCCTCACATCCGATTGACCAAGACGCTTGACGACATGTGTCTTTCCGCCTACGAGAACGTATGAAGATCCTCATTACCGGCTTCAATAAAAATCAATGCACGCGCAAGTTCTACCTTCGGCAGCAGCTGAAGGTTGTGCCGTCGCACTACTCGCTTGTCAACTGCCTGATGGACATGGGCTACGAGGTGGACCAGCGACAGGTCACCATCGGAGAGGACCTGAGCGGCTACGACGAGATCATCGTGTTCATCGCCGGCCCGCGCCAGCTGGTGGCGACGACCGTCTACGAGGGCCTGTGGGCCATCTCGCAGCGCCCCGACTGCATCCTCGCCTTCGACGACTGGCAGGTGCCCGACCTCTTCAAGGGCGTGGCCAAGTGCGATGGCAAACCTGACGAGCTGTTCGCGCAGTTCATTCTCGACGTCAACAAGAAGACGCTCGAGGAAGTCAAGCCGTACGAGAAGCAGTTCATGCAGGCGCTGAGTGTGATCACCGCCAAGAAGAACCGCATGCTCATCAGCGCCTTCCGCACCGAGCACCTCGGTGACAATGAGACGTATGGTCCGCACCTGCTGTTCGACAAGATCGACTACCCACGCAACCGCCTGTTCGTGTACAACCCGAACCCCTACCACCGCAACCGCATGTGGGGCGATATCGGCCACGAGGGCGATGAAGATCCGACATGGAAGCCGTCGCCGCTCTCCTACACAGTCGGTCCTCGTCCTGAGAAGGAGCGCCGCTTCAACTTCGCCAGCCTCGTGCAGTCGAAGACGCAGAAGTGGCTCAAGAAGCAGGGCTACACCGGCAACCCGAAGGACGATGAGCAGGGCACGATCGGTGGCTGGGCAGTGGACCTCTACGGCTCAAAGGCCGAGACGCAGAAGCGCCTGACAGAGGATCAGATGGTCGAGGTCATCACCCGCGACTGGGGCTGCCTGATGCCGGGCTACGAGCACGCTGGCTCGGGTTGGTGGCGGGCTCGCCCGCTGCAGTGCGCCGCCGCCAGCTCGATCCTGCTGGGCGACGACAAGGAGCTGCGCGTCTACTACGGCAACGACTACCCGTTCTACGGTCTGAAGGCTGCCGATATCGTCGAGGCCACTGACATGGAGCTACGTGAGATCGCTCAGGCGCAGACCGACTTCCTGCACACCATTCATCCGCTCGACAAGAGCGTGCAGGAAGCAGAGCTGCTCGCTGCACTGGTGGCGCCGAAATGATCGGCTACAAGCTCTTCACGCAGCGGGCTGACGGCTCGCTCGGTCCCCTCTTCATCAACCGCTCGCAGCGGCTGGAGGTCGGCGTTGAGTACCAGGCCGAGGATCACCCGACGAAGGGCTACGCGCACCGCCCGGGCTGGCACATCTGCTCGAAGCAGGAAGCGCCGCACCTGAGCAAGAAGGGGCGGGTCTGGGCAAAGGTGAAGTTCAGCGGCTACACGTCGCACCAGCGGCCGGCGAGCCAGGGTGGGCTGTGGTACACCGCCAACAAGATGAAGATCATGGAGGTTCTCCAATGAGGGTGCTCGTTGTAGGAGCCGGCTTCGCCGGCGCAGTGGTTGCTCGTGAGTTGGCTGAGGCCGGCCATGAGGTCACGGTCATCGACAAGCGCAACCACGTTGGTGGCAACGCGTACGACTACGTGAACGAGCACGGTATCCGCGTGCACAAGTACGGTCCCCACATCTGGCACACGTCGAACGACGAGGTGCACGAGTGGGTGTCGCGCTTCACCGACTGGGTGCCGTACCAGCACTACGTTCGCGCGCAGCTGGGCGATGACTTCAACGACGTGACCGTGCCACTGCCCATCAACCCAGCCACCATCGAGGAGGTCTTCGACATGGAGTTCGAGGACTGGCTGGAGGAGAACGAGAAGTGGGTCGACGTCGATGACGAGTACCAGCCCTACGTGAAGCGGGGCGCACATGCGGCCTTCCTCGAGACGAAGGTGGAACACCACGACCCGGTGACCAACAGCCGCGAGCACGTCGAAAACAGCGTCGGCAAGGAGCTGTGCGACCTCTTCTTCGCTCCCTACACCCGCAAGATGTGGGGCCTGGAGCTGGAGCAGCTGCCGGCATCGGTCGCCGCCCGCATTCCGACGAACGTGGAGAGCGGCAGCCACCTGTACTTTCCGAAGGACAAGCACCAGTACATGCCGGCCGACGGCTACACCGCCATCTTCAACCGCATCTTCGACCACCCCAACATCACGGTGCGGCTTGACAGCGTGTATGAGGACGGTCGGGTGTGGCGCAACGGCTACGTGCTGGGTAAGGAGTTCGACCACGTCTTCACCGCTCAGCCGATCGACGAGTACTTCAAGTGCGAGCTGGGTGAGCTGCCATGGCGCTCGGTAAAGATGCATGTCGTTTCGCTGCCGATGCCGAGCGTGCTGCCCTCGCCGGTGCTGAACTTCACTCACTCAGGTCCGCACACGCGCGTCACCGAGTGGAAGAAGTTCCCAGCCCATGGCGGCAACGAGTTCTGGACGACGCTGACGTTTGAGGAGCCCTGCGACTACCGCCTCAACGACATGGAGCGCTACTACCCGGTGAAGAGCGCTGACGTCAACGACCCGAACCGTGAGCTCTACAAGCAGTACAAGGAGAAGGCCGACGCGCTTCCTGACGTCACCTTCATCGGCCGTTGCGGCCAGTACGCCTACCTCGACATGCACGCCGCCATTTCATCCGCCCTGGCCTCAGTCCGCAAGTTCCTCAAGGAGAAGAGCGATGCTCAAGTTTGAACGACCAACCCTCATCACGCTCACGGCACCGACGTGCAGCGGCAAGTCCTACCTGCTCAACGCGCTGGAGGAGCGCGGTCTCGTCGACCGCATCGTTAGCACGACCACTCGCCCAATGCGTGAAGGCGAGCGCGAAGGCGTCGACTACTACTTCATCTCGCAGGAGCACTCGCAGAAGCTGGAGGCCGACGAGAACTTCTTCGAGCTGATCACCTTTCGCGGCACCCGCTACGGTGTGACCAACCTGGAGATGGAAGGCAAGATGCGCGCTGAGCGGCCGCCGATCATCGTGCTCGAGCCACAGGGGCTCGCCATCTACGAGCAGAAGTGCCGCGAGAACGGCTGGGACGTCTTCAAGGTCTACGTGCACGTCATCGAGAGCCTGCGCATCCAGCGCCTGAACGCGCGCACCGAGAAGGACGTGATGCAGCTGGTCAATGGCGCCTCGGTTCCGAACGGCATTCACTCACGCACGTTCAGCCAGCTCGCCCTCGAGAAGGCAGCGCAGCAGCTGCCGAAGATCATCGCGGCGCACACCGACCGCCTGCTCTCCATCACCGGTGAGGAGCGCCACTGGTCCAACGTGACCACCTTCGACGCGCAGGTGCCAGGCGACAACCTCGAGAAGGCGATCGAAACGCTGACCGCCGGCGTTGAGTGGCGCAACAAACGCGTGCGGCAGGGCCTCGTATGAGCGACAAGAGCAAGGGCCGCATCGGCTTCACCTGCTCGACCTTCGACCTCTTCCACGCAGGACACATCCTGATGCTGGAGGAGGCGAAGCGCCAGTGCGACTACCTCATCGTCGGCCTGCAGACCGACCCAACGATCGACCGCCCGTTCAAGAACAAGCCGGTCCAGTCGGTCTTCGAGCGCTACACGCAGGTGAAGTCGTGTCGGTTCGTGGACGAGATCGTCGTCTACGCCACCGAGGCGGAGCTGCGCGACGTTCTGCTCGCGTACCCGATCGACGTGCGCATTCTCGGTGAGGAGTACCAGGGCAAGGACTTCACAGGTCATGACATCGACAGCATGGAGTTCTACTTCAACCGCCGGCGCCACTCCTTCTCATCGAGCAGCCTGCGTGATCGCGTGTACCAGATGGAGCTGGCAAAGAGCCGCCCCGTCCAGATCACCGAGCCTGGCGACGGCGGCCACGACTGCCCTGTCTGCAACGCCACTGGTCGCCTGACCTAAACCACCTGGTGACATGTAACCCCTCAACCTGCGTTGAGGGGTTTACTCCTGCGCGTCCCTAGGCTACAATGGCATACGAGCGCGCCGCTGCGCGCTATCTTCGTACTAATGCCTGATTGGAGCGCGCATGTCATCTTCTCGTGAGTACCGCCTCTACACGTTCGTCGCCGGTCTGTACCTGAACCACCTGCAGAAGGGGTTGCAGACTGCCCACGTCGTGAGCGAGCTGTCCCAGTTCAAGATCAACACGATGGAGCGCGTGGCCTTCGATGCCTGGGCCATGTTCGACAAGACGATCATCATCTGCGACGCCGGCAACCACAAGGGCGTGGTCGACTGCTGGGCGGAGCTGTCCCGCATCAACTCAGCGCTGAACCTGCCGGCGGCCATCTTCTACGAGGACGAGCAGTCGATGAACGGCATGGCCACGGCCTGCGGTGTCATCGTCCCGCGCGAGTACTGGGACGTGAAGTTCGTGGACAACTTCGTGCCACCGGGCGAGTACGGCGTGGAAGCCCGGCCTGCCTACTGGGTGCACACCTACGAGGGCGCCTCAGGTGCGATGCGCGAGTGCCGCTACGACGTCACCCACCCTGAGGGCCAGTTCTGCTCGCACATCAAGCAGTACCGCCTGACCTCCGCGTAACATTTCACCTGGTGGTACAGGCTGTTACATCTTCGCTGTGTACATCCTGGCCCACCTGTGTAGAATGCCAACATGCGCAACAAAAACCCTCCTCCCCGTCGGTGCTGGCTTTCCACCTTCTGGAAGAACTCGCAGGCTGAAGACACCGCGTACTACGAGTTGGCTCACCGCGCGATGGACGCCATGGTGAAGGGTGGCATGACGGAAGAAGAAGCGCGCTCGCACGTTCAGCTGCTGTGGTCTGGCGGCTACGAGAACGGCGCGTGGGAAGAAGCGTACAACCTCAACGAAAACAGCTGAAGGAAACACCATGCAATTCGGTTCGCAACACCTGTTCCCGCTGGAACGCGTCGAGACCCTGATGAAGGGCTACTACATGGATGGCAAGGGCGAGGTCTACTCGACCAAGCGCTCGGGCACGCCGCAGCGCATGCATGGCTCGGCGACCACGTCGGGCACGTACCTGACGCTGAACGGCCGCTCGTTCAGCAAGACGCAGCTGCAGCGCCAGGCCATGGCCCACCCGTACTTCAAGATGGAAACGTCGGTCGCCCCGTACGTTGCAGCCACGCCGGCTGCTCCGGCTGCGGTGACGCAGCGCTCGCACGCCTCGACGCTGGCGGACGGCATCCGTGCCCGCGGCTGGGTGATCGCGAAGGTCGCGGTGGTGCAGGGCGAGGAAGCGCTGCTGTTCGGCTCGAAGCCGGCCGTGCACACCACGCAGGCCTCGGTGGACGCCGAGCTGACGCGCCTGGCCACGCTGAACCCGGGCACGAAGTACGTCAAGCTGAAGATCGACGGCGGCCTGCTGCTCGGCGGCCTGACGCGCCTGTGATGAGCTACCCTCGCCTGCACACCGAGGCGTACTCGTTCTCGATCGAGCACGGCGAGGGAACCACCATCACCCTCACTCAGACTGCCACGGGGAAGACGAAGGTCTTCTTCCTGGCAGGTGTTCGGCCAGTCGAGCCGCTGACGGACCACCTGAACTCGCTCACCGACGACCTCTGCTCGCAGTGGTTCAACGAGCGAGAACGCAAGCCCAAGAAGGAGAAGCAGTGAACGCGTTCATTTTGACGATGGTCATCACGCTGTCCACCACGACGCAGAACCGCGCGATGGTCTCCATCGTGACCGAGTACGGCACGCAGAAGGCCTGCGAGGAAGCGAAGGAGCTGAACCGTGCTGCTCTGGCCGACGGTCGCATCATCCTTGCCACCTGCACGCGCAAGGTGATCATGTAGATCTTGCTGCTATAGTGGCAGCAAATTTTGCTCGCCTCTCAGGTGTCCAAGTGGGCCGCTTCTTACCAATCTGCGCTTCGCTGATCTTCTTGCGATGCTGCTCTGACTTGGGCTTTCCTGCATGCACCGCGCTGATCTTTGCCTTCGTCTCGTCAGTGTGAACACCCCATGATCCCCTCTTTTGGCCCCGCTGGGCATCGGCATGCTTCTTCACCGCAGCAGGATCCTTCTTGATACCTCGCAATGCTGAAGCCCTCTTCTCGTTGGCCTCAGGCGTCTGTTTCCTTGTTGCAGGATCCCGCCTCTTCGCGGCCTCACTGATCTTGCGACGGTGCTCGTCACTGAACTTCGCTGTTTTCCAGAAGCGACTTGCGTCATAGCGGCGATTGGTTACATGTGCTCGGCCTAGTCTCTTGTTTGTGTTCCTGATCATGAGGTTCAGGGCGGCGATCATCTTGCCTCGTGCCACGCCTGAATGCATCTTCACGAGCAGCAGGTGCAGCAGGAAGTGCTCTCGAGGTGTTACACTCACGAGGTTCTCAGCAGCGTTTGTTCCTCCAAGGGAGGCAGGGATAATGTGGTGCTTCTCCAACCTACCCGTGTAACTGTCACCGTTTGTTACATACCGAGCACGGGCTTGTGATACAATAGCATCATAGCATCTGTGGTAGTTCATCTCTGCTACACCTCCGATAACTTACGGATATTTACATGGCAAAAACGATCGAACAGCGTTTCGTGAAGTTGAGTGAGGTAGATCATGTCCTCCTCCGCCCCGGTCGCTACATCGGTTCCATCAAGCCCCACACCGCCGTCGAGTTCGTGCCGAACGTCAAGTCCGCCACGGACGTGTCGATGGTCAAGGGCCAGTACACGTACAACCCCGGCTTCCTCAAGCTCTTCGACGAGGTCATCAGCAACTCGGCTGACCACTCGAAGCGGCCCGAAGGCAAGCACCTCGACACCATCCGCGTCGAGGTGGACCAGGCCAAGGGCGAGATCACGGTCTACGACAACGGCGGCATCCCCGTCGTGAAGCACAAGGAGTACGACCAGTGGGTGCCGGAGATGATCTTCGAGCTCCGCGCTGGCACGAACTTCGACGACAGCGAGGAGCAGACCCTCACCGGCCAGAACGGTGAAGGTGCCGCGCTCACCTGCATCTTCTCGACCAAGTTCCGCGTCGAGACCTGCGACGGCAAGAACCGCTTCCTGATGACGTTCAGCGAGAACTCGCAGCACCGTCCCGCAGCGAAGGTCGAGCCGGCCAAGGGCGACAAGGGCTACACCCGCATCACGTACATTCCCGACTTCGAGAAGCTGGGCATGTCCGGCATCGACGGCGACAACATGAACATGCTGCTCGCTCGGGTCTACGAGGTGGCAGCCACCAACACGCACCTCAAGGTCTACTTCAACGGCACCCGCGTGATGACGCGGTCGTTCAAGGACTACATCGAGATGTTCACCGGCCCGAACGGTGAGTACGTCTTCGACGACGGCGACAGCTTCAAGGTCGGCGTGGCCAAGTCCGACGACGGCTTCATCCACACCAGCTTCGTGAACACGAGCCGCACCAAGACCGGTGGTTCGCACATCACCTACGTGGTGAACCAGATCGTCGACGCGGTTCGCGAGCACATCAAGAAGAAGCACAAGGTCGAGGTCAAGCCAGCCGACGTTCGCAACCACATGCACCTCTTCGTGGACGCGACGATCGTCAACCCGCGCTACTCGAGCCAGACCAAGGACGAGCTCATCACCGAGCCCAGCGCCTTCGGCCGCACCTGGACGGTGCCTGAGAAGTTCATCGCCAAGCTGCTCAAGACCGAGATCGTCAAGGCGATCCTCGACTGGGTCGCTGCGAAGGAGCAGGCCGCGCTGATGGCCGACCTCCGCAAGGCGAACAAGGACGTCGTGCAGACGAACTACCGTCGCGTGGACAAGTTCGCCGACGCTCTCGAGAAGCACAAGCGCCATGAGTGCATCCTCTTCCTCGCCGAGGGTGACTCCGCTGCCAAGTCCCTCTTCGCGGCCCGCGGCAAGAACCCGCTCATCGGCACCTTCCCGCTGAAGGGCAAGCCGCTGAACGTTCGCGAGAAGGACATCGCTCGAGTGCTCGGTCTGGACAAGAAGAAGGAGCGCGAGAAGGAAGGCAAGAAGACGGAGCCGAACGAGATCCAGAAGATCCTCACGATCCTGGGCCTGCAGATCGGCGTGCCGGTCAAGTCCCTCCACGACCTCAACTTCGGCAAGGTCGCCTTCGCGAACGACGCCGACGTGGACGGCTCGCACATCGCCGGCCTGCTCATGAACCTCTTCGACACCTTCTGGCCGGAGCTGTTCAAGATGGGCTTCGTCCACATCCTCCGCACGCCGACCGTGAAGGTCTACCTCAAGGACAAGACCGTCCTCGAGTTCTTCACCGAGCGCGAGTTCAAGGAATGGGCCAAGTCCGAAGGTGCTCGCACCAAGGGCTGGAGCCACCGCTACTTCAAGGGCCTCGGCACTACCAAGACCCCCGACTTCGTGCCGTACATGGAGAACCTGGACAAGTACCTGTTCCAGGTGACCGTTGACGGTGACGAGGACAAGCAGGCCATCGACCTCGCCTTCAACGGTGAACGCGCCGACGACCGCAAGAAGTGGCTGGAGACGCCGGCCGGCAACTTCGAGGACTTCATCGCCGAGGCGGTGTAAGCCACAACCAAGAGAGGAACACATGGTCGAACTCGATCCTAACAAGGACACTGGGCTTCAGCTGGCTCAACAGGCACTCAAGTCCGCCGAGCTACAGCTTCACGAGGCTAAGGATCAATTGGAGAAGGCGTTTAAGGCGCTCGATCTGGCTCAAGGCCGCGTGTACTACGAGACGTTCAAGCCAAAGCGGCACGAGGTCCTCAACCCGACCACGCAGCAGACGGCGGACCACCTCTACACGCTGTGCATGCAGCTGGGCTACCGCTTCGCGGTGCTCAACGACACGGTGCACTTCGCTGGCCGGCCGGGCGAGCAGCTCGTCAACACCGGCAAGAAGCTCTCCGAGCTGCCTGCATGAGCAACGTCAACCCCGATGACTTCTTCCTCCTCGCGAGCTCTGAGGAGCGGGCAGTCATCGAGTGGCTCAAGTCCCGGAAGGTGCAGCGCCTCGTCAAGAAGGGTGCTGACTTCGCCATCGTCTTCAGCCGGAAGTCCGGCATCGGCGTGACTGTGACCGCCACCGTGAAGCTCGGAGACGAGATCCTCTCCGAGGATGTAACGAGCTACGAGAGCTGGTAACAGCCCGCTCATGTTACACACTTCCGCTCAGGATGTGATACAATAGCCACATGAAGAAACCTACCGCCCCTGCAGTCTCTGGTCCCGTGAACGCCCGCCGCATTCCCATGCGGTACTTCTTCGACACGGCGTTCAAGGAGTTCTCGCTGTACGACAACGTACGGTCGATCCCGAAGCTGACCGACGGCCTCAAGCCCGCGCACCGCAAGGCCATCTACGGCACGCTGACCCGCGGCGAGAACGCCGGCCTGATCCAGGTGGAGCGCCTCGCCTCAGTCGTCGCTGCCGCCACCGACTACCACCACGGCACCGGCTCCATGGCCTCGACGATCGTCGGCATGGCCAACAACTACCCCGGCTCCAACAACCTCAACCTCTTCGTGCCGGAAGGCCAGTTCGGTTCGCGCCTGACGGCGGAGTCCGCTGCCCATCGCTACATCGAGACGAAGCTCTCGCCCTGGTTCCGCGCCCTCTTCCCGAAGGCCGACGACGCCGTCCTCGAGTACAACGAGGTGGATGGCGACCGCATCGAGCCGAAGACCTACGCCCCGCTGCTGCCGCTGGTTCTCGTGAACGGCGCGCAGGGCACCGGCACCGGCCACGCGTGCCTGATCATGAGCTACAACCCTGACGAGGTCCGCGAGGCCTGCCTTCAGGTGCTCAACGGCAAGAAGCTCAAGGACGGCGGTCTGACGCCGTGGTTCAACGGCTTCAGCGGCACCGTCGTGCGCAACTCCGAGACCGGCCAGGTCGTGATCACGGGCAAGCTCGAGGTGGTCAACAGTACCACCATCAAGATCACCGAGCTGCCGATCGGCACCTACCTCGACCAGTACAAGGCCCGCCTCAACAAGCTCGAGGACGACGGCTTCATCAAGGACTACGAGGACCGCTCTACCGAGGCCGGCTTCGACTTCACCATCACGGCACCGCGCTCGACGACGGCTCTCTCCGAGGAGGAGCTCTACAAGAAGTTCGGTCTGATCTCGCGCGACACTGAGAACTACACCGTGTGGAACATCGAGGGCGTTCTCCAGCGGTTCGAGTCCGCCGAGGACCTCATTCGCGCCTTCGTGCCGTGGCGGACGGCCATGATGGAGAAGCGCCGGCAGCACATCATCGCCGACCTCAAGGAGCAGGTTCGCTTCCAGTCCGAGGTGGTGCGCTTCATCAAGTTCTACCTGTCCAACGTCAACACGTTCAAGAACACCGGCAAGAAGGAGCTCGTAGAGCTGCTGCTCGCCAACAAGTTCGTGGACTACGAGCGCCTCCTCTCGATGGCCATCTGGTCGCTGACGAAGGACCGCATCGCTGAGCTGGAGAAGAAGCTGGCCGAGCTCAAGTCCGAGCTGGCCAAGGTCGAGGCCGACAACGCCGTCGACATGTACAAGCGCGAGCTCAAGGCGCTGGAGGTCTGAAGTGGCAGAGGGGCCGATGACCTACCCGAAGCGGTGGTATTTCTACAACCGCCGGGTCTTCTTCACGTATCGCTACAACTACGAAGTCTACGACAACTCGTACCTTGGTGGTCTGTGGCACTGCATGGAGCAGTGGGCCATCTCCTTCGGCTTCAAGGTCAAGACGGGCAAGTGGTTCTGCAACGAGACGTGGTACTACGACGGCCACACCTACCGCGAGATCACCTTCGCTGGTCTGACGTTCGGCAAGATGTTCACCTACGACGCGCGCCCGTACGACGGGCACCCAGTTCTGCCATGAGCGCGAAGTCCGCCCACTGGACGCCGTCCCTCGCATGAGCCCGCTCTACACCTCCAAGGTTCTCGGCCTGACGCTGGCTCTGGACGCGCTGACGTCAGTCAGCAAGCCGCTCTTCCTCACCGGCAACTGGGAGGTTGAGGACACGGACGAACCGCAGGACAGGTTCCTTGGTGTGTGCTTCTTCTACACGCTCGCTGGCCAGCAGCACCGCTACCACCGCCTTCTGCGCTACGGCCCTACGCGTGCCGTAGGAGAAGCACCTGATCCTCTGCTCAGCATCGGTGAAGAGGTCTACCGGCAGAAGGTCATCAACAGCGAGTTTCGCAGCACCGACGTGGTGTTCGTGATGCAGGGAGGTCGTCCTGCTGCGCTCGTAAACCTGCAGCGTGACATCGACCAACTCGTGGCTGCCTGGCAGGCATGGAAGGTGATACAATACAACCTGGAGACCAAGCAGGAGCCGGTCTCCAGCTCCTAACCACGGATGGTCCGTGGATCTAACCTCGTGAGAGGCTGACGCATTGTGCAGGCGACCGAAGGCTGCTAACCTAGAACCGCAGCAACAGAAAGATGAACATGCGCGTTCAACTCCTTGATACCACTCCCTTCTGGACCGGCGCACTGGCCGAGAAAACGCAGGGCCTCGCGGCCAAGCACATGTCCACCGTCGTCACCGACGACAGCTTCCTGGACAAGCTGCTTCTCGAGACGCTCGAGGGTGTCGGCCCCACCAGGCTGGACGCGATGATCTGTCTCGGCGCCCTCGGCGACGTGTGGCTGCAGGACCCCGCCAAGCTGCTGAAGAAGTACGACCTCAAGAGCGTCGACGCTCAGGGCTGGATGCAGTTTACACCGAAGCCCGAGAACCAGGTCGAGTTCTTTGAGATCACCGACGCGCACGTTGCCGGCGGCGCCAACTTTCTCCAGGGAACCTGGGGCAAGGAGATCGACGGCATCAAGAACCTGCAGGCCTTCAAGGTCGGTGACTTCGTGGCCCGCCAGACCTACGATCACTCGGACCAGTGGGTCGTGGCCCGCAAGATCTGGCTCAACAGCTACACGGCAAAGTGATGAAAGATCGACGTTCAGCTCGCCCCTTCGGCTACCGCAGCACCGTCTACGGCGATGAGAGCACGCCTCTCATCAAGGTGCAGCTGCACGAGCTGGACGTCGATGAGCAGCTCGCCCTCGAGCTGGTTCCACGGTACGAGGACGAGCGCTCCACGCTGGAGCTGAAGAAGCACCGTGACGGGCTGAAGCCCTCAGAAATCGGTCGCCTAGCTGAGCTTGACGCGCTGATCAACGAGGTTCGGTCAAACTGCCGCCACCGCGTCTTCTATGATGAGGCCGGTTTTCTCTACGGCATGCGCTACTGCGCCTGCTGCGGCGACTACAGGGGGCTTGTGTGATCCGCCGCCTGGCCCACTTCCTCGCGTACGCCTCCTACTGGCCTGAGAGCTGGAAGCCACGGGTCGAGCAGCTCCTGTACTTCTGCCTGTGGTTTGAAATCGTCGGAGCCGCCGCCATTCTCTTCATTCAACTCTTCTTCGCTAAAGCAGCATGAGCAAGCGTGACTACTACGAGGTTCTCGGTGTAGCCAAGAGCGCCACCGAGGAAGACATCAAGAAGGCCTACCGCAAGCTGGCCATGAAGTACCACCCTGACCGCAACCAGGGCGAAGGCTCCAAGGAAGCTGAGGAGAAGTTCAAGGAGGTCAAGGAGGCGTACGAGCAGCTGTCTGACGCGCAGAAGCGAGCCGCCTACGACCAGCACGGCCACAGCGGGCCGCAGTACGGCCACTCCGAGATGGACGACATCCTCGACCAGCTGCGCCGCGCTCGAGGTGGCATGGGTGGCTTCCGCCACTTCAAGATGACGCACGAGATGCAGGCGCCAGTCACGCTGAAGGAGGCGTACGAGGGCTTCGAGGTCGACATCGACGGCAAGAAGTTCAAGATCCAGCCTGGCACTCCGTTCGGCTACCGCACGCCGATCGACGTGGATGAGAACCTCACCGTTGTGGTGCAGACCATCATCAACGACCCGAACTTCAAGGTCACCGACCCGCGCACCTGCGGCTTCTCACAGAAGCTGTACGACGGCATCAACTGCGCCGTGCTTGAGACCAGCCCAGTCGAGACCACGATCGACGTCGATGCGCTGGACCTGATGCTCGGCGCCTGGGTGAAGACAACGGACTTCCTCGGTGAAGAGCTTCTCGTGCGCATCCCAGCCGGCTTCCAGCCCGGCCAGCGCCTGAAGGTGAAGGGCAAGGGCTACGTCAACTGGATCCACCAGCTGAAGCGGCCTGAGCACTTCCGCGGCGACATGTTCGTACTCGTTCGACCGACCGTGAAGCCCGCCAAGGAGCTCGACCCTGAGAAGGTGAAGGCCCTCTACACCCTCGTCTGTGGACAACCGGAGACCAAAGCATGAACCTCATCCAAACTCTCGTCAACGCCGTCTTTGCTACGATCATGACGCTGGTCATGACGTACCTCGCCAAGGTCACCGCCGACACCGCCTTCATCATCGGCGTGGTGGTCTTCATCGGCCTGGAGATCCGCGCTGACCTGCGCCGCGTCGAGCAGCGCCTGAAGGAAAACCACTTCTTCCTCGACACCGAGCGCGATGAAGAAGAGGCGTGATGCTGAAGATAGAAACCAAGCTGGTCAAGGTCATTTCAGGTGGCCAGTGCGGCGTTGACCAGGGCGCGCTTGCTGCCGCGAGAGAGGTGGGCCTCCTGACCGGTGGCACAGCGCCGAGGGGCTACCGCACCACGCACGGCCCCTGTCACCTGCTCCGCCACTTCGGGCTGGAGGAGCACGACAGCCCGGACTACCCACCGCGCACTGAGGAGAACGTCAAGAACAGCGACGCGACCCTCATCATCGCCTGCGACCTCAGCTCTGCAGGTGAGGTGCTGACGATGAACCTGTGCCGTCGGCATGACAAGCCGTTTCACGTCATCGAGGTGGTGCCGCAGGAAACTGAGCGCCAGTTCTACGCGTACCTCGACAGCCAGGTTGCCACGGCGGCTGAGGCCTTCTTCAGCGAAGTTCGTCCTCGCATCCTGAACGTGGCAGGCAACCGCGACCAAGGTGACAGCCCAGCTATGTACCTCGTGACGCAGTACGTCATCGTTCGGCTGGTTCAGGAGCTGAGCAACCTCGACCTGGTATTGCGCGACACTGACCTCTGAAGCGGGTTACAATGAAGGCATGACTACCCTCAAAGAGCGTTCCAAGTACCTGTCCTACCTGCTGCGCCACGCCCCTGAGAAGGCCGGCCTGACCCTCGACAAGGAGGGCTGGTGCTCAACCACGCAGCTGGTCCGCAACACCGACTTCACGCTGATGGAGCTGGATGAGATCGTCCGGCTTGACGAGAAGCAGCGCTACTCGTTCGACGATGAGCTGAAGTCCAACATCCGCGCCAACCAAGGCCACAGCACCGAGAAGGTCAAGATCACCTTCAAGCGCGCAGTTCCACCAACCGTGCTGTACCACGGCACCAGCGATGAAGCTGCAGCGAAGATCTGGGCCGAAGGACTGAAGCCGATGAGCCGACACCATGTCCACCTCTCAGCCGACCTGGAGACAGCCCAGGCAGTTGGTGGCCGGCGCAAGCGCGACCTTGCCATCTTCCACGTCGACGCGAAGTGGATGCTGGCAGATGGTCACCAGTTCTACATCTCTGACAACGGAGTGTGGCTTGTTGATGCCGTTCCGCCCAAGTACCTTAGGCTCGTCAAATGATCGACCACAACCCTGACCATCTCGAGTTCCACATGAACGCTGAGTACGACTACCTCGACCTGCTGCGCTACATCCTCGAGAAGGGTGAGGACCGCGGCGACCGCACGGGTACCGGCACCCGCGCTACCTTCGCGCACACGCTGAACATCGACCTCAGCAAGAAGTTTCCGCTCCTGACCACGAAGTCGGTGCCGTTCAAGTCGGTACTGAGCGAGCTGCTGTGGTTCATTGAGGGCAGCGGCGACGAGCGCCGCCTCGCCGAGATCCTGCACGGTACCCGCGACCCTTCCAAGAAGACCATCTGGTCACCGAATGCCGAGGGCACGAGCGGTTCCAAGTTCAAGCCCGCCTACCCAGGAGACCTGGGCCGGGTGTACGGCGTACAGTGGCGCAAGTGGCAGCACGTCAAGCTGAAGGACGCGGCGGACCACCTCAGCCACCCCGATGGTGGCATCACGTACTTCGACGCTCGAGTGCTCGTGGAGGAGGTCGACCAGCTCAAGGACGTCATCAACAAGCTGAAGACCAATCCCACCGACCGACGCATCATCATGACTGCCTGGAACCCAGGCGAGCTCAGCGAGATGGCCCTCCCGCCGTGCCACATGTTCGTGCAGTTCTACCTGTCGAACGACCGCAAGCTGAGCGCGCAGATGTACCAGCGCAGCGTCGACACCTTCCTCGGTCTGCCCTTCAACATCGCCTCGTACGCCCTGCTGGTGCACATGATCGCGAACGTGATCGACGCGGTTCCTGGCACGCTGACGCTGAACCTCGGCGACACGCACATCTACAGCGACCATCTTGACCAGGTGCGCGAGCAGCTCACCCGCGCACCTCGTGGGCTGCCGACGCTGAAGATCAAGCGTAAGGTCGACAGCATCGATGACTTCACGATGGACGACTTTGAGCTGATCGGCTACGATCCGCACCCGCCGATCAAGGCGCGGATGGCCGCATAAAGGACGGAAATGGGACACTACGCCTCTGAGATGCAGTGCGATCATTGCGGTCGCCTGCGCTGCACCTGCCCACTACCACCTGACAAGACCGCAAACTACTGGCTCGTGGCAGAGGACTACAGGGTCATGCGCGCCAAGGACTACGCTGACAGCAAAGGACACGGCGGACTTGCCTACTTGGCACGCATGATGAAGAAGCATCACAAGAAGCGCGAAGACGCTGAAGCTGAAGCGCGTCTCCGCTGCGAGGCTGCAGTCGAAGCTGCGCGCGAGCAGCTCACCCGCCTGAAGAAGGTGCTCAAGGTCGAGCGTCCTTGGGAGAAGAAGTGAAGTCATTCTACCGCTACCTCCGCCCGGTTCGCTTCGACACGTCGCGGCTGGAGTTCAACACGCTTCCCAACGGTGGCGTCTGCCTGCGCTTCGATGAGAACGAATGGGCGGGTCTGACGTTCTCCGCAGCCCGCTGCCATGAGGACGACCACTTCAACAAGGGCGTGGCACGCAAGATCGCTGACAGCCGGATGGCTGTCATCAAGAACGATCCCCGTCTGCTTGAGGCCGCCAGCATTCCGTACGTCACCGAGGACACCAACGACCTGGCTGCCCTCGTGATCGACCGCTGCGAGCAGTGGCAGCCGTCGCCGGAAACCCACACTCTCGTCTCCCACTACCTGTCCATCGAGTGGAAGGGGCTGGCGCAGCAGCTCTTCAAGCTGCTTCTGCAGAACTCCCAGGAGCGGGAGAAGGGCGCCGCCTTCATCACCGCAGCCCACGCGCTTGAGCTGGCAGCTGCCTATCAGGAGAGAATGCGTGGAGCATAAGGTCGGTGATCTGCTGTCCGTGGAGCAGGGCATCATCCTGCACCAGGTGAACTGCCAGGGCAAGATGAACTCAGGAGTGGCCAAGGCCATTCGTGAGAAGTGGCCGGTCGTGTTTGAGGAGTACCTCGATCACTGCCATTCAGGTGTTGTCGCCGAGGACGTGCTTGGCACTGCCCAGGTGATCAAGGTAGGCACCGACCTCTGGGTCGCGAACCTCTTCGGTCAGCTGAACTACGGATACGACGGTCGCCGCTACACCTCCTACGACGCGCTTGACAGCGGGCTGGCAGCTGTGGCGGCATGGATGTTCGAGAACAACTTCACCAGTGCAGATGCGCACCACCCGCTGCTCGGCAGTGACCGGGGTGGAGCCTGCTGGGGAGTGGTGGCTGCGCTGATCAAGCACCGCATCGGCGATCGAACCACGCTGTGGACGCTTCCCTTCCAGGAGAGGGTCTAAATAGCCGGTCACCCAACCGGTACCGCAATGCAGCTCATCTCTCAGCTTCAGGAAGCCTCCGACCTGCCCCTTGAGCAGGTCGTTCCGGCCATGAAGAAGGACAAGCGGGTCAACCAGATCTTCAAGAAGCTGGAACCCGACGACGTGGACGACTGGAAGACCCTGATCGCCACGCTCAAGTACTACTTCTTCAACAACCAGAACGTTGTCAGGTACCTTGACACCGACAAGGAGCACAGCGAGTACCTGTCGCGTCGGTCGTTCCGCTACCTTCGCGGACGCATCCACAAGAACGAGGTGCTTGACCGCTACGACCTTGAGCTGATCCGCAACATGGTCAACGCCCTTCCCAAGGAACTGGAGAAGGACGTCAAGCCGCAGGCCCGTTCAGGCATCAGCAACGCGCTGGATCAGTGGCTCGGTGGCAGCCGGCCGCACATGACCGCCCATGCCGCTGTGCTGTTTGCCTCCTTCCCAAGCGTTCGTCCCAAGAAGCCGGTAGTCGTCTACCGTGGTGTCATGTTCAACGAGAAGGACCTCAGCGAGGAGCCCGACTACAACGGCACCATGACAGTCGGTAGCGGTGTCAAGTTCCTGCGCTCGATGCGCGAGGGCAAGCGGATTGCCGACCTGGAATGGGATGAGTACACCAGCTGGACTACGGACCCTAAGCGCGCCAGAAACCAGGCGATGGGCAACGAGTACAGCTATGTTGACAGCGAGAAAATGAGCTACCGCGGCCGCCTTGGCTTCGTCATCACGATGCTGGCTGATCCAAAGGACATCGTCGTTGACAGTCGCCTCGTACCAGCAGAGTACAAGTACGTGCCAGCCGACACCATCGTCGTCAAGCCAGGTAAGTACACGTGCCGCGTGATCCGCCGCTTCAGCCCCACAGGTGAAGAGGACGTGCTGCACCGCAACAGCGAGCTGGAGGGGGAGCTGGAGAACATGGAGGAGATGCTGACGCTCCTCAACCGCATCATCAAGCTGCCGTACCCGTACCCTGAGGTTGCAGGCGACGGCATCAGCGGCCGTACCGATGTCAAGCTCTACGCGCAGCTCATCAAGCCGGAGGCTGCTGAGAAGATCGACAAGGTCATCGATCAGGTGCACGCCGTCTTCAATGAGCACCTGCAGCACATCGACCGCGCTGAGCTTGAGAAGGCTGCAGGCGGACGGTTCGGAAAGATTGCTACAGCCATCAAGGGGCTGCAGAAGCAGTTCACTGACTTTGTGACCACGAAAAGAGGCGTGAGCCGCTACGACAGGGGCGAGAGCGCGCCGCGTCATACGGTTCCAGCTTCCACCGCCCGCCTTTCAAGCGGCTACAGTCACTCGCGCTCCATTCGCAGCATCGGGGCAGCAACCGCCCGCTACCGGGACTGGAGCACCGGCTCTGGTCTCATTGCGCTATCGCACCTTCTCGGGGTTCCAATTCTGAAGGACAGCCACCAGCGCGGTCACAAGGACCAGCAGAAGTGGCTGAGCGACATCATTGCCGCCTACTCGAAGCAGGTGCGCCCAATTCCATCTGACAACAAGGCCGGAGCTGCCGCAATAGCCGCCGACACCGACATCTTCATGCAGAACGTCAAGCAGCTGGGCTATCTGAAGGATGCCAAGGAGCTGCTGGCGCAGCTGGAAGGCTAAATAGCCAAGCATTTTTCCTGCCGATCATGTCCCGCACCTTCAAGCAGTTCCTTACGGAAAGCACCATCACCTTCGATACGAAGGACATCTCCTCTACTGGAAAGCAGAAGGGGCGCGAGGCGCTGCTCAAGGCAGCAGGTCTGTCCGCGCAGGACTACGCGAAGATGAAGTCGTACTTCAAGCCGGCAACAGCAGCGAACTTCGTCTCAGCGTACAACGCGTTCGTCGACGCCTTCCCGAAGCAGGCAGCAGCCATCAACGCCACGAAGCCAGAAGGCATCGGTCCTGGTGAGATGGTCATGTACTTCGTATTCAACAACGTCGGCATCGGTGGCAAGAACGCGCCAATTGACATCTACCTGGACGGCAAGGAGTTTGCTGAAACCAAGGGCGGTCGAAAGCGCGGTTCAAGCGAGCTGAACAACTTCAAGATTACCAAGGACGGCGACAAGGCAGTCACGCAGCTGCTCAAGGACTTGGCCAAGTTCAACGACAAGTACGAAGAGATCACCGGTGAGGAGCTGGAAGGGTGGAAGGGCTCAGGCGCCGCCACGACCGACAGCCTACGTGCCTGGAAGGACATCGACCTCAAGGACCTGGCAAAGACCACCAAGGGCGGCTCCAAGAAGAACATCGACCTCGTTCTGAAGAAGGACGGCGACCTCCTCCGCAAGGGTGAGGAAGACCCGCTCATGAACGTCAAGACGGACAAGAGCGTCGCGCCGATCAAGAAGCTGATCAGCGGTGAGGGCTCGGTCGCCGTCGACGACGCCATCAGCACGATCGACAAGATCATCCAGCGCTGGGTAGACCAGGCGTTCTCGGACTACATTGAGGGCAAGCGCTTCGCGCTCGTCGAAACTGGCAACCTGAAGCTGCGCTTCTTTGGGAAGCTCACGAAGGACATGCTCGGACTGGACTACACCAACCGAAACCAGCCGTACGCAGTGGTCAACTTGGCACCATCTACGAAGTCCAAGGGCAAAGCTAAGGCTGAAAAGCCGGCTGAGGAAGCTGAGGAATGAAGCACTCAGAGATCTACGACAAGCACACCGATCGTCGAAAGGGCGGCGGCAAGCCGAAAAAGTTTAAGGAAAACAAGGACTTTGACGCCCGTCAACGCCGCGTTTCCTTCAAGAACTACGTTCGGGAGCTTGAGGAAGAGCTGCTGGAGCAGGACCTGAACGACGATCTACCTCCTCAGGAGTAAGTCGCCTCAAACCCCGGTCCCGTAAATAGGGACATCACAAGGGTGCCAGCATGCTCGTAGTACCACTCAAGGGCGACAAGATCGAAACGAAGGACGGCGTGGAGTTCACCGTGCTCTCCTTCTCCAACTACAAGGACAAGGGACCGGCGGTTTACGTCGAGCACACTCCCTCAGTCCCGTCTGACGCCGTCTACTTCTTCGACATCCACAAGATCAACGGCAAGGTCGTTGAGTTCGTGCCTGGTCAGAAGGTCTTCCGCGCCACTGGTGAGCTGAAGCGCCGCTACCAGCTGCCGCAGGTGAACGACACCGTCACCTTCCGCGGCAAGGAAGGCAGCACCGACTTGGTAGTCACCGGCCTGAAGCTGCACAAGAAGAACGAGCTTGCCAAGGGCCTGTTCGTCGTCGGTACCGAGAAGGACAGCGACGAGAAGGTCTACGTTCGCCTCGACCAGATCACCGACATCAAGCGCGACATCGGCAACGACATGTTCAAGCGCGACAGCTTCCTGTCGTACTACTCTGACTACAGGGGCTCTCGGTGACCAAGCTGCTCAACCAAGTGGCGGCTGGTAAGACCAAGACCGCATTTCAAACCTATACCATCCAGCACGGCATCGAGCGCATTCCGGTGCAGGTGCCTCTCGCTGAAGCTGCAGCGTTCGAGCAGAAGTTTGCTGCGCTTGCAGACAAGTCGAAGGCCAACCTGCTGGAGCTGCTTCAATCGGTAGGCGGAAAGGTGAGGACCTAACGTGGCCGACAAGCAGTTGTTTACCAACAACGCGATCTCCCTGCTCGCGTCAAGCATCTCTGCCTCAGCCACCTCGCTGCAGGTGATGGCAGGCTACGGCAACCTCTTCCCGAGCCCTGGCCCTGGTGAGTACTTCCTCATCACGCTTGAAGATGAGAGCGCCACCGTTCGCGAAATCGTTCGCGTCAACAGCCGAGTTGGTGATGTTCTCGGCGGCCTCGTTCGCGCCCAGGAAGGAACGATCGCACGGGCCTGGACATCAGGTCCTGGTGTTGACACGCTTGTTGATCACCGCGTCACCGCTGAGACGATGCGCCTGGCGATGGAGCTCCCTGAGCTCTCGCTGAACGGTCTCACAGATGTCAACACGACAGGCGCAGTAGCTGGTCAGGTCCTCAAATTCAATGGCACCGACTGGGTGCCAGGCACCGACAACTCAGGCAGCGGTGGTGCAACCGCCCTTGACCAGCTTACCGACGTTGACACCTCGACCACGCCTCCGGCAGTTGGTCAGACCCTGAAGTGGAACGGCACGAACTGGGTTCCTGGCAACGACAACGACACGATCTTCACGCCAGGTTCCATCAACGCGTTCACTGACGTTGATACCGCCACGGTTCCACCCACCGTCGGCCAGTCGCTGGTCTGGAACGGCACCAACTGGGTACCGCAGACCATCAGCGGCGGCAGCGGAACTGCATGGATCTACGGTGAGAACACCGGCCCCACCCTCATCGATCCGGGCTGGACAGTTCCCATCAGCATCGCCACCTACTCAGCCGACAACCGCACCTTCAAGTTCCTGGTCACCGTCACCATGGCATCGAACGGCAACTCAGAAAGCTTTGAGGTGCTGGCGAACGTTGAAGGCAACATCGTGGCCAACACCGAAACTGTCACGTGGGTTCGGTATGGCCGCATCGGCCACAAGTTCTCGGGTCAGTTTTCCATCATGCTTGTTCCCACAATGAACATGCTAGAAGCGGTGTGGCAGAACACCGAAGCGCAGCAGGTGCGCGTAATGTGCACCAGAATTCAACACGCGGCATAAATACGCCGTCACAGACCAACAACGGTTACCCCTCTAGGAGACACCAAACATGTCATTCGACTTCTTCCGCATTGAGCGTGGCCTGGACCTCGACGACGGTTCAGTCCAGTATCTGCAAGGCCTTGGTGCTCCTGGCGCCGCTGGCGATACCGCAGCAGCTCCTGTCGGCTCGGTCTACACCGACAACAGCGACGGCTCGCTCTACACCAAGATCCTCTCCGGCACTGGCACTGACAAGTGGCAGAAGATGGCCTCGGAGCAGTACGTCAACAACGCCGTTGGCGCAACGATCAGCTGGCGCGAGCCTGCAGTCGTTCGTGACAACGTCGCTACGACGCTGCCGACCGGCACCGCCACCCAACCGATCGTCATCGACGGTGTTTCCATCACCCAAGGCCAGCGCGTCCTCTTCAGCGCCCTGACTGGCGGCGGTGGCAAGAACATCTACGTCTACGACCAAGGCACCGGCACCTTCACGGAAGACGCGAACCAGGAAACCAGCGGCGACGCCGTCTTCATCCAGTCGGGTACCTCCGCTGGTAAGACGTACGTCTTCAACGGCGCCAACTGGGTCCAGTCTGACCAGGCATCGCTCGACGAAGAAGGCTACATCCGCGCCTACATCGGCAAGCCGACCGCCGGCAGCGTTTCGCCGACCTACACGTCGACCAACTTCGTTGTTCAGTCGTCTGACCTGACGGCCGCCGTCTCGGCTCTCGACGCTGAGTTCGGTCCGAACGTCTCGCTCGGCAACTTCATCGACCCGGCCTTCAAGGTCAACGCCAACATCCAGGCCCTCGACACCGAGATCGGCCCGAACGTCACCAACGGCGGCTGGATCCTGGCTGCCAACAGCGTCAACCAGAACCTCCAGGTTCTTGACACGCACCTCGGCGTTCCGTTCCTCGCTGGCAACTTCATCAGCGCTGGTCAGACGGTCTCTGCAGCTGTCACCGCTCTTGACGTTGAGATCGGCCCGAACGTTGTCAACGGCAACTTCATCCTTGCCGCCAACAAGGTCAACCAGAACATCCAAGCTCTGGACAACGAGATTGGTGCCAACGTCACGACGGCTGGCTACATCTCCTCTGGCAACACCGTCAACCAGAACATCCAGGCCCTCAACACCGCGCTGACCAACAACAGCACGGAAGTCACCGTCACCAACGTCACGTCGATCCAGACCATCGACACCGTCGCTGGTGCCAAGGCTGCCAAGTGGCTGGTTCGCGTTGAGCTGGTTGCTGACCCAACCCGCGTGTACGCCACCGAGGTCTACGCTGTTACCGACGGCACGACCAGCGACTACACCCGCTACGCCACCCTCAAGCTCGGCACCTCGATCCCGGGTCTGGCTGTGACGGTCGACATGAACGGTGCAGACCTGCGCCTCCGTGCTGCAGCTACCGGCGCCGTCAACGTCACCGCTCACCGCGTTGGCGTGATCCTCTAAATCACCTTAGGCGGTTTTCCAAAGGCAAAGGACCCGTAAGGGTCCTTTGCTGCATAAATATGCAGTGACTTACACGAGGCTTTCACGTGGCTGATCTCTCACTTGCGTTCGATGCTGAAAACGGCATCGTCATCGATGACGCCGTTGCAATCATCTACGGCAGCAACAACCCTGCCATCTCAGGTGAGCCTGCGCCCGTCGGTTCCCTGTACATGCGCGTCGGTGTTGGTGAGCTCTACCAGAAGGTAGGACCTAGCGACACGCAGTGGAACATCTTCACGCAGGGCTTCGACCAGCTGCTGCGCATCTCGGCAACCGACACCACGTCGGACTACCTGAACAACAAGCTGCTCGTCTCATCGAACTTCACGAAGACCATCAGCAACCCAGCTGGTAATGAAACACTGACGATTGAGCTGAGCTCCACAGGAGTGGGTCCAGGCACCTACCGCTCGGTGACTGTCGATGGCTTTGGCCGTGTGACGGCTGGTACCAACCCAACCACCCTCGCTGGCTACGGCATCACCGACGCGCAGCCGCTCGATGCGACGCTCACGTCTCTCGCTGCCTACAACACGAACGGCCTGTTGACGCAGACGGCTGCTGACACCTTCGTTGGTCGTACCATTGCCGGCACGACCAACCAGATCACGGTGACCAACGGCAACGGCGTTGCTGGTAACCCAACGCTGTCGTTTCCATCGACAACGCTTACGTTTCCTGGCACTGCTGGTGTTATTCTTCCGCGTGGCACAACTGCGCAGCGCGTAGCAACTACTGCGTACACCCGCTTCAACAACGACACGGCTGCCCTGGAATACTACAACGGTACCGTTTGGGTCTCGCTTGTTGCTTCTACTGGCGGCACGGTCACGAGCGTCGCCACATCACAACCAGCTCAGGGTTTGACCGTCACGGGCGGCCCTATTACCACGTCTGGCACGCTCACCTTTGCGCTTGCCAATGACCTCGCTGCAGTTGAGGGTCTTGCAACGACTGGCCTCGCGGTACGTACCGCCACCGACACATGGACCACTCGATCGGTGGCTGGTACGACGAACCGCACCACGGTCACCAACGGAGATGGCGTCGCAGGCAACCCAACTGTGGACATCGCCGCCACCTACGCTGGCCAAACGTCGATCACCACGCTTGGCACGATCACCACTGGCGCCTGGCAAGGTACGACCATCGGAACTGCCTTCGGCGGTACTGGTCGTACGACCATCGGCAACGCCAATGAGGTGCTTGCCGTCAACACGACTGCGACCGGTCTTGAGTATAAGTCAGTCACTGCTGGAACGGGCATCGGCCTGTCCATCACCGCTGGCAACATCAACATCACCAACACTGGTGTAACGTCCATCACCGGTACTGCCAACCAGGTGATCGCATCTGGTTCAACTGGCGCTGTCACGCTCTCCCTGCCGCAGAGCATTAACACCGGCGCTACTCCAACGTTCGCGCAGATCAACGTTGCTGCTGACCCAACGTCGGCGCTGCAGGTAGCAACCAAGCAGTACGTTGACGCGGTCATTCAGGGCATTGACCACAAGCAGTCGGTGAAGGCCGCCTCGACTGGCAACCTCACCCTCTCAGGCACGCAGACCGTCGACGGCATTGCACTTGTCGCAGGTGACCGCGTTCTGGTCAAGGACCAGGCGACCACCTCGCAGAACGGTATCTACGTTGTCGCTGCTGGTGCTTGGACGCGCGCCCTCGACATGGACAGCTGGAGCGAGGTGCCAGGTGCCTACACGTTCGTTGAGCAGGGCACGACCAATGCCGACCTCGCCTACCTCTGCACGTCCGACCAGGGCGGTACGCTCGATACGACCGCCATCACCTGGGTGCTCTACTCGTCGGCAACCTCGATTGCTGCAGGTACGGGTCTGACGCGCACCGGCAACACCATCTTCATCAGCAACACGGGTGTCACCGCTGGTTCGGGCTACAACAACTTCACCGTCAACGCACAGGGGCAGATCACCTCCGCCTCCACCGTTGGCTACATCACCGGCAACCAGACGATCACGCTCTCAGGCGACGTCACTGGTTCTGGCACCACCGCCATCACGACCACGCTGTCCAACACGGGTGTCGCTGCTGGTACGTACCGCTCGGTTACGGTGGATGCCAAGGGCCGCGTGACGGCCGGTACCAACCCAACCACGCTCGCTGGCTACGGCATCACCGATGCTCAGCCGCTGGATGCCGACCTCACTGCAATCGCTGCCTCGACTGGCACGGGCATCCACGTGCGCACCGCTACTGATACGTGGGCCTTCCGTGCAATCGTAGCTGGTTCAAGCAAGATCAGCCTGTCCTCTGGCAACGGTGTTGCAGGCAACCCGACGATCGACGTTGTTGAAGCCAACCTCACGCACAACAACATCGGCGGCACCCTCGGCATCTCGAAGGGCGGCACCAACCTCACCACTCTCGGCACTGCCAACCAGGTGCTGGGTGTCAACGCCGCTGGCACGTCGCTTGAGTACAAGACGGTGACTGCAGGTACCGGCGTCAGCATCACCAACGGCGCTGGCTCCATCACCATCAACAGCACCGCGGTAACCTCGGTCGCCGTGACTGGTTCTACTGGCCTGACGGTAGGTGGTTCACCCATCACGTCAAGCGGCACCATCACCCTCACGCTGGGCACCGAACTTCAGGGCCTCAGCGGTCTTGCTGCGAACGGCGTCGTTGTTCGCACTGGTGCTGGCACGTACGCATCCCGCTCGGTGGTGTCTGGCAACGGCACCATCACGATCACCAACCCGCTCGGCACCGCTGGCAACATCGGCCTAGACCTCACCACCACCGGCACGGCAGGTACGTACCGCTCGGTGACCACCGACGTCTACGGTCGCGTGACGGCTGGTACCAACCCAACCACCCTCGCTGGCTACGGTATCACCGACGCCGTCAACACCTCGCAGCTCGGTGTGGCGAACGGTGTGGCAACGCTGGACGCAGGCGGCCTAATCCCAACTTCACAGCTGCCTCCGCTCGCCATCAGCGATGTCTTCACGGTTGCCAACCAGACGGCCATGCTGGCGCTTACGGCCCAGCGCGGTGACTTCGCCGTTCGCACCGACGTCAACCATACGTTCGTGCTGGCTGCTGAACCAGCTTCCACGCTGGCCAACTGGGTGCAGCTCGCTGACGGCCCATCGGGCACCGTCACGTCAGTTGCTGCCACGGCTCCTGCTGCCGGTTTTACCATTGGTGGTTCGCCGATCACGTCAAGTGGTACGCTCACCTTCACGCTCGCAGATGACCTCGCTGCGGTCGAAGGCCTCGCCACGACTGGCATCGCGGTTCGCACGGGTACCAGCACCTGGGCAACTCGCACGCTGGTCGCCGGCTCGGGCATCTCGCTGACGAACGCCAGCGGCGTTGGCGGTGACATCACCATCAACAGCACTGCCGTCACGTCGGTTGGCCTGTCGCTGCCGTCCATCTTCACGGTGACCGGCTCTCCAGTGACGTCCTCTGGCACGCTCGCTGCAACGCTCAACACGCAGGCAGCCAACACCTTCTTTGTTGGTCCAGCAAGTGGTGGTGCCGCCGCACCAACCTTCCGCACTGTCTCGATCGACGAGATGTCGGATGTCGTCATCACCTCGCCTACTGCCTTCCAGGTTCTTGGCTACAACGGCACCAACTGGGTCAACACAGGTGCCGTCGGCTCCAATGCTGCTGGTCTGGTGGGTGTGGGTCAGGCTGGTGCTGCTGCCTGGACGCTCATCAGCGGCAACTCGTACCGTGCTGACTTCGCCCACAACCTTGGCACAACGAACGTCGTCATCACCGTCTTTGACAGCACCACCCTGGCAGTGGTCATCCCTGACCTCGTCACCTGCACGAACGCCAACACCGTTCGCATCCAGGTTACGGGCAACACACGCACCCTCAAGGTCGTGGTCGTTGCCAACGGCCAGTCGATCGTTGCTGGTGGCTCAACCCCATCGAGCATCATCGCAGCCAAGGACGGCGTCACGGTCGGTACCACGACCACGAAGCTAAACTTCGTTGGCTCGCTAGTCAGCGTTGCAGATGCTGGATCGAATACGACCAACGTCACCGTCGGTCAGCGCTTCACCTTCTTTGCCAACTCGCTCGACAACCCAATCAACGCTGATTGGGCCGTCAATGCGCTTGCACCGGTCATCACTGACCCGACGTACAACTCCATCTCGCAGCGCCAGTTCAGCAACACTACCGAACAGGGCGTCGGCTTCATGGTGTCCATCCCGGCTGGTGCAACTCAGGCAACGTTCAAGCTCCGTGGACGCGCTGCTACGGCCGTTGCTGGTACCAACGTGGTGCAGTTCCGCGTGCGCACTCGCAGCATCGCCAACGGCGCCGCCCCATCCGTCTGGTCAGGCACCACCGAGCTGAACAACATCAGCATCACCAACACGACCAACTTCCAGTACTTCACGCAGACGGTCGCACTGGCTTCATTTGCCACCGCCCTCAGCGCGGACAACATGTACCTCTTTGAGCTGACCCGCCGCGTGACTGGCCTGACTGGTACCAACCTTGCTGCCAACTTCCTTCTGACTGAAGTAACCGTGGAGTTCAGCTGATGGCTGTGACCCTCACCGTTGCGAACTCGCACCTGTACGGGTCTGGTGGTACGCTGCCAAATACCGCAAGTCCGTTCAGCATCAACGTGTGGATCAATGCCACATGGAACGGTGGCGCACGGCTGTCCTTTGTCGGTCTCTACAACGGGACACCTGCAACTGGAACACCGACCAATGGCTCTGGCCTGCAGATCGGCACAACAGGCGGCGGAGATGTGCTGTGCTGGACATACGGCGGCACCACGATGGTAACATCAGCAGCTGGTATTCTGACAGCGTCAAACGGTCAGTGGGTCATGATCACCTACACCTGGGACGGCACCAACCACCGCCTGTACGTGAATGGCGTGCAGACGGCAACCAGCACCACGGTCCCTGCATCTACCCAGCAGATGACGCAGGTCTACATCAACGGCTATCCACCGACTGGTAACACGAATGAGTGCGCTGCCTTCTCCGTGGACAGCTACGCTAACTGGTCGCGCGCCCTCTCGGCAAATGAGGTGCTGACGTTGTACAACAACCAGGGCGCCCGGGGCGGAGCAACGTTCGGTCTCGCGGCTCGCTACGAGTTCGATGATGGGTCGACCGGTGCCACCGTTACCGCCGTGGCAGATGTTTCAGCCGGTGGTAACCCGATCGCACACACTGGCACCGTCAACACTGCCACGTATACATACTCTGTAGGCACCGTCAACAACGTTGCCAACTCGAACACCAGGCCCGTCCTATGAGCACCGAAGTCCTTGGTTCCCTGACCTTCATCGACAACCCTACTGCAGGTGGTATTCAGCTCGTGCTGAACAGCAACGGTGTGCCATCGCTGTACGCCGATGTCACGGCAAACCGTCCTGCCGCCGGGACAACCGGTCGCCTGTTCGTTGACACGACCTCAAACATCATCCAGCGCGACAACGGTGCTAGCTGGGACACGCTGTCGAACGTCATTACGTACACCGGCACCGCCAATCAGATCGATGTCGCTGGTGGTGTTATCTCGATTTCGTCAGACCTGATCCTGCCTGGCACCAGCCGCGTTCGCCTGCCGTCTGGAACAACCGCCCAGCGCCCAGCATCACCAGGTGCCGGCGACATGCGCTTCAACAGCACGCTCGGCTACGCCGAAAAGTACACTGGCTCGTACTGGGGTCCGCTCGGTCTCGTGCTGCAGCAGGTGACCGGCACGATTGCAGCTTCATCAGGCACTGGCACAATCCCGTACGACAACACCACACCGATGTCGACTGAGGGCTACCAGATCTGGACGCAGTCGTTCACGCCGCTGTCAGCAACCTCACGAATTCTGATCCAGTTCACCATCACTGCTGCTTCATCCAGCACGGCAAGCATTCTTACCTGTGCGGTGTTTAGCGGGTCCACCATCATCAGTGCCTCATCCAACCGCGCAGCCCCGACTGCTGGTCAGCCAATCAACGTGTCAATGACGGCACTTTGGGTTCCAGGCTCCACTGCAACCACTACTCTTTCAGCGCGACTTGGACCAAGCAATGGCGCAACTGCGTACTGCAACCAGGGTTCTGGTGCAACGCTTGGTGGTGCCTACGTATCATCATACGTCATCACGGAGATTGAGTAATGGCGCTGATCACTAAGCCTGTCATTCGCGCGGCTTCATACCTTGATGCCCTGACTGCTGATTTTCCAGATGTCAGGGCATATGCCGTCGGTGATGGCACGGATTACGAGTACCTTCGCCTAGAAGAAGGGTCGGCACCGCTGCCTGACAAAGCCACGCTCGATGAGCGCAAGGACTACTGGACGCGCGTGAACGTATGGAACGCCATCAAGGCCGAGCGCGATGCACGCCAGGCCAATGGCGTGCTTGTTGGTACCCACTGGCTGCATTCCGATGTCAGCTCACGCGTTCAGCAGCTCGCGCTGGTGATGTTTGGTGCCTCCCTGCCACCAATCCAATGGAAGTGTCTTGGCGGTGAATTCGTTACGATGACACCGACTTTGGCTCAGCAGATCTTCCAAGCTTCAGCTGCATCTGATATCGCGATCTTTACCGTAGCAGAACAACACAAAGTAGCCATGATGGCATCCTCTTCTCCGCTGACCTACGACTTTTCTGGAGGTTGGCCGCCCACCTACACTGGAAGTCTGCTGCTATGAACTACACCCTTCTCCAAAAGATCCAAATCTTCTTCATCAAGCTGATGGCTAAGGTGAGGTGGAAGCAGGATGAGCTGCTGTCTGAGGACGACCTGGCCTACCTGCGCCAGCAGTTCACCGACAACTACTTCATCATCGCCTCACGCCGCTCCAACTACCTGTCTACGTTCTTCATTGGCCTTGGCCACTGGTTCCTGACGGGTCGCTGGGGCTACTACACGCACGTGCTGATGAACCTTGAAGATGAAGTCAAGACGGATGACGACTTTCGCTTCATTGAGGCAACGGGCACCGGCACCCACTATGACGACCTCAGGGGCATCACCCACGACGTCGATGCCATCGCCCTGCTGAAGCCAACGTCGATGACCGTTGAGGAATGGACCGCCTGCCTGGACAAGGCCAAGAACTACCTCGGCGTTCCGTACGACAACCTCTTCAACCTGAAGAACACGCTCGAGGTCAACTGCGTGGAACTGGTTCGTCTCGCCCTGCAGGCGCTGCCGGACTACGACACCCGCTTCGCCTCGTTCGAGGCGATGATCCAGCGCCGCCACGGCAAGCTCACGCCGCAGATGTTCCTCGAGTGTGAGGACTTCCACGTGGTGTGGGAAGTTCGCAAGTAAGCCATGTCCATCAACTTCTGCACGCTCACCAACTCCAGCGTTGACACGTTCTGCGGCAACCGCCGCAGCATTGTGCTCAATGGCCTGCTGCAGAAGAAGTACCCACCACCAGTTCAGGGCGGTGGCCGCCGCGTTCTGCGTGACACGTTTGCCGAGCAGCGCCCTGACCTGATCGTACGTGAGGAGGACCGGCCGCAGCTGGTCTTCGAGCAGCCGTTCATCACCGTCGAGGTGTCCATGAACGGCATCACCATGGCCCAGACGCTGGACGCACAGCAGCGCCTCGACTTCGTCACCGTCACCGACCTCAAGGTCAACCCGGTTACCGCCAGCCCTGTGGATGAGGCGCTCGAGGTGGCTGTAAATATCGCTGACATCAGCATTCGGAAGCTATGAACCTCACCATCGGCCAGCACGCGGAGATCAGCTTCGCAGTCAACGTGATGGGCACGTCAGCCGACCCCACGGCACGCGTCATCCTTGAAACGAAGCCAGAGCTCTGCTTCCACGCCACGCGCGTGGGTGACCGCTGGGCCGCGCTTGTCGACCTCGGCGACAGCGTCAAGCCTGGATCGTACGGCCTGCGCGTTGAGGTGGTGCTCAACAACCGCCTCTTCACTCCGTTCAAGCACCTCGTTGAAGTCGAGGGTGCCCAGGTTGAGGTGCAGCCCGAGCTGCCACCAGTTGAGGTGGTTGAACCAGTGCCTGAGCAGGTCGAACAGGCCGAGCCACCGAAGGAGACGCCGAAGGTCAAGCTCGACCTCAAGTCCATCTTTGGCCTCACCACGCCAAAGAAGGTGGAGCCCGTCATCGAGGCACCGGTCGCCGAGCAGCCCACCCCACCCAAGAAGGTTACCCTCCCTGCCGACTTCTTCAAGTTCACGCCGAAGCCAGTTGAGAAGGTAGAGGTCAAGCTGCCGACCCTCGATGAAACGCTCAGCAAGGTGCAGAGCGGCATCGCCAAGGCCGGCTCCAAGCCTCTCCAGAAGATCAAGCTGGGCGAGGCCACCCTCGTGACCCTCGTCCGCGGTGAAGTTATCTACGAGTGAGACCCACATGAAGATCTACAGCGACAACGCCATCTCCAAGACCGACCTGGACGTCATCGACGCCAAGCAGGACCGCCAGATCAAGCAGCTCCGTTGGCAGCTGGTTGCCGTCTGCGTCTTCAACGCCCTCCTGGCAGTCGCCCTGCGGTTTCTGTAACGGTTACAACCTAGCTGTGTTCTAACCTGGTCCGTGGTGTATAATGGCACCATGGACGCAAACACCACCTCCAAGGCCCTCAGCCTGGTCATCCAGCAGCTGAACACCCTCTGCGCCATCAAGGCGCAGCACATCGACTTCCTGATGGGTCCGGTCATGAATGCGGCTCGCTCCGCTGGTGAACGCTCCGTCACGGCGAACATGATCGAGAACAACAGGGCGGAAATTCTCAAGCTGCGCGACATCACCGACGCCCTGCGCATCATCAAGGAAGCCCAATGACCTTCGCAACCATCGCCCACCTGGACGACCTGCTGCCGCACGTCCGCGACAACGTCCAGATCCGCGTGAAGACCGAGCCGAACGGCATGACGGTCGTCTGCTACATGATCCAGGACGAGGACACGTTCGATGGCCTGAACCAGGGTCACGAGCGCGAGTGCCGCGGCATCACGTTCCGTCAGGACGGCAAGATCGCTGCCCGCACGCTGCACAAGTTCTTCAACATCGGCGAGCGCGAGGACACGCAGCCGCACGCGATCCAGTGGTCGCAGGTGGTTCGCATCATGGACAAGCGTGACGGCTCGATGGTCACGCCGGTGTTCGTGAACGGCAAGCTCACCTTCAAGACGAAGAAGTCCTTCGAGACGAAGGAGGCCGCCCTCGCCTACGACATCTGCCTGAAGACGAAGGACGGCGTGGCGTTCTGCCTGAAGATGGCGGAGCTCGGCCTGACGCCGACGTTCGAGGTCACCTCGCCGCGGTTCCCGATCGTGCTCAAGTACGACAAGGACGAGCTCACGCTGCTGCACGTTCGCGAGAACGAGAGCGGTCGCTACCTGACGGAGGAGGAGCTGTACGACCTCGGTTCGCCGTTCCCGATCGTCGAGAACCTCATCGAGCAGTTCTACGGTGATGGCCTGCCGGCCAAGCTGGTGTCGTTCGAGAAGCTGAAGGCCGCCGCCGAGACCCGCGAGGGCATCGAGGGCTGGATCATCCAGACGGCCGACGGCGAGATGTACAAGCTGAAGACGAAGTGGTACGTCGACCTGCACCACAGCGTGACGTTCACGCGCTGGCGCGACATCGCTCGCACAGTGTGCGAGGACAAGGCTGACGACCTGAAGGGCGCGTTCGCGCTGACGGGCCGCTCGATCGAGCCGATCCTGAAGGTCGAGCGTCAGATCAAGGCACGGCTGGACAGCGTGAAGCGGTTGGTGGCGACTGCCGTCGAGTACGGCGTCAAGAGCAACTTCGACGCAAAGGCAATGGCTCTGAAGTTCAAGGAGCACAACCTGTTCGGTCTGATCATGACGCTGTTCCGTGGCAAGGAGCCGGACTACATGGCGTGGTACATCAAGAACCACCTGGAGCAGGACTACGGTCTCGAGGTCGTGGAGGTGAACTGATGGACTACGTGCTGAAGATCGTCAAGCTGGGGTTCTCCGACTTCTCGGGGAACTTCAGCTGGATGAACACGTCACTGACGCTGATCGCCCTTGGCTGCTTCGGGCTGATCCTCTACGTCTTCGGTCGCGTCATCTACGACGCGGTGACCGGCAAGAGCAACGATGAGGGGCTCAGCACGACCTCCCAGATCGCGCTGCAGGCATCCATCACGAACATGCAGACAACTGTCCGCATCGCGCAGACGATCATCCGATGATGCACATCATCGACCAGAAGTACGAGGAGAAGCGCACCCTCTGGCAGATCTTCGAGGAGGACGGCCCTGAGGCTGCGCTTGAGCGCGCCTTCCAGATCGCCGAGAGCTCAGGCTCCCTGAGCGCCTGGCCTGACAAGGGTCGGCTCTTCATGTGGACGTCCATGATGGGCAACCACGGCCTGTACGGCTACGGCAGCTTCAAGTACGTCACGCGCGCCGACCTCGTTGGACGCAAGTACGAGGTTCAGCTGAGCGACGGCGGCTGCGGCCTTGCCATCTTCTGGACCGACGTCGTGCACGATCCCAAGGCCTACAAAGCCGTGCCAAAGCCCGCACAAGATTTCACCTGATGAAATCTGCGTAATCTGGCCCGCAGTCCGTGCCTCCGTAAATACTCGGACGGCAGAAAACTGCCGGAGCAACAGATGCAGCGCAAAGCGGAAGATCAGACCCCAAGCGAGAACCCCTACGACAACTTCTCGCTGGAGGCTCTGGGTGTTCACCAGTTCTTTGGCGAGGTAGATGAAGACAAGGCGCGAGACGCCTGTGAGTTCATCCTCAAGTCAAACCTGGTGTCGAAGAACCTGTCAACCCTGACGCTGGTTCTCAACACCGTCGGTGGCGAGTGCGGTGAGGGCTTTGCCGTCATCGACGTGATGGATACGTCCCGCATCCCAGTTGCGACCGTCGGTATCGGTAACATCATGTCGATGGGTGTCCTGCTTCTCTCAGCAGGGCAGAAGGGCTACCGCACCATCACGAAGAACACCGAGGTGATGGCGCACCAGTTCGCTGGCTACTTTGCCGGCAAGCAGCACGAGCTTCTTGCAACGCAGGCCTCCTACAAGATGCTGGAAGAGAAGTTCTTCAAGCACTTCCTGCGGCACAGCAAGATGTCTGAGAAGCAGATCCGCGACGTGCTGTTCTCACCATCCGACCGCTACCTGACACCCACTGAGTGCGTGCGCTACGGCCTGGTGGACCGAGTGGTTGACTACGCTCAGTTCCAGCCGGCACCTCTGAAATCCGTCAAGCGCCGGAGTTCCGCAGCGCGATAAGCGCCTGCACCTTCTGCAGGCCCTCGTTCAGGCGGGCCTGGATGACCGGGTTCTGGCGAAATGCGAACAGCTTGTCGTACAGCTGGTTCTGCACGTCGATCAGCTGGTTCACCGACAGGTTGTCCCATGTCTCGGCAGGCGGGATTGGCTTGGTGCCTTCATCAACGAAGTACTCGCCGTCAGGACGACCGTGGTATTCTCGAGCTGTGGTCATGTCAACCTCCTTCTTGTATCTATCCACCTCCGGGCGTAAATACAATCGAACCAAGACAAGGAACTCCACCATGAAGCTCCACCAGCAGATCGCAACCTTCGAAGGCCAGGGACCGGTGCCGGTCAAGCTGACCCTCAATGAGATCATCCGCGCTGGCAAGGTCACGAACCCGTATCAGACCTTCGTGCTGGGCTGGCTGTCTGAGTTCTTCAAGAATGGCCTCAAGTCGGCTGACCTCGAGCTCGAAACGCCGATCACCTTTGAGAGCCGCGCCACCACAACTGAGCTCGTCAGCGAGCTCAAGGCCATGTCCCCGGCCGACCACGTCGCCCTCGCCCAGTACCTCATCGACTGCATCGATGCTGGTGAAAGCGCGCTGCACGATCAGCACATGAAGATCGGCGACTGGATCAAGTTCGTACTGCGCAAGCAGGACTAAGTTCGCGGTGAACAGCTTTGATGCTGCCACCATGATCAACCAAGGGCCTACTTCCTACACATCGGCTGAGCAAGGCCAACGCGCCCCTCAGAGCACCTACCTTCGCCCCTCTGGTTGCTTTCGCACCACGGCACCGTCCGTGGATGTTCTCTACCATGCTCCTGTAGGAGGAAACGCATGGCAAGAAGGCTCGCTAACAAGCAGAAGTACCCACAACCACTGAATGATGAAGGAGCAACTAAGGTCATTCGACTGAAGAACGCACCACAACCGAAGACAGAAAGCCAGCGCTACTACATGGACGCGCTGGAGACCGCACGCATCACCGTTGGAACCGGCCCTGCCGGCGGCGGTAAGTCCTTTCTCGCGATGGCAGTCGCCGTCCAGAAGCTCCTCAATCAGGAGGTGAACAAGGTCATCATCACGCGACCCGTAGTGGAAGCTGGTGAAAGCCTTGGCTTCCTACCTGGCACCCTTGAGGACAAGATCTCCCCCTACCTTCTCCCGCTGCTCGATGCCCTGACGGACCTCGTTGGTCCCACCATGGCAAAGAAGCTGCTCGACGATGGCCGCATCGAGTTCGCTCCGCTGGCCTTCATGCGGGGTCGCACGTTCAAGTACAGCTACGTCATTCTTGACGAAGCCCAGAACACGACCCCCGAGCAGATGAAGCTGTTCCTCACCCGCATCGGTGAGGGCACGCAGATGGCGGTCAACGGCGACCCGCTGCAGAGCGATCTGCGCGGCCTGCCTGAGAATGGGTTGGAGCTCGCAACGAGGAAGCTTCGCGGCGTGGATCCAGACATCATCGTCTGTGAGTTCTACAACCGTGACATCGTGCGCGATCCGATCGTCGGAACCGTTCTCCAGTTTCTCGAGTCACCTGATGCCCGTCCGAGCCGCCCATCGAGCGGCCGGTCTGAGGTGTCGCTTCTTAACCGAGCCTAAAGAGGAGGGCACTGCAGCCACTCAAGGGGACCCACGTGGGTCCCCTTTTTCATAGGCGCCTGAAGGATGGGTGCCGTGTGATACGATGGCGAGGTAGAGAAGTTGCAATCTCTGCATCCTTGATGCACGCATACTCAATGCCTTGAAACACGCAGCGCTTTGCAGCAGGGTTACTGCTACCGGCATGCTGCTGGGACATCTTGGCTCTCGAAGATGGTGTATGAGGAGAACCAGGTTTCCCCTTGCGTAGGGCTGAAAGCCGTGCTCTGTGTTCAGGCGAGATAGTTTTCCCACGATGCTGATCTGACGTTGCCTTTGCCTTTAGCTCTCGGGCTATAGCAAATGTCTTTGCAGAAGGTATGTAGCGACTCGCGTTGTGGAGTTTTGAATGAACACACATTTTCCAAAGGCCATGACACATCTTTGCTTTGGCTTCACCCGTCGTCATGCGCACAAGCAACAGATGTGCGATAAAGTGTTCCTTTGCAGTTAGAACAACGATATCCTTCTTGTCACCTCCTAGTGCTAGAGGAATGAAGTGATGCTTCTCTACGTAGCCCTTCGGTTTCTCGCGAGTTCGAGCCCTCTCAATGATGGTAGTGTACCATCTCGCGTACTTGTTCTGGATAAATACGGCGTGCATCTTGGTAGTCGGGATGAGTGCACGCTTATTTACTTCACCGACGGAGAACACTATGTCTTACACCCTCCAGTGGCTGACGCCCTCGATTGACGCCAACAAGGCGACCCCCATCACCGTCGGCGTTGCCTCCACGAACTCCACCGCTGCCCCGATCACCTTCACCGGCAAGGGCGCCGCCAACTACGGTCTCATCGAGCAGACCAACCTGATGCGCGTGCTGGAGAACTTCGCAGCTCCGGTACCTCCAGCCAATCCAACGGTCGGTATGAACTGGTACGACAGCACCAAGAAGGTGCTGAACGTCTGCGTTTCGACTGTGCCGCTCGTGTGGCAGTCCATGGGTGGCATCACTATTGGCTCAGCTCCACCGGCCTCTCCTCAGCTTGGCGACCTCTGGGTCAACCAGGTGAACGACGTCACCGCGGCGATGTACATGTACACCGGCGTTGGCCGCTACCCAGCAACCGCCTGGGACGCCTACACGGTTGGCTACTACGGCGCCGCCTCCACGCTGGTGGCCCCGTACCCTGGCATCCTGCTCAACTACAACACGTTCAGCACCACCAACTACAATGAGGCCTACATTCACGGCTTCTCGGGTGCAACGCCAGCCGACGTCGATCCGCAGATCCTCGTCAACGGCGTGCTGACCAACATGCCGCGCGGCGTGATGTTCACCGGCGAGAAGGTTGCCCGTGGCTTCATCGTGTGGGACACCACTGCCACCCTCACCTCCACTGGCGGTGCCTCGCACTTCTTTGGCGTGCGCGACGTTGGCGCCGGCAAGTGGGAGTACGACACCAACTCCGGTTGGGCGCCCTTCACGCCAGTCAGCGGCATGTACGTCGTTGGCACCTACTCGTCGGCGGTCGTTGACACCAACACCGCACCTGGCCTTACCGCTGGCGCAGTGTGGCAGGAAACCCGCGACCTCACCACTTTCGTTGGCGCTGCCCAGACCTCCGCCAACGGCGCTGGTGGTTGGGAGCAGATCTTCCCGACGGTAGAGTACCACGGCGCCCGCGCCGAGTTCGATGAGATGCTGCAGCTCCTGCTCGCCTTCATCGGCTCGCCTGAGACGTGGGGCGGCAACGGCATGATCGAAGGTCTGCCGTTCCCTGACCTCGCGACCCTCGATGCAAGCGTCCAGCTGGCGTACGCCAACGCCACCAACAACGGCCTCGACACCGTCACCGAGCCGCTCGCCTCCGCTGCTCTGCGCGTTGAACCGAACTCGCAGGACTGGGACCTGCTCCTCGCCGCCGCCAAGCTCGCGCTGAACCGCCTCGATGTACCGGTCGGTTACGCCCTCGACGTATCGCCGCAGCCGTTCACGATGGACGGCCTGCCACCTGCCGCACCGGTTGTCGCGCTGCCAACCACCGACATCCGCTACCCAACGGCTGCTCGCCTCGCCAAGCGCCGCGTCGGTTCGGTCACGTCCTCGCGCACGTACACCGAGACGATGAACCTGCTGGCCAATGCCACGGCCCTGCGCTACCAGCTGAAGACGTACTCAGGCAACAACAGCACGAACTCCTCACCTCTGCTGACGTCGGCTCCGTACTTCCAGTCGCAGCACCAGGCGCTGTACACCGGCGGTTCGTTCACGACGATGGAGCTGCGCTTCGCCTTCGCGAACGATCACGACCTGCGCACGTTCTTCGCCGGCGGCAACTGCATCGACGTGCTGCCAAGCTACACGCTGCCTGGCTCGCCGACCGCCAACGACACCAACTGGCAGGCCTTCCTCCAGACCTGCGCCCGCATCCGCATCTCGCAGGACATGGTGCGCGTCTTCGACAACGGCGCTCCAGCCAACCTGACGCAGGCCCCAATTGCCGGCGGCTTCGCGAACACGGGCACCAGCCCAACCTTCGCCACGCTGGCGACCATCACGAGCGGCAGCTACTCGGCAGCCATCAGCACCTCCAAGGCAGGCGGTGACCTGCGCGTGCGCATCATCCTGAACGCACCAAGCGCCCTGGGTGGTACGTCGCAGGTTCGCTACGCCGTCATCCACGACTGCGTCTCGCACGACGCCGATGTGCCGTTCTTCTCTCGTCCTGCGTTCTTCGTCGCAGGTTCCGACGACGCCGCGAAGGACCCGATCTGGACGAACATCGTCATCTCGACCCCTCCAACCTCTGCCTTCTCGGCTTCGGCAGTGACTGGTGCAGCTCCGCTGTCGGTCAACTTCAACTGGACAGGTGTCAACCTGGGTGCAGGCACGGTTGACTGGGACTTCGAGAGCGACGGCACCGTGGACAGCAGCGGTACGAGCGTGTCGCACACGTACACGCAACCTGGCTACTACACCGTCACGATCTACGCAGGCTCGTCAGGTGCACGCGACGCGCTGCAGCGCGTGTCCTACATTCATGTGACGTAAAGAGGGTTGAGCTGTTTACAGGGGGTTCACGGTTGGATAGAATGGGCTCAGCACGTTAACAATGAGGAGCCCACTCTTGAAGCAGACCAAACCAATCATCGTCCTACCTGGCCAGCTCTACTACGACGAAACGAAGAACGAGTACCTCATCGTTAGCCGTCACCAAGGGGACACGACCTCATACGAAGGTCGCGGCTTCCGAGGAATGCTGGAGACCGACGAGTTCCTCGAGCGCTTTCAACCTGTCGATCCGGCAGACCTGGAGCAGGAGGAGCTTGACGAGCTGGTCAACCTCTGCCGAGTTCCAGTGACCCCGAAGATCGGCTTCATCAAGGACTGAGACATGGCAAAGATCGTAAGCCGAACCGACACCGACGCAGGTCGCCTCGCTGCCCTCCAGCAGCTCATCATGGACCACTCGCTGGGCAACATCGGCAAGGCCGAGGACAACCCAAACTTCGTGGTTGCCGACAACTTCGAGGACGGCCTGGACCAGGTCAACCAGCTGTTCATGGGTCTCAAGGCAGCCCTGGTCGCCATGCGCACCCGGTACGACGTTCTCGACGCCGCCTTCGTGATGACCCGCACCCGTCTCGAGCTGGTCGAGGACCTGCTGGCCTCCGTCGTGGAGGACATCGACTACGACGAGCCGCTCGACCATGCGACCATGGACCTGATGGACTGCATGGCCTCCCGTGGAAGCTGCGGCTTCGACGCCGACGGCCACCTCGTCTTCGACGAGCGCTCGCGGTTCTCGAAGGAGGACATCAAGCCCATGCTGCGCGAGGCGATCGTGCGCTGGGTCGAGCTGAGGATGTCCAAGTGAACGCGGAGATCGAGGCCCTCCTGGCCGACGTCCGCGCCTACGGCGACAGCACCCAGCGCTGGGAGCGCCAGCTTCTTCTCGGCCGCATCGAGATTGCTGCCAAGGCCCTCATCGGACAGGAGCGCGTACCTGACCTGGGCCCATGGCACGCCAACTCCAACGGCACCGTCATCTCCTCGGACAGCTTCGACCATGACGTGCAGCTGCGCGTGTCGGGCGACTTCTACAGCGACAGCGACCGCGTGGCCTACACGACCGCCCTCGTCAACCACCTCAACGGCAACCAGCCCCTGACCGGTGGCCTGCCGAAGGAACCGCCTGCCTCGCTGATCCACTCCATGTGCATGCGCTACAGGCACGACTACGGCCTCATCGCGCCTGAGCACCAGGAGGCAACGCGGTCCATCATGCGCCAGCTCTACAAGGAAGCGGCTGGCCACGGCTTCTTCAAGTGGCCAGGCGACGTGTAACAGATCTTCGTGGTTACAACTTGGTTGTGTACTAGACCGGTGGTTGATGTACAATAGCTTCATCGGTTGAGACAAGGTCGAGACCGAGATCGAAAGTCCAACCTCTTTGTCAACCACTGGAGATTTCCACATGACCGAAGCCACCGTCGCCACCACCCCGAAGTCCGTCGCCGCCCGTGCCGCCCGCAAGCGCTTCTCGTTCGGCAAGGTCTGGAACGCCGCCGTCGTGGCCGGCAAGGCCACCGACGTCGCCAAGCTGGTCGAGCAAGGCGTCCGCCTGAAGGCCGGCAGCCGCTCGGACCTGAAGAAGCTGAAGCTGGCCACCCTGCGCGCCAAGGTCGCCGCCAAGCTGCAGGCCGCCGAAGCCGCTCCGGTTGCCACCGCCACCGAGGCCACCAGCGCCTAAGAGCTTTCCGCTCTTCATCTCGCAGGGCCCCTAGGGCCCTTGAGGCGCTAGGAGAACCCACATGAACGCCTACAAGGTCACCTTCGTCTTCCTCGGCATCATCTACCTGGTGCTGCTGGCTTGGGGAGCAGGCATTCCTTCCCGGGGCGTCATGACCCTGTCCCTCATGGGAGCCTTCGTCTGCTCTCTTGGTTGGTGGATGGTCGACCGCTACATGTAACCGGCTTCGCCCGTTACAATCTAGTTGTGTACTAGATGTGGCAGTGGTGTACAATACACCTATCGACCAAGCAACCTCGGAAGCAAAATGACCAAAGTCGCTGAACTCCGCCACAACGCTACCACCAACAAGTGGGAAGCTTCCTACGCCGGCCAGGTCTTCCTGAAGTCGACGTCCAAGGACTACGTGGTGGACAAGATCGTCAATCAGATCAGCGAGAAGGCCAAGAAGCTGGGCATCACCGACTACGTCGAAGTGGGTGCCGCTCCTGCCGGTGCCAAGCGCGAGGTCAACCCCGAGTTGCAGTTCTCTATCGACGAGCGCTTCGACATCCTGACGGACTTCGTCACGATGGTTGCCAAGCGCAACGTTCCCTCGGCCGTGATCACCGGCTCCGGCGGTCTCGGCAAGACGCACACCGTGCTGGCAGCTCTCGCTGCCGCGGGTCTGAAGAACATCGACGACCTCGAGGTCGGCGCCGTGATGGACGAAGCTCTCCAGGAAAGCACCTTCCTGATGGTCAAGGGCTTCTCGACGGCCAAGGCTCTCTACCGCACCCTCTACGAGAACCAGAACCGAGTGATCGTCTTCGACGACTGCGACAGCATCCAGAAGGACGCGGACGCGGTGAACATCCTCAAGGCTGCCCTCGACAGCTACGAGAGCCGCACGATCTCGTGGAACTCGGAGAGCCCGTTCGGTAAGGAAGACGCGCTGCCGCGCTCGTTCAAGTTCTACGGTGGCGTCGTGTTCATCAGCAACCTGCCGATGTACAAGGTGCCGCAGGCCCTGATCAGCCGCTGTCTCGCTGCCGACGTCTCGATGACCCGCGAGGAGATCATCCAGCGCATGACGACCATCGTCAAGGCCGGCGAGTTCCTCCCGGCTGTCGACATGGAAGTCAAGCTCGAGTGCCTCGAGTACCTGGCGGAAGTCTCGAAGCTGCCGGAAGTGCAGGCCCTGAACCTGCGCTCGCTGATCAAGACTGTCAACATCCGTCTGTCGGTGCCGAGCAACTGGAAGCGCCGCGCTCTCTACTCGCTGCTGAACGACCGCTGATCGAAGTCCGCCAAGGAGCCAACCATGAGCCAAGGTCCCTACCCCCGGCCCTTCACCTTCGAGAAGGCGGTGGCCGAGTCCGCCAAGACGATTGCCGAGAACGCGAGCTGGCCTCGCGGCATCGTGATGGCCGCCATGGCCTTCGCCTTCTCGCTGGCCTACAACCGGCCGATCAAGGAGGTGCACGAGGCCATCAAGGCCGCCACCCTGCCGCGCGAGTCTGGCGCCTACTGGTTCGGGAAGCAGCTGTGAAGCGCCCTCTCATCGATCCCTCGCTCGCCTACGTCGACCTCGACGAGGAGGGCTACTTCCGGCTCTGGCTGTCGTACTACCCCGCCGGGTCCGGTCCGCTGGGCGTCATGAAGACCGTCTGCGCCCTCATCGAATCCATCTGCCACCTGCGCGGCATCGACACCAGCCAGTGGCCCGCCCGCGCCACCAAGGAGCTCTCATGACCGCCTACCTCGCCGTCACCACGGCCATCTTCACCTTCATGTTCATCATCTGGAGCCGCCGCAGCTGGATCGACGTGTTCCTCAAGGTCGCGTTCTTCGGCATGGCCGGCTGGTCCGGCTTCCTGCTGTTCGAGGCGCTCGGCTACATCCTGAAGGGCTGATCATGGACGACACCGACTTCATCGGCTGGTTCTTCCGGCCCGAGATCAACCAGGAACGGACCTCGATGGTCGAGGACTCGCTGCACTTCATCCGCGAGGGCCTGCGCGAGGAGTCCGGCCCGCCCAAGCCCAGCGCCATCTACCCGGCGTTCGAGGCGGTGTGCAAGGCCGCGATGTACGACCACCTCAACGCGCCGTTCGTCATCAAGAAGGGCAAGACCCCGAGGATGGACTACCGCGACGCTGGCGACTCCATGCTGGTGTTCGCAGCGGCCTTCCTCGACGAGCACCAGTGGTCGAACTCCGGCGGGCCTATCGCGGCGTGGCGCTGCGGTCCCTTCAGCGACGAACTGCAGCAGCGACTCAACTCCTTCTGGCACCCGACCATCGACGAGGAGCACACCTCCACCCGCGTCGCGTTCGAGGTGGTCTACTCCAACCTGGCTCGTGCCAACACGCGCATCACGCTGCTGAGCACCCTGCGCCGGCTGCTGAAGCTGCGCGAGCCGGTGAACTTCATGGAGATCCGCACCGAGCTGTGGATGCGCAAGGTCCAGTTCCAGCGCGAGCTGATGGTCCTCGGCGCTCTCGGCGGCGAGGAGCTGCTGCGCACGGCGGTGGTCACGGTCGCCCCGCAGACCATCATCTCGGGCGACAGGATCACCAAGTACTCGCTGATCCAGCTGGTGCAGCGCGACGGCTACATGCCTGGCCGCTGGATGTCGGTGACCGAGGACGGCCTCCGAGATGACCTCGAGACCAGCTTCAAGCGCCTGACGGGAGACGCCGCGTGAAGGCCGCGCTCGTCGCGGGTGTCCTGACAGTGGCTGCCGGAGGGGCAGCCGCGGACGAGCTCCTGTTCCACACCTTCTCGGTGCACGGCCACAAGCGCTTCTTCAACGACGACGGCTCGTCCGGCGTCTACAACAACACGAACCTCGGCGTTGGCTGGCGCACGGACGGGAGCTACGTGCTGGGCGCGTACTACAACTCGTACCGTCGGCCGACCGTCTACGCCGGCCGCTGGCTGCTGTGGGAGGTGTCCGAGTCCGTGCAGCTCGGTGGGTGGGCTGCCCTGGCCACCGGCTACAAGGACTACATCACGCGGCGTGAGCTGAACGTCATCGGCGCTCTGACCTTCCGTTACTCCCTGGGAGGCGGGTACAGCGCGTACATATCTGGAGTGCCCCGTCTCGGGGCCACGGATGCCGTCGTCAACTTCACCCTCGGAAAGGAGCTCAGATGAAGCGCTTCCTTCTCTTGCTGCTCCTCGCCTGTGGCGTCGCGCATGCCAACCCTGTCACCGACCTCTACGGGGCTCTCGTCCAAGACGAGGGCCCTTTCTCCATTGAGGAGGTCACGGCCCAGACGCCAAGCCCGCTCCTCACTGGCTACCAGGCCAAGACGCGCAAGTGCGAGCTGCTCGTCAACACGAACACGTTCCAGGCGACGGGTAGCTGGGCCATCTTCCAGGTGGTGCACGAGGTCGGCCACTGCAAGGCCCTCCGCGCCGGCGTGACGATCATCGGTGAGCCGAACCAGAACGATGAGGCCATCGCTGACATGTTCGCGGTGGCGTGGATGATGCGCAACATGTCCGAGCTGCTGCCCGACGCGCTCAACCAGCTCATCGAGCACCGCAAGATCGATCGCATGATCGACCAGCGCTACAACACGTTCACGGCCATCCAGCGCGCGCTGCGCATCTACCCTCAGTTCCCAGGAGCTGACCCATGGGCGTTCACGATCAAGCAGTTTCAACAGTGAGCCTGCTCTTCAGCAGCCTCCTCAGCCTGGGCTCCGCTGCCTGGGTGTGGTGGCTTCCCAGCCACCTGAAGGACGTTGACGCCTACAGCGGAACGCTCATGATCGCCTTTGGGGCGGTGCTGACGATGGGTTCGCTGGCGCAGGCCAAGGGCGGCCGAGACCGCTTCAACGCGTACTGCGGTGCCTGTGCGTGGCTGCTGGCCGTCGTGATGACGGCCTACCTGCTGCCTTAGAAGTGCGAGATGTTGGCTGAAGCCTGCTTCAGCTCGCGTACCACGTGCGTGAAGCTCTCACGGCTGTCCAGCAGCATGTAGACCTGGCTGTGGTTGGCGTGGTAGAGGTTCACGAAGTTCTCCTTGTTCGAGCCAGCCACAATGTCGGTGTCGGTCATGATCACGACGTTGTACTTCTCGCGCAGAAACTCCTGAAGCTTGGCGACCAGGTCCGCATCGAAGTTGGTGCCGCCGCCGACGTGGCGTGACATCAGGCTCGAGAGGTCGATATTGGCACCGCCAGCTGAGCCGCGCATTCCCTCAACGCCCTTGATCTCGATTGCCGAGCCCTTGTTGCCGGCCGAGATGGTGCAGCGGTAAACATGGAAGTTGCTTGAGAACTCGACGATGGCGAACGTCTTTGAGACTGCAGTGCCGTTCTCCTTGAAGAGCTTGTTCAGCTCAGCGAACGTCTTTAGGATGGCGTTGTGCATCGAGCCTGAGCTGTCGATGACGAGGCACATCTTCACGAGGTTGGCTGGAACTTCCTTCTCACCAGGACGGATGACGCCAGCACCGGTTTGAGCGGCGACGTGCACGCCAGTGATGTTGCGGCGGTGGACCTTCTGGTAGGTAACCTCAGTCGTGTCAGCTGAGCGCACGAGGCGGTCGAGCAGCTGCTTCCAGTTGAAGCGCGGCTTGATGGACTTCCAGTCAACTGCGGTCGGCGTCAGGTCGTGGCGGCCACCAGGACCGCCCTGGTCGGCCTTGGCGGACGGCTTGTCGTTCTTGTTGGGGTCGTACTCGGCGCCCTCTTGCTTCTTGCCGGCCTTCTGTGAAGCCTTCTTACCGGCTTCCTCCAGCTCCTCCTCGGTTGGCTCACCTTGGTGGGCAGGCACCGGCTGCTTGGGGCCGTCGAAGAAGTCGTGGCTGTCGCCCATGCCGCTCATCAGCTTCTTGATAAGCTTCTGCAGGGGAGGCGTGAGCTTGTCGAACTCGTTCTTCACCAGGTCGTACATCTCCTTGTACGTCTTCTGGCGGTCGTAGTTGATGTGGTCGTTGTAGAGGCCGTTCTTGTACGGCTCGTGGCCTGCCTTGACGAGGTCGTAGTTCGAGCGGAAGTCGCCGACCCAGTTGATGATGGTCGGATCGCCCTTCAGGATCTTCTGGTAGTGGAAGTCCGCGTGCGTGTAGTGGAAGAACTCGTGCAGCACCGTGAACTCCACGATGCACCACTCGTCTGGGAACTCGCCGCCGTTGCTCTTGTACTTCTTGGACTTGGGCTTGATGCCGGTGACGTAGGCCCAGTTCATGTCCTTCTGCATGCACTTCGTGTTGAAGATGAACTCGCCGGTCGGGGTGGCGGCAGCGGTCTCAACGCTGTTCCACTTCTCATCGGCCTTGTCCTTGGTTGGAACGAGGATGATGCGAGGTGAGGCAAGCGGCTTCTTGTCGATGAAGTTGCGCAGCGGGAAGATGGACGGGTTCTCGGCCTTGATGCGACGGATTAGAGCTGAGAACGTGACAGGGTCAAACTCAGCGCAGCCCTTCGGGATGCCCACGTTGAAGTGCTTGTAGACGGCGTTGGCAGCCGCGTCCTGGGCGATGGTGTCGTACAGGAGCGGTGACTTCTTCTGCAGCTCCGCAACCTCTTCCATCTCCTTCTGGATGTCGGCCTGCAGGGTGGCCGCCTTCTTGGCGTCACCATGCTTGGCGAGGTACGCGATAGCCGCCTGAACGGTTGGGTCGGTCAGCTGCGACTTCGGCGAAACGGTGCCAGCGGCCCGCTTGCGGTTGTCGATCTTGACCGCGTCTACTTCGTGGAGGTCCATGTCAGAGGTTCTTGATGAAGGCGCTCATTGTGCGGCTGAAAGCCATGACGTCCATGACGGCATCGGAGTTCTTCTCGGTGATCTGGATCAGCGCCTCGCGGAGCGAGAGCTTCACCATCTCGATCATCTTGTTCGAGATGTCGTGCAGCTTGAGAGCGTGCAGGATTTCGCGAGCGATGAACTCAAGGCGGGCAACTTCCTTTTCGGTGACCTTCGTCTTAGTGCCCTTCAGTTCCTTCAGCTTGTGGGTCTTGTCGAACGCCTTGTGCGCGTCCTGAACCACCTGCGTCACCAGGAACTCGGTGAGCTGCTCCTTGAACTCGACTGGGTCAACGGACTGGATGTAGTTCGTGAACTCGAGGTCGTTGAAGAGGTCGTCATCCATCTTCTCGAACGGCTTGGCCAGCAGGCTCGAGAGCGACTTCACGCTCTCAACCTTCTTCTTGAAGGCATCACCCAGCGAGAACTTGTCGGTCACCTTGAACCACTCATCGAGGTCGCCCATCCACTCAGGAGCATCGATGCCGTGCTTGTGGTGGAGGATGTACTGCAGCGAGTGCTTGTACGAACGGGCGATGGCGTCGCGGACCTTGTCTTCCGACTGGCCAGCATCGTGCTCAGGGTCGTTGATCATCTTCTCCATCTCGCGCTGGTAGGCGCGGTCGATGGCGACAGCGGTGTTCGTCAGCAGGTCGTGGTACTCACGGCCAGAGATGTAGACCGGGGTGGCAGCAACGTTGAGGTAGAAGTGCGGGTCAACGTTGTCAATCTTCTCACCCTTGACACGGAAGTGCTCAGTAAACGCGCGCAGCACGTCCATAGCGATCGCGCGAGCTTCAGGAGAGACGCCCATCTTCGCCATGGCTGGCTCGACGTTCTTCTCCAGGTGGCCCTTGAACTTCTCATGACGCACACCGACTGGGATGACGTCGAAGACGTCGCGCACGTGCTTCGTCAGCTCAACCACGCCCTTGCCGGTCGGGTTGATGGCGGCAACAACGACTGCCTCCTTCGGCAGCTTGTACTCGTGCGTGAACTCCTTTTCGAGGAGCACCTTGCGGATGGCGTTGAAGACCTTCGTGTTCGTGCGGTTCAGCTCGTCGAAGAAGATCATGTACTTGACCGGCGACTTCTGCCAGGCAGCGAACTTCGCCTCGCCTGCTTCCTTGCCGTCGAGCTTGATGAGGCGCTCCTTGAGGTTGGCCTCACCCTTCTTCATCTCGTTCTGGATGTAGTCGTACAGCGGCGGACGAGCGAACGTTACCTCGATGTTGGTGTCGTCATCGTCGGCTTCCACGATGAGGCTCTCGGCCGTCACCTTCTTGGCAGGTGCAGCGCCCTTCTTCGTGGTCTTGGCGAGCGGAACGCCGATGACTTCTTCAGGCGACAGGTTCTGAACGTCGATGACGATCGGAACGAGGTTGAGGTCGGTGGCGATCTCGTGGATGTAGCGCGTCTTACCGGCACCTGGCTTGCCGCCGATGACCGGGATGTACTTGCGTGCCTCGCCTGCCTTGATGCGCGTTTCGATCTGGTGCTTGAGGATGTCGCGCCAGTCACCTTCGTCGACGTTGGCCTCCGAGGCGGTGATCTTCGACTTCTCCTTGATCAGCTCCTGCACCGTCTTCAGCACGTCCTTGGCGATCTCGGCCTTGGCACCGTCCTGGTAGTTCTTGAAGTTGACCTCGACGTTCTTCATCAGCAGGTCGGCGTCGCGCTGGTCCTTGACCGGCAGGGCGGCGTTGATGTAGACGAGCAGCTGTTCCCAGCGACGCGGAGAGACGCGCACGTCGGCCTCGAGGTCGTCCAGCGACAGCGAGCCCTTGTGCTTCTTCATCAGCTCGTAGAAGCGGCTGATGAGGTCGTCATCCATCTTGCCCTTGTACTTCGTGAGGATGTACGCGAACCACTCGTCGAGCGACGGCGTGTCGAAGTTGATCATGCGAAAGTCCTCGTTCTCGAGGATGTCACCGACACCCTGGTCAACGAGGTTGGAGGCGAACAGCACGTACACGTTCGACGGCAGCTCGTGCGCGCCGATGCGGCCGTTCAGGATCGAGCGCAGCATGTTGCGGATCGAGGAGCTGGTCTGACGGAAGTACTCGTCAAGGAACAGCACCACGTCGTAGCGCTGGCGCAGCTTGACGATCTCGCCAGGGATCTTCTTGTCCGTGCCGCCCAGCTTCTCCCAGATCAGCTTGAGGTCTGGGCGCTTTGCGATGCCAGCGAGCAGCTGCGCGTCTGGGATCTTGGTAGCCTGCGTGAGAGCCGAGTGCAGGTTCGACTTGGCGAACTTGATGTCGAACTCGTGCTGACCACCCTTGGTGTCCACGGTCATGTGCTTCGTCTCGGTCGAGTTGGCCTTGACGACGATGAACGGGATGTCGATGATGTGCTCTTCGACGATGTGCGGCGTTTCGATGATGACCATCTCAAGACCGAGCAGCGCGCAGAAGTCACGCACGAACGACGTCTTGCCGACGCCGGTGTCGCCACCAAGCAGGTAGCCGGCCTGCGAGAGACCCGCTGCCTTCACGTGCATGTTGTCGAAGATGTGCTCGATGGTCTGGATCTTGCCATCCAGGTTGAGCGAGGATACGTCCAGCTTCTTCATGAATGGTCTCAGTCGTATTGGCGGATCTTGCGGTGCACGTGCGGGCTGGACTTCTCAACTTGAGCCAGCGCGAAGTCGCGGTGGGCCTGCTCCTTGTCAGAGAGGTCCACCTTGATCTCTGGATCTACGACCTTCTTCTTGGCCTCGATCACTGGAGCGGCAGGCTCTTCGAGTGATTGTACCACAGTCGGTGCGGAAGGTACAACCTGTGCCAGCGCTCGGCCGAGGTCGCGGACTGCGTTTCCTTCCTCGGAGGCGGGCTTGGTAACGAAATGGTGGAGCTTCATGAGCGGTCCCGGTGCGTGAAGTGCTACACCCTATTTACGCCACCGGTCGATAGATACCTGCATGGACATCAAGCAGCGTGAGGCTCTCATTGAGCAGGCGGAGTTGGCCTACATCGATCTGATGGGCCAGCTCGATCACCTGTTCGAGTGCGCCAACTTCTATCTTCAGCGCTACCCATCCTTCACGCTCTCGGAGGATCGAAAGCAGCTGGAGCTGAAGCGCACCGTAGAGGAGCTCGGAACCCTTCCAACGCAGCTCGCTGATGTCATCAAGAAGTGGAAGACGGGACAGCCGCAGCTGCTCAGCCCGCACGGCGTTGAGATCCACCTGCTGAACGAGATCTGGGTTAACGTGCAGGCGCTCGTCTACTTCTTCATCAGCCACGAGATCGACCTTTACCCCTTCCGCGTCTCTCGTGCCAAGGTTGCCTTCCAGGCCCTCGTGCAGGCCAACCGGCTGATCGTGTAACCTGCGCCCGCAGGTGTACATTTCCGAGCTCTGGGTGTAAAATAGACCTGCCTGCGATGAGTGGGCAACCATCAACTTCTCGGAGAACGAGCCATGTCAAGCACTGACAAGACGTCCCTTGGGGACCGCATGAAGGCCTACGAGGCCCCATCCACGACGCGCAAGGCGTTCAAAGGACAACCGCTGGTGGTCCGCCTGGATGGCAAATCCTTCCACACCTGGACCAAGGGCCTGCAGCGCCCCTTCGATGCTCGCCTGCAGGGCATCATGAGGAAGGTGACCGAAGCGCTGGTCGAGCGCTTTCAACCGCTGGTCGGCTACACGCAGTCGGACGAGATCACGCTCGTCTGGTACAGCGCGCCGCATGAGACGACCGAGTACCCGTTCGACGGTCGGTTCCAGAAGCTGGAGAGCCTGACGGCGGCGTACGCCACGGCCGTGTTCAACCACCTGGTGCCGCAGTTCATCCCTGAGAAGGCTCCCTTCCTGGCGATGTTCGACAGCCGCGCCTTCGTGGTGCCGACGCTGAAGGAAGCCTACCATGCCATCCTGTGGCGGCAGCAGGACGCGACGAAGAACGCCATCTCGATGGCCGCTCATTCCATGTTCTCGCACTCCAGCCTGCAGGGCCTGCACGGCGCTCAGATGCAGGAGAAGATGTGGGCTGAGAAGGGCGTGAACTTCAACGACTACCCGGCCGTCTTCAAGCGGGGCATCTTCGTGAAGCGGTTCAAGGTCGAGAAGCAGTTCACGCCTGAGGAGCTGGCTCGGATCCCCGAGATGCACCGTCCCACTGGCCCGGTCATGCGCACCGTGGTGGAAGCCATGGACGTCTGGCTGAGCAAGGAGGATGACCCGATGGCGGTTCTCTTCGGCGACGCCATGCCGAAGACGTACACCCAGGAGCTCCTGGAGACCGCGGATACGGGCGAGTGATGTGGCCTAAGCCCAGGGACCGGGTGTCCCTGGGTGTCACCGGCTCGGAGTGTAACGGTTACACTTCTGTCAACACGAGATCCGTGCTTGATGTAGAATGCAATCACGGTCAACAAGAAGCTGCAACATGGACCCCTTGTCGAACTTCAGTATCTGGCTCGGCGACAGCATCGTGAACACGGTGACCTTCTGGCGGAAGATGATCCCGCTGAAGATCGAAGCCGCGTGGATCGAGTTTCAGCTCATCCTCGTGGACATCGAGCTCGCCTGGCGAACCCGCTGATCAGCTCTTGCGGTAGCGGTCGTCGTTCCAGTTAAAGCCGCCCTTGGCGTTGAAGTCATGGGTGCCGAGCGTACCGTACGTGCCTTGAGTTCCGCCGCTGCCCTTTGGGGCACGTTTGATGGAACCCTGCTCATCACGCCGTGCCTTTGACGAACCCTCATCGTCGGCCTGATTGACTGCCTGAGCGTGACGCTCCTTGGAGGTTGCGACCTTCTCACGGTCGGCCTTGATCTTCTGCCAACGGGCCAGGGCCTGCTGAGCGAGGTTGTTCTTCTTGTCGGCAAGCAGCTTGAGGCCGCGCTCAGCGGTCATGCGAACCTTCGGGTCCTTGGAGGCGAGCAGCTGGTTGTACTCCTTGGCGCGCTCATCGTCTGACTTGCCGAAGAGGCCTTCCTCGAGGGAGGCAAACTCCTCGTCGCTCAGGTCGGCGGCGCTCTGGAGCTGATGGAACTGCTTGAATGAGAGGGACATGTGGAACCTCAGATGGGGTCGTTTCCGGGTATTTACAGGTCCGGGCGATAACCTGAAGCTTCCCGGTGGCTGATAGATAGCGTGTTACAATCAGCTCACAACGGTACCTCCATCACCCCATGAAGCAACGACAGTTCATCAAGGTGGTCGGCACCTCCATCACCGGAGTGGATGGAGGTCGCCTTGAGACCACGCTCGGCCGCGGCATCGTCAACCTGAAACGCGGGCAGACCCTCATCGACTTCGTAACGGAGTTCCTCAACGAGCGCGGCATCAAGTCGTTCTCGCTGAACGAGCGCGGTGAAGGAACCTGGGCCACCACGCCCATGATGTTCTTGAACGAGGAACCAAAGCGCGTCGTCACCTACAGCTTCACCGTGTTCCCGCAGGATGACCTCGGCTTTCACGCCAAGGACCTGTCGGCCGCTGAACTTCAGCGCGACATGAAGAAGCTCATGAAGCTCGTCTATGGCTAAGTTCCACATCCCCCTCTCAGGCGCCCAGGGCGGCGGTAAGACGTCGCTACTCGCTGAGCTGAAGCTGCGCGGCTACCACGTCGATGACTTCCGCGTTTCCCGCGCGGTCCAGAAGCAGCTTGGCTGGGAAAGCCTCGACCGCGTCATGGACAGCCCGCGAACGATGATGGAGTTCCAGGACGAGGTCTTCAACCAGAAGTACCAGAACGACCATGCCCTGCACGTCCAGTCCAACGTCTACACCCTGATGGAGCGGTCGTTCGCTGACATCGCGGCGTACACCATGACGTGGATGTGGAAGTTCGTCGACCGCGGCGACATCGAGCTGAGCGAGGCCATCGCGTGGCTGAAGCCGTACTGCAAGCGGTGCGCCGATGCCCAGCGCGAGGTGTACGACGCGGTGATCATCCTTCCGATGATGTCACACGTCATCTTCGAGGCCGACCCGCACCGCGCCAAGAAGGAGGACGTCGAGGCTGTCTTCGAGAACCTCGAGCGGTTCATGGAGCAGCGCGACTTCATCAGCTTCCCCAAGCTCACCATCACGGCCAAGTCCATCAGCGAACGCGCTGACCAGGTCGAGGCCTTCCTGAGGGGATTGAAGTGACTGATCAACTTTCTACTATCGAAGAAGTTCATGCTTGGCTTCTAGACAATAGGTTGCCCAATGCTGTGGTAAGCTTCTTATATCAATCTGGTAGAAAGGCAGCATCATGGGAAATTTTGGGAGGCCATGATCCCCTTAGCGTTATACAGGACGCTGAGAATGCAATCGTACCCCGTCGAACCACCGCCCGTCCCTCCGACAGATAGCGTCGAACGATAGCCCTCTTTCCCTGCACCATGGCTTCAACGCGCGCACTTCAAAGGTGCCGCCATCTTCACGTTCAAGTAGCCACACCTTTGCGCGAGGGTTGCTAGAACCAGCAACACCTGCTGAGATCTTCTGTCGAGCCTCTGCGCTCATTACCTTCTTCTGTTGAGCTTCACGCTGGCGCTTGCGCCACTGCTCATCACGTGGTGGCTGCTTTCGGCCAAGGTTCATCGTGCGCAGTCTCTCTGCGGTTTCTGCTGACACTGGTACGCCAGTCTTTGCTTCACTGATCTTCCGGCGCGTCGATGCGCGCAGCTTTCTCTTGTTGGCAGCAGATGACGCTTCCTTCACCAGTTGAAAGATACGTGAAGACACGTGAAGCATCCCCTTCTTCCGCAGTCTGCCCTCCATGTACATCAGCGCGCACTGCATGCTGCGCAGCTTACTACCACATGTCATCTTGACAAGCAGGAGGTGCGCGATGAAGTGTTCACGGGCTGTCAACCTGACAATGTTGGACCTCTCATTTGTTCCACCTAGAGAACGCGGAATGATATGATGTCGTTCTAGGTAGCCATCTCGCTGAAGCAGTTGGCGTGATTGAACAAGTGACCAGTACCAGCGTGTGTACTTGTTGTCCAGAAACATGAGGAGCCTTCCATGAAAAAGCCTATTTACAGCCGAGCACATCCTGGGTCCCTGATCCTCTGCCTCGACACCGAGACCACAGGTTCCGACCGCAACCTCGACCACGCCGAGATCTTCAAGAAGTTCCAGGCGATCTCGTTCGGCGCCATCGTCGCTACCTCGGACACCTTCGAGGAGGTCGCCAAGATCGAGTTCAAGGTGAAGTACGACCCGAAGTACACGTGGTCGGAAGAGGCCGAGAAGATCCACGGCATCACGCGTGAGCAGCTGGAGCAGGAGGGCCTTGAGCCCGAGGAAGCAGCGGTTGAGCTCGCCGAGTTTCTGCTGAACCACTTCGGCACCGGCAAGATCATGTTCCTCGGCCACAACCCGTGGTTTGACATCCACGCCATGGCGCAGCTGCTCGAGCCGTTCGAGGTGATGCCTGAGCTGCACCACGTCGTGCTCGACACGTCAGCCCTCGGCTGGATGGTCGCCAGCAAGTACAAGTCGGACGACCTCTTCGAGCTCTTCCTCGGTGGCCGCAGCGAGAAGCACGGCGCCCTCAACGACGCCGAGATGACGCTCGCCGTGGCTCGCTCGGTCCGACAGATCATGAACGAAGGCTGGCTCGCCGTGACCGGCGAGGTCCCACAGCTCGTGTAACGCGTTACATCTTCCTGGTGTACAACCGCCAGGAATGGTGTAAAATAGCTTCATGACCTACGTTGACGCGGCTGTGCAGGGCATGGCCCTAGCCGATGCTGTCAAGACAGTTGCTGACCTGCCGGCCTCTGCTGTGACCGGCGAGGTGCGCTTCGTCGTCGACAGCGGCTGCGGCTATCTCTACAACGGCACCGCGTGGGTGCAGTTCTCGTCCAGTCCAAAGCCTCCGATCTGGCACCTCTTCCTCGACGATGAGCGTTCGCCATACGATGCGCTCTTTGCAGATGGCAACACGCAGACGGCGCGCTCCTCGGAAGAGGCAAAGGAGATGGTAGAGAAGTGGGGTCTACCAGAAACGATGTCGCTGGACCACGACCTCGGCGGTGACGACACCGGCCACAAGTTCCTGTGGTGGCTGATCAACGGCCACATCGACGAGCTGTGGGACCTCAACAGCGTGGAGCTGGTGCAGGTCCACTCGCGCAACCCGGTTGGTGCTGAGAACATCATGAAGCTCTGGAATGGGTTCGCTGTCGAGTACCAGATCCTAAACGAAAGCGGAAAGCCGCGCGCCTGCCGCGTGCAACCTGCTCGGAAGGTGGACAGTGACTGTTGAGACTTTCGTTCACGGCGACATCGAGGTCAAGAAGACCGGCCGTTCCGCTGAAAAGCCAGCACCTGGTGGTAAGAAGATGGTGCTGGTCGAGATCACCCCCGCAAACGAGTATGACGGCACGTGGAAGAAGTGGGTCAATCCCAGCGTTCTCTTCCACATCGTCGATGCGCCCAAGGAGGAATGATGCGCTACACCACCCTTTCGTCCGTTCAGCTGTTCCTGCTGGCTCTCCTGATGTCGCTTTCCACAGCGGTCCTGGTGTCCATAAATACGTGGTACCAGGAAACCCGGCTCCTGCCGGAGGTGCACGTGGACAAGGCTGGCGCCTGCATCAAGGTCGTGAACTTCGAGAACGGTCACGCCTTCAACTGCAACGACGTTGACGTGCTTCTTCGGCGATACCGCAAGGTAACGTCTCAATGAAGAAGTACCAACGACTGATCTGCACCGTCTGCAAGCGAACCAAGGACGCCCCCGTCGACAACACGCGGGTGGTGCCTGACCGCTGCACCATCACGCTCAACTGCCAAGGTCGGCTTGTTCTGACCGAGTACCGCTCCAACGCGGAGATTGCCGTTGCACCCGAGGTCGGCATCACCGACTGGTACCCGCGCAACCGCACCGTGACGGCAACGGTCGCTGATACCGAACCGACGCTCGTCAACACCAGCACTGGAACCTACCAGCAGCTCGTGCTTGGCCTTGCTCTGGCCTCTCCTCCAACGGATGCCGCCACGGCCGCGCTCCAGCTGACGCTGCGCGACGACACGCCGAAGAACTACCGGCAGTACACGTACCGCTTCGACACCACCTTCCAGAACGTGGCTGGTGTCGAAGATGGACTGGAGAAGAAGACGCTCCGCTACACCGCCTACGGCGTCAACCCAGACCTGGTCGAGGTGTACGTCAACGGTGTAAAGAAGGAGCAGTTCACCGACTACCAGCTGTACGACGGCACGCCCTCGTCAACCGTTCCACCCAACATCATCTCGTTCAACGTACCGCAGACCGTAAGCGGCACGGCGCAGGTGGACGTCATCGTGTCGAAGGCAGCGGTGCTCAACACCACCACGCTCACCTTCTTCCGCAACACCGACAACGAGGCGCGCCGCGACAAGGGTGCATGGGAGAACGTGTCGTACCTCGACCGCCTGGTGGGTGGAGTATGGAAGCGCTTCTACCTCTTCACGTACGATGTGTCCACCAGCGTTGACCTGACGCTCAACACGATCATGATCCCGAGCACGCCGATCCTGGTGACCGATGTGGTACCTGCGTCGGTGCAGCTGTCCGACAGTGAGCTGCTGCTTGCGCGCAAGCCGTACACCCAGCTTGACCGCTACCCCGACATCGCTGCCAAGCTCAGCGACTTCTCGATCGAGCGCGACTTCTTCAAGTACCACACCGTCTCGGGCGTTCCAACGCTTGAGCTGACGGACACCACGCTCACCACCTTCTACCCTCCAGCCCGCCTGACCAAGTTCCAGACAGAGCTGACCATCAAGACCGCCACCGCTGGGGTCGATGAGCAGGTCGTGAAGGACGGACAGGTGGTCGTAGGACCCGACGAATGATCAGCGCACCAACTTCCTGCTTCTACCTCATGAAGGTGGAGGGCGAGGCGGTTCACTCAGTCGCCGCCGAGCTGTCACCTTCAACCGCTGCCGACATCGAGGTGGCCATCTTCACGTCAGCCGACTTCGAGAACGACATCGTGGCGGTCAACAGCCTCGCGACTGGCTTCAACCACGTGAAGTCGATCTCCCTGCTGGGCGACACTCTCCAGGTTGACGAGCGCTACAACCCGCTCTACGTTCCATCTCCCATCGAGAAGATCGACGAGATGCTGATACTTGACCCACGCGCCGACGGCGTTCGCTTCGTCGGCTTCAGCGGCAACCCCTTCACCCTCAAGGCAATGGAGGCCAAGGCCGGCGACGAGACGCTCATCTCCGCCAAGGTTGACTACCGCCCCTTCGACATGCCTGCCTACTCCGACATCGTCGCTGAGACGCAGGGCCAGGTGCTGAACTGATGACCGACGTCCACTACAGCTACCTCGTCAACCTCAAGCTGGTCGCAGGTGGGCACCTGCGCCTCATGCAGGACACGTACCCTGGGGCGACCGACCTCAGCCTCGCCTCTCGCGACTTCGGCGACTACAACGAGTGCATTACCTCGTGCAAGAAGCTGATGGACGACGTGCTGACCAAGCTGAACAGCACCGAGAACGGCATCACCTACATGCTGAACAGCGAGGTGAACCCGCTCCACACAGGTCAGGAAACCCTGTCCAAGGACTGGGCACCAGGCGAGCTCGCGCGCATCTGGGCCTTCGACAAGCAGATGGACAAGAAGGACCAGCCGATCGTGGCCGTCGGTCAGGCTCGGATCTTCAAGACCGAAAGCTCAACCTACAGGTTGGGTCGCAGCTAACCACCCGTTTGTGCAGCTCAGGTTGCAGTTCGTGCTACAATGCTAGTAGCAACCCCTCCCTTTCACTACGAGGATCACATGGCAAAGACGAAGGAACTGGCCCCCAAGGCGAAGAAGCACCGCTCGATCGAGGAGATCATGCGCGACCCAGGCGCCAAGGCCAAGCTGAACAACCTGGTCGACGAGGCCGTGACGTGCAAGACGAAGATCCTGCACGAGCAGCAGACGATCAAGGCCCTGAAGGACGCCGCCCTCGAGGACCTCGGCCTGCACCCGAAGCTCTTCGGCAACTACGTCGCGATGGTCTTCAACAACGACTACACGCAGCGCAAGGAAGGTCTCGAGCAGCAGCTCACCCTCGTTGAGCTGGTGATGGGCGAAGTCGAGCAGCTCGCGGCAGAATGAGTTGCATCACCATCCACTGCACCTGCGGCAGCACTGAGCAGGTCGACGTCCCTGACGCTGACAAGCGTGGCGTGTACTGCACGTCATGTGGTCGACTGTGGGATGTCAGCAGCGATGGTACGATGCACCGCTCGCCACTACGAGAGGCACGAGTGACCGAGTCGTACACGATCTACGAGCAGTCTAGAGGCATTCAGGTCAATGACGACTAACTACGTCGGTGCCGTCTACGACTGGGACAGCGACAAGGTCCTGGTCTGGGAGCGGCCGGTTGAAGGTGGTGAGCGCCAGCTCCGCACCTGGCCGGCCGAGCACTACTTCTACGCGCCCAGCGAACAGGGCACGTACCGCTCCATCTACGGCTACAACCTCGAGAAGCTCGTCTTCGACAACGACAACGAGCTGAAGGCAGCGGCGCGTCAGGTGGTATGGGGCCGACACGAGAGCGACATTCCGCCGCTCTTCAAGTGCCTCATGAACCGGTACTACGATCGCACCACGCCGATCGTGCACTACGCGTTCATCGACATCGAGGTCAACTACTCCTCGAAGATCGGCTTCGCTGGCCCGCAGAACCCGTACGGCATCATCAACGCCGTGACGGTGTACCAGTCGTGGACGAAGAAGTACGTCACACTGGTGGTTTCGCCGATCGTCAACGGCGTGCGGTGGTCAGGCACAGTCGAGGACCTGCACCGGCGCCACGACGAGCTCGTGGCCGAAGGCAAGCTGCGCAAGGAGCAGGTGACGGAGTTCCGCATCTGCCAGACCGAAGGTGAGCTCATCACGCAGATGCTCGAGCTCATCCAGGACGCGGACATCATCTCGGGCTGGAACTCGGAGTTCTTCGACCTCCCGTACATCGTGAAGCGCGTTGAGCTCGTGCTGCCGCGCCTGCTCCAGAAGCTCTGCTTCCCTGGCTGCCGCAAGCCGAAGGAGCGCATGGTCGAGCGCTTCGGCTCTCCTGAGCTCGCCTACACGCTGTACGGCCGCACCCACCTCGACTACCTCGACCTCTTCAAGAAGTTCACGTTTGAAGGTCGCGAGAGCTTCGCGCTTGGCAACATCCTGCAGGAGGAGGTCGGCCTCTCGAAGATCCACTACGAGGGCACCCTCGAGCAGCTCTACCACAACGACTTTCCGACGTTCTGCTGCTACAACTTCCGCGACGTCAGCGGCATGGTGGACCTGGACGAGAAGTTCAAGTTCATCCAGCTCGTGAACCAGATGGCGCACGAGAACACCTGCCTCTTCGAGAACATCCTCGGCACGGTGCGCTACGTCGAGACGGGTATCGCGAACCGCGCCCACTACGTCCACAACCTCATCGTGCCCGACAAGGCCATGAACCACGACGGTGAGAAGGTCGAGGGCGCGCTCGTGCTGAACCCGAAGATCGGCCTGCACGAGTGGATCGGTTCGGTGGACATCAATTCGCTGTACCCGTCGGTGATCCGCGCTCTCAACATTTCTCCGGAGAAGTTCCGCGGCCAGTTCGAGAACGGCGAGGAGGACTGGCGCGGCATCATGGTCGACCGCGATGACAAGCTGCATGTCATGCGCCAGGACGACGGTGACTACTTCGAGGCGACCGGCTCGCAGTGGCGCGAGATCATTGCCGATCAGAAGTGGGTCATCACGGCCTACGGCACCGTGTTCGACGAGAGCGGCGAGCAGGGCATCGTCGCCGATACCCTCACGTACTGGTTCGCCGAGCGCAAGCGCCTGCAGGCCGAGAAGAAGAAGTACGCGAAGCTGGCCAAGGCCGAGACCGATCCCGACAAGAAGGCCGAGTACGAGCGCCTCGAGGCGCACTACGACCTGCTGCAGCTGACCAAGAAGATCCAGCTGAACTCAACCTACGGAGCCCTCCTCAACGTTGCCTTCCGCTTCGGTCGCAAGGAGATGGGTGCGTCGGTTACCGCCTGCGGCCGGCAGATCACGACGCACATGATGGAGACCATCCACTCCATTCTGTCTCCAGACGAGGCGGCCAAGATCGTGAAGTCGACCGAGGTCGACGAGGACGGAACTGTCCAGCACGTCTACGACATCGCTGGTCGCGTCGTGCTGTACGGTGACACGGACAGCTGCTACTTCGCCACGCCGGCGAAGGACCGCGACGAGGCCATCAAGCTCGCCGACGACACCGCTGCCCGCACGAACGCCACGTTCCAGTCGTTCATGCAGCGCGTCTTCAACTGCCAGCCGAACTACGACAACCTCATCAAGGCTGGCCGTGAAGTGGTTGCCGAGCGCGGTCTGTTCCAGGCCAAGAAGAAGTACGTGCTGAAGGTGATCGACCTTGAAGGCGCGGCGGTCGACAAGCTCAAGTCGCAGGGCTCGGAGATGAAGAAGTCGGACACCCCGAAGGTGATCCAGGACTTCCTCAAGGAGCTGATGAAGCGCATCCTCAGTGGCGCGAACTACGACGAGATTGAGACGTTCGTCAACAGCAAGCGCAAGGAGGTGCTTGGTCGCAACGGTGACATGTTCTCCGTCGGTGTGGCCAAGCAGGCCAACAATCTCGACGCGTTCTACGCGGCTTGGTCGCGCTCGGGCAAGAAGCCGAACGGCCCAGTGGTGATGGTGAAGGGCGACGCTGCCAAGGCCACCAACATCCCTGGCCACATCCGCGCCGCGTTCATGTACAACGAGCTGGTGAAGGAGCGCAACCTCGACGCCAAGCTCGTGCGCTCAGGTGACAAGGTCAAGATCTTCTACCTCAAGGCGAACCGCTACCAGCTCAAGGCCATCGCGTTTCCAGCTGACTTCGATCGGTTCCCCGAGTGGTTCACCGATGAGTTCCAGGTGGACCGCGCGCTGACCGAGCAGAAGATGTTCGACAACAAGCTGGGCGGCATCTTTGACGCGCTGGGCTGGGAAATCCCGACGGCGCAGAACGCGCACATCAAGAAGATCCTGAGGTTCTGACATGGCACGGATTGTGAGCAAGCGTGGACGACCAGAGCCCAAGCCAGCGGCTCCAGCACCGGCGCCTGCTCCCTACAACCCGCGCATCATCGTCAACCCAGACGGAAGCTGGTCATTCCCAACTGGCAGCGCCCCAGCTGCACCCGCCGATCCCGATGAGGAGGTGCTTCGCCGCACCACCGACGGCGTCGACGTCAACTACATCAACATGGAGGACTGCTGATGGTCCGCATCGTAAGCAAGAGAAAGCGCGACGAGCAGCTCAAGGAAGTTGCTGAGGTCGACATCGAGCTGCAGCTCTACAGCGACGACGAGCTTGATGAGCTCATTCGCAAGACGCAGCAGGTTGCCGACGAGGAGGACGCCGGCTTCTACAACGAGGACTGGGTCATCCAAGGTCGCCAGGCCTTCGAGGGTCTCAGGTTGGTCGAGGACGTCTGCGCGCTGCAGCAGAACTGGGACTACTTCTACAACTACAAGATCGAGGCCTTCACCATCAGGACGCCTGGCGCGATGGTCAGCCTGACCGAGGAGTTCATCCAATCGCTATCCATGCCGATCAAGCAGTACCTTCTTGATTACAATAAGCCATGAACTTCACCCCTGAGCACGTCGCGGAGCTTCGCTCCATCCTCACCACCTGCAAGGCCGTCGGCCTGGATGCAGTCGTCTTTGCCGATGGCATGGCGATGAGCGCCAACGACAAGCGCACCCTCGCCCTCATCACTCCATCTCCGCTCGTTCCGCCAGGTGGTGCCAAGATCGGCATCAACCGCATCAACGAGCTGAGCAAGCGGCTGGACCTCTTCACAGGTGAGGTGAGCATCGAGGGCAAGGAAGGTCAGCGCGGTGAGATGGTCATCCTCACCATGTCGGCAGGTCGCACGAAGGCGCAGTACCGCTGCACCTCAACGTCGATGATCCCGCACCCCAAGGAGAACGCCGACCCGGCGCACAGCGTGATCAAGCTCTCGCGCGAGGAGGCCCAGACCCTCTTCAAGGCCATCAAGACGTTCGGCGCGGAAAGCGCAGTGCTGAAAGTTGCCTCCTCGGGAGATGTACATATTGAGTGCGTCGACAGCACGAACGATCAGTTCTCAACGGTTCTCTCAACGGCCGCTGAGTTCGTGAACGAAGCTGAGAACGTGCTCTTCACCTACGCCGCGCCGACCCTGTCGACTGTGCTCGAGGTGGGTGCTCGTGACGCAGAGGAGCTGCAGCTCGTGCTCGGTGAAGGAGGTTCCCTCACCATCGACATCAAGGGCCGCTCCATCGTGGTGATCTCCAACGCAGATGAGGATTGAGATGGATGACATTGAAAAGCAGCGCGTCGAGTACGTCGCTGAACTGGAACAGCAGGTGAAGTACCTACAGGAAGAGCTGGCAAAGTTCAAGCCGCTGGCCGAGAAGTGGGAACCGAAGGTGGTCGGCTCCATCGACCCGCACGACAAGCAGGTGCGCTTCACGCTCAGCTTTGGTGGCAAGCGCGTCACCGCCGTGGTGAGCCTGCAGAAGGCCGCTGCCAACAACGTGGACGACATCACGACGTCGGTTGCCGATACCCTCTTCGAGAGCCTCGTGGTCGAGAAGATCCGCGACGCCCTGCGCCCTGAGGTTGCTCGCCTGCAACCGGCCGCCGTCGGCGTCATGGGAGCCGGAACGTGGTGAAGTGGCTGAAGGGGCTCTTTGCCCCATCGGCACCGAAGCTGCGCGACAAGCTGACGAGCGTGTACGAGAAGGACGGCACTCCCTGGGCCGCCTTTGAGGTCGTCGGCTTCGAGGAGGATGGGCGGGTCAAGGTGAACTTTGCCTGGAACCAGAAGTTCATCACGAAGATCAAGGCGCTCGGCTTTGACGCTGAGACCGACGAGGACCGCGTTCAGCTGTTCTTCTTCGCTTCCTCGATGCGACCAACGTCGCTGAACGCCGACCCTGGCGACGATCCAGTCCAGTCTGAGGCGCACCCTCAGCTGAGCGCGATCAACAACGAGCTGCGGGTGTGACGCTGCTCGGTGCTCTTCTGATGGTGCTGGCGCTCTTCCTTGGAACGCCCGCTGTCCTGTATGCCCTCGTCTGGCTGCTGTTCAGGGTGGGGGTGTTTCAACATGGGTCTGGTCCTGGAAAACCGCCCAACTGGGAAAGGTGCTGCTGTGCCAGCAAACGTCTCTACTGAGCGCCTGAGCGAAATTGTCGGCGAGGTCATGGATCTCATCGAGGCTCCTGACATCTTTGGCTTCCTCGATGGGAACACGGGCAACATGCAGGCCCTGGAAGCTCGACTGCAGGAGGTCATGATGGGCCGCCAGAGGTACGAGTGCCTCGAGCTGGCCATGTACCTGCGCACAACCTTCAATCGAAAGGCGAACCTCCCGACCTGGCAACCGCTGTGCAATGCGACGGTCGAGATGTGCCAGATGCGCGGCGAGAACCTTGAGATGCTGTACGGTCTGATCCCGAAGGATCAAATCTATCCACGCAACACGGACGGCATGTCGGGCCCTCGCCATCCTCAAATGCGCTAGCACCACCGACGCCAACTGTGATACAATACAACTATGAAGAGTGTTGCCCTCAGCGAAGCAATGAAGCGGGTTCATGCTCGCCGCATCGCTTCAGGTGAGGACCGTGCCATCCGCCAGCGCATTCGTGAAACCCGTCTTAAGAAGGGTGATTGGACGCAGTGTGATGCGAGCAAGTGGGCAGACTACCGCAGGGCTGTCCGTGTCGTAACATCTGAGCAGCCTATTCACCTTCTGCAAAACCATCACCTCAGAGGACGTGGTCCGGGGAAGTATCACCTTGACCACATTGTAAGCCAGAAGATGGGCTTTGATCTTGGTATTCCTGCGTGGTTCATCGGTGACATCAGTAACTTGCGCTTCATTCCAGAGACGCAGAACTGCTCGAAGCAGCACTTTAGCGAGATGGATGATGTGCTTCATCTCTGGTATAGCCTAACCGAGACATTTGAATGAAGCGACTTGTAGTAGATACATCAAATCTTTTGTTCCGTGTCGCATCAGCACATGGAAAATACCATGCGAGTGAAGGTAGCGCAGAAGATCAAGCAGGCCTTGCTATGCACTCAGCGCTGATTACGCTTCGTTCATTCTACCGGAAGATCAAACCGGACCAGGTGGCGCTCGCCTTCGAAGGTGGCCAGAACTGGCGCAAGGCCTACACGAAGTCAGACGCCTGCGTATCGAAGCGGATCTACAAGGCCAACCGCGTCACCGACGACAGCAAGGTCGCCTTCTACGACCTCATTCGCTCGTTCGAGGAGCTCGCGCGCCTACACACATCGCTCGTCTGCCTCTCTGCACCGAGCCTCGAAGGCGACGACGTGATCGCCGGTTACGCGCAGCACTTCAGCGCCCTCGGTGACGAGGTCGTCATCCTCTCCGGCGACAAGGACTTCATCCAGCTGCTCAAGCTGCCAGGTGTCTCGCTCATGAACCCCGACGACGGCAAGCTCCGTGGCTGGGACAAGGAGACGGGCGAGAAGATCGATCCCGACTACTTCATGTTCGAGAAGGCCATTCGCGGCGACGCCGGCGACAACGTCATGTCGGCCTACCCCCGCGTCTTCGCCACGAAGATCAAGAAGGCCTACGAGAACGAGTACGACCGCACCAACCTCATGAACCACACCTGGGAGTTCTCGGACCCCAGCACCGGTGAGAAGCGCACGTACCGCGTCGGCGACCTGTTCGAGGAGAACATGAAGCTGATGAACCTCTTCCAGCAGCCGCCCGAAATTCGCCAGCTGCTCGAGGAAACCATCAAGCACGAGGTCGTGCACCACGGCCAGTTCTCGCTCTTCCACTTCCAGAAGTTCTGCGGCAAGTACAAGCTGAAGAAGATCGGTGAGGACGTCACCAGCTTCGTCGAGCTGTTCTCCAGCACGGGCCTCAACTCGCCGCACCGCGAGGAGACGAAGGCCATCCACGCCGAGAAGAAGCGGCAGTCGACCCTCAAGTTCTGATGCAGTTCGAGACCTTCAACGTTATCGGCAGCCTCATGCTGCTGATCTGCTCGGTGCCGCAGGCCATCAAGTCCATCAAGGACGGGCACTCAGACGGCCTGTCGCGCATCATGCTGTGGCTGTGGCTGACGGGAATGGCGTTCTGTCTCGTGTTCTTCGTGCACGCGCAGATCTGGCCGACGGTCATCAACTACGCCTTCAACCTCTTCGTCGCTGGCACCATCACCTGGTACGCGTACTTTCCAAGACAGCGCCAACGCCAAGATGTCAGCCAGGCAGTGTAAATAGCAGGTCACGGAATTTCTCCGTGGCATCAATGGGTCGGACCCACGGGTCCATAAAGCGTCCAACGCATTCCCGCAACCTGCTAGGAGAAACGCATGGCTACTGCCCCAACCAAGATCGAGAAGCGTCCGACCGACCTTCACCACGTGTTCCTGATCGACTGGAACGATGACGGCATCCTGAAGGAAATCGCCGTCGTGATGGAAGCACCGGACGGCACCATCTACGGCATCGAGATCGACAAGCTTCACAGCATCGACAAGGCTCGTCTGAAGAAGTTCCTCGTGTCGGTACACGCAGACAAGTACCCGCTTTGGGACCTCCTGTCCCAGGGCAAGCTGAACAACGGCGTCAACCCGCTCGACTTCTTCCACATGAACTACGTGAAGGTCAAGCGTCCACGCGGTGCAGTTCTCGGCGGCGGCCTCGCTTCCGTTGAGATCTACAAGGACGAGGCGCAGATCGGCTCCGAGTTCACGAAGGGCGATCAGGGCACCGTTTCGGGCCAGATCCCTCGCGCGTAAGAAGAGGACACCCTCTACCACAGATGGGGCCTTCGGGCCCCATCCTTTTTTCAGGTTGTACTTTTGGGAGACAGCAGACTATAATCAAACATCCTGGCCAGCATAAGGCCCAACTACAACTACCAAGGAGTAGCCATGACCAAAGTCCTGACCGCGCTTACCCTTTTGGTTGCCGCTTTGATTGGCACCGCCGCGCAGCTCTACGACCGCTTCGTTCCAGAACCGGTCGCCAACTCTGTGATCGCTGAGAAGGCCGACAAGGCCGTAGGCGATCAAGTCGTTCAGGTCCTTCCCTCGAACATGTCTGACAAGCAGCACCGCCTGCTGAACATGGCGTACGAGGTGGCAAAGGACAACGACTTCAAGAGCCCTGAAATCGTCCAAGCCATCCTGCTACAGGAGACCCACGCAGGTGGCCTCGCGAAGTACAACGTCGCCAACCCTGGCCCTGACGCCTACTTCGGTCCCATGCAGATCAAGCTCGTTGCCGCTCGCGCGGTGCTGAACAGCTGGCCCTCGATGTACGGTGAGTACGGGTTCCACACTCGCACCGACGACGAGGTCAAGGCCAACCTGATCCTCAACGACCGCTTCAACCTCGACGTCGGCACGAAGTACCTCATCATCCTGATGAAGCGCTACGGCCTGAGCGGCCGAGAGCTCATGAACGCCTACAACCGTGGGCCGGCAGGTGTGAAGGAGGTCGACAGCGGCACCTTCCACTACGCCATCGGTGCTGAGGCCAAGCTCGCCTCGCTGAAGGCACGTACCCGCTGACCCTCGCTTCAGGTTAGCCCGCGCTGGCGGGTGTGCTACAATGTAGCATGCTCGAACAGCGCACGCTTGCTGACATCATCCGCTCAAAGGTCCCGCTTGGTTCTCAGAACCCGCGGGGCTTCTTTGACGTTCACTGCCCGATCTGCCACGACAAGAAGCAGCGCGGCGGGTTCAAGTTCGACACCGAAAGCACGGGCTACAGCTGCTACAACTGCGGCGCCAAGTTCAAGTACGAGGAAGGTACCGGTCGGCTGTCAAGGAACGCGCGGCAGGTGCTTGAGGCCTTCGGCATCTCGCGTGAGGACCTCACCGCCCTTCCCTCTTCGCTGCTCAACCCCTCGCTGAACAAGGAAGCAGACGTCTCCCTTGATGAGCTGAAGCGCGTGAAGCTCTTCACCCCCGAGGTGGCGCTGCCGGACCGCAGCTTTCCGATCGGCTCAGAGGGCCATGAGGAGCTGCAGCTCCCGATCGCCGAGTACCTGCTCAGCCGTAGAGTGGACATCGACAAGCTCAAGCCGTACTTCAGCCTGGACCCGCGCTACCTGCGCCACGCCATCATTCCGTTCTGGAGAGATGGTAAGATCATCTACTGGCAGGCCCGTGCAATCGACGACGGTGTCAAGCGCCGCTACCTCAACTGCTCCATCGCCCGCGACGCGGTGCTGTTCGGCTACGATGAGCTCTACTCGTGGTCGCCGAAGCCGCTGTTCGTGTGCGAGGGGGTGTTCGACGCGGCGGTGCTGAACGGCATCGCGACCCTCGGCTCGAGCCTCAACGAGGCGAAGCTGGAGGTGCTGCGCAAGAGCCGGCGGCGCCTGATCTTCGTGATGGACCAGGACAAGACGGGTGACAGCTTCGCTACCACCGCCCTCGACAACGGGTGGGAGATCTCCTACCTCGACAAGACCGGCACCGACGCCAACAAGTCAGTGCAGCTCTATGGGTTGCCGTACACGGTATGGGTGCTGCTGAAGAACGCGACCCGTGATCGCATCAAGCTGAGCATGGGCCACCTCAATTCACGACTACAAGGAAGGTTCTGATGAACAACGGCGTTCCACTGATGGACGAGGAAGCGCAGCGCGGCTACATTGACGCGATGCTCTCCAACCCAGACATCTACGCGCGGGCCCACCACCTGCTGTCTCCAACGTTCTTCGAGCCGCACCTGGCCAAGGGCGTGAAGTTCCTGACCGAGTACTTCCAGGAGAACCGCACGGTGGCGCCGAAGGCGGTGTTCAAGCTGGCGACCAAGCTGGATGCGCTTGATGCACCGCTCGTGCTGCGCGAGGACAAGGAGTGGATGCTCAAGCAGATCGCTGAGTTCTGTCGCTTCAAGGCTGTCATCGAGCAGGTGCAGAAGGCGGTAGGCCAGGGCGGCTACCTCGAGAAGGGCGACCTCGGCACGATGGTGTCCAAGCTGAAGGCTGCCACCGAGATGGGCATCGTCGCCGACCTGGGCATCGACTACTTCGAAGGCGTTGAGGAGCGCCTCGAGAGCTACGAGACCGAGGACCCCGTCATCAGCACGGGGTGGAAGTCCGTCGACGACTTCATCGGCGGTGGTGTGGGTCGGCAGGAGCTGGTGCTCTTCCTCGCTCCCTCGGGCGGCGGCAAGTCCGTTGGCATGCTGAACCTCGCGCACAACTTCATGCGGCAGGGCCTGAGCGGCGTCTACATCTCCCTTGAGATGAAGGACAAGAAGGTGTCGCTGCGTACCGACCAGATGCTGGCGCGCATGACGAGCGGCATGATCTCGCTGAACAAGACCCAGGTGGCGCACGAGATCCACAAGTTCCACGAGCAGACGGGCGTCAAGTTCTTCATCAAGCGCATGCGCGAAAGCACGACGACGGCCAACGACGTGGCTGCCTACCTTCGCGAGCTGAAGGCCCAGCGCGCCTTCCGACCGGACTGGATCGTGGTGGACTACATCGACATCATGGCGCCTGTGCAGAAGGGAGCTGGTGACAGCCTTTTCCTCAAGGACAAGTTCGTGTCTGAAGAGGTTCGCGCTCTCGGCTTCGACGAGAACGCCATCATGATCAGCGGCTCGCAGCTCGGCAAGCACGCCACCGAGGCGATCATGGAGGGCAAGCTCATTCACCAGGGCGACGTGCAGGGCGGTTCATCGAAGACCAACACCGCCGACCTGATGATCTCGATGGAGAAGACCGAGGCCATGCACCAGGCCGGTGAGTACCGCTTCGGCTTCCCGAAGGCCCGCAATTCCGATGCCACGGGCAAGACGCTGCTGATGAAGTGGGACAAGACGTCGCTGCGCATCCACGACCACGTTCCTGATGAGGCGAAGCTGGAGCTGAAGCAGCGCCGCGGTCCGATCGCCATGTCCGACGTGCGACCGGGCCAGAAGCTGGACATCAACGCGATCATGAACCGGCCTCGTCCGGAGGGGGAGTAAATACGCCATGGAACGAGACCGCAAACCACAGACCCTCCTCGCTGAGCTGGCCGACAAGGCCCTCGGCGGTCGCTATCTAACCGACGGCGTGTCTGTCTCTCGTGACAAGCCAGGCAGCATCATCGAGCGGCTCACGCCCGAGCAGCGCGAGCTGCTCAAGAAGCTGAAGGTAGAGGACATCGCCGATGCCCGTTGGCCCCGCCCTGACTACATCAACCTCGAGAAGATGCCTCGCCGGCTGACGTAAATAGCACCGGTACCAACCCATACCCATCCCTAGGAGCATCCCATGGCAGAACAAGCCCGCACCATCACCCTCGACGGCATCACCTACGACCTGGCTCAGTTCAGCCAGGGCGTTCAGCAGGCCACCGACGTGTACAACTCCATCGCCGCTGACCTCAACAAGAGCCAGCTCGAGGTCATCAAGTGCCAGTCGGCCCTGCAGACCATCGGCGCCCAGATCAGCGCCGCCGTCCAGAAGGAGCTCGCCGAGAAGAAGGCTGCCAATGAGGCCGCCAACGAAGTTCCGGCTACCGACCCGTCGGCCGCCTAAGCTGCGTCGCACCACCAAACAGGGCAGGGAGGGCAACTTCCCTGCCCTGTGCCGTAAATAGCGGATGACACGCCCCCACGCACTTCTTGAAGGCATCACTCACCTGGAGGACCTGGACCTTCAGGCGTTCATCGCTGCTGTCAAGAACATCTCCAAGATGCAGGCCAGCGAGAAGCTCGATGGAGCCAACCTCTGGTTCGGTCTTGATGACGAAGGTCGCCTCTACACCTCTCGCGCCGGCAAGCGCCGCGCAGCTGAGAACATGTACGAGGAGAAGGACTACCCGTACTTCGCTGCCTACAACGGCTTTCGCTCGGCGCACGCCGCCCTGAAGCAGAAGGAGCGCGAGATCAAGGCCGTGCTGCGGGCCGGCGACACGATCGAGATCGAGGTGCTGTTCGGTCGCCAGCCAAACGCCGTCACGTACGGCGCTGGTGGCAAGAACTACATCGCCTTCCTGCGCGGTGTTGAAGGAACCCCTGACACGATGGTGGACCTGCTGTCGACGCAGCTGAGCAACAGCTCCGTGTCGGTCAAGGTCGACCTCGTTGACAGCGTTGACGGCGTCAACCTCACGCTGCAGCCCGCCGACGTGCAGTTCCAGTTCGTAGGTGCCCAGAAGATCGACACCGCGAAGCTGAAGGACACCGACGTCGCTAAGCACCTCGCGGCCCTTGAGAAGTTCCTGTCGCAGCAGGCAGCTCTGCCGAAGGGTGCACCGCACCCAGAGAGCATGACGAACTTTGACCTGCTGACCCGCACGCTCGGCTCCATTCCGCAGGCCATTCGTCCGATGGCGAAGGAGCTCAAGGCGCAGCTGATGGCGAAGGTCATGGCGGACTTCAAGCTGCCCATCAAGAAGGAGCTGCTGGACAAGTTCGTCAACCAGATCAAGTCGCCGCTTGCCGGTGATGACCTCACCCCTGACGAGGACATCGGCATCGAGGGCGTGGTGCTGAAGGACCCAACGACCGGCGAGCAGATCAAGCTGGTCGACAAGGACACCTTCACGACCGTCAACCAGTTTAACCACGCCGTTCGCAACAGCCTGTCTGGCACGATCAAGACGACTGACAGCAATGCCAGCATCGAGAGCCGCGGCGGCCTGGTCGGCAACATGTACATCACGATCGCCGACCTGCTTGGAAACATCGGCCTGTCGCGCGGCGTATCGGCCCGCAAGGTCATGCAGACGGTCAAGGGCAAGGATCCAGAAGCGACCATCCGCAACCTCGCGAAGGAGCTGGGCAGCGACGACTACCTCGGTACCAAGCGCAAGGTGCTCGCGCTGATCGAGGAAACGCAGGCGCAGCTCGCCGGCGCGCTCGCTGACTTCAAGAAGCACAAGGACAGCTTCCGCCTGAAGCTGAAGTCAGGCAAGACGATTGGCCTGTCGCCTGAGATCATTCGTCGCACTCTCGTGTCGTTCGCTGAAACCAAGCGCAACATCGATGAGCTGCTTGAGAAGGTCAAGGGCACGAAGACGCTGGCTCAGCTGCTTGCCATCCTGTACGGTCGTCACGCCAAGGCGGTGTTCGCTACTGGTGATGAGGAGCCGGTTGCTGAAAGCCTGCTCAAGGACGCTGAAGAGGCGTACCTGATCGAGAAGCGCCACACCACCGACAAGGCCCTCTACCACGGCAAGGACGCCTTCCACCTGCTGAACACGTACATGGCCACTGTCGCCATGTCGACGATCATCTACAAGGCCAAGGACAAGCTGGGCATCAAGCTGCTGCGCGACAAGACGCACATGCGCCTGAACAGCTGGAGCCCGGAGATGTCGCCTCTGAACTTCTGGGGCTACGTCATCTGGCGCAGCGGCACGCCTGCAGTCAAGAAGCTGCTGGGCAAGCAGGCCGCTGAGATCTTCCGCTTCGCCCGTCGCTGCCCACCGGCCTGGTGGAAGTTCCTCCACATCGACCTGAGCTTCGGTGCTGAGCGCCCGGCTGACTGGGTGCAGAACCGGAAGGCAATCACCTTCCTCCAGGCTTTCCCCGGTCTCAACATCGACCGCCTAAATAGCATCCTGGATGGCGCCTTCAACTACGACGAGCTGACCCTCGATCAGAAGGTGAAGCTGCACTCCAAGCTGTACTACTACGCGCAGCAGTTCGTAGGTAGCTCGCCGCTGCTGTACCGCATGCGAGCAATCAGCGATGAGCTGCTGCTGAACGCAAACGACGAAAACTACCAGATGGTTGAAGGTATGAAGCTCCTGCAATCCATTACCGCGCTGAAGGAAGATGATGCGCCCTCGCTTGGTGCTGGTGGAGCCGCGCTTCCATCTGGCTCTGGCGCAGCTGCCGGTGCAGTTGGTGGCATGAGCGCCGCCACCTCTGCCGGCGACATTGCCTCCTACCCGAAGCCGCTCTTTGGTCAGAAGCAGATCATTCGCCGCAAGCGCAACCCCGAAGTCAAGCGCCTCAAGTTCCCGCGCCCAGAGGAGACAAAGAAGTGAAGTCACTGCTCAAGGAGTTCGTCAATCAGGCTGACCTGAAGAAGGTCGACGGCTCAGACGCGGGTAAGACCGACGTTGTTGACAAGGCCGGCACCAAGGATGTTCAGTTCTCGCTGATGCGCAATACCATCAACTCAGATGGCAAGATCAACGGCGCGAACGTCAACGACTACCTCGAAAAGGCCAAGGACCTGAACGACGAGGTCGACAGCGTGCTGTACGGCCTGGAGACTGACGATGGTGAAGTCGTCAAGGTCTACGTGAACGCCACGCAGGCCGATGCCTTTGAAGCCGAGATGAAGAAGATGCTCGGCATGGAAGACGACATCGAGCAGGTGGTGAACGACCTGGCAACGCGCTTCGACATCATCGACGTGGTGTGGCCGAAGAGCTCTCAGGTGTCCAACCCAGACGGTACGCCGGCTGAAGCTCCTGCTGATGAGCCGCTCGACATGGGTGCTGACGCCCCTGCTGATGGCGAAGGTGAGGAAGAGGGCGATGACGACATGGAGGTCATCGCCTCCGCTGACGACATCGCTGACGATGAAAGCACTCCCGACGACAAGAAGGTCGTGAAGGCCGAGAAGTCGAAGAAGCCTGTCAAGGCCGGTGCTGAAGACGAAGCGCCTGCTGAGGAAGAGGGCGAGGGCAGCGAGGAAGAAGCCACCGAGAAGAAGCCCAAGAAGCCAGCTGCCAAGGAAGGCAACAAGCACGACAAGCTCAAGGGTCTCGGCAAGGGCCTCAAGGGCGAGAAGAAGACCGAGGTCACTGAAGAGGGTCTTGAAGAGGCCGCGCTTCAGCCCGGTTGGTACGTCATGGACGAGGACGACAAGACTGTCGCCGGTCCGATGAGTGAAGAAGCAGCTCGTAAGCTGTGCAGTCAAAAGGGTGGCGATGCCAAGGGCTTCAGCGTCACCTGTGTTTCTGATCACGCGGCCCGCAAATCCAATGAAGAGGTGAACATGACGATCGGCAAGAAGTTCCTGGATCGCTATCTTGGCGAAGCTGTCCAGCTCGATGAAGCCAAGAAGGACGTAGACGGCCGCCGCGACAACATCGACGTGCCAGGCCTGACCCGCACCTCGCCGCTGCTGTCAGCTCAGACGCAGCTCGCCGTGCTGGCCACGCAGCTGTACGTTGCGATGGGCATTCCAGCTGAAACGCTGCAGCGCAAGGTTCGCGCCACTCGCGAAGGTGCTGATGCTCTTGGCGAGAAGATGCGTCTCAACCCAACGCTGCGCCGCGTCGTCACCAACTTCTTCAACGCTCTCGCTGCTCAGCACGGCTGGGTTCGCGCTGAGGTGAAGGAAGCCAAGGAAGTGATGCCGCAGGACGACTTCACGCTGATGGGTTCCCGTGCCCTCGCTCAGCTTGAAGCTGCTCTCGTTGCTCTCGAGTGCCCTGAAGCTGTTGTCAAGATGGCCATCCGTCAGAACCGCGAGAGCCTGACGGACACCGCTCTCCTGCTGCAGAAGGGCGCCCTCCGCACCCGCTTCCAGCGCATGGCTTCTGAGATCGGTCTCGAGCTGCAGGCCGTGACGTCAGGCAAGAAGGCGTCTGAGCTCGAGCCCGAAGAGGTGACCGAGGCTGCCGATCGTTCTCGCTACGGCTGGTACAACAAGAAGAAGTCATCTGATGAAGACGAGGATGACGATGAGTTCATGATGGACAAGAAGACTGGTAAGCTGGTCTCAGTCCCAAAGAAGAAGCCGGATGACAAGAAAAAGGTCGAAGAAGCCATCGATCCAGCTGGCGCCGACCTCTACGCTGACGCAGTCATGTCGCTGGTTGCCGCTCTCGGCGTGCCAGATGCGGCCTTCTCGCGTACTGCCCGCACGGTCATCGCCAAGGAGTTCCGCAACATGCGCACTGACGTCAATGTCGGCGGCCTGCTGTCGCTGATCAAGCGCTTCACCGCGCAGTTCGATGCAGCCAAGTCGCGCATGACCCGTCAGAAGCCAGCTGGCACGCAGGGAACCCAAGGCACGGTGTGATGAAGCTGCTTCGCGAGCTGTCCAAGAACGACGAGCCCAAGAAGGACGAAGTCAAGCCAGAGGAAGACAAGAAGGAGAAGCCAAAGGCAGCTCCTTCTGACGAGGCTCCTGCTGATGACGTCGACGCCGGGCTCGAGCCTACCCTCCCTGAGGGTGGTTGGAACGTGGGGCACCTCGCGAACCACGGCATTCTCCTGTCGTGTGACGGCTTCTCGCTGAAGCTCGACCTGGACCAGCTGAACGTCCTCTTCGACCTGGCTGAGGAAGGCGACACCACCGGTGAGGTGCGCGACCACAGCGGTCAGCTCGTCACCGTTGAAGTGCAGTCCGACCGCATCATCCTGACGCGTGAAGGCGACGAGACATACCCAGGCGGTGTCGTTCTTGACCTTGACACGCTCAAGGAGATGGGCATCGAGCAGCACGAGGATGCTGCCGCCGAAGCCGCCGAGCAGGAGGATGAAGGCGGTGGACCTGATGCTGAGGCCGAAGAGCCAGCCGAAGGTGATACAATTGACGATGAAGCAGCTAAAGATGACCTCGATGAGGGCATCAAGAAGGCGTTTCGTCGTTCAGGCAACAAGATCAAGCGCGGCTTCCGCGTAACGTCTGGCTTCCGCAAGGGACGAGTGGTAGCGAAGGCATCATCTGCCTTCAAGCCGCGCGCCAAGGCCAAGACCCGCATGAAGCTTCGCATCGCTGGCCGGAAGAAGCGGATCATCCGCCTCCTCAAGTCCAAGCGTACTCGAAAGAAGTCTGCGTCGAAACGACTTGCTCGCATGAACAAGTCTGTCAAGTGACGTTCGACTACCCCGAAATCTCCACCGTCAGCTACAACAACCAGCGCTGGTACGATACGCCAGCCGGCTGGATGCCGTCCATCACGACGATCCTGGGCGCCACCGCCTCACCTGAGAAGGTGCAGTCGCTGCAGCGCTGGCGCGATGGGGTTGGCCATGAGGAGGCCGACCGCATTACGCAGGAGGCAGCTGACAACGGCACGATGGTGCACCTGCTCTGCGAGCGCTTCCTCAAGGGGCAGAAGATCGACGCGCTGATCGATGGACAGCCGCCCACTCCGAAGTCGATGAAGGGCTTCAACTCGCTGAAGTTCAAGCTGCGCAACATCAAGGTGTGGGGCCAGGAGGTGGCGCTCTTCTCGAAGCGCTTTGAGGTAGCTGGTCGCTGCGACGTCATCTGCGAGTACAGCGGCCTTCCCGCGATCGTCGACTTCAAGACGGCTCGCCGCATCAAGGGCTACGACGACATCCACGACTACAAGGTGCAGCTTGCGTTCTACGGCGCAGCGCACAACGAGATGTTTGGCACGAACATCAAGGACGGCATCGTGCTGATGGCGTCTGATGAGGGATTTCCACAGGAGTTCAGGATCAAGCTCGAAGATCACTACGACGAGCTCGCTCTCCGGGCATCCACCTTCTGGCAAGCCGCTGTAAATAGTGTAGCTTGAAATCACACGGAGACGCGCATGGCCGACCCAACAAACGAGATGGCAATCAACCTTCCTATGGTGGCACCAACCGCCGTAGGCGACATGGGCGCGCCAGCCCCGGCACCCGCCGAGATTGCCTACGATGACGCCACCGACAGCACCATCGTTGTTGGCAAGCCGATGCACTCACATGACCCTGCTCGCATCAGCGTCTACGCGCAGTCGATCAACCCGGTATCGGGCGGCTGGGCAACAGCATCGAGCGCTCAGACCGCTCCTGCTGCCGAGAAGCCTGCTGATGCAGTTGCTGTCTTCGACGTGGTGTTCAGCGTTGGTATCGACTGCGGTGACGGTGTGACGAAGACGTACCAGGTCGTCAAGCGCATCGGCATCGACAAGTGCAAGATTGCCTGCGACGCCGAGTGCACCACGCCGGTGTCCGTCGTCGAGAGCAAGAACGAACAGAAGCTCGCTGAAGCTGCCGCTACCAAGAAGCGCTTCCGCGTGCTCGCTGGACTGGAGTAACCATGGCACAAGTAGTCATCTTCGCTCCTCCTGGTGAGGACGTTTCCGCCGGCAAGTCGGCGCTTGAGGACGCAGGCCACGACGTCGAGATCGTCGAGGCAACCCCTGAAAACCTGCTGCACATGGCCATCGGCATGCTCGAAGGCGAAGGTGGCATGGGTGGTGCTGGCGGCGGTGAAAAGACCGAGGAAGAGCCGGCTCCTGAAGAGGAGAGCACCGAAGAAGAGCCAGCTCCTGAAGAGGAGCCAGTTGGCGAAGCCGCTGTTGCTGATGAGGTGGTTCCCGTCTACGTCGGTACCGCTGGCAAGTTCTCGCTGCTGCGCGTTCTTGACATGCAGGACGGCGAGAAGGTCACCTACAAGATCAACGAGAGCCAGTTCTCGTTCTGGAAGCCGGTCACCGGCCAGCGCATGCAGAACCTGCCAGTGACCATCGGTCAGCTCGACACCAGCCTGATGGTCAAGGTCGTTGCAGGTTCGAAGCCAGCCCTCGTCCTGACCGCTGAGGACGCAAAGCGACTTGGGCTACGATAAGTAGTTCATGACCATTCGCAGTCCATTCTTCGTCGTTGAAGACGCGCTTTCCCCGGCGCGTTGTGAGCAGCTGATCGCCGAGCTGGGCATTCACTCGCCCAACGTGGACGAGGCCGGCAAACCCATCAAGAACGAGCGCATCATGACCGAGCACGTTGGCCTGGTTCGCGACGTGCTCGATCCGCACCTTGCTGACATCGAGGTCCGCTACAGCGGCGCCATTCGCGGCATGGAGACACCGCTCTTCCAGCAGTTCTTCGAAAACCCGAAGGACCCAGCTGTCGGACACGGCTGTGAGAACGCAAAGTACATGCGCAAGAAGTGGGTGAAGACGAAGGACGTCGACCTCGTTGGCTACCTGTGGCTGAAGGACTTCAACAGTGGCGTGCCACTTGACCCCCGCTTTGAGGTGTACGGCGGCAAGCTTGAGTTTCCGGCCTACGACTTCAGCCTCGTGCCCCAGCGCGGCACGCTCGTTCTCTTCCCAGCCGGACCGCACTTCATCACGTGCGTTTCGCCCATCCTGGTTGGCTCGCTTGAGCAGGTGAAGGTCACCATCAAGATGCTGAACAACCACAAGGACGGCGGCCCCTGGCTGTACCAGCCGTCAAGCTTTCCCGGAACGTACGCCGAGTGGTTTTCCGCTGAAGGCTAAATAGGCCATCCACAGCAGGAGACCATCATGGCAGATGTAGCAGGCTACGCCCACCCTGGCGCCGACCCCGAAAAGGGCTGGAGCGGCATCCTTCACCCGTCAATGACGAACAAGTTTCGTCTTCGCTTCGATGGAAGCAAGCGGTTTGACCTGATCACGATGCAGACCACCAAGGTCGAGATCAGCGCACGTGACCGCACCATGCGCGTTTGGATCCAGAACCCGGTGGCGTACGCGCAGGACCTGCTCGACCTCATCGAGAAGCTGGGTCATGGCAAGCACTCAGGCCGCATCGAGGGACTGGACGGTGACGAAGGTGTCACGCTCATGTTCAAGTTCTTCGCCGAGCTGGAGGACCACAAGCTGGTGTTCGACTACGCCATCGGCGAGCCGCTCACCCACGAGCTGGTCTTCAAGTACACCCGCGCCTACTAGTAGGCGACCCAAGCCCCCTCAGTCTCGGTTTCACCACGCCACTCGTACACCACGTTGACCTCGGCAAGCGAGCCGTTGGGCTTCTCGCCGTAGTTGACGTGCACCAGGCTGCGGGTCGGACCCGTGTGCTCTCTAGTGGGAGCATCAGGCAGTCCATCACCACCGCTAAGGAACGTCTCGGCGAACGGGGTCAGGAAGTCGGTGTCCACTCCGTGGTCCTGCACATCTGCTGGGTTGGGATTGGGGATCGGAGGACCGCCCATTCCGTCATCGGTGTCACCCGACCGAGGCAGCATCTCAATCCAGGGGTCAGACGCGTTCACCTGAGTGCGCAGGTTCTCAATGTCCCAGCCAGTCGTGGGGATCATCGTCTGCGGGTCGGTCACCGTGGTAGTCGCCAAACGATACACCTGGGTGCGCGGAACGATCACAACCTCATCGGCAGGAGTGAAAACCGACGTGGTGGGGGTGAGCTTTGCGGCCAGTGAACCGGGTACTACAAACGGGCGCGAAAAGCTGAACGGGCCGAGTTCAGTCACGACGTCTGCGTCGGGCGCTATCTTCAAGCTAATGCCATATCTGCGCGCGCGTGGTGTGGTGTCGAGCTGATCGATCACGAGCTTGTCAGTCGCGGTCAGCCGGTTGTCGATGATGGTTGCCTTGGCTGGGCCGGAAACCATCTCTGCCGCGTTGACTACGTAGTTCGTTACGACGCACACGCCGTCGTAGTTCGGTTGATCCGGCGCCACGAACTCGATCACCTGAACGGAGATGCGGTTGCCAGGTCCACCTGGTTCACGTGCACGGAAGTACGTTCCGCCCGCGAACAGCCGAGCCCGCAGCGATGAGCACGACCGCAGGTGCGGCCGCCCAGAGAAGGACGCAGGCCGGTATGGGTAGTCAGGCATCTTGCCGCTTGGCACGGCTTACTCCTCGAACGAGACGGTGTTGGCGCCGGTGACAGCGATGCCGTCGTGCACGCTCTTGCCGCAGCGGTGGGGCGCGATTTTCGTCTTGCCCTTCAGCGCCACGGCCTGGTTGTTGATGAACACGGTGGATGTCCACGGACCAACGAACACGGTCGGTGGAAAGCAGCCATGACCGGTGGTGGTCTTGTGGCCCTGGTGGGTGATGGGCATGCCGTTAGCGAAGACGTTGGCCGAGCCGTCAGCTGAGTGGTCGCCACAGCTGACCCCATCTCCAATGCGCACCACGTTTCCCATGTTACATCTACCTCTCGTTACACATGGACTATTTACGACCTGCGCGGATGTGATAGAATAGCAACATGAAGCAGCTGTTCGACATCACGATGGCCGCGGCCAGGAGACCAAGCATGAAGATCGTCCGTCCCTACCCGCTGACGTTCCGCCAGAAGTGCCTGATGCGGATCGCCTACGTGTGCCTGCTGCTGTGCAGCTTCTCCGCACCGCAGTCGCGCCAGACCCGTGACCAGCTGCTTCAGCGGCTGGAGGGCTTCTACGTCAAGGGCCACTGATTACGTGAGCGCCTTCGAGTAGGCCGCGCAGTCGTTGACGCGGTTCGTCCAGCCGCGTCCGTAGGTGGCGAAGCCGGCGGTGCCCTTCAAGTAGGCGATCCGAGCCGCCGCAAGGGCATCCACTGCCGCGAGAGCAGCCGCTCCTGTCTCTGTGCCTGTCACGCCGGCAGCGGTCATGATCCGCGCCGCGCCTCCTGCCCCAACCAGGTACTTCGTGTCGAACATGAACACGGCGATCTGCAGCGTCATCGCGCTGCAGTCAGGGTTTCCAAGCCAGTACGAGTTGTAGCCTGTCGAGCGGGCCGTCGCGTAGTCCATCGTGTGGATGTCCACGTTTGGGTTGAAGCGCTGCGCCACGCCGAACTTGGTCGTGCTGCCGAAGTTCTTCGGGTACTCCACGTAGCCAACGCGCTGGCGCTGGTCAGACGTGGCGATCAGCCCAGCCGCCACCTCGCTGTCGGATGGTGAGCGCGCCGGCGTCGTCATCCACTGCGCGTTGACCTCATGCAGCATGGTGAAGTACCAAGCCTTCTCGAATGGGTCATCACCAACTGACGGCGGAACAGTCACCACTGGAGGTGGTGCTGCTGGTGGTAGACCAGCTGGGTAGTCGGGACCGAAGGCAGCGCAGGACGTGCGCGCCTGCACCTGAGCGGGTGTGATGTACCGATCGCCGTTGACCGTGGTCGTGCCTGAGCCATCTGGCTGGTTGGATGACGTCACGCCGTTCGCCACCTGCACGGCGCCCTTCAGGTACGGTGTCGGGTCAACCCGCGTGCCGTTGGGAAGGCGCACCTCAAAGTGCAGGTGTGGACCAGAGCCGATGCCGGTGTTGCCCTCTCGACCAAGCGCCTGGCCACCCACCACCTTCTGACCGACCTTCACGTAGATCGAGTTCAGGTGGGCGTAGCACGTGGTAATGAGGTGCTGGCCAGCCGCATTGACGTGCTTCACGAGCACGTAGTTGCCGTAGCCGGTGCCAGGCCGAGCAAGCACTACCTCACCGTCGTAGGCGCACTTCACGTCCTCGAGGTGGCGGTCGGCGTACGCGAAGTCGAGCGCGAGGTGCATGGATGACGCACCGCTGGCCGGCGGCTTGCGTTGCCCAAAGCCTGACGTCACGATGGACCCAGGAAGTGGGTGCTGCAGCTGAATGGTGTCGGAGCCTGAGCCACCGCCTGGAGAGAAGTCGTAGGTGCGGTCGTCAATCAGAACGTTGGAGCTGTCGTAGGCCTGAACGCGCAGCGTCAGCTTCTTGCCCTCGTACGAGGCGTCAAACGTTCCTGACATGAGACCAGTGCTGGTGCTCATCGTCACGCCGGTGAAGGAGGCGGGCGTGAAGGCCCAGTGGTCAGCGACCACCCCGCCTGTGAGACCAAACTGGAGGTTGATCAGGCGGCTCGGAGGGGTGACGATGGAGGTGACGTTGATCTTGCCTGGCACCACCTCGGTCTTGTCATCCACCTGACCCGTTTCAGAGGTGTTTCCCTTGCGCGCCGCAAAGCAGTCCTCGCTCTCACCAGGCAGGCGCTGGATCTCGGGACCGACGGTCGGCTCATCAGGGCTGATGTCAACGACCGTGATCTGGGGTGCGGGTGGGCAGCAGCTCATTTGTGGTCAACGATGATGTACTTGCCGTTGTTCTTCGGGCTTGGCATCAGGGTGAGGTTCTCGTCGTCCTCTGGCGTGAAGGCGTAGGCGGGATACGAGCGACCTTTCGAGGTCAGCACCTTCAGCATGAAGGCAGTGCCCTTCACCTGCTCGACCTTACCTACCTGCCACGAGCTGCTTCCAGGAAGGTGCGCGCTAAAGATCACCTCAGTGCCCTTGTCCAGCAGCGTCGCAACCATGTCCCAGATAAAGGGGCGACCAGGGTTTACTGCCTCATCGACCTTCTTGATGTTCTCGACCCAGTAGAAGTCGCTCACCTTGTCCTTCACCAGCGTAAGCCGCTCATCGTCATCAGGGTAGATGCCAAGAATGTAGTAGGTGCGCGATGCATAAACCTGAACCTTATGCTGTTCAGGCTCGATCTTCATGATCTCACCCGTGAGGTGCATCATCTTTGGGGTCTGATCGCCGCTGCCATTTGCCCAGATGACGTCAGCGTCAATCGAGACGCGCTTGCCCTTCTCTCGCTGCTTGAGCGCTAGCTCCCAGACGAGCGGTAGGCCACGATCGACAACCTCATGCAGCTTCACTTGCAGGCCTTGAGAGCGATGCGCAGCTCGTTCTCATAGGCGTTCGCGAGCTCACGGTCGCCCATCAGGTCACGAGTGGCGCTGAAGATGTCATCGTATGGAGGAGCAAAGTGGTAGGCTGGAGCAGCTGGCTCCTCCACCTTGCAGGGCACCGGCACCGGCACCTTGACTTCCTTGATGGTCACACCGCCGTCGGTGGCGCACGCGCTGAGCAGCACTAGTACGAAGGTAGCGAGAGCGAGCTTCACTTTGCACCTCCATTCACCAGGTCGAGGGCCGACTTGCACAGGTTGCTTGGGTCACTTGGCTTGGCCTTGAAGATGGTGCCTGCCTTCTTCTTGGCAGCGGCGGTGTCGGCGCGTGCCTTCACAAGCGCGGCTTCAGCTGCTGCGAGGCGAGCATCGGCGTCCTTCTTGAGGCTGTCGATGGCTGCGTTCTGCGTGTCGATGGCGGTGCTCAGCTGGCGAATGCTGGCTTCCTTGACCGCGACCTCCTGACGAAGGTCAGCCACCTGGCCCTGCAGGTGCTTCACGTACCAGAAGGCACCAAGCAGGGCGGCGACAATGAGGCCAACACCGATGAGGCGTGCGTAGAGACCTGTGATCATATGTGTATGTTCCTCTAGTGGTTACTGCTTGGCAGCGATCAGCGCTTCAGATCCAGAGATCGTGCTGAAACTACCCGAGGCAAGCAGCACGCCGTTCTTGTAGAACGATGGGGTCGTCCAACCACCAGTCATCACGACGCCGATTACGTCACCATCAACCGCGGCAGCCACGTTGACAATTGATGTACCCTGTCCTTGGCCTAGGCCAAATGAAATGTAGCCAGACTTGTGGTAGAACGCGGATGTTTCTTGGGCGAGTGCGCTACCCATGAAAACCTCTGGGTCGAATGGATTGTTGCCCTCATCACACGAGTAGATGCCTACGGCATCAACGTTGCCGCCAATGATGAACTCACAGGCAAAGGTACCGTACGTGCTGTACAGATCATTACCACTCTGACTCGAACCGGTGCCATTGAACTTGATGTACTTCTGGTTGTACACAGTCACATTGGCACCGTAGATGAATGCAATGTTGATCGGCGTTGCCACCAGATCATCAACGGCGTTGACGCCATAGCTGTACTGGAGATTCGCGCAACGCAGGCCGAGTGCAAGGTATGGAGTGCTTGCGGTTTCGGCACCACCAGTGGCAAGATAAGCTGCGCTGATGAAGCCGTCAGATGCCGTAGAAGCATTCCAGCTCTTAAACACGACGCGGGCAAACTCAATTGCCGTGCAGCTGCCTGCCGTGATGCGACCGAGGAACGTTGAGCCACTTGGTACACCAGCGAAGGTGCTGTTGTTGCGCAGGTAGACATCAACGCCGGTGGTGTCCATGACGAGCCACATGCGGTATTCAGTCGAAGGTGAGAGCGCGTTGGCACCAAGGTTGTAGGTTTGCGACGTGGCAGTGCTCTGTGTAGCGATGTCAACCTTGACGCTGTCGACGCCGTCTGGGTCGTGCTTCATGGTCATCGTCACGTAGTACGTACCACCAGAGCTCTGAACGCTGTAGGAGATCTGTGCTGGAACGCCCGTGTCACCTGAGCCAGGTGTGCCGCGCAACGACATCAGCTGTGACGTGTACGGCGTATGCGTTTCAGTGGCAGTGAAGTTGAGGATCGACTCAGAGTACGTTGCCTCAGTTGCCAGCACCAGCAGACCAGTTTGAACCTCGTGCGCAAAGTCAACGCCGTTGCTGACGTAGCTTGAGCCGCTTGGCGCCAGGTTCGCAGTGTGACCAGTCACTGAACCGGTTGTATCGCTGAACTCATCGCGGAAGATCGTGAAGCCAAGACCGCTCGACTTGCCAGTCGAGGTGAGGTTTGGCCAGCCGCCAGCGTAGTCAACGCTGATCAGCGATGGATCGTTTGCGCCGTTGTAGCCATCAAGACCGATGTAGTTGAACGTTCCACCAGCACCGCTTGGAAGCGTGCCAGAACCTGCAGCCACGCCGTCAATGAACAGTGAGTACGTCTGCGAGCTGTTGCTGACCTCAACGCGAGCCGTGAAGTAGTCATCAACCGGCAGATCGCCAATGTTCACTGGACCAAACGAGTTGGTAGCAGTGGCATCACCGCCTTCAAATGCGATGGTGCCATTGCCGTTTCCATCACCTGCTGTGGTGAGCTGCAGCTGGAAGTAGTTTGCGGTATCGGGCATGTTTGCCACGATCAGGCGGGCGGTGTTGTCGTTGCCACCACCAGTCACCTTCGCGAACTTCATGCGCGTCTCAAACGAGAAGTCAGACGTCTGCGCGGGGGTTGGCACGTACGTCTGATCGCTGCCCGTGTTGGCGATGAAGCTGGCAAGGCCAACTGAACCGTCGTTCATCGTGAAGCTGTAGGCATTGTAGCCAAGGCCACCGTCAATCACCCATCCTTCACCGGTGTTGGCGAGGTGATAGGCAAGAGAGGTACCAGTGCGATCACTGAACGTGTCAAGGAACCAAGGCTGTGGTGCCAGCGGGCCTGTGTCAACGTTGCCGATCGACGTATCGCCTGCGTACGCGTATGGAGCAAGCAGACGAATTACTCGAGCGGTACCAGCGCGTGGAGTTGACCACGTGATGGTCGTCGTCAGGAAGTCAGGTGAGTGGTAGATGCGGAGTGGAAGCATCTTCTGACCACCAACGTTGGTCACCTCGCAGATTGGAGGCAGACCGTAGTTGTGGTTGATGATCCACGTGTTGGACGGCGTCGACTGAACGAAGTCGCCGGCTGGAAGACCTGCGTAGTGAAGAGCCATGTTTACACCACCGATGCGTAGCCAGTACGCGCAGTCGAGAAGGTCACGGTGCACGTGTTGGCGTCGACGTACGTGACGGCAAGCGGCAGGATCCGTTCGATCTCGCTGTTGTTGAGGACAAACACGTCCACCACTGGATAGCGACCGAGGTTGTGGACGAGCGTCCACGTCGTATCAGCCGTCGTCTGGTGGTGCGTGAAGTTGGTTGCTACCTGAGGGTTGAGGCCGGCCATGTGAGCCTCCTTAGATCAGGCGAGCGTAACCGACCTGCGCCGTGTTGAACGTGATGGTGGTCGTGTTGTTGCTGTTCGTGTGAGTGATGGTAGCCGGCTGCACCTCTTGGTTGCCGATGAACACACGCACGATCGGAGCGTAGCCGAGGTTGTGGTTGATGGTCCACGTGGTGTCAGCGCTGCTCTGGTAGAACGTGTAGGCGTACGTTGGCTTGACGTTGCCGTCGAAGTGACCCGTCAGAACCACGGCGCGGCCCTGAATGGCGGTCGAGAACGTCACCTGCACGCTGTCTGGGTTGAGCACCTCGACGTTGTCAGGGATGACGGCGCGGTTGTTGGTGTCGTAGACCTGCACGTTGATCGACGTGGTGTTCATGCCGTGGTTGATGGTCCACGTGGCGCTGTCGGTGTTCTGGCTGTGGGTGTAGGCGGTGATTTCGCGGGTGAGCGGAACCCAAACTGGGAGCGAACCGGCAGTCACGCAGATGTAGACGATGCTGTTGACGAACGCAACTTGACCCACCTTGGGTGTCGTCGGGAACGTCGTGAGAGTGGAGAGAACGGCGTTCTGGAGCTCGTTCTGCTGGAGGTTGGCGTCGCCGTAGAACTTCATGGAGGTGGTCCTTTGTGAGGGCAGGGTGTGACGTGCCTATTTACGCGTCCAAGACGCAGGCATAAGAAAGGGCGGCCGAAGCCGCCCTTCAAAGGAGCCTAGTCGAATTAGGCAACACCCATCACAACGACCTTGCCTGCAACTGTGGAGTTGAAGGTGACGGTAAGCTGGTTGGTGCTGTCGAACGTGATCGACTGTGGGATGATGACTTCATCGCTGGCGTCAACGATGGTCACGTTGCAGTAACGCTGACCCAGGTTGTGGGTGACCGTCCAGGTGGTGTCGGTCGAACCTTGGGTGTGGAGGTAGTAGATCTGCTGCGTGTTCCACGTGGTGCCGTTGCCGACGAGAACGCCGTTGTCGGTCGGGGTTGCCGAGCCAACGTCAGCGAGGTCGCCGAGGTTGATCGTGCCACCAACGGTAGCTGGCGAAACCGCAACCCAATCTGCAGCGCCAGGACCGCTCTTTTGCAGCAGGCTGTTTGCGGCGGCGGCGTCAGCGGTCGAGACGTTCGTCAGGTCATCGAGCGAGGCAGCCAGCGACACGGCACCAGCAGTGACCGAGAAGTGAGCTGCATCGAACGATGCAACACCCTTCTGCGTAGCATCAGCGTTGATACCAGCAACCGTGATGGTCTGACCAGCAACCGTCGTCTCGATACCTTGAGTCGACGAACCAGCGATTTCCAGCGTCTGACCGAGGGCCAGAGTGGTGTTGGTGCCAACGTCAGCGTTCAGCGTGACAGATGGATTTGCCAGCATCGCGTTCGTGACACCAGCAGCCTTGATGAACAGACCAGCAGCGCCTTGATCCAGACCGCCAGTGGAAGCTGGATCGAGCAGGAGGTGCAGCTTGGAGTTCGTTGCTGGAGCAACAGCGCGCGAGGTGCCATCGTCCGTGAGGATGATAGCGCCAGTCGAAGTGTCGAACAGGTCGATACCAACTTCGTCAGATGGCAGCTGAGCGATACCAGCACCGAGGTTGACGTTGATGGTGTTGCCGGAGTTCGACAGACCAACGCCCCACGTGTACAGAGCGCCGCCAGTGAACTGCGAGAACACAACTGGGTCAGTGCCAACTGTTGCGACCGTTGCGGTTTCCGTCCAGCCAGAACCCTGGTTGGCAGTACCTTCTTGGACGAACACAGCAGCGCCATCGAACTCGGCAGCAGCGTTCATGTCAGCAGCACGTGCTGGCGAAGCGCCAACAACGTAGATGCCGTTCTCTGCTGGAGCGGATTGGTCCTTGACCAGGACGCGATCGCCATCAGCCAGCGTCACGCCGTCGATCACGTCGCCGGAGTTCAGGGCCGTTGCGATGGTGATGTTGCCAGTAGTTGCAACGCGAACTGCTTGCTTCCACGACAGACCGGCGGTGATCGCATCAACGTAGGCCTTGTTGGCTGCATCGGTGTCAGCAACTGGAGCTGGCAGGCCGGTGACGGTGCCAGTGCCGGAGAACACGAGCGAAGCGTTGGTGCTCATCGTGTCGCCCGCGACGTTCACGTACGTTGCGTTAACCAGGGCGGTGATGTCAGCAGCGACAACTGGAGTGTTACCAGTGACGCGACCGAACGTGTCGAGCGTGACCTTGACGAAGTCGCCAGTGCCAGCTTGCGTCACGGTTGCCAGGTTGATCGAAGTGTCAGAAGTGACGCCAGAACCGTTGGTCACAACGACGTTGCCGGCCGTACCAGCGATGGAACGCGTGGTAGCGGTGCCATCGCCGGTGCGAACAACGTAGCCAGTCGTGGTCAGGCCTTCGAGGGCAGCCAGGTCGTTAGCGAGAGCGAACGTTGGGTTGCCAGAAACGCCGTCAGCGTTGGTGATGGTGATGCCGGCACCTGGCTGAACCAGCGAGCGGTTGGCGAACACACCGTCGGCAGTCTCAACGACGATGCCGGTGCCAGCGAGGGCAGCCAGATTGTCAAGGCCAGCGTCCCAAGCCTGAACGCCAGAACCCGAACCGATCGTGGTGTTTTCCCACTTCGACAGGGTGCTGTTGTACTGCAGGAGCTGGTTGTCAGCCGGTGCCGAGATGGCAACGTCGAACAGTTCAGCCAGCGCGTCCTTGCCAGAGATGGCAGCGTCGAGCTGAGACAGCACGTTGGTGATGCTGGTCGGCGAGGTGACCTTCGTGAAACCAGAGAAGGCCGATGCCTGGAAGACACCCGACGTGTTGACAGCGGCGCCGATGGAGGTCTCGAGGGCATCAACTTCAACTTGCAGCGAAGCAGCGTTGCCGCCAGTAGCAACTGCCACCCAGTTACCGGCACCATCTGAACCGTAGTAGAGGGCGTTGGTCGAAGTGAGGTAGATCACGCGACCGTTGTCGGCGCCAGCCGAGTAGGTCGGCAGCGAGGTGACCTTCTGAATGCGAAGGTTCTGGATTTCTGACGCGGATGATGCGTCAAATACCAGTGAGCCATTGATCTTCATGGGTGAGTGCTCCTAGGGTGGCAGTGTAGTTAGGTGATCCGCCTGGTGGCGGTGGTCAGGGCCTTGATGGCATTGTTGAAGGCAACTGGCTCCACCAAGCTCTTGCCGAGATCAAACTCGGTAAGCATGGCTTCGTCTACGTCTGAAAAGCAGAAGATGCCTCGGTTTCCCTGCTTCTCGATCTTATCGAGCTTCACGCCCTTGACGCGGAGAACCGCTGCAAGAACAATGTCACTCGTGTCGATGTTGCGCGCCATCTATGGGTCCTTGGCTGATCTGGTTACGGTCCTATTTAGCGGACGTCATCAGAAAATCATCAAGACGGCTCGCCCAGCGATGGCAGTGTTGAATGTGATCGTGGTCGTGTTGACCGACGTCAAGGTGACGGTATCAGCAAAAACCAGCTCATCCGTGTCATCCCAGACGGTGACCTGGACGCGCTTGCTGTTCGAGTTGTGGTTGATTGTCCACACGGCAGCGGGCACGGCCTGAATGTACTCGAAGCCAACGACGTTCGCCGCAACCGTGATGGATGCCAGCTCGCTCTCAATGCTGTCGAGGGCCTGCTGAACGTTTGTGCCGGTGACGTGGACGTTGGCACCAGCGCTGTACGAGATGTCAGCCGCGGCGTGCTTGCCGGCACCCGGTGCGACGTGCGCCGTGAAGGCGTTGTAGAACGCGACGAGGTCGATGCCGTTAGCAAGACCGCCGATGAGAATGTTCTGAACGTGGACGTCACCAGCTGCGTCGATCGCAAAGACCGGAAGCCCGCTGTAGGTGTTGCGAACCTCAAGGAGGTTGGCAGTTGGCACCACGCCGACGTCAGGGCGGAGGTCAATGCCAACCGTGCCTGCGCTTGGCATCCGTACGTTGAGCTGGTCAACGTTCTGGATGGTCTTGTCGATGACGACCGTGTCACCAAGAACCGAGAGGTCGCCCTCAATGGTGACGGCGCCGGTAGCAGGGTCAACGATGAGGCGCTTGTTGTTGAGCGCGGTGATCGTGAACGGCTTGCCAGTCGACAGGTTGATGTTGCCTGTCGTACCGTTGTCGTAGACGTTCTGAAGATCGATACCTCCCGTGACTGGCGCTGTCGGTGAACCGTCTGCGAACAGCAGCGCCTTACCGCCGACGGTGAAGTACGGACCATCGGTACCGCCGATGTTGACGATCGCGCCGTCAGGCAGCCGACCCAGCTCGCCGAGCTCGTCAATCAGGTAGGTCGGGCGGAAGATGCGGATCGTCATGCCTTCACCTGAATGGTAACGGAGCGGGTGTTGTCGCTCGTGGTGCTGTCAACCTCAGGGCTGGAGACAGCGCCTTCGATGACGATCGGTTTGGCGGTTGGTGGTGCAAGCAGGCTGAACGCAACGTCCACCTGCGCGCCAGAGATCATCGATGGGATGGCTGGGAACGTCACCTTCGTGTACTGGTTGCTAACGCGCTGCTGCGTTGCACCTGGCGGCAGGCCGCTGACAACGACCTGCTGTCCTTGAGCATCGTGGACGATGAAGACACGCTGCACGTTGGTGGCAGTCAGGTAGCCGTCGTTGCGCACCTTGATCTTCACTTGGAACAGGTCGCCGCGCTTGACGGTCAGCTGCTCAGTGTCGGCGTGACCGTTCACCTCAAACTTGAGCTCGAGGTTGGTGTACGTGCCAGTTGCAGGAGGTGCCGTGACAGTGATGTAGCCGGTCTTGACCTCGTCGTCCGCACCGTAGGCGTTGATGGCGCGCAGGCGGACGTTGTACACACCAGGCGTGACGTACGTGTAGCTTGCGTTCGGCGTGGTTGCATCCACGACGCCGTCGTTCGTGAAGTCCCACTCGTAGGACGTCGGCGAGTTGGTCGAGGCATTGACGAAGTTGACCAGGAACGGTGCGTCGCCGGTCGTGATGAGCGGCTGAGCGATAAAGTCGGCGATCGGGGCCTGCGGTGGCGGTGGAGCCGGTGGCAGGCTGATGTTGTCTGGGTGGTCGAGCGTGATCGACGGGAAGATGTTGATGTACACCGCGTCGGTGTCGTACACGAAGCCCACCTGCTGCAGGACGCCCTGCGTTGGGACGGTGGTCGTCAGCTCGCCGTTGGGTCCGCAGAAGACCGGACGGTTCACCACGCTCGGTGACCATGACCAGGTATCGCTGCGCAGCAGGCCGGCGGAAACAACCACACCGACCTCACCCATGTAGAGGTCCTCAGTGGCGATGCCTGAGACGCGCGACATGCGGTCGGTGCTCTTCGCAAGCACGCAGCGTCGGCCAGGACGGACCTGAACTAGGCTGTACTTCGGAATGTTCTCGAGAGCCAGGAGGTTGAGAACCTCGGTCTCAAACTTGACCTTCTTGGTCGCAACGCCGACGACCGCGAGGTTGTTGGCGGTCGTGACAAACGAACCGTCCGACTGGCGAAGCGGCTTGTTGAAGCTGTCAAGGACGAGGTTACCGCCTTCGGCGTCAACGTTCAGACCGGCCTGAGAGCCAAGGGCCCAGCCCTTGATGATCGCAGACGAGCTGTAGACGGCAGCGAAGACGCGGACCTTGTCGATCCAGCGCTGGCCATCCCATACCCGCATCTGGCACTGCAGCGTGTCGAACCAGTGCTGGTCAGCGGCGGGAGAAGCGGGTGACGTGCCTGAGTAGATCGGTGGCAGCAGCGTGAAACCACGCGTCAGCACGCCAGTCAGAAGGTCGATGTCCCAGTAGAGGTAGCAGGTCGAGGTGCCGGTGAAGGGACCCCACGCCTTGCGAACCGTCTTGGCTTCTTCAAAGATGTAGTCCGCGTTCTTGTGCGCGAACGCGATGACGGTTGGGTCAGGCGAGACGATCAGGTCAACAAACGCCGAGTCCAACGTCGACTTCTGGAGGAAGGTCGGCTGGGCATTGATGTCTGTCTGGTACCTTACAATCCCTTGACGGAAGAAGAGCTTCACTTCCGAGGTCCTCTCTTACGTTGGCGTATTTAGGACCTCAGCTTAGGAGACCGAGATTGTCAGCGTGTAGACGATGGTGAGTTCGCGGTTGCCGGTGTGCTCGATCGGTGAGAAGATCAGGTGCGTCAGCA
>ENA-UOYA01000041-UOYA01000041.1-activated-sludge-metagenome-genome-assembly--contig:-NODE-41-length-159703-cov-140.660071_pt1 | contig 159703 bp, 131 predicted proteins | sample MGYA00238163_ERZ764804 | MGnify/ENA primary metagenome ERZ764804 (study PRJEB28919, sample SAMN05720223) | activated sludge metagenome | isolation source: Anaerobic digester | place: Hong... | reverse complement strand
ATACATTTGATATACTTTTGATATACATTTGAGATAGATTTGATTACCTTTTGCTTAAGAGAGTGGAAAATGCGAAAAGAAAGAAAAATTTGCTTGACATCTGAGTGGGATTTTGGAAGTATATTAAGGCTATGAATAAGAAAATAGAGAAAGTGACGGATTTTTTGGGCTTAAAACGCAGTTTAGTAGCAATGCTGTTGATGGCTATTTTTGTAGGTTTAGGCGAGAAAATGGCTGAGCGGTTTTTGCCCATTTATCTAATTGCTTTAGGCGGAACACCGATTATTATCGGAATTCTGAACGGAATGGACAATTTGCTATCCGCTTTGTATTCTTATCCCGGGGGTTGGTTAGCGGAGAAATTAGGTTACAAGAAAGCGCTGTTAATATTCAATCTGATGGCGATTTTCGGTTACCTGCTCGTCATAATTTTTCCTGTGTGGTATGCCGTTTTAATCGGAGCGATATTTTTCCTTTCGTGGACAGCGATTTCTTTACCGGCAACGATGGATCTTGTTTCCGCCACTTTACCGCCGAATAAGCATGCCATGGGAATTTCCATGATGTCGATTACCAAGCGGATTCCGATGACGCTGGGACCCCTTTTGGGCGGCTTTTTCATTATGAAATTCGGGACTGTGCAGGGTGTGCGTTACGCTTTCGTCGCTGCCATTTTCTTTGCCATTATTGCGCTGTTCGTGCAGCAAAAACTGATTGAAGATAAACCGCAAAAGCAAAATGAAGAAACTGACGGCAAAAAAAGAAAATTGTTCAACGCCAATTTGCGCAATCTTTTAGTTTCGGATATCTTAGTTAGATTTTGCGAGCAGATTCCTTATGCGTTTGTTGTGGTTTGGGTGATGCAGAATAATAAGCTGAATTCCATGCAATTCGGTGTGTTAACTGCCATAGAAATGGTGACAGCAATGCTGATTTACATTCCAGTTGCCTATTTAGCTGATAGGGGTTCACGGAAACCATACATTGCCATAACCTTTTTTAATTTTACCATATTCCCGTTCTTTTTGTCTTTCTGCCACAGTTTTACGATGTTCGTAATTGCCTTTATTATCAGAGGATTGAAGGAATTTGGCGAGCCGACGCGGAAATCATTAATTTTGGCACTTGCTCCCGAGGGCGCAAAAGCAAGCACTTTCGGAACTTATTATTTAATCCGGGATGTGATAGTTTCCATAGCTGCCTTCGGAGGAGCTTGGTTGTGGAAAGCAAGTCCGCAGATTAATTTCTACGCCGCTTCCGCTTTCGGGTTATTGGGAACGCTGTATTTCATTCTGAAAGTTCATCCGCAAAGAGAGCAATCTATTGCTTGATAAGTAGTTGAAAAGAAGGTGTAGTGATGAAAGTTGCATTGTGCGTTATGGAAATTAAGCAAGAAAAAAGGACTGCCTTAGAATTTATGAAAAAAGCGATAACTGCAGCCGCTAACGAAAATTGTGATTTGATTGCGTTTCCCGAATTCGCTTTATGCGGAATTGATCTGACGGGCATATTTGAGGATGACGCCAAAATTGCTTTGCCGGTGCAGTCGGAAGAAATCAACAAACTCAAACAAACAGCGTTGGATAATCACATTTATACGGCTTTCGGCTGGCTGGAAATATCGAACGACAAAATTTACGATAGCGCAATGTTAATCAGTCCTGCTGGTAATTCAGTTTTGCATTACCGGCGGATGAATGGGGGCTGGATGCTTCCGAATTGCGATCCAAAGCATTATTTTAACGGAAACAATCCTGAATGTTACGATACTGCAATGGGAAGAATCGGCTTTTTGCTGTGCGGTGATTTGTTTCAACCGGAAGTTGTGATGCAGTTGAAAGACCTTCGACCGGACATAGTTTTATACTTGATAGCGCGCAGTATCGTTATTGATGATGATGCTCAATCTTATTGGGAGCAAAATGAGCAGCCCTATTATACTGAAGAAATAGCAAAACTTCAGGCAAAAGTTTTGGCGGTCAATCTTTTGGATAAGGAGATAGGAAAAGGGGAAGAAGCATTTTGCGGCGGGGCTTGGATTTATGATCAAACCGGAAAAATTGTGGCATCCAAACCTTTACTGCAAGAGGGAATGCTGATTTACAACTTATAGACGGCGCTGAGAGTGTTTAGCACTCTAAAAATTTTAGACTTTATTAAAGCGATAAAGTAAATTCCGCTAACGGATTTTCTATATTTGCACAGTCCCGATAATGCTCTGCAGCGTGATTTCTTTCTCGGCAAAATACTTTTCCAAGGCGGTTATAATCTCAAGGCAGGTTTGGGGATTGATGAAATTTCCGGTCCCGATGGCAACAGCACTCGCTCCCGCATAAAAAAATTCCATAGCGTCTTCCCAAGAACAAATTCCGCCCATTCCGATTAAGGGAAGTCGCGTTGCTTGCGATACTTTATAGACATTAGCCAGTGCAATGGGTTTGATGCCCGGTCCGCTGTATCCGCAAATTCCTGCTTTGACGCGTGATTTTCCCGTGTGAGGATCAATCGCCATTCCGTGAACGGTGTTAATTAACGCCAAAGAATCGGCTCCGCCTTCTTCTGCAGCAATGGCAATAGCGGCAATGTCCGTCACATTAGGCGTCAATTTTACGATCAGTTCTTTCTCCGTCAAGGGACGCAAGCGACGCATTAATTCGTAGACTACTAAAGGATCAACCCCGAAAGCGATGCCTTCTTTTTCCACATTGGGACAGGAAATATTGACTTCGTAACCGGCAATTCCGTCCTGCTTTTCCAGCCGTTCCAAGACGGTAGAAAATTCTTCTACCGTGGCACCGGAAAAACTGACGATGATTGGAATTGTTAGCTGCTCGCGCAATTCCGGCAAATCAATATTGATAAAATTTACCACTCCCGGATTTTGCAAACCGATGGAATTGAGCAACCCCGCTTCAGTTTCGTAAAGACGCGGCGGGGGATTGCCGATTTTCTGATGCAAAGTAATGCTTTTGGTGACATAGGCGCCCAAGCGATTTAAATCAAAAATATCGGCATACTCCGTTCCGAAAGTGCCGGATGCGACTGTAACAGGATTGAGTAAATGCAATTTTCCGAGACGAGTGGCAAGTCTGTTCATCTGATTTTATCCTGAAAAAAATATTTCAAGCAGCAGTTGAAGCGCGTGCAGCAGTTATTCCTACCGCCTGAAATGAATTTTAGATCTCGTTCCATACGATTTCCCGGGCGTTAAAGACAGGTCCGTCCTGACAAACTGTTTGGTAAGTAATCCCGATATCCGTATCGGTTTTCACTTGCACGGCACAACCGTGACACACGCCAACCCCGCATGCCATATACGCTTCCAACGAAACATACAAAGGAAGATTGCGTTCAGAAGCAATTTGAGCGCAGGTTTTCAGCATCGGCTTCGGTCCGCAAGCGTAAATAACATCAGCGGAGTCAGTTTTAAGATAATCCAACAGACCGTCCGTCACATACCCTAAATTGCCTGCGGAACCGTCTTCCGTCCAAATTTTGTCAGCGGAAAAAACATCGTCTTTACCGCGTCCGCCATGCAGCCAATGAACTTTTTTGCCGGCTGAGAGCAATTTCTTTTGCAGAAAAAACAAAGGCGGATAGCCGCTCCCGCCACTGACCAATAAAGCCTTTTCCCCTTGCGGAAAAGGAAATGCGTTGCCCAAAGGACCGATTAAATCCAGAAGATTTCCGCTGTGCATTTGAGCAAATTGCTCGGTGGCATGCCCAAGGCGTTTCATCATAAAATACACTTTTCCGCTCTGAACATCGTAAATGCTGAAAGGTTTATGCAATAAGGGATGAGGACAATCCGGACGCTTCAATTCAAAAAACTGCCCCGGTTGCAAATCTGAAGCCGCTCCCCCTAAATCAATTCCGAGCAGAAAATATTTCTCATTCAAATGCCGAATGCTTTCTAAAGGAAAGACCTGCTTAAACATACGATTTTCGCTTTATCCGTTCTGCGTTTCCGCTTGCCAGGTAATCTTACCGTCACAGAAAGTAGTAACTATTTTCCCTTTCAGCGGAATATTGAGCCAAGGCGTATTTTTGGACTTGGAAAGCATGTTCTCAGCCGTCAAAGTTATCGTTTCCTTAAGGTCTGCAACTGTGAGATCAGCCGGTAAACCTTCTTCTATAACGCCCGCTTTCAGACCGAGCACTTTAGCCGGAGCTGCCGTCAGAGCATCAATTAAGCGTTCCAAAGTCAGGTATCCTTTATCTACCAACAAGGTAAAAAGCGAAGCGAAAGCAGCTTCAAAACCGTTGATGCCGAAAGGTGCGCGGTCAAATTCCAGCTCTTTTTCATAATCCGCATGCGGTGCATGGTCAGTGGCAATGCAATCAATCAAGCCGGATTTTAACGCTTCCAACAGAGCGAGACGATCTTTTTCCGAACGCAATGGCGGTTTGCATTTGGTGTTTGTGTCAAACTTGACGCAAGCTTCTTCATTCAGAGTAAGGTGGTGAGGCGTCACTTCACAGGTTACGGGCAAGCCTTTATCCTTCGCTTGTCTAATAAGTTCCAAGGCATAAGCGGAAGAAACATGAGCAATGTGCAAGCGGCATTTTGTGTTTTCCGCCAGCATGATGTCCCGCGCTATGATGACTTCTTCAGCTAATGGAGGAATAGTGCTGAGCCCGAGTTGCGTGGCAATTTTACCGCTGTGAATTTGTCCCTTTCCGGCTAAGTTGTAATCTTCCGCATGAATAATGACCGGCAATCCGAAATTGCCAGCGTATTTCATGCAGTTCAGCATCAGTTTTGCGTTTTGAACACAATGTCCGTCATCGCTTACGGCAACGATACCGCCTTCCTGCATAGTCGCCATTTCCGAAATTTCTTTGCCTTCAAGATGCTTAGTAATAGCGCCGATAACTCTTACTTTGCAGAAGCCGAGGTCTTTGGCACGGCGTTCAAGATATTCAACAGAAGCGATGTTATCCACGACAGGTTCCGTATTCGGCATGGCGCATATTGTGGTAAAACCGCCTTTGGCAGCGGCTTTGGTGCCTGTGACAATGTCTTCTTTATAAGTTTGACCGGGGTCACGCAAATGACAATGCAAATCTACAAAGCCGGGAAAAACATATTTGCCCTGCGCTTCATAAACTTCGTCTGCCGGCTCATCTATCCGATCTTTAATCGCCGCAACCTTGTCGTCTTCAATCAAAATATCCTTTGGCGAAAATGCACCCTGATAATATACAGTCCCGTTTTTAATCAGCTTCTTCATTTTGCCTCCTATGCCTTGCCGCCTAAAATCAGAAAAAGAAGTGCCATGCGCACGGCAACTCCATTGGCAACTTGTTCAGTAATAATGCTTTGTGAGCTGTCTGCTATTTCCGGTAAAATTTCCACTCCGCGGTTCATAGGTCCCGGATGCATGATTAAAGCGTCTTTTTTTGCCCATTTAATCGTATCTTTGGAGAGGACATAATGCTTGGTGTATTCTTCCAAAGAAGGAAAAAGCCCTTCAGTTTGGCGTTCTAACTGCATCCTTAGCCCCATTACGCAATCGGCATCCTTGAGAGCGGTTTTGAGGTCATATTCAACTTTGCAGCCGTAGACTTCTTCCATCTGACCGGGCATCAAAGTTCGCGGTCCGCAGACTGTTACTTGCGCACCCAATTTTTTCATTCCGATCAGATTGGAACGCACAACTCTGCTGTTCAAAATATCGCCTACAATCGTGATTTTCAATCCCTGAAGGCTGCCCATTTTCTCCCAAATGGAAAAGATGTCCAAAAGCGCTTGCGTGGGATGTGCATGGCGTCCGTCTCCGGCATTAATAACGGGCTTTTTGGAATATTTATGCACCAATTGAGGACTGCCGGGGCTGCTGTGCCTGATGACATAAAGGTCAATTCCCATCGCATTTAAGGTATAGACTGTGTCCTGCAGACTTTCGCCTTTCTGAATAGCGGAAATGCTTTCCTGAAAGCTGACTACATCAGCGGACAAACGATTGGCTGCAAGCTCAAAAGACATGCGCGTCCGAGTGCTGTTTTCCACAAAAAGAGTGCAAACTGTTTTCCCGCGCAAGGTGGGGATTTTTTTGTATTCCCGCAGATTGATTTCTTTCATGCCTTTGGCTGCTTCCAAAATATACATGATTTCTTCCGCGGAATAGTCATCAAGGTCGAATAAGCAGCGGTTAATAAAGTTGAAGCCTTGTTGCATCTTAACTCCTTTCTGCCTCACCGGGCAAGATTAAAGGTTTATTTATGCAAATTTATATAAGGGATTTTTTGGTCAAGAAATTAATCGGACAAAAGAGTAAAAACTTTTAAGAAGCTTTCTGCAACCTGCATCCGGATAAGGAAACGGATGTTAATTCAAGTCTTAATATAGCAGGAAAATATTATCAAATCAGGCGGAAAAATCCTGCAAAGTAAGCTTCCCCAAAATCAATTCTTCCGCAGTAACGGGATCGGGACTTAACTTATAGCTTGCTAAAATTCTGCGGATAGCTTGTTCTCCGGCTTCTCTGTCGCTTGTGTAAAGAGTTCCGATTTCATCGTTTTTATTGATTAAAGTGCCCACTTTCGGATACAAAACTGCGCCCGCACCGTAATCAATTTCGTCCGAAACCTGCATTCGCCCTGCTTTTATGCCCACAAGAGCGTAACCTATACTGCGGGAATCAATGCTTTGAACATATCCGTCCTCTTGAGCAAAAATGGGCAATTTATATTTGGCAGCCGGGAATTTTCCGTAATCAAAACAAACTTCAGGCTCTCCGCCTTGTGCAATAATCATTTCTTCAAATTTATGCAGAGCCTTACCTGTAGATATTGCATCTCTGATCATATTGAGCGCTTGTTCCTTATTTGCTGCCAATTTTGCACTTAGCAACATTTCCGAAGTCAGGGTTTCCGTAATTTCTTGCGTATCGGGTAAATAATTTCCTTTCAAGTATTCGAGCGCTTCTATGACTTCTAAAGCGTTTCCGATATGCGTGCCAAGCGGGGCATTCATATTTGTGAGCACGACTGTTACTTTTTGTCCGAAAGCGTTTCCCGTTTTGATCAAAGCTTCCGCCAATTCTTTGGCGCGATTGATTGTCGGCATAAAAGCACCGCTTCCTACTTTGAGGTCAATCACCAGATGCTTTGCACCTTCGGCTATTTTTTTGCTCATAATGCTGGCAGTAATCAGACCGGGACTTTCTACAGTGGCTGTCACATCCCGCAAAGCGTAAATTTTTTTGTCCGCAGGAACCAATTCTTCCGATTGACCAACCATGGAAAGTCCGTGCTGCAAGGTCAATTCTTTTATGCGTTGGAGACTTAACTGCGTTTGAAAACCGGGAATGGAATCCAACTTATCCAAAGTGCCGCCAGTGTGACCTAAACCTCTGCCTGAAATCATCGGCACATAAAGTCCGCAAGCAGCGGCTATCGGTGCCAACATCAAGCTGATTTTATCGCCGACACCGCCGGTGGAATGTTTATCTGCAGTAACGATTTCCGCGGGAAAATCAATCCGCTTTCCGCTATTTATGTAGCATTCTGTCAGAGCTTGAATTTCTTCGGAAACCAGACCTTGAAAATACACTGCCATCAACCAGGCGGACATTTGATAATCTGTTACGCTTCCTTTTAAGTATGAATTGACAAGCCAGCTTATTTCCGCAGCGGATAAAATCTCGCCATTCCGCTTTTTCAAAATTATCTCTACCGGATTCATAATCCCTCTTTTATATTTCTGTAAGGCTTTGGCGTAAAGCTCCCGAAACCATGTCCATTACCCAAACTACCAATGCAATCAACCACATAATCAGACCGACACTTCGCCAAGCCAGCATTTGTTGTTGCTGTTGCAGAGCCAATCCGATGCCCCCACCACCGACAAAACCTACTACTGTAGCCATGCGGACATTCATATCCCAACGGTATATGGAAAGACCCAAAAAGGGAGATAAAATTTGCGGAATAACTGCATAACGCCAAATCTGCAAAGTTCCTGCGCCCGTAGCTTTTATCGCTTCCATCGCTCCCGAGTCAATACTTTCAATTTGTTCCGAAAACAATTTTATTAATGCGGCAATACTATGTATCCACAGCGCCAGCATTCCGGCAAAAGGACCAATTCCTACCCATACGCAAAAAATGATTGCCCAAACGATCGCTTCTATGGAACGGACAATAGTGGCGAAAGTTCTGATAATGACATAAATCGCATTGCCCAAAATCGTTTTCGGCATCAGGTTCCGTGCGGCAAAAAAACTTAAAACAAAAGCAAACGGAATGGCGAAAACAGTGCTCATCAACGCCAAGAAAATCGTTTCCACCAACGCTTTAATCATAGGCAGCAGAGCAGCCGTATCCGGATGCAAAATCCCGGAAACTATCCCGCTTGCATTTCTGAATTGAAGGAAAAATTTCTCCGGATTGATGTCAACAACTACCCAACCCGTGACAAAAGTCACACAGAGTGCTAAAATAACTTGCCAACCCCAAAGCGTCTTTAACCACGACACAGACTTAGCATTCTGCTCTTCCTCATCGCTTTTGGCAAGCTCGGGAACGCTTTTCGGGCGTGCTAACCTGTTTCCTAAGTCATTGAAAAAGAGCAAACTGAGAATGGCAAAAAATAGAGTGCCCGGTAAAACAAGCCACCAAGGCTGACTGTTTGGCGCTACAATTTTCAGCGTGTAAAAGGCACCGGCGATGATATACAGCCATATACCGAAATCAATGCCGAGGCGCTTTAACAGCAATTTGATTTTCATAAATATCTATCTTCCTCTTTGGGAACTTTCCATTTCCCGCACAACTGACTCAAAAATGGCTGCAATCATTTCCCGCGAAGGCTTTGCAACCAGATTTTCCCGCATCAGAACTTCGGTTATGGCATTCGCTTTTACAATATCGTTTTTCGCTTGCAAATAAGCTTCTTCCCAACTGACCAAAATTCCGGAAACACCGTCTTCTTGAGCTTGAACGGCAACAGCGGCTGCTTCTCGTGCAAAAACTTCCCTGTCGTCCATTGTCGGTAATATGTGATCTTTGTCAATCCCTCGCTCAAAAGCAAAATCAGCTAAGGAATGCGCGGCTTTGATCGCCATTTTATCAGTAATTTTATGCGCTCTTGCCAGTAAAGCACCTTTCAAAATTCCCGGAAAACCCAAAGAATTATTAACTTGATTAGGAAAGTCACCGCGTCCCGTTGCCACGATAAATGCACCCGCTTCTTTGGCGGCATAAGGATAAATTTCAGGAACAGGATTGGCGCACGCAAAAACAACAGCTTTATCAGCCATCTGTTTTATCCATTGCGGTTTAATCGTTTCCGGACCGGGAGTGGAAAGAGCAATCAGCACATCCGCACCTTTGAGAGCTTCGGAAATATCATTAATGCAGGCGGGATTTGTCTTTTGCGCCAGTTCCCATTGTCTGAATTTAGCCGGATTTGTGGGCAAATCACTTCTATTTTTATGCAAACCGCCCCTGCTGTCGAAACAAATTAAATTTGACGAAGGCAAGCCGCTCTGCAAAAGAAAACCGGCAATTGTCGTATTGGATGCGCCCGCTCCAAATAAAACAGTTTTAATGGAATGGATATCTTTCCCCGCTAACTTAAGCGCGTTAATCAAACCGGCTAATGTAACGCACGCAGTCCCTTGCGCATCATCATGCCAGACGGGAATTTCACACTCTTTTCGCAAGCGGTCTAAAACAGTGTAGCAATTCGGCTGTGAAATGTCTTCCAAATTGACTGCACCGACACTCGGCTCCAGCATTTTGACAAAATCTATCAGCTTTTCCGGGTCAGGCTTGCCTTCCTGATTGCGATTATTGACGCATAGCGCTATGGCATCCAAGCCACCTAACTGCTTCATCAGCATAGCTTTACCTTCCATAACGCCCAAGCCTCCCGCGGGAGTGCAATCACCATCACCCAAAACTCGCGTGGAATCTGAAACTACGGCAACTAAATTTCCGCGATTGGAAAGAGCAAAAGCTTCTTCGTTATCGTCTCTGATTGTGGTGGAAACAGAAGAAACTCCCGGTGTATACCATACATTGAACCAGTTAAAACCCCAAATTCCCGCTTTGGGAACGGTCTGCATTTTGCCTTTGTAAAAAAGGTGCATTTGCAGAGCAAGTTTCTTCAGGAAAAGCGTTTGCGCCTTTGCTTTCTCTTCGTCGCTAAAATCATCCGGCCAGCATTCCGACAAATTTTCCAAACTGAGCTTTAGTTCCGTCATATTCTATCTCTCTTTTATTCTTTCATTCCCTTATTTCTTGCTTTATATATTGCGGTGGAACTGCAAGCCTCCTCAGGAATATTTTCCCGAAGACACGCTGCAACTCCGCCATGAATATATAAGCGCGATTAAACGATGACAACATAACAAGGAAAATTTTTTACTTCCAATTTATAGACTGCTTCCGGTCCCAATTCCGGCCATGCCGTAAGCTCACAAAAGGTTACGCATTTGCTAAGCAGTGCAGAAGCTCCTCCTATTGCCGCTAAATAAATTGCACCATATTTACGAATTGCCGCTTCCGTTTCCGGACTGCGTTCACCTTTCCCGATTAAAACTTTAACGCCGGCTACCAAAAGTGCCGGAGTGTATTTATCCATGCGCGCGGAAGTTGTGGGTCCGACGGCTCCGCAAATCTGCCCTTTTTTAGCAGGTGCCGGTCCTGCGTAAAAAATTGCTGCTTGCTTCAAATCAAAAGGCAAGTCTTTCCCTTCTTTCAGACAAGCTACTATTCTTTTGTGTGCTTCATCTCTTGCCGTATAGACTACTCCGTTCAAAAGGACTTTTGTGCCCTTTGTGAGCTCTTTCCGTAAGTCCGAAGCAGTCAAAGGCAAAGTAAGTTCTACCGTCTTCATAAACTCACTCAAGCCGTTGGTGTATTTCTTCGTTCCAAATTTTAGCGGGTTAAAAGGTTAAAGTTATGTGCCGATGGGCGTGGCAATCCAGATTTACGGCAACGGGTAAAGACGCTATGTGACAAGGTGCAGTCTCAATTTGAACAGCCAAGGCTGTAGTCTTTCCACCCAAACCTTGAGGTCCAATTCCCGTTTGGTTTACTGCTTGCAATATTTCCGCTTCCAAAGCTGCATATTCCGGCATGGGATGCGGCTTTCCCAATTCTCTGAATAAAGCGCGTTTGGCAAGAAGAGGACAAGTTTCAAAATTCCCGCCGATTCCGATGCTGATAATTATGGGCGGACACGGCTTCCCGCCTGCTTTTAACACTGTCTCCAAAACAAAAGATTTTATGCCGTCCGCTCCTTCGGACGGAGTAAGCATTTTGAGCGCAGACATGTTTTCAGCGCCACCGCCTTTAAGCGCAAGAGTCAAACGCAAACCCTCTCCGGATATGACTTTTGTGTGTATGACGGCAGGAGTATTATCTTTGGTATTTATTCTGTTAAATAAAGGGTCCTGCACGATGGAAGCGCGAAAACTCTCTTCCTGCCACACCTCCCGGATTGCTTCATTAATTGCATTTTCAATTTCTCGGCACTGCGAACAGTTTTTTTCACCTATCTCCATAAAAACAACCACTGTTCCCGTGTCTTGACAAATCGGCAGACATTCCCTCTTCCCGATTTGGTAATTCTCCAGTAGAGTGAGCAAAATGTCCTTCGCCAATTCCGAAGTCTCTTCTTCCACAGCTCGCTTTATCGCTTTTTCCACCAAAGGATCAACTTGCGTGCCACTCTGGATTAACTCAGTTTTAATCCGCTCTTTGATGATGGGAATTTCCAATTCAGGCATGCTTAACTTTACCGCTTATTCAGCATTGTAAGATAATTTTCCACAGAACGGTCATAAGTCTTTTCAAATTCAGCATTAAAATAGCATGCAGGCAACTCTCCCGCCTGCCGATGATATCTAATGCACTCACAGCATTGACCCTTTCTGGAACAAGAATAGCTGCAGTTGCAAGTCTTTAAATTAAGATTAATTTGTTCGCATTTCATAAATTATTTAAACCTATTTACCGTTAAAGCGTTGAAAGTAATTATCCAAAGCATCTTTAAGCTCAATACCTACTTTTTCAAAACAATCCAATAAAATTTCATACGTTCCTTTCCCGCCAAGAAAATCCCAATATTCTTCAGCAACTTTTAAATCATACTTTAAATCAAGCATACCAGCCATTGTCCAGCGCTCATAAGGTTTTGGTTCATAAGGATTATAGGGAATGGCAATAAAGGACTGTATTTTTAATATAGGATTATTAAATAAAGAAGCAGCTACCCATGTTAATAAAGTCCTTTTAAATTCAATAAAACTGCCTTTATTGGGTTTAACTGTCTTTATATCATATAAATACAGAATTCCATCATTATCAGTAAAACTGACATCTGCTAAAGTGGGTTTAACTTTCCTTGCTTCTCCTTGTTGACATACTTTTCTAATTTCCTCAATTTCCTTAATTTTATTTGGTTTATATTGGCCAGTCGTTAACTGATCCATGATTTTCTGAATCACAAATGATGAACCTTCACTTATAGTATCTCCAACTTTATAATGAATTTGAGGATTGTTAAATCTATGAGAAGCTATTTCTTTGGACAAAGGCTCATAGAAACTTGTTCCAAAAGTAGTATTAAGTGATTGAATAAAAGAAAATAGTACCATTCGATCCTTACCGAGCAAGCGAGTATGAAAAGGCATAGGGGTAGTTTCAGGTTTATAATTTTTTAACTTATTTAATAGAGATAATTTTAAAATATCCATTATGCGTTTTTGCTGTTCAATATTCATAAAATTTAATCAATTCCTACTAATCTAAATATTGTCTCTGAATATGCACCTTTATCTCGTTCTGTGCGATTGAGAACAGGTCGTTTAAATTGATTTACGATCTTCATTCCGGCTTTTTCAGCTATGATAGGATATAAGTTATACTTGTCATTGGCAACCAAGAATACATTGTAATCTTGTCTAAGATATGGCTTACAATTCAATAAAACATCTGCAATGCCTTGGATATAAGATTCTTGGGCTTTTACTCCTTTGCCTTTATAAAGAGGGCCAATCTCTAATTCATCATGCCGGTCAAAACCAAATAAATCGTAAGCGTAAGCATGCTGTTCATGATAATCGATCATCCCTACATAAGGCGGACTGGAAAAAATGCCAGCAATTTTTTTCTTATTGAGCAATTCGGCAAATTGTGGATTTTTATGAGATATAGTTTCAGACAAATTAATAGTTCGGCTATCGCCAGTAAGGCAATATTGCAGAGTATCCGTTCTTAGTTTATCAAATTCTATAATCCGATTAAGAGTATCTTTGCAATAAGTTTCCCACCATTTTAAGATGGAAAAGAGTGGTTTACATATTTTTCCATGTTTACTACAGTAGTAAGTGGTAACGACAGGTTCTTTCAAAGTAGCTAAATCGGAATGAGTTGTTGCTCTGCATGAGCGCATTGTCCTACTTAAAATTATAGATAATAGCGCTTTTGTTTGTATGTTCTTAACCTTTTTTATCTCTTCAAAGACTAAATTAAGCTCATTTTTTATAGGGATAATATACCATTTATCAAGAAAATTCATAGGATTTTCTTGTAATAATTCTATCTTATACTCTGATATTAACTTATTATAAATAGATATAAATTTTTGTGCTTGTTGTTCTCCATATTCTTGTTCATTAATCAGTTTATTTCTTACTTTATATTTATATTCTGGAACTGGAAAATAAATATTATTAAATTTATATAATTCGTTTAGAAGTTTAGTTTCAAATTCCACTGTCTTGCTATCAGTTAAAAATAATCTAAGATTTTCCGTTATCTTCTGCATTTCTTTTTGGAGGTCCATAATATCATATTTTTGAACTTTGCAATTGGATATTAAAGAATTAAAGGAAGAGACTTCAATTCCTATGGCATAGATACCTAATTCATTAGCTTGAACCAAAGTTGTACCGCTACCGCAAAAAGGATCTAAAACAATGTCACCGGGATGGAAGAATACTTCCTGTTTGAAGTCGTCAGTCTTTTCATCAAGAAAATATTCTACCAATTGAGGAATAAATTTACCTTTATAAGGATGAAGCCGATGAACATGCTTTGTAGTTTCAGATTCTTTATAATTATCAAAAGATAAAGCCCAATTCAAATCATCGCCTAGCTGCCTTTTCCACTGATGAAACCGTTTCCCATTAAAAGAATGATAATATTCGCTTAATTCCTTTTGAGAAATGTATGTAATATTATTTTTTTCTATTTTCCTAATTCTCCCATATTGAATTAGGTATGAAATATTGGAAGATGTGACTTCTTTGCCTAAAAAATTTGTAGCCCAAATACTGGCTTCATTTATCGTTAATAAATCATTCGGTTGAGACATATCAATAAACCAAATTTATCCTTTTCTTCTTTTGATGAGATACTTGACCAGAAGGTCGTCAAAGGGAGTGTGAGTGGTGACGGGATTATATTCAATTTGAGCTTGTTGGCAGCCTTCTTTCAGGGTTTGGATGTAGGAATTATACGCATCTAAATAGGCGCCGCGAATTTGCCAGGGCGTAACTCTAATTTTTTCACCTGTTTCTGCATCGACAAATTCGGTTTCGCGTTTGAATTTGAACTGCTCTTCCTGCGGGTCGCGAATATGAAAGACAATCACTTCGTGATGATGATTGCGGAAATGTTTTAGTCCGCTCAAAATGCCTTCCGGCTCATCCAACAAATCACTGATTACGATAATCATACTGCGTTTTTTAATCGCTTCCGCCATTTGATGCAACACCGGTTGAATGTTTGTTACATCCTGCGCTTCAGTCGTCAATAGAGCTTCAAACACAGTTGATAAATAACTGCGATAGGCTTTCGGATAAAGAGCTTGCGTGATAGTATCGGTAAAAGTAAAAAGACCGACCGCATCTTTTTGGCTCATCATCAGCCAAGCCAAAGCTCCGGCAAGTTGGCGGGCATATTCAATTTTGGGAATGCCTGCGGATTGGTAGAACATTGATTTGCTATGGTCAAACAGGATGTAGCAGCGCAGATTTGTCTCTTCTTCATAGCGCTTGACATAATATCTTTCCGTGCGAGCCACAACTTTCCAGTCAATGCTTTTGAGAGGGTCACCCGGATAATATTGACGGTGATCGGAAAATTCTACGCTAAAACCGTGATAAGGAGATTTGTGCTGCCCGATCAAGAAGCCTTCCACAATCTGCTGAGCAGTGAGCTGAAAGCGCTTCAGTTTGGCAAGCGTCTCGTCCGTGAGCAAATTTGGCATAGGGTATTGCTTAGTCCTTCTTTTTAAAGCGAACCAACAGTGCTACCGGAACTACGACTAAATATGCCAAAACCAAAATTACAGGTGAAATAACAATCTCGTTCTGCCCCATAATGATGTAACCGAGAGTAATCAAGACAAATGCTATTATCAGCAGAACATAATTCCCGCGAGCTAAGCCCAAACGATCTTTTTTCTCTTCTTTCGTATCCTTCATAATTGCTTTACCTCAATTATTGATTTTTCCATCTTTGCTAATGCGGATATATTGTCAAAGAAATTAAACAGGATTAAAGTGCCTTCGCATTCATGGTAAAGAATTCCTAAATTGCCAGAATAAAAAAAGAAATAGAATTCCGTCCTTTGCCGAAATGATTATCTTATAATCTTTATTAAAAAAGCATAAAAGCGGCAGAACAATCTCACTCCCACCCCAAATGGATGGTCAATAGAATTCCAGTTAAGGCATATTACTGCCCGTTTTGGTCTCAGTCCCACCCCAAATGGATGGTCAATAGAATTGGTGATTGATGCTAACGGGGCGAAAAATCGGTCTCAGTCCCACCCCAAATGGATGGTCAATAGAATTCAAGTTTTTTGATGATGAACGGGTTTCTCGTCTCAGTCCCACCCCAAATGGATGGTCAATAGAATGATCACAACAGACTTAAATCCTCGCTTGTTGTCTCAGTCCCACCCCAAATGGATGGTCAATAGAATTCTATGAATTTGAGACTAAAGTAAAGATTTGTCTCAGTCCCACCCCAAATGGATGGTCAATAGAATAGGGGGCGTGTAACTGCTATAAATATTAGGCAATTGACTGCTCTGAGCCAATAAAGAAGACCCGTTTTTTTACTTTTTCACACCTATTTTATTCCCTTTTTCTATTAAAATCTAATAATCTAAGGCTCGGATTTTTGGCAAGGAAAATTTTAGGGCATAAAAATAAAGAGAGGGAAGAAAGAAAAATAATGCTTGACATAAACTTAAGATGTTAAAAAAATAAATTTTGAGAAAATTAGGAAAAATAAAAATGGATTTTTGCGAACTCAGGCTGCTGCTGGAATTTGAAAGTCCTTTGCAGCACAAGGATAATTTGGCATCTGCCATACGCGGAATTTGGGGCAGGACATTGAAGTCCATCTACTGTCTGCAAAGACAGAAAGAGTGCCAAGACTGCGAAATGCGGCACTGCACATATTACATCATTTTTGAGCGCAACGGTTCGGAAGAGGATTTGTTTCATCCTTACATCATTCAATTTATAGGAGCTACGGAAACTAAAGTGATAGTCGTCTTCAAATTTATCGGTTGGACTTGCGAGCATTTGGAGAAGCTTCTGCTTTCCATTTTGCGGATGGAGCATTATCCAATGACGCAATTGGATACGACAAACAAGTTCAAAATCGCCAAAATCTTGGATATTCAAGACAGGGAAATTTATTCTGCGGGAAGTGAAACAATCAAGACTCCGTCCAGAATGCAGCTTAATTATGAGCCTGAAAAGCACGATAAAGTGACTTTGCGTTTCACCAGTCCCTATCGGCAAAAGATAAATCGCAAGCGGTTGGTGCGTGACTTTATGTGGGAGCCGTTTTGGACGGGATTATACAGGCGGGTCAAATTTTTGGACAAAGCATTCAACAGAAGTGAATTGGGTCTGCCGGAAAATATGGAAACCGGAAAAGTCCAAATTATATCGTCTGATCTGCAATGGGAGGAATTTTACCGCAAATCCGCACGGCAAAATGCCAAAATGAGTTTAGGCGGATTAGTCGGAAAAGTAAGTTTGGCGGGAATCAGTCCCGAACAATACGGTATTCTTAAATTAGGCAGTTACTTACATGCAGGCAGGCAGACCACTTTCGGTAACGGGAAATATTACCTTGAACCATTAACCTAAAAATGACTTGTGAAGACTTAAACTTATTATCCAAATAAAAAAGGAGAGAATATGCAGCTTGACGTAAAAGACGTAATTTTGGCAGCTCTGCTGCATGACATCGGCAAAGTTATGCAAAGGGCAGATATTCCAAAAAACAATTATCCCGAGCATTGTAAGCAAGATGCTCATACCGGAGTAAAAACTCATCTGCATGCGGATTGGACATATTCTTTTCTGAAAGAGTTGAATTTAACCATGAGTGAAGACGAGTGGCTGCTGATTTGTGAATTGGCTGCCAGTCATCACGATTTACACACCTTCGGACAGGGAATTTCTTTTCAAGATTACAAATGGGTGGCGGAATGCATTATGCTGGCGGACAGAACAGCTTCAGGATGGGATAGAGAGGTTTCGGAAGAAAGCGGAGGTCGTCAGCAATATAAGAAAGTTCCTCTTTATTCCGGTTTCGGGAAAGTCCGTTTGGATAAAGAAAAAAAGCCTAAAGATGATAATCTTTGGACTTTGCCTTTACTCCAACTTACTCCCGAGAATTCTTTTCCCGTAAATCAATCTGAGACTTCTGACAAATCAGCTCAGTATAAGCGGCTTTGGCATGACTTTTACGATACTATGTGCAATTTGAAAAATGCTTACAACAGCGGAACAGTCAATTTGGAGCAATTCAACGCCGCTTTGGAGAATATTCTGCAGGAATACTTTTGGTGCGTTCCCGCCAACACGATGGAAAAGCAGCCGGCAAATTCTCTTTACCATCATCTTGCCAATACTGCCACCATTGCTGCAGTCCTATATCTCACTCACACCGGAGAAGAAAACCCTTCCGTTTCTCTCAATGAGGAAGCGGATAAAAAATCTTTTCTGATGGTCGGACTGGATTTAAGCGGCATCCAAGATTACATCTATGATTTGGATAAGGAAAAATCAGCCAAAGCCGCCAAATTTTTACGCGCCCGCAGTTTTCAGGTCCGCATCTGTTTAGAGATGGCAATTGAATGGATTTGCCGAGAATTGGATTTGCCAAAGCAATGCGTGCTGTTCCAAGCTGCAGGTAAAGCCTTTTTACTTTTGCCGGATAAACCTCAAATTAGGGAAGGGTTGAATAAAATCAAGCAGGAATTAGACGCAGAGATGCTGAAAAGATATTTGGGCAGCTTAACCATTCTGCTGGCAAGCATTCCCGTCAGTCTGACCGATTTGGACAAGCATCACTTCCGCGCTACAATGCAAGAGTGCTTGGAAGAAATAGGTCTGGAAAAACGGCGGAAGTATTCTTCCGTTTTCTGCACTGACAAATGGCATCCCGAAGCCTTTTTACTGCAAGAAGGAACAGATATCCATTCCAATACTTGCTGCTCTTTTTGCCACAGACGGAAAACTGAGCAAACCGATGAAGAAGGTTCGCTGATTTGCTCACGCTGTTTGGAAGATGAAAATCTGGGCAAAACTTTGGTAAAGGAAAATTTATTCAAACTGACTTACAACGCAAGCGGGGAAAGCTTGCTGGAATTGGGACCGATAAAGCTACAAACTGTTTCTGACAATGAAAAAACTGAACTGCAGCCGGACGCCGCCTATTTTTCCACCTGCCAAGGGATTTCCGATTTTATTCCTTATAATGCTTATGCGGTTGCTGTTCCTCAGGACGAAAAAGGCAACATTTTGGATTTCGGTCAAATAGCCGAAAAAGCTGAAGGCATTGCCGCAAATGCAGTTCTGAAAGGCGATGTGGATAATTTGGGACTTATTTTCCAATACGGTATCTGCCAAGCGGTTGATCAAGATCAATATGAACTTTCCGTCACGACTTACAATACTATTTCCGCTCAGCTTGATTATTTCTTTGCCGTTTATCTTCCGGACTTGGTGCAACAAAAGTATGCGGACAGCATCTATATTGTCTATGCGGGCGGAGATGATTTCTGCCTTGTGGGAGCATGGAATAAGGTTATAGATTTAGCGCAGGAGCTCAGAAAAAAATTTACAAGATATACTGCCCAAAATCCGGATTTGCATTTTTCCGCCGCTATTGAATTGATGCATGCGAAAACGCCAGTCCGCTTCGCTATTCTGAATGCGGACGAAAAATTGGCTGCAGCTAAAAAAACGGCGTCTGCAGAAGACACAAGTGAGAAAGCTCTGCTCCGTAAAGACAGACTCAATCTTTTTGAATTATCGGTCAATTGGGACAGGATGGATAAGTTGATGGAGTATGCGGGCAAGTTGGATAACTGGCTGCAAAATAATCAAACAACGAGAGTCACGACCCAGTTCCTCTACAGGCTTTTAGCCTATAATGAGATGTATCTGAAAACGCTTGAACCAAAATGCGAGCTCAGAAACTATTTATATGACGCTCTGCTCAATTACGACATCAAGCGCAACATCAAACAAGCAAAAGATGCAGTAACAAAAGAAGGAAATATTGCCGACAGCTTAAGACAACTGACTGCCGTCAGTCCCGAAGGCATCTTCAAAGATATAAGTATCCCCATCTTTTATGTCCTATATAAAAATCGCAAGAGACAAGGAGGTAACAATGCCATTTGATAAAAATCAAAAATACGAAGGACAAAAAGAACGCAATCAATATGATTTTAAGGAGCCCTTTTTCAAGGATAACAAACTGAACTTGGTTTGGGTAAGCTCCGAAGCAGAAAAATTCTCTAACTACATTGCTGATTCCCAAAGTGGAAATCGTCAAGATAAGGCTATAACTCCTACTGCATTGAGAAATTTTTACAACGAAATGCTCAGAATCAGGGATTTAGGTGTCGAATCCAAGGATGAGCAGTTAGCGTTAATTCGCTTGCTTATTGCAAAAGTAAAATACAAACAGAAACAGCAGGGGAGCAAAATTCCTCAAGATTTTGTGGAATTTATGAACAAACTTGTGGATGAAGTAAATGATGATATTAGTCGTTTTAATCAGGCTTGCTTAATCATGGAAGCCATTGTAGGTTATTATCCCAAATAATAAAGGAGGAAAGATGTTAACAAAAGCAGAATTGAAAAATTATACTGTTATCAAAGGCTATATTTTAATTAAAAGCGGGTTGCATATCGGTGGGAATAAAGATTCAATGCAAATTGGAGGAATTGACAATCCTGTGATAAAAAATCCCATTACCAACTTACCTTATATTCCGGGTTCTTCTTTAAAAGGAAAAATGCGATTCTTGTTAGAACATTATTACGGCTTAGTTGAAAACGGTGAAATTCCTGATGTTAGAAAAACAGGAAATAATTCAGGTTGGGAGAAAAATTTGGTAGCTGTAATGTTTGGGCATATGGAAAAAGAAAGCACTTATCCTACCCGTGTTATTTTTCGGGACGGCAACTTGGTTGGAGCTATCGAACCTAACCAGCCTGAAACCGAAGCTTCTATTAACTTTGATATTGAAGCATTGAAAAGAAAAATGAATGCAGACTTTGTGGAAGCGAAAACAGAAGTAGGAATAGATAGGCTATCGGGAACGGCAAACAGACACGGTCCGCGAACTATAGAAAGAGTTCCTGCCGGAACTGTATTTGATTTTGAAGTGTCATTGCGTTTATATAAAGAAGAAGATGAATCAATCTTTCTGCCTATTCTGAAGAAGGGTTTGCAGTTATTGGAAAATGACGCTTTAGGCGGAAGCGGGAGTCGCGGAAGCGGGAGAATCAAGTTTCTGAATTTGAAGTTGGACGGAAAAGACTTGAATTTGAAAGACGCAGAATAGGGAGATAGTTATGCCGCTGATTAAAATCATGTGGAAGCCGCTTTCAGCTTTCGCTACCGAACTTCAGAGCGACACAATCTTCGGTCATTTGTGCTGGGGAATTTTAGATTTATATTCTGAAGAGCGATTGCGGCAGGTTTTGGACGCTGTGCCAAACCAAAAGTTTGAGCTTAGTTCCGCCTTTCCGAAAGGCTGTTTACCTTTGCCTAAACTGCCGTTAAATCCTGAGATTATAGCTAAAGTCAGAGCAAAATTGAGTATAGAAGAATTTACATGGAACGCTCATCAGAAACGCTTGAAGGCGGCAAAATGGATAAATGCGGAGCAGTTGATAAATAATAACTACCGTTACAGTCTGGAAGCGGAACTGATCAATATTTGGCAAGATCAAAACGTTCAAAGCACAAATCCTATTCCCGCTAAAGAAGAGTTGATTTTCCACAATACGATTGACCGCACTTCTTCCACTTCAGCCGATTTGTTTGCCGAAGAAGCATTATTCGTTGCTCCCGATGCCGTGTTCGAATCCTATTTGGAGACCGAACTTTTGACTTTGGACGAGCTGGATGAGTGCTTCCGATTTATAGAATACACGGGCTTCGGACGCAATAAATCAACCGGCAAAGGATATTTCAAAATCAGCGTGGAAGAAATGCAATTGCCGCAGGCAGGTCAAGTCAATGCGTATCTGGCGCTTTCCCATCATGTTCCCGCTGCCGATGATCCCGTAAAAGCTTATTATTCCGGCTTTACCAAATTCGGTAAATTGGGCGGAAGTTATGCCATAAGTGATTCTCCCTTCAAGTATCCGTTTTATGTTTTGGAACCGGGAACTGTATATTTGGGAACAAATAAGCCAAAAGGGACAATTTTGAAAGGCGTTCATCCCGATAAACCAGAAATCGTGCAGAACCTGACCACCTTCTCTTTACCTTTATTCATAGAGGAGGAGCTATGAAGAATATTACATTCCCCATGCAAATTAAACTTCTGAGCTATTTGCACATCGGCTCTGGTGAAAAACTGGACCCAACGGATTATGTAATTAAGGGCGGCAATGTCTACTATCTTAATAAGTTAGAGTGTATCCGTCAGTTCCTGAAAAAGGATAATAACGATTTTCAACATATCATGCAAGAAGCAAATCAGAATAAAATCGCCCTGTATTTTTATGATCATTTCAAACCTGCCGACAACAAGCTTTGGACTTCCTTTTACAAAACTGATAAACAGATTGAAATTGCCTATTTAGAGAATTTGAAAAAAGAAAACAACCAAAATTTGATTGCTCAATTCATCAGAGACCCCTTGAACGATATTCCGTATCTGCCGGGAAGCTCAATTAAGGGTTCATTTAGGACTGCCATTGTAGCAGCTTTGAAACAGCGTAATTCGTTGGATAAGATTAAAGATGATGGCAAACTCCAAGCCTATTTACTCAATTATTTTAATGAGCAGCGCAGGAAACCGGATATTACAAACGACCCTTTCAAATATCTGAAATTTGCTGATGTTCCTCTCAGTTTAGACTGTTTGACTTTGAAAGTTACGGAAACTAAAAAGATGGGAATTAAAGCTTCTTTACCTCATTATTCCGGCAGGGGATTACCAACTCCACCTAAGCAAAACTTGCAATCAAAAGACAATAAAACAGGCATTCCGGAAACGACAGAAGTGATTGATTACCATAACGCATCCGTTTATGAAGCAAAATTAACCGTTACGGACAGCATCTTCAACGATAAAAAATTGGAGCAATTAACCGGCAAGACTTCCGATTGGAAATGGCTGGCTAATTTGCTGAAGAGCGTGAACACTTTTTATCAAACTAAATTAAACGGAGAAAAGGAATTCTTCCAAAGCTTGAACAAGGGTTCTTTTATCGATAACCTGGAGCAGGAATTCAGCAAGTTGCAGGAAGGAGAATGCATAATCCGGCTGGGAAAAGGAGCGGGCAGAAGGTTTTTAACCTATCTCGATAACAGGATAAAAGATCCTTCAACCAGAAAAGTAATTGCCAACGAACCTTTGGGCTGGTGCAAAATCTCTTTTACCAAGTGAAGCAGCTATTATGGCAAAAGTATTGATTTTCTCTTTAGGAACTGGTCAAAAGAAAGACGGCGGATACAGAAAAACCAATTACAACATTGAAGGAAAAATTTACCGTCAAGAGTCTTTAGCGGCAAAATGCTACTGTGAGCATTACGGCATAGAGAAAATGTTTGTCATCGGGACGATCAAATCCTTGTGGGATGACCTGTATTTGCAGTTTGGCGGTGAAGATGAAGCAGTTTTGGAGCGTTTATATACATTTAAAGAAGAGGGCAAGATTACCTCAGAGGAATTATCCATTGTCCAAGACCAATTGGACAACCGTTTGGGCTCAAAAGGTTCAAAATGCTTTTTAATCAAATACGGGCAAAATGAAGCGGAACTTTTGGAAAACTTTTCTATCCTAATGCAGATAGCGGAGGAATTGTCTGACGAGGATGAAGTTTATTTGGATATCACTCATTCTTTCCGTTCACTTGCTTTAATGTCCTTTCTGATGCTCAATTACATTTGGGAAGTCAAGAATATCAAGCATCCCGTCAAGAAAGTTCTTTATGCTATGGGTGAGCTGATTTTTGAAAGTCCCAATCCCGAAGAAGCTTTTGTTCCCGTTGTTGATCTTTTCCTTTTGTTTGACATTATGCAATGGATAAAGGCTGTAAGTAATTTCCAAAATTTTGGTAATCTCCAACTCATGGCTGATTTGGTCGATAGTTTTAAGAACCAAAAACTAAGTTACGATTTGCACGATTTGGCGGACAGTTTTAGTCTGAACAAGTTAGCCAACATCAGACTTTGTCTGCAAAGACTAAAGAACGATGACCTGCTTGTCAAGGAACTGGACAAACATCCGATTACTGCAACGCTCAAAGGCAATGTCCAACAGATGCTCAACAGATTTGATCTGCAAAATCTAGCTAAATTTCAATATGATTTGGCTAAATGGTATCTGCAAAATAAAGCATACGGCCTTTCTTATTTGTGTTTGGCAGAATGCATCATCAGCAAAGGCTGCGAAATATACGGCTTGGATGAAAAAGAAAAAGACGATAGAGAAGCGGTAAAATACCTCCTGCAAGGGCATCAGGAAAGAGATGAAAAAGGAATTGCCGCCCAGCTAAATCCCGATAAAATTCCAAAGGAAATTGCCGATTGTTATGTAAGCGTCCATAATACCAGAAACATGATCGCTCACCAAGTAGATGACTATAATGCAAGTAAGAAAAATCTCAAAACATCAAAAAACAATAACAAGCTGATTAAAGATCTGCATAAATGGATGACTTCAGTCGGTAATTTTATTAATCAAACTTCATCTTGAAAGAACTTCAATTTAACTTGCCATAAATCACCAAGCGGATTAGATTGCCTTTAGTATCAAAAAAGAGAGAAAGTTATGGCAAGCTGGTATTATTCCAAATTCGGTCAGACTAAAGGTCCGATTTCACAAAAGGCGTTGATTAACAAGATTTTGAAAGAGGAACTGGAGCTGGATGATTATGTTTCCGAGGAAAGCAATCAAGCGTGGAAGAAGGTTAGGGATTTTCCGCAACTGATGGACGAACTGCACAAACCGATAGATTTGCATATAGCCGCTCCTCCTGCCGATTTTCTGTCTGCGGAAACCGCCTCTGTCTCCCAAAACAATGTTTATTTCTACATCCCTTTGCATCGTCTGCTTGTGATGACCATTCTGACCGGCGGATTGTATGAACTGTATTGGTTCTATAAGCAATGGCACTATTGGGCAGAGCAAAAACAGCAAGCTTGGCGGTCTCCGGATCGGGAAATGAGCAATATCTTTATAGTTTTGCAAATCTTTGAGAGAATTGAAACGGACAAAGAATTGAACCGAGTAGTGAGAGCAGACTTTAACGGCACTGCTCTATTTTGGACTTGGCTGCTGTTTGGCTTAGCGGCATGGATCTTAACCGCCCTTTTTCTCAATGATAAAGTTACGCAAGCAATTGTTACTTTCACTCTTTTAATTGCCGATGTCTATTTTCTGCTGCCTGTGCAGAAATACATCAACAGCGTGAACGAGAAGCTGGGAAATCAATACGAAAAGCCATCTTGGGGACATTATCTCTGTCTGGCAATAGTATGGATTCCTCTTCTAATCGTCGCCTTCAATCAATTGATCAAATCTGTGCTGATGCCGTTTAAAACAATCCGCTGATATTTCCTTCGTCTTCCACATCGATAACTTCGGCAGAAGGATGTTTCGGCAGACCCGGCATCCGCATAATTTCACCCGTTATCGGAACCAAGAAACCCGCGCCTGAAGAGATGACGATTTCTCTGACCGTAACCAAAAAATCTTTGGGTCTGCCCAGCAGATCAGGATTGTCGGACAGCGATTTTTGCGTTTTGGCGATGCAGACGGGCAGTTTATCATAGCCGAATTTATTGATTTTTTTCAGATCTGCTTTGGCTTCGGAAGTATAGTCCACTTTTTGTGCGCCGTAGATTTCGGAAGCTATTTTATAGATTTTATCTTCCACCGGCAAATTCCAATCGTAAAGTGAATTCAGTTTACAGATGTCTTGAGCGGTCATGTTGATAGCATGCTGTGCCAATTCCAATCCGCCTTTTCCGCCTTGACCGTAAAAGTCTGTGATTGATGAATCAAAACCTTGCGCGGTGCAGAAATTTTTTACAATGGCAAGTTCTTCATCCGTATCGGTGGCAAAACGGTTGATGGCAATAATGGACTTCATGCCGAATTTATGAATGTTTTCCAGATGTTTGGCTAAATTGGGCAGACCTGCTTCCACTGCAGCGGGATTAGGGATGGTTATATCTTTTAATTTAACCCCTCCATGCATTTTCAAAGCTCTGACTGTAGCGACAAGAATTACCGCATCAGCACAGAAGTTGCCGTATTTGCATACTATATCGAAGAATTTTTCCGCACCCAAATCAAAACCGAAGCCCGCTTCCGTTACCACATAATCGCTCAGACGCAAAGCGGTTTTGGTGGCAAGAATACTGTTCGAACCCTGAGCTATATTGGCAAAAGGACCGCCATGGACAAAAGCGGGAGTGTGTTCCGTAGTCTGCACCAAATTTGGCTTGAGTGCGTCTTTAAGCAAAGCCGCAATCGCACCTTCATAGTTTAATTGCGAAACAGTGACCGGTTCTCCGTCATAAGTGAAGCCCAAAGTGATTTTGCCGATGCGTTCCTTGAGTTCGTCCATGTTGTTGACAAGGCAAAGAATTGCCATAATTTCACTGGCGGGAGTGATGTCAAAACCGTCTTCGCGCGGGAAACCCTGTTTGATTCCGCCCAAACCGATTACGATTTTACGCAGCATCCGATCGTTGACATCCAACACTCTTTTCCAGGTCAATCGACGCGGATCCAGCTTCAGTTCGTTGTCGTAATAAATGTAATTATCCATCAAAGCCGCCAGAGTATTATTAGCGGCAGTTACTGCATGAAAATCGCCTGTAAAATGCAAATTAATGTCTTCCATCGGCAAAACTTGAGATTTTCCGCCTCCGGTGGCACCTCCTTTAACGCCAAAAACCGGTCCGAGAGAAGGTTCCCTGATGGTAACTGTAGCTTTTTTGCCCGAAAGATTTAACGCTTGAGCCAATCCGATTGCGGTTGTAGTCTTTCCCTCGCCGGCAGGAGTGGGAGTTAAAGCGGAAACAAGAATGAGTTTTCCGTAAGGATTGTCTTCCAGTCTTTTGAGTGTTTTATATCTTACTTTGGCTTTGTAATCGCCGTAAAGGTCAAGATCGTCTTTTCCCAGACCCAATTTTGCGGCTACATCAAGTATAGAATCCATCGGCTCTTCCTGATGAAAACCGAAATGCGGATGCATATATCCTCCTTCTTATACGCAAAGAAAAAAGCAACCGAACACATTTTCATCGGTTGCTTTCTTCAAATTTGTCTACTCCGCAACAGGAATAGGCTGTATTTTATGTATTACTTAATAACCAGTTTGCTGGTTTCCACGGTGCTGCCGGCAGTCATTTTGTAAAGATAAATTCCTTTGGCAAGTTGAGTTCCGTTGTCGTCCCGACCGTCAAAAGTGACATTATGCAGTTGAGCTCCCAGTTTACTGTTCACCAAAGTGCGGACTTTTTGTCCTTTTAAATTATAGACTTCGATGTTTACATTTTGCGGACTCTTCAGATTGAAAGCTATTTCCGTGCTTGATGTCATGGGATTGGGGAAATTGCCGATCAGTTTAGCATCGGGCAAAACGACCACTTGATCTTCGTTTTGAGTGGTATAAAGATCATTATCATCCCGCGGATTTAAACCGTAAAGATTAAAAGAATAATCTACAATACCGACGATTCTGTCCCAATGTTTGCCGACCGTAATCCCGCTCCAACTGTGTCCGTAAAGGTAACAGGCATCATCAATTTGTCCGGGACCGCTGCCATCGGTTACATAAAATTCCTGATGCGTGTCAGGAGTAGAAGTTGCTGTCACATCTTCCACTTTACACAAGCAGCTTTCCCACATTTCACCGTTGGCGGGAACAGAAGGATTTGCCAAGGCGGAAGTCGGTATCAAAGCCGGTTCCGGCAAAGTATTGTTATGACTCATAATCGTGGTCGTCGTGGTTCCGCTCTGGAAAACCATTTCAGTCATACCCATATATTCTGAAATGGGACCGTGGCATTCAACCATATCACCGACTTGCACACCAGTGCCAAAAACATAAATGTATAGACCGCTCCAAGGTCCGCCTGCAGGATCGGTAATGTAAAACTTAGTGCTGGTCGGATATGATGATGTCGTTCCGTAAGTGTTATTAGTTACGATTCCTTGAACAGTAACAGTTTGCCCATTGTAAGGAGAGGGATACAAACCGTCCGTTCCCGGATCTTCCGTGTATTGAATGTCATAGCATGACAAAGCCATGGCAAGGCCAAAGCTGAGAATCATCAGACTTAATAAAGCAATTCGTTTCATCTTGCTTTCCTCCTCTTAATATTTTCCTTAAACTCTATGCCATTATTTGATACTTTCAAATCGTGGCAAGCTTTTTTTTCTATCTCATCCAATTTATTTATCTCAGACAAGTTATTATCTCTTTCCTGACCTTTTTGAATTGTTCCAGAATTATGAATGCATCCTGTTATTCTTTCATTCAAAATTAAAATGCAATCGATGATATTTGTAATTATCACTTTTTAAGCAGAAAAATTATCTCCATTTTTCCCTTTATTCTTATAATGCCATATCATATACAATATTAATATGTTACACCTTTCTTCCTTAATAACCAGTCGATATCCAGTCGATATCCAGTCGAATTAAAGTCAACTGGATATCGACTGGATATCGAGAGGAGATTAGGAAATTGTCAGAATTAGGGGGATAAGACAACGCTTTTTACAATTTTTTACAGGATTAATTCTTTTATAGAAAAGAAAATTATTAATATTCAACATTGGCTTGAACTTTGCTTTATTAAATGAATAAAGCTTGACGATTAAATTTAAATGCGTTGCCTTGCCTTAGGAAAAGCAAAATATAGTAAGATAGGAGAACATAAAAATGGATAATCCTTTACTGGATAAGAGTTACAAACATCGTTTAGACGCTATTCCCTTTCACTTGATTAAGACTGAACATTTTTTACCGGCTGTTGAAGAGACGCTGAAACAAGCAAAAGCTAATTTCGAACAGATTCGCAACAATCCTAAGTCGCCTGATTTTGAGAATACAATTTTGGCTATGGAATTTGCCGATGAAGATTTGGACTATGTGGCAAGCGTATACTTCCATTTACTTTCAGCCGAATCAGATGCTGAATTCAAAGCTCTGGCACAAGAAATTTCACCTTTACTGGCGGAATTCAGCAGTTCCATTATGACTGATGAGAAGATTTTTGCGCGTGTGCAAGCGGTTTACGAACAAGAGTGCATGAATAAACCCGCCCCCAAACCTGATTTTAAGAATAAGGCTCAAATGCTGCTTTGCGAACGCTATCGCTTATCTGAACGCGTCTACAAAAGCTTCAAGCGAAACGGGGCTCTGCTCAATCCGGAACAGAAAGCCCGCTTAACCGAAATTGATAAAGAGCTGAGTAAGCTCAGTCCAAAGTTTGCCGATAATGTTTTAGCCGCCACCAACGCTTTTGAATTGCATTTAACGAATCCGGAAGACATAGAAGGTATTCCCGAATCCGCTTTACAAGCTGCAGCTTATTTAGCCCGTCAAAAAGGCAAAACTGAAGGCTGGCTGTTCAATTTGCAGATGCCGAGCTACATTCCCGTCCTCACTTATTGCAAGAAACGCAAAATTCGCGAAACAATGCAAAAAGCTTATGCTTCACGCGCTTTTAAGGATGAATTTGACAATCAAGCCAATATTCGTCGAATTCTTGAACTGCGATATGAACGCTCTCAGCTTTTGGGTTACAAAACTCATGCGCATTATGTTCTGGAAGAACGGATGGCACTGACGCCTGAAACCGCACAGGATTTTTTGGAAAAGATTTATGCAGCAGCGTATCCTGCCGCTCAAACTGAGGTGGAAGAAGTGAAAGCTTTCGCCAAAACAAAAGATGGTTTGGAAGACCTGATGCCTTGGGACTGGGCATACTATTCCAATCAACTGAAGGAACAGAAATTCCAATTCGATCCTGAGCAATTGCGTCCTTGGTTCAAACTGGAAAATGTGGTTGAAGGTCTCTTCACTCTTGCCAACAAGATTTACGGCTTGACGCTGAAACAAGTGGATGATGTTCCCGTGTATCATAAAGATGTCACAACCTGGGAAGTCTATGGTGAAGATAAAGGCTATTTGGGTTTGCTGTATTTGGATTTATTCCCTCGTGAAACAAAAAGAGGCGGAGCTTGGATGAACGATTTGAAGGGACAAGGTTTATACAAAGACGGAATGAAAAGACCGCATGTGGTAAATGTCGCTTCCCTCACTCCTTCAACACCGGAACAGCCTTCTCTGCTGCTTTTGGATGAAGTACGGACGATTTTTCACGAATTCGGTCACGCCTTGCATGCGCTGCTTTCCGATTGCACCTATAAATCTTTAGCGGGACCGAATGTGCTTTGGGACTTTGTGGAACTGCCTTCTCAAATTATGGAAAATTGGCTGTTGGAGAAAGAAGCGCTAAACCTTTTTGCCAAGCACTACCAAACCGGTGAACCTTTGCCGGATGAGCTTTTGGACAAAGTTTTAGCTGCACGCAACTTCCAAGCGGGATATGCCAATCTGGGACAGCTCCGTTATGCTTTTTTAGACTTTGCCTGGCATTTGACCGACCCTCATGAAATCGGCGATATTAACGATTTTGAAAATAAAGTCATCCAACGCTTTACCCTCCTGCCTCTAACTCCGAACAGCAATATTTCCTGCAGTTTTTCCCATATCTTTGCCGGAGGTTATGCTGCGGGTTATTATTCTTACAAATGGGCGGAAGCATTGGAAGCGGATGCCTGGTCTTTGATTAAAGAAAAGGGCATCTTCAATCATGAAGCTACATACGCTTTCAGAGACATAATTTTATCGCAAGGAAATGCAGTTCACCCGATGGATTTGTTTGTAGCATTTCGCGGACGTCAACCCGATCCGGATGCGCTGCTCAAAAGAGACGGATTGCTTTAGAGAAATCGATGCTCTTCAAATAAAAGGCTGCCTACTTTCACGGTAAGCAGCCTTTGTTTTTGTTCAATTATACTTAAAGGTTAATGTTGTTCCCTGCAGAATTCAATCAAAACGCCCAAAGCGGATTTGGGATGCAAAAAAGCAATGTCGGAATGATGTGCTCCGGGACGAGGTTCCTTATCAATTAACTGAATTCCGTTTTGTTCGGCTTTCTTTAATTCATTCGGCAAATCATCAACGGCAAAAGCGATATGCTGAATGCCTTCTCCCCGCTTTTGAATAAATTTGGCGATGGGACTGTCTTCGGATGTGGGAGCCAATAATTCGATTCTGGCATCGCCGCACGGGAAAAAAGCAACTTTCACCTGCTGAGACGGCACTTCTTCCACTCCTTCCAAAGTGAGCCCCAAACTTTCATAAAAGCGGATGCCTTCCTCCAAATCGGAAACAGCGATGCCGATATGCGATAGATGCTTAATCATACTTGTTTCCCGTAATTTTCCGCCAGTTCAAAACCTAACTTCATAGCCTTGAGATTCAAGTCCAGAAATGCGGGTCTGACAGAATCGGCAATCGCTTTCTGCAGTGATTCTTCTTTCACGACACCGGTTACCTTCACTAAAAAGCCCAAAGCACAAATATTAGTCGTAATGGAGTTGCCCAGCTTTTCAGTAACGACTTCAGTGAAGGGAACTTCGTAAATATTATCGGACAAGACGGAAATATTCTTCACAAAGGTAGTATCAACAATCAAAGTGCCTTTTTCCTTGATGTCAAAGATGAATTTATCGCAAGCTTCCTGCGTGAGCGCCATCAGGATATCAAACTGCGTGGCTTCGGGGAAAAGAATTTCTTTATCACTGATAAGAACATCGGCACGAGAATAACCGCCTCTGGATTCCGGACCGTAGCTCTGAGTTTGGGTAACTCTTTTCTTTTCCAAGACGGCAGCTTTGGCTAATATGATACCGGCTAAGATTAGACCCTGACCTCCGCTGCCGGAAAGTCTGATTTCGGTAAAATTACTCATCTTTCTCTCCTTTGGCAAGCTGGCAAAGTTTTGCGTATTCGGCAGTATATTCGGGCCTGATTTCTTTCTTCAAAATGCCGCGAATGATTTTCCCTTCAGTCTTTTCCGGAGGCAGCTTCTCAACTGCCGTAAGCGGAACGGAATTATCACGCATAGCTTTCATCATATCGGCCGGAGTTCCTTTTTTATTCAGGCGACCGTAAATGACGGGGCAAGCGCTGACCACTTCCAGTAATGCAAAACCGGGATGATTGATGGCGTCCTTGATGTAGTTTTGCATTTCCTGGGTGTGAAAAGCGGTTGTCCTTGCCACAAAGGAAGCTCCCGCACCAATCGCCAAATTGCAAAGATTAAAATCAGGCTCTATATTGCCGTAAGGTGCAGTCGTAGCGTAAGCTGAATGCGGAGTTGTGGGACTGACCTGTCCTCCGGTCATGCCGTAGATGTTATTATTGATTAAAATAACAGTCAAATCTATATTGCGACGCGCAGCATGGATTAAATGATTGCCTCCGATGGCAGTGCAGTCACCGTCTCCCGTAACGACAATCACTTTCATGTGCGGTTTGAACATTTTCACGCCTGTGGCAAAAGCAAGCGCTCTCCCGTGCAGAGTATGCAAGGTGTTGAAGTCAACATATACAGGCATTCTGGAAGAGCAGCCTATGCCGGAAACCATTACGATGTCGTCCCTGTCCAGTTGCAATTCTGCCACCGCCCGAATGATGGAGCCCAAAACTATGCCGTTACTGCATCCGGCGCACCAGACATGCGGAAACTTTTTATCGTGACGCAGATATTCGTGTATAACTTTTTGCGGAATACTTGCCATTTTAATGAACCTCCCTGATCACTCTTAAAATTTCGCCGGGGGTAATGAGTGTCCCGTCTGTTTTCTGAATGGGAACAAGGTCACTGTCATCCTTAGCTTTGGTCAAACGCTGAATTTCATGCAGCAATTGTCCTTGATTCATTTCGGGAACAATAACAGTTTCCACATTGTGAAGCATTTTCCTGACTGCTTCATCAGGGAAGGGCCAAATTGTCAGTGGTCTTAATAAACCGACGGGAATGCCTTCCGCTCTGGCAGTGGAAACAGCGGCTTTAGCTGCTCTGGCTGTGATGCCTGCCGCAAAAATAGCCACTTTGGCATCTTCCATTTCCCTGCTTTCAATCTGGACTAAGTCGCGTATGTTGTAGGAAATCTTTTTGCGCAGGCGGTCCATCATTTCTTGTGCTTCATTGGGTTTGTTTGTGGGAAAGCCTAAAGCGTCATGAGTCAGTCCGGTTACATTATATCTGTAACCTTCGCCAAAACTGGCGAGAGGCGAAAGATATTTCTGATTTTCATCATAATGCTTATACCAGTGAGGAGGGACAGTCGGTTTGATGCGATTGATAATCCTGATGTTGGCAATATCGGGTAAAGTAACTGCTTCCCGCATGTGGCCTATAACTTCGTCCAGCAAAAGAATCACGCAAGTGCGATATTTCTCCGCCAAATTGACGGCGCGAATAGTGAGTTCATAACTTTCACGCACGGAATCCGGATAAAGGACAATCGCAGGTGAATCGCCATGGGAGCCCCATTTAGCTTGCATAATATCACCTTGAGCAGGACTGGTCGGCATTCCGGTGCTGGGTCCAACGCGTTGAACATTCACCACCACGCAAGGGGTTTCCGTAATTTTGGCATAGCCGATGCCTTCTTGCATAAGAGAAAAACCGGGTCCGCTTGTTGCCGTAAGAGATTTTGCTCCCGCTAAAGAAGCTCCGATAATGGAGCAAATGCTGGCAAGCTCATCTTCCATTTGGATAAAGACTCCGCCTCTTTTGGGCAATTCGTAAGAAAGTATTTCCGCTATTTCCGTTGAAGGCGTAATGGGATAACCGGCAAAGAAATTAACCCCCGCATCCAAAGCTCCCAAAGCCACAGCTTCGTTGCCTTGCATCAGACGAGAGCCTCTTGCGCTTTTTGCTTTGGCTTCCACTTTTGCTTCTTCCGGTTTAGTTAGCTTAGTTTTTGTGTTCGGCATAATCTTTCTCCTTACCTTTCCTTCGCTCCGGTAATGGCAAAATCTGGACACAAGCGATCGCAAGTCTCGCAGTGTGTGCACTTTTCCGGATTTGCCACAAAGGGTGAGCCGTCAGGTTTTCTGCCTAAGCAACCGGTCGGACAAAAAGCTACGCAAATGCCGCATTTTTTGCACCAGTTATAATAGATTAAAACGGGTGAGGATTCATCGTCAATGGTTTTGACTTCGGTGACTTCCACCTCCATCTTTTCGGGAACTTCCTCAGCCCGGAAAATCATGCCCACTTTGTCTCTTTCGACTTTCTTGGACATTGTACCTCCCGCTAAAATTTTACTTTTATACCTTTTTATTTTTTTGCTGATTTCTTTCAAGGTTTTTTTCTGTTTTTGTTATTTCATTCATTTTATTTTTATTAAAAATACTATTCATCTGTATATACTAAAACAGGTTCCACTATCAGCAAAAAATCTTTTATCCATAACTGATTTCAGTTGTCAAAAAAAACAAAAAGTTGCGCCTTGACAAAAAAAAGCCCTATATTTTAATGAGATTCATTCTCATAGGAGGAAAAGGGAAATGCAGCAACCGGAAATAATTTTTTCCGCATTTCTGACGCACAAAGGCTTAAAGTTCACTCCTGCCCGGCAGTTGATTTTGCAGACTGTATTTAAACTGCACGAGCACTTTGACCGTGAACAGCTTTATGAGCAAATTCATAAGGTGAACAGAGATGTATCGCGCGCAACCGTATACAGGACAATACCGCTTTTAGTGGAAGCGGGGCTGGTGCAAAAATCAATGCGAAGCGAGACCAGAGATGAGTTTGAGCACATATACGGTCATCCTAAGCACGCACATTTGATTTGCCGCAACTGCGGAGCAATTGCAGAAACGGGTCTGCAGCAATTGGAGAAGCAAATCCTCAATATTGCCAAAGTACAAAACTTTCAGTTGGAAACTATCAAATTGGAAATTACAGGTCTGTGTTGGAAATGTCAATCTGATGAGAATGCGTCTCATTAATTTATGAATGAGCATTATCACTATACCGTCGCTTTAGCCGGAAATCCCAATGTAGGTAAGACTACGGTCTTCAATATGCTTACCGGCAGCCATCAATTTGTCGGAAACTGGCCAGGTGTAACTGTTGAATATAAGGAAGGGCATTACACTTACATGGGAACCGAAATCCGAGTCGTAGATTTACCGGGAACTTATTCTTTGGGAGGAGGCTCTCCTGATGAGCAAGTAGCTCAGGATTTTCTTTTAGCCGGCAAACCGGATTTGATTGTCAATATCGTTGATGCTTCAAATTTGGAACGCAATCTTTATCTCACTGTTCAATTGCTGGAATTGCAGAAGCCTGTTCTGGTCGTTTTAACAATGCTGGATATAGCAAAGAAAAACGGAATAGAAATTGATGCAGAACATCTGAAAAATCATCTTGCTTGCGATGTGGTGCAGTTTCAGCTGTTTCAAAAGCAGACAGATCTTAACTTAAGAGAAACAATCCGCAAAAGTCTGGAAACCGGCTCCGTTCCAAAGTTTTCTCTCAATTTTGATGAAGTGGTGGAAACAGGTTTAAGCAAATTGGAAGCAGGTCTGGATTGGAACAAATTTGTCGGTATTCCGCAAAGGCGTTGGCTGGCTTTACAATTATTAACAAAGAATGAACATTATACCAAACTGCTTAATCCCGCAGAAAAAGACCTATTGGAAAAAATAATCAGCGGCATTGAAAAACATCGCGGGGAAGAAATCACCAATATCATAACTGCTGACCGCTACAGCGTTATTCGCGGTTTAATCAAAGATGTGGTAAAACGGAAAAAGGAAGGACGCAAAACTTGGTCTGATAAAGTAGACAGCATCGTGCTCAGCAAAGCTTTCGGCTTGCCAATCTTTTTCTTGGTGATGTTCATCGTTTTTTCGCTGACAGTCAAAGCCAGCCAGCCTTTAATTAAACTGATAAAAATAGGTCTGGATTGGCTTCTTGTTCAACAAACCGGTCTCTTGTTTCAAGCTCTTAATTTTCCGCTATGGTTAAACCGTTTTTTGACTGCGGGTATAGGTTCTGGTTTAGTTACCATAGCCACTTTTTTGCCGCCCATTTTCTTTATTTTTGCTTGTTTAGCCTGTTTGGAAGATTCCGGTTACATGGCAAGAGCTGCATTTGTCGCGGATAAATTTATGCGCCGCATAGGTCTTCCGGGAAAAGCCTTTATTCCTTTACTGGTCGGTTTCGGATGTTCCGTTCCGGCAATTATGGCAACCCGCACTTTGGACAGCAAAAGAGACAGAGTTATGGCTTCCCTTTTGGTAGGCTTTATGAGTTGCGGTGCAAAACTTCCTGTCTATACATATTTATCAATGTTATTTTTCCCAAAATACGCAAATTTAATAGTCTTCGGTCTCTATATGACGGGAATTTTATTGGGTATGGGAACCGGACTTTTGCTGAAGAAAACTTTATTTAGAAGCCAGCCTGCGGATTTTATCATGGAATTGCCCGCTTATCATCTGCCCACTTTAAACGGAATTTTGATGCATGCTTGGCATCGGTTGAGAGATTTTGCTTTCCGCGCCGGCAAAACTATTCTGAGTGTAATTGTGCTGATATACATTCTGCAGATGATAACAATTCCCGTGAAAGATATCACAGCGTTTGAAAAGCAGACGAGCACGGAAAAAGTATCTGTTTTGGAAATAGCGGGAAAAGCTATTACTCCTGCGTTGTCTCCCATGGGAATAAACAGCCATAATTGGCATGCTTCCGTGGCATTATTGAGCGGACTTTTCGCCAAGGAAGCAATTGTGGGAGCGTTGCAATCTTTGTATTATGTGCCTGAGGGAGAAGATTTGCAGGATGTTATCAAATGGCATTTTGGCAGTCAAGCAGCCGGTTTCGCTTATTTGCTTTTCATATTACTTTATTCGCCTTGTGCTGCAGCTTTGGCAACGCTTTGGAAAGAACATGGCGTCCGGTGGATGCTTTTCGCTTTCGGATTTCTGACGCTTCAAGCTTGGCTGATTGCCACTTTATTCTACCAATCAACTCAATTGATAAGCGGTTCCGCACAAGCCGGCAAATGGCTTTTCATTATCGCACTGATTTATTTTATGCAATACTTAATTTTAAGAAGCAGAGGCAAACACCGTGAACGATTTAGCTAAAAAAATGCATGTCAGACTGCGTCACAGTTTCGGAAAACGGCATAAACAGAAACACCACCGTCAGAACTGCAATTGTCTGGCATGTGTCCAAACAGAGAAAGAAGCCGTCATTCAAGAAAACATTGACCACAGAACTTTAGAACGGGGAATTTGTCCCGGTGTGCAGGTAAAGGTTCTGCGTAATGAGCCGGACGAACCTAATCTGATTATAGCCGTAGGCGATGCGCGTTACGTAATTGACCGCAGAATTGCGAGTAGGATTAAAGTTGCCAAATAGAATTTCGGTCGGTAATTATTCCTGAGAGCCAATAAGCAGCCAGAGTAAAGGCATTGCTCACATTCAACGAATTTTTCCAACCGTAAACAGGAATGGCTAAAACTTCATCTGCCAAGCGGAGAACGCTTTCTTCAATTCCCAAAGCTTCATTACCGACAATGACTGCAACCGATTGCTCGGGCTGATAATCAAATAATGATTTCGCTCCGGAAACAGTCTCCAAAGCCAGAACCGGAAAGCCCTTATCTTTCACTTCCTTAATCGCTTCCAAAGCATTTACGACAGTTTTGTAAGGAACTCTTTCTTCTGTTCCCAAAGCGGATTTGGCTAAATTCTTAAAAGGCGGTTTCGGAGTAATTCCACATAAATAGATTTGCTTAACTTGAACACATTCGGCAGTGCGGAAAATTGAACCCAAGTTATATTCGGAACGCAAGTCGTCCGCAATTACAGTCAAGGGAAAAGGAACTTTTGCCTTGGAATTGAGTTTCAGACCGTCGTATCTGATAACATCTATGTCCCGCGCATTGTAATCAGGTTTGAAAGCACGCAGAAAAGGAGTAATCAACTCCAGAATTTCATTTGCGAAAGCGTCCTCAGTGAGTTGTTCCAGACCTTGCAGTTTTTCTTTTACCGATGGGGAACTCCACTTTAGGGAGTTAAGAATGGAAGGAATAATCTGCCTTCTGAATTGAGGGGCAGTCAAATTCGCTTCCAAAGCGGCTAATTGTTCTATAACAGCTTTCAGTTGCTGCTTTTCGGAGAAGGCGGTAAATTTATTTTGGGCATAGTGATGAATTTTTATCATGCCTTTTTTCTCAGCAGCAGCCAGACGAAAAAGGGGCATCCGATGAAGGCTGTAATTACCCCCACAGGCAGTTCCAGAGCAGTTAGATGCATTGCTAAAAAATCGCATCCCAAGAGGAAAACTCCTCCTCCTAAAAGACTTAAGGGATAGACTTTACGTTGGGAAGTGCCCACAATCAAGCGAACGATATGCGGAATTATCAATCCCACAAAACCTATTATGCCTGCATAGGCTACAACGATGCCAGTCAAAAGTGAACACAAAACAAACAATCTTTGTCTGAGGCGGTGCACTTGAATTCCGACACTGCCTGCGTAAAGGTCTCCTTCGCTCATTACATCCAAAGTGAGCGAATCATGATGAATCAGCACCAGCACCAGTAAACCGACTACTGTTAAAATTAAGAAGAACCGATATTCAGTCGCGGAAAAAATGTGCCCCAAATTTCCCATCAGAGTGCCCAATATCAGCATTGCATCCTGCTGGAATAGATACATAATTAATGATATTACTGCTGATAAAAACATCCCTACAATAATGCCTGAAAGCAGCAGACGCGTTTTATCAAACTGACCTTTTTTCTGCGCTAAAAGCCACACCAACAGCATTGTCAGCAGAGCACCGGCAAAACCGAAAACCGGCATCAAGATGAAAAGTCCCGCCAATCCTGCAATAACTGAACCTAAAGCAGCTCCGGAAGAAACACCCAAAATATAAGGTTCCGCTAAAGGATTGTTGAGCATCATCTGATAAACGGAACCCACACCCGCTAAAGTCATTCCGGTGAACAAAGTCAGCAGCAGTCGCGGCAGACGCACATTAAGTAATATATTCCCGTCAATTTGACCCGCGCTCAGATAAAACCATCCGAGGACAATTCCGAGCACAAGCAAGCCGCAAAAGAGCAGTTTATTCTTCATTATTTTATTTGCCGACTGAATATTGCATCAGTTCTTGCAAGCGTTGAACACCCAAAACACAACGAGGACCGGCACGCAACAACCAATCGGGATTAATATCTTCTTCCAAATAAATCCTGTCATTTTTGACAGCGGGAATGTTTTGCCAACCCATCCTGCTTTTAATCTTAGCGCGTGTGTCTTTGGAGTAGCAGATAATAAGGTCGGGAGCGGCTTTGATGACATCTTCGGATTTAATTCTACAGTAATCGCGTTCCAGTTCGGGAAAAATGTTATCTCCTCCCGCAAGCTCAATCAGTTCTCCGACAAAAGATTTATCAGACACGCTCATCAGAGGCTCGCGATAAATTTCCAGATAGATTTTGGGACGCGGGTTCGGTTGAAAATTTCGGCTCAATTTCTGCAGTTCTGAACGCAGACTGTCTGCTGCAAAAGTTGCCCTGTTCTTTTCACCGATAGCGTCTCCGACGGTTAATATGCCTTGCAGCATCTCTTCCACGGATTTGGGATAAACAGTTACGACATTTATCCCCAGTTTGGAAAGTTCGGAACCGATTGCCTGTTGTTCAAGCGAGGAAGCAAAAACTATCGACGGCTTTAGGGCAATGATTTTTTCCTTATTCACCGCTCCGAATTGTCCCACTTTTGCTTTTGCTTTCAAACTTTCCGGCCAATTGCATTCTGCAGTGACGCCGACAATGTGCTGAGTGCCTTCCAAGACAGCTATAATTTCGGCAATTTCAGGTGAAAGTACCACATAGCGTTGTCCTTTTGCCAGACTTTCCTTTTTGTGGCAGTCTGAAAAAACTAATACCCCACTCACCAAAACAAGCAGAACTGCACAAGTTTTGAATAATGCCCTTTTTACCTTGCTTTTTTCTTTCATAAGTTACATCCGCATGAAATAAACATTTTTGTCAATCTTTCCGCTCTTTTTTCTCATTTCATATACGATAAAAAATAACCGAATGATATTCGTATTTTATTCGGTCATCAAACTATGAACAATGGAGCATTTATCAACGATGTCCTATCAGCAGAGTAACTGAAAAAGGCGGTCTTTATGCTTGACAAAAGGTCTGGACTGTAAATCGGAGTTAAACAAATTAAATCAATGTATTAGATTAAGATACGCAAGAGGAGGAAGGGATGGAATACCCTTTTCAGGACATTGAGAAGAAATGGCAAAAGATTTGGAACGAAAGAAAAATATTTCACGCTACGGACGAAACGGACAAGCAAAAGTTTTATGTGCTCTCAATGTTCCCCTATCCCTCCGGAGTTTTACATATCGGACACTGCTCAAATTATTCCATCGGAGACGCTCTTACCCGGCTGAAAATGATGGAAGGCTACAATGTTATGCAGCCTATGGGTTTTGACAGTTTCGGAATGCCGGCGGAAAATTACGCCATTCAAAATAATTCTCACCCGCGAATAACTACCGAAGAATGCATTGCCGCTATGCACAAACAGTTTGACAGCATGGGTTTCGGCTTGGATTGGGACAGAGAAATCAGCACTTGCCGTCCGGAATATTACAAATGGGGGCAATATCTGTTCAAAAAATTGTATGAACGCGGCCTCGTCTACAGAAAGAAAAGCTTCCAGAATTGGTGCGAAAGTTGCCAAACCGTGCTGGCAAACGAGCAGGTGGAAAACGGTTACTGCTGGCGTTGTAACGGACCGGTCACACAAAAAGAACTGGAACAATGGTATTTCAAAATCACTCAATATGCGGAAGAACTTTTGGATTTCAGCAAAGTCATCGACTGGCCGGAAAGAGTCATAACTATGCAGAAAAACTGGATTGGCAAAAGTTTCGGCACCGAAATCAGCTTTAAACTCGAAAACGGCAAAGATTATAACTCAGATGAAAATGCTGAAGATATCAAAGTCTTTACCACGCGTCCCGACACAATTTTCGGCGTAACCTTCATGGCTTTGCCTCCGGAACATCCTTTGGTGCAAAAATGGCTGGAAGAAGAACCGGAAAATAAAGCTCTGCACGACTTTTGTCACAAGGTCATCAATGAAGACAAAATAGAACGGACAGCGGAAGACACGACCAAAGAAGGTATTTTTTCCGGCAGATATTGTCTCAATCCCGTAAACGGAGAAAGGGTGCAAATCTGGATTACGAATTATGTTGTAATGGATTACGGCACTGGAGCAGTAATGGCAGTTCCCGCACATGACCAGCGCGATTTTGAATTTGCCAAGAAATATAATCTGCCGATAAAAATCGTGATTCAAAATCCTGAGCACAATCTTTCGGCGGAGACAATAACCGAAGCCTATACTGATGCCGGTTTTCAAGTAAATTCGGGAAAATTTGACGGTATGGAAAACGAAGCTGCCAAACAAGCTATTTCCCTTTGGATGGAAGAAAACGGCATCGGCAAACAAACCGTGACATACAGATTAAGAGATTGGGGCGTCTCGCGTCAACGCTATTGGGGAAATCCCATTCCCGTAATTTATTGTGAAGATTGCGGAATAGTTTTAGTTCCGGATGAAGATTTGCCCGTTCTTTTACCGGATAATGTGCAAGTGGGTAAAACGACGCGCAATCCCTTGCTGTCAGTCCCCGAATTTATCAACACAGTCTGTCCCAAATGCGGAAAACCGGCAAAGCGGGAAACAGATACGATGGACACTTTTGTGGACAGCAGTTGGTATTTTGCGCGTTATGCCGATCCTAAAAATGACCGCGAACCTTTTGACAAAGCGAAAGCTGCATATTGGCTGCCCGTTGACCAATACATCGGAGGCATTGAACACGCTTGTCTGCATTTGCTTTACGCCAGGTTCATTCATAAATTTATGCGCGATTTGGGTTGGGTGAATTGTGACGAACCTTTTATTCGGCTTTTGACGCAGGGAATGGTCACCAAAGACGGTGCCAAAATGTCCAAGAGCAAAGGAAATGTGGTAGACCCTCAATACATCATAGATCGCTTCGGAGCAGATACTTTAAGGGTGTTTTTATTGTTTGCTTCGCCTCCGGAAAAAGATGTGGAGTGGAGCGACGATGGCGTAATGGGCGCTTTTCGTTTTCTAAATCGCGTCTACAGATTGATTGACACCTATAAAGATGTAATCCGGAAAGGACTTTCTTCCGATAATATGCAAACTGAAATTTCCGTTCCTATAAAAGATTTGCAATACAGCACTCATCACACTGTGCAAAAATGGCTGAATGATGTTTCCAAGCGAATGCAATTCAACACTGCCATTGCCGCTGTCATGGAACACTTGAATAATGTGACTGCCGTGAAAGAACCGGAAAAATTGTCGGGAACGGAATTGACAATTTTTGCGGAAGCATGTGCAGTAATTCCCAAATTGCTGTATCCTTTCGCTCCTCATCTTGCAGAAGAGCTTTGGCAAATGCTGGGTCAGGAAAAGCTGTTGCACGAGGCAGGTTTGCCTGTCTATGATCCCGAAAAGTTAAAGCGTGACAGCATTTCCTATGTGATTCAAATTAACGGTAAAATTCGCGGAAAGATTGATATTGTTCCCGGCACACCCGAAGACAAAATCAAAGAGATGGCTCTTGCCGTGGATAATGTCAAACGCACGATTGAAGGAAAAACCATTCGCAAGATAATTATCATTCCCGATAAAATGGTCAGTATAGCAATCAGTTGAAAATTCATCTTATAAGTTGAAGCCGGTCATTTACCGCTTAATCAGGAAAAGAGTTTCTTCTAAAATCTTATCCTAATATCTGAACTCATTTCAGAGAGCGGATTTTTGCTTACTCTCCATGTAGTATAAAATGTATCCAACCTCTTCAGCATAGGATTTAAGGAATTTATATCTGTCCGCTTGACCGGTATGACCTTCATTTTTGTTAACTTTCAGCAGAATAGGATTTTTGCCAGTATTGTTAGCACGCAGTTTAGCAGCCCATTTGACCGCTTCCCAATATCCGACACGCGTATCGTTCCATGCGGTTGTAATAAAAACTGCAGGATAGGGATGCGGCTTCACATTATCGATCGGACTGTAGGACAGCATATAATTAAAGAATTGCGGATCATTTGGATTACCCCATTCCTCATATTCCTGCAAGGTTAAAGGCAAAGCCGGATCAAGCATTGTCTGCATCAAATCCACAAAAGGCACATCCGCTATAACCAATGCACATTTATCCCATGCTTGATTGAGAACTGCGCCCATCAAAAGTCCGCCGGCACTTCCACCTTCAATAATAAGCTGCTCTTTTGTCGTTATGCCTTTTTGCAAAAGGTAATCCATGCACGCTATAAAATCGGTAAAAGTATTCTTTTTATTGAGCAATCGCCCTCCGTCATACCAATTTTGACCGAATTCTCCCCCGCCTCTGATATGAGCAGTCGCCAAAATGTAATCTCTGTCCAAAAATGATAAAGCGGAAGAACTGAAATACGGATCGTTGCAATCACCGTATGCACCGTATCCGCTTAATTTAACAATATGCGGTTTTGTCAAATCCAAATCTTTTTTGTATGTCAGGATAAGCGGAATCAAAGTCCCGTCTTCAGTTTTTACCCAATCCAAACGAGAAATGTATTTTCCTTGTTCAAATTTTCCCGCAGGAGGAAAAGAGCGAATGATTTCCTTTTTACCCGTCGTAAAATTATGCACATAAAGAGTAAGAGGAGTGACTTCATTTTCCATGGTAAAATAAAAGAAATCCGCTTCCGGATCAAGATTAACCCAAAAGGAAATATCCATCGGATTGGGAGGAGCAAAAATTGCCGTGCTTTTCCCTGTTAAGCGATCGGCAATCACCAAAGCGTCAAAACCGTTTATTCGTTGGAGCAAAACAATGTATTTTTTAAAGACAAGGAAGCTTTGAATAGGCTGTTTTTGCGTCCCCTGATAAAGAATATTCCAGTGACCGGTTTTCACACTGTCTTCAGCAACGCAAGCGAGATCATAATCAGCTTGGTAAAGATTGGTGCAGACATAAAAGTGCCCTTCATAATATTCCGCATAGTAATAATGCTTTTCTTGACGCGGCATCAGACAGGTGAAATGTCCCCCGTAATCGTTAGGATGCAGAAACCACATTTCCGAAGCGTCCTTACTGGAAGAAGAAAGCCAAATCATTTCGCTGTCCCTGTTGTAATAAACGGAAAGATCCCACTCCGGATCCGTTTCCCGAAAGAGAATTTCTTTGGTTCCGGTTTTAAAGTTATAGCGCAAAGCGGTGTCACATTGCATTCTTTCATTTTCGGAAGTGAGGAGCAAAGTTTGGCTGTCCGCCATCCAAACCGCTTCAGAAATGTTGTTAAAGTCAGTTTTATAGTTTTTGCCTGTTGCCAAATTTTTAATGTAAAGCCGATAAAGTTCATTGCCGCTTTCGTCTGTCGTATAAGCAAGCCAATTTTGATCGGGACTGATACAGAAGGTGCCTAAAGCAAAAAACGGTTTACCCGCTCCCAATTTATTCTCATCCAAAATAATTTGTTCCTTAAAATATTGTGCTGCCTCTTGTTTGGCTTTCGTCTTTTGCTTGCCTAAAAATATCTCCTTAAATTGGGAAAACGGAGTAGTTTTATCTTCGGTAAAATACTGCCAATTCAAAGTTGTCCCGCTTCCTGCAGCTGCCCATTCACCTTTATTGCCTATCTGAATTGAATTATCAGATTTGTTCCTTTCTGAATATTTTATCGATGGCGAACCGGATTTTGTTCTGCCTTGAGCCAAAAATTCCGCTTTCCTACGGCAGTGAACGGAATATGGTTTACCTTTTTCTTCGCGAGTATAATAATAATAACCGTGATCCAAATACGGCTGACTGATTTCTTTTTCCACCAAACGCCCGACAAATTCTTTATAGACCGTATCGGCATAGGGTCGCGATTTTTTCAGCATCATATCCGCATAAGCGTTCTCTTGCTTCAAATATTGTTTAGTGAGCGGAGAATTTCTGTCCCTAAGATAACTTAAATCATCCCGTAACCAATGTCCGCAAGCCAATACGGAATCCGGACACCAAATCGCTTGCGGCGGATTTATCTGTTTGGCAAATCCAGTAACTAAAAACAGTGACAGGATTACGCTCAAAAATATTTTCGTTTTTCTCATTTTCTTCTGCTTATTTCCTTATCGCTTATTTCTTCTTTAAGTAAGAATTACAATGCCGCAGACAACAGTATAAAACTAAATCATGCTGTTCAGGGAAGACAACTGTCCGCTTTAACAATGAACATAACTTGCCGCAAATCAAGCCCTCCCGATAAAAGCATTAACTCTGTTATCAAAACTGAATTTCCGGTCGTATGCGTCAAAAGTTGATAATCTCCATGGGGAACGGAACTGCCGTAAATCTTATAATTTTGTGCATATTGACTGTTTTCCCAATTGAGTAAAACGCCACTTGCAACTTTTTGAAGGGAAACATTTGCCGGAGGTGCAGGTTGAAAATCAGTCGCCGTTAACTGAAAATTGCAGATTGTTGTGCTATCCTGTTTGACGGCAATATTTGCTGATGCGGAATTAAATCCCGGAGCGGAACAAAGCAAAACATAATTTCCGCAGGGGTATGAATTAAATTGGTAACTTCCACAAATATCAGTATTTACGCTTGTGCTTTCAAGAGTGAGAGTGGCGTTGGAAACAGGATTCATCGTTCCGGCTTGATAAACATTGCCGTTTATATTTCCCGTTTGCACACTGGAACTTAATGGAGGTCCGCTTACATCGTCAAGAATATATGTCTTGTAATAATCGCCCGTATCAGACGAATAAGTTTCCCAGCAAAGATAATAATCTCCGGCGGGAAGAGAGCCCAGAGGAATTGTATATTCCGTAGCCGTATCGGTTAAAATTATTGTCTGTATAATTGTCCAGTTGGTGCCGTTTTGAGAATAGTTAACTTTCAAATTCTCATTTCTGTTGAAAGGACCACTTTTTGATTTAAAGGAAAGAACGGCTGAAGCGGTAATTCTAACGAGGGGAGTTATTAGTTTTTTGCTGTTGGAATTTCCCGTCAATCTCATCATAGCAGACGCATTACCTGAAATGACATAACTGTCTGTAAATGTTTGAATCCAAAAAGTTGTGGGACTTACCTGCCAGCCTGAGGGGGGAAATTCATTTTCAAAACCTTCCGAAAGTAAAACAAGCCTTTCCTCTTTCTCAATATATGAGAGGTCAGATTTGCCAAAATCATTGCTTAAACTTGACGCGTAGTCCGTTCCGCTACAAAAAATAAAAATTATCGCTGTAACTAATAAAAGCCTGAAACTTCTACGAAGCATCAATTCCTACTCCTCCTATTTATTTTTATTAGATTTTCTTAATCACACTTTTGTGTCAAGATTTTCTTATCCGCTTATTTGTCATTTACCGGAAACAAAAATATCCGTTTATTTTATTGGCATTTTGGGCCAAAACTGATTAAAATATCAGAGCGAACTTTTTCTTTCTTGACGCAGAAAGAGTTGAAAGAAAATAAGGTTTAATCTGATCTTTAAGAAGAACATAGGGGGTGATTCGGTTTCGACAGGAAATCAGGGGTGTTGTGAAGCATGCCGGAGAGGTTACCTATCCCGTAAAGATGGTAACGCCAAAAATAAATAACAACACAAACTTCGCTTTAGCTGCATAAGACGCGGCTAACGTTTGCCTCATCCGTATCCGCGGGATGAGATGCAGGCGTCATAACAGTCGGATTGCTTCGGAAGTAAAGCCTGTAACTTCCGAATAAGACTGCAGGCTATGCTTTGGTCGGTCTGCCGTTCGTCCTCACCAAAGCAGAAATTGAACGACGGCTAAGCATGTAGAATCGCAATACAACGGTTTTCTGGACGCGGGTTCGACTCCCGCCACCTCCACCATCAACACCAAAATATACTTTCCCACGCTCCGCTTTTTATCCAAACTCAAGCTGTCCTTAATTATATTATCTATCCGTATAATATCCTCTATTTTTTGCCTTTAATAAGAACATTTCTAATTTTGACTATCATTTCCCCGCTTATTTGAACAAATTGATCTTTAATATTTATCAATACTCCGCAAGAATTTCTCTTTTTACCTATCTTATTATCTCATAAATACATAGCCATTATAATAGCCACCCCGCTCTTAAGCTCCTATCGATATCCAGTCGATATCCAGTCGAAATTAAGTCAACTGGATATTGACAGGATATCGACTGGATATTAAGTGGGACACAATTACTAAAAAGGAGGAGAAAAAGATGAAAGTAAGGCTTCCCAAACAAGGAAACAGCTATATCGGAAAAAGTGAAAATGCGGTTTATTATTATCATCCGAGGTTGCAGATGTGTTTAGCGCGGCGTTATGTGGTGCCTAAAAATGAGAAGAATACGGAACGCACAAAAGCGATCATGGCGAATTTAAAGCAAATTGAGCCTTCGGATGAATACAAGCGCGATTTTCAGGATTACTGGATTGCCTATAATATGCAACCCGAGCAAAGCGAGAAGCAGGCTCTCAGCTGGTATAATCTTTACATTAAAATGATGTTTGCCATGCAGAAAAAGGTTCCCGGCGTAAATTTAGCCACCCTGACAAGGGAGCAGATCTATGCCGAAAACCTTCCCTGCAAAACTGTTTATGCTGCTATAGAAGCGGGTTTGCTGCCGCCGGTTCCGAATTATCAAAGGTTAAAAAAGCCCATTTAATCTGCTTCGGACAGGCTTTTCTCCCGTGTTTAGCTTCTTGAAAAGCCGGAGTTATTCGGTTCCGAAGAAGCCTACTTGCTCGGGAACAACAAGGTCGGCATCCGTGGCTTTGACCACATCTTCCACCGTGAGACCGACTGCGATTTCTTTTAATACCAGCCCGTAAGACGCAACTTCCAGCACAGCCATATCGGTGACAATCAGATTGACTTTGCCTTTAGCGGTCAGGGGTAAAGTGCATTGCTTCAAGATTTTGGAATTGCCATACTTATCACAATGCTCTGTGGCGACTATGACTTTTTTGGCACCGGTCACCAGATCCATGGCACCACCCATTCCCGGCACCAATTTTCCCGGTATCATCCAGTTCGCAAGATTTCCATGTTGGTCTACTTGCAAAGCGCCAAGCACTGTGATGTCTATGTGTCCTCCGCGAATGATGGCGAAACTGGTAGCGCTGTCAAAATATGATGCGCCCGGCAATTCAGTAATGAAGCCGCCTCCTGCATTGATGAGATCTTTATCTTCAGAGCCGGGTGCAGGTGCCGGACCCACGCCCAACATTCCGTTTTCCGATTGAAAGATGACATGAATGCCTTCCGGAATGTGATTTGCCACTTCAGTGGGCAAGCCTATTCCCAGATTGACATAATCGCCGTCGTGAAGCTCTTGCGCTATTCTTTTGCTGATTAATTCTCTTTTATCCATTTTTCATTCTCCGCTTTGAACCAGATAATTGACAAAAATACCGGGTGTGACAATGCTTTCAGGGTCAAGTTCTCCCACTTCGACAATCTCTTCCGCTTCCGCAATAACGATTTTACCTGCCATTGCCATAATGGGATTGCTGTTTCTTGCCGTTTTACGATAGACAAGATTGCCCAATTTATCGGCTTTCCAAGCTTTTATGAGAGCAAAATCACCGTGAATTGCTTTTTCCAAAAGATAAGGCTGATTGTCCACCACGATTACATCTTTGCCTTCTTCGACCACAGTTCCCAAACCCGTGGGAGTAAGAATTCCCCCCAAACCTGCTCCCGCTGCTCGGACTCGTTCCATTAAAGTTCCCTGCGGAATTAATTCTATGCTGATTTCGCCTTTGTTGAATTGAGCTTGAATTTCTTTGTTGGTTCCCATGTGCGAAACCTGAGCGGAACTGATTTGATGATTGACCACCAACTTTCCGATGCCTTTATTTTCCCAGTCGGAAGCGATGCAAACCACATGCAGGTCACGGATATTAGATGCCGCTAAAGCGTCAATTATTGTTTCCGGAGCTCCTGCCGCCAAAAAACCTCCGATTAAAAGTCTGTCACCTGACTTGATGAGTGCTGCGGCTTCAGAAGCAGAAATTATCTTTACCATTTTTCCCCACCTTCCTTATTCCATTGATTTTAATAAAGTTGTAAGCAACCGGACACCTACACCCGTTGCTCCCGCATTAAAATATCCGCTTTCTTTATCCTTACTTGCCGTTCCCGCAATGTCAATATGCAGCCAAGGCAGATTTTGCACAAATTCCTGAATAAAAAGAGCGGCAGTAATAGCTCCGCCCCAAGGTGCGCCGGTATTTTTAAGATCAGCAATTTCGGATTTGAGCAAACTTTTATATTCTTCAAATGCAGGGAGTTGCCAAATGTGCTCTCCGGAAAGTTCGGAAGCTTCTTCCAACTTTGCATACCAATTTTGGTCATTGGTCACAACAGCGGAAATACTTGTGCCCAAAGCGCCTACGGCTGCACCGGTTAGCGTGGCTATATCAATAATGCGGGAAGCATGTTCGCGATCTATGGCATAATGAATGGCGTCAATTAAAGTCAGACGGCCTTCCGCATCGGTATTGACGACTTCAATAGTTTTCCCGGACATGGAACGAACAATATCACCCGCATGATATGCTTCTCCGGAAACCATATTCTCGCAAGCGGCAATAATAGCGGTGACATTAACATTCAATTTCAGATTGGCAATGGCAGCCATTGTTCCTATTACTGCAGCCGCTCCGGCCATATCAGTTTTCATATTTACCATTCCCTGGGGTGATTTCAAGCAATAACCGCCGCTGTCAAAAGTTATGCCTTTACCGATAAGTGCAGTAATATCTTGCCGGGCATCCGGATTTCCCTGATGCCGCATAATGATGAGACGAGGTTCATATTTGGAGCCTTTCCCGACTGCAAGAAACGCTTCCATTTTCAAACGCCGCAATTTGTCCATATTATAGATTTCAACTTGAAAGCTGTATTCCAAAGCAGCCTTTTTTGCCGCTTCCGCTAAAGTGTCCGGAGTGATAACATTAGCGGGTTCGTTGACCAGATCTCTTGCCAGATTAGTCGCATCCGCCAAAATTCGCCCTTCCAAAATGCCTTTGTTCAAGTTACGCGTGTTCTTCGTATCCTGAACGAGATGCAAGGCGTCAGGCATTTCGGAACTCGTTTCCGAAAGGTATTTGTCAAATTTGTAAACGGTGAGGAGAGCGGTTTCAGCCAAGACTTGACCCAACATTGCATCGGTCAGGTCAAAATCAAAGCCGGGTAAAATGTAAATTTGCTTGGACTTAAGTTTCAGGCACAGACGGATAATGTCGGCTAAACTGTAGCGAACTTGCTCTGCAGTCAATTGCTCACTTTTCGGCATTCCGACTAAAATGATTTTGGTTGCCTGATGCTTGTAATAGTAATGGAAAGTGTAAAGTTCCCGCGGTTGGAAAGTGATATTTTCCGCGTTAATAAAGCGTTTGACAGCATCCAGCATCGCATCCGGAAGCCATTCTTCAAAGACATCAAGCTTGCCTTTTTCATATTGGCACAGGACAATAGTGTCCAAGACATCTGGTAGTTTGCGGACTACGTCAATTTTCATCGGTATCCCCTTCACATTTATTTTTTTTATGTTTATTAAAAATCTTCTGTTAAACTGAAGTAATAGGACGGCTTTGACGAAACGGAAAAATCAGTCAGCCAGGCAATGTCAAATTTTAAAACTGCAATACCGATATTGAGACGCGGTCCGAAACCGTATCCCAATTTCAAGTCTTTCAATTTATTATCCCGCATTCCGCGAAAAGTGTCGTTCCAAAGAGCACCCGCATCAACAAATACACTTCCGCGTAAAGACGTTATTGTTATGGGGATGGGAAAAGCTAAAGCCAAATAATCCAAAAAAGGAAAACGCAATTCCCCGGAAGTGAGAGCGATATTCTTGGCTTCGTAATCGCTGTCGTATCCCCTTAAACCGTAATAGCCGTTCAAATTAAATGTCTGCGGTCGACCTCCTCCGCTGGAACCTCCGACTAATCTTAAAGCAAGAGAATAGCGTTTGCTGAATAAAGTGTAGGTGCGAAAATCCAGAAAAGCTGTCTGATAAGTGTTTTCGTGCTTGGCAAAACTTTTGCTTAAAGTTAGATATGTGCGCCAACCTAAAAGCGGACCAGTCGGACCGTAAAGCGCATTGTCATGCACAAAAGAAACTGCGGGAGTATATATGAAATCTTTATTAGCTGGCTGAATATCATGATAACTGCCTTCTTCACCCGTTTCACTGAACTGCCAGTGCTCCTCCCATGAGAAAAGCTGATTTTCCAATTCTATTCTGAAAAAACGACTAAACGGATATCGCGTAAGCAAATAGACGCCTGTTTCGCGCACTTTGTTTCGCAGATAATCATAATCATAATATACGGGGTCAATATAATAGTAATCAGTGGCATCCATTAAATTAAACAGAGCTAAACCGTAATCAATGCGGTGCGGTAAATACAAATAGGAAATGAGGATATTGGAGTCGTTTAGTTTGCCGGCTAAACCAAGATTGGCATTTATAGTGTGATTGCCCATAACATCGCTCATTTGGAAGACTACATTACCGATGGCTCCCACGGGTGAAGAATAGGCAAAACCGCCATAAAAGCCGTCTATCTTAAATTTTACCTTATAGGGTTCAATTTTGGGCTTGACTGTTATGCTGTCCGGCTTCTCATCCCATGAAAAATCACGCTTCACACGCAAAGTATCTGCATCAGGATTAAAATTAATCACAGTCGGATTTTTTGCCGTGTAAAGAGGACCGCCGTCCGTCATAGGTTTGTGATAAGGTTTTCGTCCGTAAAAATCTAACCGAGAAAAATCCACTTTGCTGCAAAGACTGTCCGTGACAGGAATAACTTCTGCAGGTTTATCTTCCCAAACCGAAAGGCCGGATAAAGGATCAGTCTTCAGATAAATATCCCAGCCCAGATTGTAGTAACAGGAATAAACCAAATAACGGTCATTGGCATTGAAGTCAAAACTGTAAATTCCGCATAAGTCTTTTGTAATAACGCTTCTCTTTCCTGTTGAAGGTTCAATGCTTTCCAGATTCGGGATGCTGTCTCTTTCAGAAATGAAGAATAAATTGGTGCCCGTGCTGTCCCAAACGGGATGATAGCAATTGTAGGTATTAAAAGTAATTTGAGATAAGGCGGAAGAGGTTAAATCAAGAGTAAATACATTGGAACATAAATCGGAAAAATAGCCGTTCCGTCCAAAATCAGGTCTGCGAGAGCGTTCCGAAGCAAAAGCAATTGAGCGGCCATCAGGTGAAAAACGAGGCTGATAATCGTAATATTTGTCATCGGTCAATTGACGCAAGGTTTTGGCATTAAAATCATAAAGATAGAGGTCGCACTGCATATCTTTTTGCGCGGAAAAAATGCAAAACTGACCGTCTTTGGAGATATCCAATTCGTATATCGCTTTCAGTGGCGGGAAATTTAATTGATCAATTATCTCGCCACTCTTACTGTCCGCTATGTAAATTCTGTCTCCGAAAGCAGTTTTAGCGGCATAAGCAAAACGCCTGCTGTCAGGAAACCAGGCCAAATTTGTGTGCAGGTAATGAAATTCTTCCATTTTGCCGGACGCTTCACCCGTAATCAGTTTCCGATTTAGCGAGTGTTCATACAAGCCGCCAGTCCAAATGCTGAACCTGCCGTTACGGTTGGAAAAATAGACATACTGCTGTCCGTCCGGTGAAAAACGCGGAGCAAGATTAAAGTAAGAGCCGTCTTCTTGATGATTGGTTTTCCTTGCACTCATTTCGGCAGGCAGGAAATGATCTTGCAGTGCGGGATAGTAATCTCTCTTCAGTTGTGTTTTCCAGCGCAGTTCCAAATTCTTGAAATCCATCCCGAAAACCTTCTTACTTGCATGATCCAAATCATTGACCGCCCGCATTGTATACAAAAAATCTATCACTTTCTCTCTGCCGTAGCGCTTTTGCACGAATACCAGAAAAGATTCTCCCAATCTGTAATTACTGTAACCGCCGGTTTCTCTAAGCGAGGTGATTTTGTCATTGATAACCAAATCAAGGACATAGGCATTATTATTGACATCGGTTCCGTTCAATGCTTCAAATTCAGGCAAACCTTCGGCAAACCAATCGGGAAAATTAAAGTTTTGCAGATAAAAAAAGGAACCGGGAGAACCCGTATCTAAAGCGTTCAGATAGGCATGGGTCAATTCGTGAGTCAAAACCTGTTCCAAACGAACATAGCTGCCGTCAAACGGGATTACGACGCGATTTTTCAAACTTTCCGTAAAACCGCCAATGCCTTCGGACAGCAAATAATAAATAATGTTTGTCGTTTCAAATTCCAACTGAGAACTGTAAAAGACAATCGGAATACGGCTCATTGCCGGAAACTGAAAATCACCTTTCAGATAATAATATGTGTCTTCCGCCATCAAAGCAGCCAATCTGCCAAAATTATCCTGTCCCTTCGGAAAATAAATGTCAAAATGCAAAGTCTGAATTTGAGACCATTGCGTGTAGACAGCATTAACTTTATTTTGGCCGTAAGAGTATGCATTCAGACCGATACTGCCGAAAGTTAAGATAATAAAGAGGAGGGCAGGCAAAAGGATGCGTTTCAATTAAAAGACCTTAACCTGAAAATAGCGTTTGGGATTGGCTTTGATGTCCGCAAGAAGAGAATCCAGACGTGCGGAAGATTGAAGCAAATTCCGATAGAGAATATCGTCATTAATCAAACCGGACACAGTCCCCTTGCCGTCCGTAATACTTCCGATTGCGTTTTCTAAAGCGGAAGCCGCAATCTGCAAACTGTCCAGTGTTGTTTGTGCTTTTTGCAATAATTCCGGAGTTTGCTGCAAAGCGTTGTCCAATTTAGTTCTGTTTTTTGCCAAAAGACTATTCAGTTGTTTGGCGGAAGAGTTTATCTGTTCGACTGCGGATTTAATTTCCTCTTTGTTTTCATCCAGAACGGAATTAACCTTTGTAAAAGTGGACTGTGATTCCGCCAAAGTGGAATTCACCTGTGACGCTATTCCGTTCGGGCGATTTATTTCTGCCAGCAAAGATTGAACTTGCTGCATGGCGGCGGAAACAGTGCTGATGAGAGCGGACATACCGTAAGATTGTTCCCCGATTTGAACTTGCTTCAGATCAAGCGGTTCCCCTTTTAAGGGATTGATGATATCAAGTTGTTTTCCTCCCATCAAGTTGCTGTCGTTAATGTAAAACTTGGCACCATTGCGCAAAGGATATTTTAAGGTTAAGTTTGTAGTAATCAGGATACCGTCTTCCGCTTGAATGATTTTCTTCACGCGACCCGTTTCCATACCGTTGACTGTTACTTTATCTCCAATCTCGATGCCTTGTGCGTTATCAAATTTTATCCGCACGGGAGTTACAGTCTTCAGTTGCAGTGTATTACGCAGCCATGCATAACCGGCAATCAGGATGATGAGACAGACAATGACAATCAATCCCACGCGCACTTCAATCTTTCTTTGGTCTTTATAAAATTCTGCCATACAATCCGCTATGTCTTAAGCTGCTTTTTCTCGGCAGCGGGAAAAAGCACATTGTTCAAAATCAATCTGTAACCCGGCGAATTTTTATGCAGTTCCAAAATTGTGGGCGGGTCACCAATTTTATGCTGATAATCTTCGGGATCGTGTCCTCCCAAAAAAGTGAAAGTCCCCTTTCCCAAATTCCCGTGCAGATATTTGGCATCTTCCTGACCGGGAGTTTCACCCAAAATAATCACGCTTTTCTTGATTTTATTCTTGAAAATAGAGGTGGTCTGACCCAAGAAGCCGTTGATTACATTGGTATGGCATTGAGTGAGCATCGTGGGCACGGGATCGTATTTGGCGGAAAAATCAAATAACTGAAAATAATCCGCTTCCGGACCTTTCAGAAGATAGTAATCGCTGGCATCCAAATCAGAATATTCATATTCGTAGGGGTTGGTTTTTAGCGTAAAATTCTCAAAGGCAAAAGTTCTGCCGAAATCCAATTTACTCTGATAATTCGGATCAATACCGTCTCCGTCAAAAACGGCATCGCAAATATCAGTGTTTCCTGCAGCCAAAGCAATATCTATCGTATCAATGGCGCTGCACATGGCAAATAAGAAACCTCCGTTCATGACATATTCGCGGATCTTTTCCGCAACTGCATGTTTAAGCTGCCAGACTTTCGCATAACCCAATTTGGCAGCCATCGCTTCATTGATGCGGACATCGTTTTGATACCAATTTGTGTTTCTGTAGCTGCCGTAAAACTTTCCGTATTGACCGGTAAAATCTTCATGGTGCAAATGCAGCCAATCGTAGTCGTTTAATTTCCCGTTCAAAACTTCTTCATCCCAAACTCTGTCATATTTGATTTGAGCATAATCCAGAGCCAAAGTTACCGCATCATCCCAAGGCAATGCATTTGGAGGAATGTAGACAGCAATAGCGGGTTCTTTTTCCAAAACTATCATTTCCATATTGGAAGATTGAATTTCCAGCATAATGGCTGCCACATCGGAAGAATTGACAATTTCATAACTGACGCCGCGAATATTGCACTCGGATGTTATTCCTTCGGCTTCAGGCATGAGAAAAGAACCACCGCGATAGTTCAACAGCCACTTAACGGTCATTTGCTGCTGCAAAGCGTAAAATGCTGTCCCGTATGCCTTCAAATGATTAGTCTGAGTAAGGTCCATGGGGATTAAGATATCCGCACCTAAAGTCACGGAAAGACATAATAGGACCAAGCTCAGAATGACGATTTTATTCATTATTTTATACTCTTTCTTTTTAACTCTATCATGTTTTGAATATATTGCAGCAATTCATCTTTTTCCGCCAGAGGATGTTCATACCAATAATCCTGCGCTGCATCAAGATAATAGCCAATTTCTGCACCTTTTAATGAAAAGGTGCGCATCAGGTCATCTCCTGTCAAGTTAAATCTGTAACTGTTCAATTCGGAAGCAATTTTCTTGAGTTTTCTGCAAAAGGCAAGATCTTGCTGCAAGGTATTTCTGTCTTTTTCATAAAATACCCCGATTAAAGGATATAGCTGCAAAAATTCAGGTAAAAGTTCGCCTAATTGGAAAGCCAGTTTCAATATCGGTCCCGAAGTCGTCAGCAGTCCGCGATTGATTTGACAGCGAATATCTCTTGCCGAATCCACAAGTTGCTTAATTGCGCGGCTGTCCTTTTGCGGCAGTTTCAACGAAGAAAGAAAAATTCCGCAATTTCTGGAAGCGTATAGCACTAAAGCCAGTCTGCATCTCCAATTTAATTTCACTAATTCGGAATACAGTTTTTCGGAATCAAGCTGCTTTATCAAACCCGCGCGGAAAAAAGCCGCAGGCAATCTTAAGCCGGGAAAAATTACTGAACGCAAACCGGTTTTATTCAATAAAAATATTCCGCGCAAAAAATTCGGATGCTTAATAATCAGCATCAATTCGCTCAAAACGCGTTCGCGCGAAATGTGACGAAGAGCTGAAGCCTGTTTGCGCATGGCTAAACGGGTCTTTTTCTCCAGTTCAAAATCCAGTTCCAAAGCAAAACGCACTGCTCTTAAAAGCCTTAGCGGATCTTCAGTGAAGATAATATCCGGATTGGAGGTGGCTCTGATTACACGATGTCTCAAATCGGAAAGGCCTTTTCCGCTCAAATCTATAATTTCGCCGTCGGAAACATTCATCAGAAGCGAATTTACGGTAAAATCTCTCCTCAGCACATCTTCCCGTAAAGTGCCAAATTCCACCTCCGGTTTACGGGAATGACCTCTGTAACTTTCCTTTCGTGTCATGACCAATTCTATTTTGTAACCGTCAACTTTAACTAAAGCGGTTCCGAATTGCTTATAAATTACAGGTTTGGATGCAATCCCTTTTTGATAAAGATAATCGGCTAATCTAATTCCACCGTCGGGAAGATTAACTGTAACATCAATATCAGTGCAAGGTCTGCCCAGTAATTCATCCCGGACGCAACCTCCGGCAAAATAAACTTTGCCTTCAAACTCAGTGCCTTGAACGGCATCTGCCAATAATTTTCTAATTTCTTGCAGCATAGTCACCTTAGACAAATTCTTGAAAGACATGATTGGAAATGAACCAAGCCGGAGGAGTAAGTTTCAGCATATTATTCTGCTTCCGTAACAGCCCTTCAGAAGTTAATTTGGAAACGGCAGTTTGATAATCATTAATGAAATCGGAACCAAATTGCTTGCGATATGCACTAAGGTCCAAACCGCGCATCAGTCTAAGTTGCATAATAATGAAATCCGCTTTTTGCTGAGCAGGGGTTTCCTTTTCAACTTCATAAATAAGTTTTTCTTTTCGGACAGCGGATTGCCACAATTTGAAATCTTCCGGCCTTTTATATCGCCGGCCTTGTAAAAATCCTGAAGCACCGGCACCCATTCCGGCAAAATCTTCACCCAGCCAATACTTAAGATTATGCCTTCCTTCTTTGCCGGGTCTGCAAAAATTGGAAAGTTCGTAATGTTCATAACCCTCTTGCTCCAAAATCCTGCAGATTGTTGCATATTGCAGAGCGGAATTATCATCATTCGGCAAAAATTCTTTCCAATTGCGGAAGGGAACATTGTCCTCAATAGTTAAAAGATAGGTGGAAATATGCTCCGGCTGAAGCGCCAAAAATCTCTCCAAATCAGTTTCCACATCTTTTACAGAGGACCCGGGAAGGCCATACATCAAATCCAGAGAAATATTATCAAATCCGGCATCACGCAAAAGTTGCACCCTGTGAGGTATTGAAGCAACGGTATGTTTACGCCCCAAAGCTCGCAAGTTCTCATCCTTCAGAGTTTGCACACCCAGACTCAGACGATTAACTTTTGTTTGTGCCAATGATTGCACAAAATCTTCCGTAATTTGAACGGGATTGATTTCCAAAGTGATTTCCGCGTTTGCTTCCGGTTCCAATATTTCTATGATTTGATTTATCTGCGCGGAAGACAGCAACGAAGGTGTTCCTCCGCCGAAATATACAGTTTCTGGAATAAGATTAAACCGGCTTTTGTTCAGTTCAATTTCCCTTAGCAGATGGCTGAAATAATCGGCAAAAACAGAACGGCTGTAAGGCAGAGAAAAGAAGTTGCAGTAACCGCATTTTGTCAGGCAAAAAGGAATATGGATGTAGACGCCGGCTTTCAAATCTCCCCCTCAGTTTATTCGCTTTAGGCTAAAATTTATTTTTTGTATTTCTCTTCAGCCCTTTGCTTTGGACAATATTTTTTAAGCTTTTATTAAATTATTTAATCCGGCGAAACATCCTGTCCCATCTTGCGTGCGGATGATCATAAATCTGATTGTATTCAATTCCGTAGGAGTAAAAAATCAGCCAAGGCGTGCCGGTAATGTCTTTTCTGTCCAAAAATCCCCAATAGCGACTGTCCTCACTGACATCACGGTTGTCACCCATCACGAAATACTTGCCTGCAGGCACAACTACCGGTCCAAACCAGTCTCTGTTCCAAGTGGAAGAACCGGGATAATTTTTCCAATAATCCATCCCCGGCATCCACATTCCTTGCGGAAAAGTCCTGGTAATAATTTCTTGCGGACGGTCATAAGGATACGGTTCTCCGTAACATTCATAGCCTCGAACATACGGCTTACCATTAAGATAGACAATTTTATCTTTCACCTGAACAGTGTCGCCGGGCATACCGATTACCCTTTTCACTATATTTTTACGCGCGTAATAGGTAATGTGCATAAAAGTTATCGGATCCCTTTTGAAAGCGAATTCCTTATTGAGAAAAAGCGGAGGGAAAATCTTGATAAATTGTTCGGGATTGCCTTCCGGAGTGCCTGCTTCAATTTTCGGATACCTGAAGGTGACAATGTCATCACGCTTCGGATCGGTAAAATAATATTTTACCTTATCCGCCACCAAATAATCACCGATGAGAAGCGTCTTTTCCATGGAAGAAGAAGGAATCTTGAAATTTTGGAAGGTGTAATTGCGAATGATCATAGCCACGACAAACGCAAAGAGAATCGCTTCTATCCAATCTTGCGCCCAAGGTTTCCTCTTATGAAATTTAGGCGGTAAAGGCGTTTTAGTCACATTGGTTTTACTGTTTTTCAAATCCCGATTTTTTGCCATAATATCTCTTTTCTATTTCTTACATTTTATTCGGATAAAATAAACCAGCCCTCAAAAGAGTAATTTATGTCAAGCAAATCCTGTTTTCGGGCAGAAAAGATCGAGCGCTCCGTCAGTTTATTCCTCTCTTTTATTTGGAAAGAGAAAAACTCCAGACGGGACAATCCTTTGCATCGCCTTTCTTCGTATAAGGCACTATCTGCCAATAGTAAGTTTTTCCTGCTTGTAAACCTGATACGGTGTAAACAAGTTCCATTTGATCCGCTACCATTTTTTTAGGCGGATTTTTCGTGTCTAAATAGACTTTATAACCTTCGGGAGTGCGTCCCGGACCTTGTTTCCAAACTAAATTCAGGGAATTAGCGGCAATATTTTTACTGCCGTCATCGGGAGCAACAAAAGTCACGGGATTGGGAACTTCTTTATAAGGAGGTCCTACCAGGAATGGAATGGGGTCATATCTTTGTTTGTAACCGATGGCGGAGGCGTTTGAATCGGGAATAACCAATTCCCAATTCAATTGGTCGCCCGTAGGAATGTGCTTTAGAGAAAATCGAATCGTATCGCCTTCTTCCCAATTTGTCCAAAAAGCTCCGAATTGCAGATAAGCGCAAGTGACATAAGGAAAAGATGTTCCGTTTCCCAAACGCCACACGCGAATGGAAAAAGATTTGTGCTTATCCGTAGTCAATAATTCTTGCGGACGGCTGGTCACATAAGCTGTCATTTGATAATCGGGAGCAGTGGAATATGCATCATTAGTAACTCCGGGCAAAAGACCTCCGTCAAAATCATTGATCAAAAGTTGAGTATAGGAACGCGGCTTCGTTCCGTATAAGCCTATCGCCAAAAAAACGACTGCAGTTATGATAAACAATTTCTTCATTTCCTACCTCTCATAAGGTTTCCCTCTTTTTTGTTATTACACTCAAAACCGCTCTCCCCTGTCAATTATTTTTTCAATTTTATTCTTTTATTTTTGCTTTACAAATTACGATATCAACAATTTAAGATATATGCAAGAGAATAATTCTTTCGGGAGATGCAAAAATGGATAATTATCAAGAGCATTTTACAGATCTTCTTAAGAAAACTGAAGCCAAGCTGAATGCGACCGAAAAGCATGTTTTGGAGCATTTGAAAACGGGAGAGCCAATCAGTCGTAATCCGCATGAAGAATTTTCGGCAAAACTTACTTTCGGCCAAAAAGTGGCGGATAAAATTGCAGCTTTTGGCGGAAGTTGGCCCTTTATCGGAATTTTTGGTTTGGTGATGCTGCTATGGATCGGGGGCAATACATTTATACTTTTGAATTTTCACAAAAAGCCTTTTGATCCTTTTCCTTTCATTTTGCTGAATTTGATTTTATCAATGTTAGCCGCCATCCAGGCACCGGTTATTATGATGAGTCAAAATCGCCAAGCAGACCATGACCGACTGGACGCTCAACACGACTACGAAGTGAATCTCAAAAGCGAATTGGAAATAATGTCCCTTCACCAAAAATTAGATACTTTGCGGGAACAGCAATGGGAGCAATTGATTGAACTGCAAAGGCGGCAAATCGATCTTTTGGAAAAGCTTCAGCAGCAGCTGGCAACTGCTAATACGAATAAAACAACTTCCTAATCAATAAATCCGCTCTGAAGCCGTTTAATTTTCTCTGAACTTCTTTCATCTTCTTTTTTGTATAGTTAAATTTTTATTTTTTATCTAACATATTACCATAATATTATCAAATTGATATTTAATTTTTAACTTATCGATAACAAATATTATTCCCTTTAAACAAGATAAACTGTTAATCTACGTCTAATAATAATGATTTGCCTTACAATTTATGTAGTTACGCTGATTTACTCCTATTTCTTGCCTAATCTCCAGTCGATATCCAGTCGATATCCAGTCGAAATAAAGTCAACTGGATATCGACTGGATATCGACAGGCTATTAAGAAGCAAGGGAGATTAATTAACTGATTTTATAAATTTATTCGGCATTTTTCTTGACAATAAAATAATGGTGGAGAGTTAATTGTTTTGAAGTTGAATTATGTTGGCAATTTTTAGAATGCGGGAGGCTGGAATGTTTAAAAAAATAATATGGGTCGGATGTTTTTGCCTTTTCATGCTAATGACCATCCAAGCTCAAACAGCGTCCAAAATAGTTATGCTGGAAAATATCGGGATCCCTCAAGATTTTAATTATACCACAACTTGGTCGGACAGCTTGTTACATTTTTACCGATTGGATGTAGGTTCTGCTTCATACACTCTTCAGCACTGGACTTGCAATCCCTCGGGAGAATGGACGGAACCTCTTGCCATCTTTACTTTTAACAACGGTCAAGCTTGGACAACGGAACCATCTTACAAATATTATTTTCGCAATTACGGCACACTTTATCTGAACTTCCGATTGGAAAACAATTTGCATTTTTTGGGGATTGCAGAAGACCATTCCGTGCAGTTGAATATTATTCCTTTAATTTACGACTGCACTCTATTCACTCCAAACTATCTTTTTTACAATTATCGGGCAGATATATTATCGCCTAGCGTTGTTTATAAATACGATCTAAATACCGGCAGCACGGATTCCTTGTTTAGTTGGAATAGAACTTATCCCGTTGCAATGACCAATATCGATAACAAATACCTGCTGCTCTTCGAAACTTTTGACCCGAATCAAATAAATTCCGTTATGATAGATACTCTTTTAGCGGTTCATCAGTGCAACCTTAATATCTCTATACCTTATCTGAATTCAATTACAATTTCTGCTCCGGAAATCTTACCCAATATGTATTTCGGAAGTGCAGATGACGGACTGTTAAGAAACTCTCTTTACGGTTACTGTATCATTAATGATTACAATATAGACTTTTTCCCGTTGTCTTATTTTGACAATATGAACCCTTATCCCATGGCATATTGGTATGCCTGCATAATTCCTTACGGGAACGGACGCTTCAGTTGTCTGCAAAGTTTTGTGGATGAGAGTTTTAATTCCTTTCGCAATTATCAGTTTACCGGAAGCGATTTCACGGAAGATTTTGCTTTTCCGGATTTGCATTCCTATGTCAATCCTTTTGCTCTTTACCGTTTGGACGAACAATACGGATTGGCTGTCTGCGGAACTGACAATAATCCCAGAAAATTTATTTTGATAGATTATGAACATCAAGCTATTACAGACACGACTTTCTCCATGTCTTTGGCGCCCGATATATCCGCTTGTTCGGTTCAATATTCGCAAAATTATCTTTATTATGTGTATAAGACTTATCAAAGTCGGCGTCTATATATTATGAAAGCGGTAGAATTTACGGGAAATAACGACCCCGTGCAGCCCGCTCAAATTATTTCCGCTTCCGCATATCCCAATCCCTTTTCAAACTTTACAACGATAAAAATAGATCTGAAGCAGCCTGCGGTACCGAAAGTGACAATCTACAATCTGAAAGGGCAATTGGTGAAAACTCTCCTTCCGCACTCTGATAAAAGCAAAAACTTCAATTTGGAATGGGACGGCACTACTCAGTCAGGCGCAAAAGTTGCTCCCGGCATTTACTTCTATCAAGTTGCTGACACCGAAAATCATAAAATAAAAGGAAAGATAATTTTGCTGCCGTAAAATTCCTTGCCGGTCATCTAACATTTTAATTGACCTGATTGACAGGTCTGCAATTTTTGCCGGTGTAGTTTCTACATTTTATAGAAGCGTGAGGTTGTATGCTGAAAATATATAATACTCTAACCCGGAAGAAAGAAGATTTCGTGCCTTTGGAAGAAGGGAAAGTAAAGCTCTACGCTTGCGGTCCGACGGTGTATAACTATTTCCACATCGGCAATGCGCGCGCTTTCCTCACTTTTGATATGGTGCGTCGCTACTTTATTTACAAAGGTTTCACCGTTACCTATGTGCAAAACATCACCGATATCGAAGACAAAATCATTGCTCAGGCGCAGGAAGAAAAACTGCCTTTTTCCGAAATTGCAGCCAAATACACTCAAGCTTTTTTGGAAGATACGCAAAGACTGGGCATTATGCCTCCAAACTTCCAACCCAAAGCTTCGGATTATGTTCCTCAGATGATTGACTTTATCCGCTTGCAAGTGGAAAAAGGCTTTGCTTATGAAAGCGGTGGCGATGTCTATTTTGACCAAAGCAAATTGCCTTCCTACGGTCAACTCAGCGGTAAAAAAGCTGATGAATTAAAGGCCGGTGCCCGCGTGGAAGAAAATCCCAATAAAAAACATCCGACTGATTTCACGCTTTGGAAAGCCGCTAAACCCGATGAACCGAGTTGGGAAAGTCCTTGGGGAAAAGGTCGTCCCGGTTGGCATACGGAATGTGTAGTTATGTCAGCAGACCTTTTGGGTATTCCGTTTGACATTCACGGCGGCGGTTCTGACCTGATGTTCCCTCATCATGAAAATGAGTTGGCTCAAGCAATGGCAGTTACGGGTAAGCCTCTTGCCAATTATTGGATGCATAACGGCTTTTTAAATATTGAGGGCGAAAAGATGTCCAAAAGCCTGAAAAATTTCTATACCGCCCGCGAAATTCTGGATGTCTACGATGCGGAAGCAATCCGCTTCTTCTTTTTGTCCAAACATTACCGCAGCCCGATTGATTTCAGTCAAGAATTGATGCAGGAAAGCAGCTCTGCGGTAAGAAATTTTTACGCCGCTTTGGAGGATCTGGATTGGCTGAAAGTAAATCCCGCAGAAATCAACCTTCCGGATAATTTTGCGGATGCCGGAAAAGAATTTGAAGCTGCTATGGATGATGATTTTAATACTGCCAAAGCTTTGGCTGTCCTGTTTGATTTAACCGACAAAATTCGTTCGGAGGCAATTCCGCGTTCGGAAAAACTCGCGTATGCCAAATTGCTGGTTGAACTTGGTTCCGTGCTCGGCTTCTTTCAAGATTTAAATAATAAGTTGGCTAAAAACATTGACCCTGCGCTTCAACAAAAAATTGAAGCTTTGATTGCGCAAAGAAATATCGCTCGCCAAAATAAAGATTGGGCTGCCGGTGACCGGATAAGAGACGAATTAATCTCACTCGGCGTAGAAATTAAGGATACGAAAGACGGCACTGTGTGGAAACTTAAGTAACCTATTGAGTTAAGGAGGTCATTATGCGTAAATTTATCGTCATTCTTTTCACGGTGATGGCTGTCACTTTGGCTTGCCAAAAGGAAGACCCTTACAAAATTATCAACCCGGAAAGCGTCACTTGGAATCCTGCCACGCATACATATCTGATTTCCGTTTCCGGCACGGGACGCATCCTTTCCCTAAAAGACAAGTCACAATTCTCAGTCTTCAATCAAAAAATGCTGTCCTCTCCCAAAGGAATGGCTGTCTTGAATGACACTCTTTTCGTGGCAGACCACACTCGCTTAGTCGGTTTGGACATCAATAACGGTAAACAATTATTCGCTCAAGAACTGCCGAATGCCAAATTCCTCAATGATGTAACTGCCGCTCCCAACGGTACTGTGTATGTTAGCGACAATGTTGCCAACTGCATATACATCGTTCATCCCGCCTCCAAACAAGCAACAGTTTTCAAAAATAAAAACCTCAGCGCTCCCAACGGACTTTATTATGCGCAGCAAAACAATAAACCGCTACTGTATATCGTTTCCTTCAGACAATCCGCTCCCGTCCAAATTCTGGACCTGACAAATAACAGTTTGACCTCTGTCCCCAACACGGAAATTTCTCTTGCGGACGGCATTACCCGTGACGAAAATGCCAATTGGCTGATTTCCAGTTGGGCGGATAGCACAATCTATCGCTTCAATGCTGATTTTTCGCAAAAGAGCAGATTGCAGGAAAAATACGACTCTCCCGCAGATATCTATTACAATTTGGAAAATAAGGAATTGGCAATTCCGGAATTTAATACCAACCTGATAAAGTTCATCCCTTCAACAGAAGAGAAAGTCAAGCCGTAATTAGCAGTAAAACTTATATTTACTTATTTAGAAGTCAGATAGTTAATTAGCTAATTAGTTCCAGGAAATTAGCAGTCTTTGGCTTTGACTGCTAAAAAATAACTTGACAGCTTATATTTTTCTCTTATTTTGTCTTATTAGATACCTGCGATTTATAGATATACATAATCTTTACGCAGTTTTGGAGGTATTATGAATTTACAGCGTTTTACGATAAAAGCTCAAGAAATGTTGCAAGCTGCACAACAGCAAGCTGCCGATTTCGGTCATCAGGAAATCGGTGAATTGCATCTGTTGCAAGCAATGCTTGAGCAGGAAGATTCTTTAATTAAGCCGGTTCTGCAAAAATTGGAAGTGCCGCTGAATGTGCTTTCCGATAAGTTGCAGCAGGAATTGAATAAACTTCCTCGCGTGCAAGGAGTCAGCCAACAATACCTATCTCAAAATGCTTTGAATATTTTAAATCAAGCGGAAAAAGAAGCAGAAAAACTGCAGGACGATTACATCAGTTTGGAGCATATACTTTTGGCTTTGCTTGCCAAAGGCAAAGAAACGGCTCAACTGCTTATTTCCGTTGGCGTTACACCCGACAAAGTGTTAAAAGCTTTGCAGGAATTACGCGGCAATCAACGCATCACTGATCAAAATCCCGAAGATAAATTTCAGGCTTTGGAGAAATATTCCAGGAATTTGACTCGCTTGGCAAGACAGGAAAAACTCGATCCCGTAATCGGAAGAGATGATGAAATTCGGCGCACAATCCAAATTTTGTCCCGCAGACGAAAAAACAATCCTGTCCTCATAGGCGATCCTGGCGTGGGTAAAACTGCAATTGTTGAAGGTTTAGCCCGCAGGATTGTAGCTCAGGATGTACCGGAAAATTTGAAGACCAAAGAGATTGTGGAATTGGATATGGCAGCTTTGTTGGCGGGAGCAAAATTCCGGGGCGAGTTTGAAGAGAGACTGAAAGCAGTTTTGCAGGAAGTGGAAAAGTCCGAAGGCAACATCATTCTTTTTATTGATGAATTGCACACTGTTGTCGGTGCAGGAGCTGCGGAAGGTGCAGTTGACGCTTCCAATATGCTGAAACCTGCTTTGGCAAGAGGGACTTTGCATTGCATAGGTGCTACGACTTTGGATGAATACAGGAAATATATTGAGAAAGATGCTGCTCTGGAGAGAAGATTTCAGCCGATCTTAGTCAGCGAGCCGTCCGTGGAAGAAACGATTTCCATTTTGCGCGGAATCAGGGATAAATATGAAGTGCATCACGGAGTTCAAATCACTGACGGAGCGTTAGTTGCAGCTGCAGTGATGTCCAATCGCTATATCAGTGACAGATTTTTACCGGATAAAGCGATAGATTTGATTGATGAAGCTTGCGCTCAATTAAGAATGGAGATTGATTCCATGCCCGTCGAATTGGATGAAGCGGAACGGAAGCTGCGTCAGTTGGAAATTGAGAAACTGTCTTTGGAAAAGGAAAAGGACGAAATGTCCAAGCAAAGATTGGAGAAAATCAATGCCGAAATGGCTGAACTGAATGAGCAAAGAAATGCGTTACGCGCCCGCTGGGAACAGGAAAAAGCACTTTTACAGCAAATCCGCACTTTGAAAGCCGAAATTGATAATCTAAAAGCGGAAGCGGAAAAAGCTGAACGCCAAGGCGATTATGAAAAAGTGGCAAAATTGCGTTACGGCACTCTGGTGGAAAAGCAGAAGCAGTTGGAAGCTTTGCAAGCCGAAATGAAGGAAATTCCCAACAACGAACAATTGCTGAAAGAGCAAGTAGATGAAGATATGGTTGCGGAAGTAGTTTCCAAGTGGACAAACATTCCCGTCAGCAAGTTGCTCCAAAGCGAAATGGAGAAATTGGTTGATTTGGAAAAGATTTTGGGGCAGCGTGTTATTGGACAGGAAGAAGGTATTGAGGCAGTTGCCAATGCCATTCGTCGTTCGCGCAGCGGATTAAGCGACACCAATCGTCCGATAGGTTCCTTTCTGTTTTTAGGTCCGACGGGTGTAGGTAAAACTGAATTAGCCAAAACCTTAGCCGCTTTTTTGTTTGATACGGAAAAAGCTCTCATTCGTTTGGATATGTCCGAGTTTATGGAAAAGCATTCAGTGGCTCGTTTAATTGGAGCTCCTCCGGGATACGTCGGTTACGAAGAAGGCGGCTATTTAACCGAAGCAGTCAGAAGGCGTCCCTATTGCGTTATTCTCTTTGACGAAATTGAAAAAGCGCACCAGGATGTATTCAATATTCTGCTGCAAATTTTGGACGATGGCAGATTGACGGACGGAAAAGGACGCACTGTTGATTTCCGCAATGCAGTCATCATCCTGACCAGCAATCTTGGTTCGCAATTGATTTTTGAAGCAGAAAACAGCGATCCTGAAACATTGCGCCCGCAGTTGATGCAAATCCTGCAGCAGTATTTCAGACCCGAATTTCTCAATCGCTTGGATGACATTATCATCTTCCATCGCTTGACCCATGCCCACTTGCGGGAGATTGTCAAGCTGCAGTTGGAAAATTTGAGAGAGCGGGTGGAAAAGCGGAATCTGAATATTGTCTTTACTGATGACCTAATAGATTGGCTGACCGTTAACGGTTACGATCCGCAATTGGGAGCCAGACCTTTGAAAAGGCTCATTCAAAAGGAACTGGAAAATAAACTGGCTCTGGCTTTGCTCTCAGGTTCAATTGATCCGGATAAACCGGTAAAAGCGGATATCAAAAACGACGAAATAATCGTCACCAATGAGTAAAAATAGAGCAGAATAAATCTTCCTGAACGCAAATTCTGCTGCTCATATTCCGGCAGAGAGTAACTTTACGGTTGTTAATACTTCGGTTCTGAAAGCAACCGTAACTTTCTGTCGGAATACGGAGCAAGGCAAACTTTTGTTGTCTCTTGAGGCGGGATGTGCACTTCCATAACATCATCGGTATAAAGGAAATTCTGGTCACTGCCAAAGTCATAGTATTGATCATTCTCAAAAATAACTCTGCCCCGATAAGCATAATGATTAACGCTATCGGCAGGGGTCATAGTTTTATACCAAATTTGACCGGGAGCTATGAGATTGCCCAGAAAGTCATATTCATAAGTGACGAAAGTGAAATTTGTCACTCTTTGGATCATAATGTGTTTGATATACCAATGTGATTCGTTGAAGATTTTGATGCACGCGCGATTCGGGTGCAGATAGACCTTGGTAGTTTTCCCGGTTTCCACCCAAACATCTGTTTTGCCCACAAATTCCTCTTCATAGTCATCCCAAATTTCATAAGTCTCACCTTGTAAAGCAAGTTCAACCCACCGTCCCGTGTCATTCGTAAAAGGAGTGGAAGTAGGAGTATCAACATCCAAAGTAAGAGTAGAATCTCCATCAACAGTATATACAGAACCCAAAGCGCCGACATAAACAGGATGGGAAGTGCGATTAAAAATTCTGATATTGCCGCCATTTTCACAACCGAAGAGCAGCAGTAAAAAAGCTGCTAAAATCACCAGCAGCCATATTTGCCTTCTCGTTTTCATCCCCAACCTCCGTTAAACTTTAAATAACTATAGATAAAATAATCAAAAAATCCGGATTTAGCAGGATAAATAAGCATCACGGTAATCATTTGTCTATCTTCATCTACATAGTGTATTCCAAGCTCAAACTTCCGCTCCAATTAAACCCCGGCTGAGGAACATAGGCATAAATTTCATATTGCTTGTCAAACAAATTATTTAAGGAGACAGACAGGCGAGTTTTTAATTTGTTCCAATTGCGGGAATACTGCAAAGAAGAATTCCACAAAGTCATAGCCGGAAGTGGTTTAATAAGATTATCAGGAGTGGACCATTGGCGTCCGCTGTGATCAATCCCGAAATCCAATTTCAGGCCTTCCCACAGAAATGAACAATTTGTCACTGCACGCATTTCCGGAGTATAGGTCAAATTGGCATCCAAAGTTTCATCTTTTGCATGAGTAAAGGTAGCGGAAGCATTGAAGGCAAACCAATTTAGAGGTTGTGCTTGAGCGGAAATTTCCCAATTTGTGATTTTAGCCTTGCCCACATTAAGCGGCTTCCATTGCGTGCCGAAAAGATAAGTCTGCCGCCATTGAATCAGATTTTTGATTTCACTGAAATAATAGGCAGCTTTGACTGTATAGCGATTGTAACTTGCACTGAGAAAGGCATTTCCGCCTTCGGAAGTTTCCGGTTGCAAATCAGGATTGCCCAAAGCTTGCGCATCACCTTTCCAGTAAAGATCATACAACGAAGGCAGACTGAAACCCGTTCCGTATGCTCCTCCCGCTTCCACCTGAAGTTCTCCTTCCCAAGTGAAAGCGTCTTCAACTCTCCAGGAAGTATAAGTTCCGAAATGAGTTACATCGTCAAATCGGATGCCCAGCTGTAAATTATGTGTCAAAAAAGACCGTTCCTGTTTAGTTCTAAGCTTAATTGCTCCCGCTTGCAGATTGCGTCTTTTATCGGGAATGGAGAGAGAAGGCATCAGTAAATCGTCCAAATGATAACTTTGAGAGGAAAGTTCCGCTTCCAGAATTGCAGTGAACGGCATAAACTTATATTCAAATTGATCTTTCACCCCTTGAGAAATTTGCCCTTGTTGATAGTGCTTCAAGTAGACAGGGTTGACTGCTTTAGTATTATTATATTCCGTATCGTCATTTAACAGCCAAGCTGTCAGCAGATTGGACAATGCTTTTTTGCTATAATCCGTGCTGAAGCTTTGGCGCAGATTATTTCCGGTCAGGTAGGCATGAGTGTAAATATCCAAAAAGTTAACAGGACCGGGCAGTTGTTTATAGATTTGCGAAGAAGAAAGTTTGTAGTGCCAGCCCAAATCTCCGGCAGAGGAATCAAGCTGCAAAGAAAGGTCGGATTGCTCTTTCCTATTGTTTTTTCTGATTAAAGAGCCTTCCATATTCCACCAAGGACGAGGCTGATAAGGAAAATCATTTTCTGCGGATACTTTACTTAAAGTCACGCGATAGGAAAACAGAGGCGACATCTGTTCAAAAGAGTAATCTTGACTGAAAGCGCCAAAGGAACCTGCGGAAAAAGAAGAACCTAAGCCGAGCGGATGAGCAGTTTTAATCTTATCGGTATAAAGATAAATTATCCCTCCTATGGCAGAAGAACCTCCATGCAAAGAAGCGTTTCCTTTCACGATTTCCATTCTCTTGATGTTTTGAAAAGGAAGAGTGGAAAGGTCAACAGCTTCACCTTGCGGATTGAGAGGAACATTGTCCAGCATAATTAATGTGTGTCTGCTCAGATTTCCCAAAAGTGATAAGGTGACACTTTCACCCGTCAGCATTACATCACTTGTATGCAACGCACTTTCCTTAAGTAAAACAGAAGCGGGTGCGGCAGTCGGAACTTCTTCAGTTTTTAATACGGTTTTATCCAAAGCAGCCGCTTCCTGACCAAGATAATGTTCAGTCACTCTTATCGGCTGCAAAGTTATTTCTTTACCGGACATAATAATCGGATTAGGGACTTTTTTTACATATATGACTTGCTGGCTGTATCCCAATTTGAAAACAAGCAGAGAATCCCTTTCCGTTTGCAGAGAAAAATGACCTTCGGCATCCGTCCGAGTTCTCTTTTCGCCGTCGGTAACCGATACATCTGCCAAAGGCTTGCCTTGTTGATCAATAATTCGGGAACGAACCGAAACAGCCCATCCGCAGTTGAAACAAAACAGCAGCAAAAACGACAAGAAATATAACTTAACGGAGGGGGGGAAGGAATGTTTCATTAAAGCAAAGGACTGAGGCTTGGAAAGACAATGTTCGGACGATGAGAAAGCGGGTTCGTCTCCAAAATCAAATCAATGCCGAAAAGCCGTTTCAGGAGAGCAGGAGTTAAAACTTCTTCCGGAGTTCCGTTGGCGAGAACAGTCCCCTCTTTTAATAAAATCAAACGGTCTGCGGCATTAGCAGCTAAATTTATATTATGCGAAACCAACAGAATGCACTTGCCGTCCTGATGATTGATTTCCTTCAGCAAGCGCATCATTTCCACCTGATGATTAATGTCCAATTGGGAAAGCGCTTCATCCAATAAAATTGCTTCAGTTTGTTGAGCCAAAGCACGCGCCAAAAGCACTCTTTGTTTTTCGCCTCCGCTTAATTGCGAAAAATACCTTTCCGCTAATTCCTGCAAATCTAATCCGGCTAAAATATCGTCCACAATTTGGAAATCCGCCGCCGAATATTTTTGCATCATTTCCAGCCACGGATAGCGTCCCATCAAAACCATTTCCCGAACCGTATAGTCAAAAGGCATCACAGTTTCTTGAGGAATGAGAGCCAAAGTTCGGGCTAAATCTTTTTTGTGCCATTGTTCCAAAGGTTTGCCTTTAATGCAGATACTGCCTTCACGGATTGGCAAGTAACCGATTAAAGTATGCAGTAAAGTTGATTTTCCTGCTCCGTTCGGACCCAAAATCACGGCAAAATCATGCTCATTTATCTCCAGGGTGATACTTTTTAGGACATCTCTATCGCCATAACCGCAAGTCAGATTAGTCAATTTTAGCATTCTTCTCTCCTATGCCTATTCTATATCAAGCAGAGTAGTGTCAATTGAAAATCTTTTCCTACTTCATGGAAAGGAAAATAAGTATAAGTCAAACAAATGATTATTCAAAGCAACGGATAAAAAAAGACGCAACTATTTAAACCAAAGTTTTTGTAGCATATGATAGAACCGCATGGATTTCGGGAAAAGGGCACAAAAAGATAGAAATTAGAGGTTATAGAGGGATAAAAAGGCAAAAAAAGAGCAAAATATACTCTTTTTTCTGGAAAAATTGCTTTCTCAGCTAGAAAATAACCCCTAAATATTTAATGCCCTAATTATTGAACGGTCTTATTAATACTTCCAGTATAACTATTTTATCATTATCAGTTTAAGGCTTTGGTGCATATCATTCATCTCAACACGAACAAAATACACTCCTGAACTTAAAGCAGCACCTTTCGCATCCATTCCATTCCAAACGAAACTGTGATAACCTTTTGATAATATTCCTTTGTAAAGTGTTCTCACTTTTTGTCCTTTGATATTGTATACATTTAAATTTACGTTGCCTGACAAAAGAGTAATAAAACTAATTGTGGTCATTGGGTTGAAGGGATTGGGATAGTTGGTCAGACCAAAGTTTATTGGTTCAGACGATAGAATATTGTCATCATTGGCAACACTAGTCCGCACTAGCGGAATATTCAGGATAGTATCCTCACCTTGAACGACTACCACATTGGGGATGATCAAATCCCGGTAATCCCAACGGCTCGCTTTTACAGAGTAAGTCCCAGCTCCGGAAGGATACTGGAAACAGCCAAGTGTATCACTAAATTCCGGCAATTTACCTTGAATATCGATCTTTACACAGTCAACAGGTAAACCTGATACTGAGTCATAAACATATCCGGTTATTCCACCTATATACATAGAGTTGAACTCAAAAGCTCCTATATCTATGGAGCGAGGTCCATTAGGTAAACCTGGAACGATGCGTTTGTGGTATCTGATATCGAATTCAGGGAGATCAGGACGGTAAGCACCGGCATCTATACACGGTGAATTGGTTAATAAACTGTAGTCCCCATTCAAGGTGTCAGCAAACAAAGGGTTTTCTACGATATTACCTCCGCCATCAAATAAATTCCAAGGATCTATTAAGGGCATCGAGAGACAATTGTTAATTAGAAGGGGATGATGCTCTTGCGAAGCACCCCCTGATGACCATTGAGTACACTCAATAATATTGTTTGTAAATATCTCATCACATTCTCCAATTGACCAATGTAGAGTAGAGAAATTCAGAAAATCGTTGTTATAAATGTATGGTGATGTATAATGTGATGCTACAATTTGCGAATAGGGATCCCCAGTGTATCTTACCAGATTGTTAAAGAACCTGACCTGTCCACCCTGATAAGTAAGATTATAATTCTCGAAATTCAATGCCGATCCTGAATAGTTGTTCTCTATGATGTTATTGTATATATACGATGTTGTAGCATTTGACAACATCGTATTAACCTGCACACATCCAGACAGGTAGTTATCTGAAACAAAGTTTGTCCCAAAACCGTGAGAACCAAGCATAAGTGGAGAATTTCCAGGATTCGTATTCAATGGTTTGATCAGTTTATTCCTACGAGAAAATACAGTATCTATAGCCGTTGCGGAACTGCAACCCCATCCTTTGCTCCCATTGTAGCTGGTATTTCCATAGCTACATACTGATCCAGATTCAGTTCGATAATCTTGTTCTTGTTCGCGCTCGTTAGTAAAATTGTGAACTAAATTAAATAAAAACAAGGCATCTGTATAATCTCCAATGGTAGCGAATACTGCGTTTCCAGTAAAGAAGCAATTAGCTACCGTAACTAAATAATTTTCTTCAGGAATAGACCCTGAGGCAGCGCCAATTCCCAAAAAACCAGTTAGTCCGAAAGGTGTTGGATAGCTATCATTGATAGAAATGAACTTGCACTTGTATAGCAAAACATCCGATTGCAAAGAAGCTGACCCTATGGCATTTAGATTGTTTTCAAAAGTGCAATTCCGGATATTTATTGCACCATTTTCAAAGACAACCGCTGCTAATGACCATTCACCAGGAACATAATCACAGAAAAAGACATTCCTGAATTCACAAAACTCGAATGTTGATATAGGCGCGTCTTGAGCCATGTATATTCCGCCCCATCTATAATTGCTATCCAACTGGTACTTATCAAAGGTGATCGGTTGATTTATGGTTCCAATAGCATTGATCGCACCATTGACAATGATTATCTTGGAAACTGGTTGATTATTTCCGCTCCACATGAAATTGTAGATGTTGTTTTTATCTGCTCCCATGCAGCGTATCTGTGTACCGGGCAATATAGTAAGCGTAACTCCCGCATCTATATACATAAAAGATACAATTATATATGGATTATTTTCTGAAGACCAGGTTGTGTTTTGAGTGATATGACCACCCACCTCGATACAGAATAACCCACTTACTACTAATGTTAGAAACATGACGATGAGGGTCAGTTTCATTTTATCTCCTAAAGTTCCGGGCTTTGACTTCTTGCCAAAGCACGAGATACCAAACTTTACTTCATCAACTTCATTTTATGTTAACAATGTATACTATTATGCTATATTCTCATAAAGTGTCAAGTCTTGTTATATGTCGACCGTTTTTGGAGTAAAGTTTTTTTCCGCAGGAAAGTCAGATATTTCCTGCGCTACATTCATAACTCCTTATTCGATGTCTTCATCTTCCAACACCATCCGCTTAATTTCTTCACTATAACGAATTTGAGGTCGTGACTTCTTATTCATACCTTATCCTTTTTTCTCTATTTTTGGTCAACCAATTTCAGGACTGGTCATCCTTTATAGCCGATATAGACCAAATGGTAATCAAATGTATATCTAAAGTAGATTAAATGTTGATTTGAATACATTTGATATACTTTAGATATACATTTGGTATACTTTTGATCTACTTCTGGTCAAAGGCTGGAAATAATATGCAAAATTCAGGAAGGGGTTATTATACAATCGGAGAAAGGGGAAAAATGAAAAAACAAATAAAAAGTTAGATTATGATTTTCTTGACAGGAAAATGCATTATACTATAAGGAAACAGAAAAAATAAGATATGAAGTGAAAAATAAGGCCCAAAAGAGCTGAAGGCAAATTAGCAGTTTTTCCTTTTTTCGGCACTTTTTTTGCTTATGATATTAATAGGATAAGAAAAAATCAAATTAGAAAATAGATAAGGAGATGTGTATGAAACGCCTATTATGGCTTATAGTAATGCTGTCGGCGATCGGAATGATTTTTGCCGTGAGCGGAACTTATACGGTAGCAAATGTCCGAACTGCCTCCGATTTAGTCAATAACACACAAACGGGTTTAACCGTTAATTATAGTGTAGGCAATCTGAATTACAACGAAGTTGTTACTCTGCAGGGCAATTTTACGGAAATCGACATTGCAGGCTATGCCAATACGAATCGCATAGGTTTACCTCAATTACCGCTTTTGCGTCAAATTATAAGTGTTCCTGTAGGAGCTTCCGTTCAAGCTGCAATTACGCAGCAGGAACAAACAGTTGTGTCTTTGGCAGGAATGGGAATGACGCATCCATTGTTGCCGCATCAGGCTTCAGTTGCGAAAAATGTTGATCCTGCCACAGTTCCTTTCGTAATAGACAATACTTTTTATCGCGGAGCTCAATGGACAAACGAGCCGGCAGTCAAAGTTGAAGAACTGGGTATGATGCGCGGGACCAGATTGGTAGCGCTTGATTTTACGCCTGTGCAATATAATCCGGCATCCGGACTGTTGAATGTTATTACTTCGGCAACTGTGGAAGTGACTTATACTGATGCGGATTGGGCACAGACTGAAGAGCTTCAGCAAAAATATTATTCACCGGCTTTTGAAGCAGTTTTGGCGCAAGCAGTATTTAATTATACACCGGTCAGAACTTCCCTGAACCGTTATCCTTTAGGGTTAATCATTATCGCTCCCGCGAATTATGAAGCCACTTTGCAGCCTTTCATCAACTGGAAAATTCAGCAGGGATACAATGTTACTTTTGCCAGCACTGCCGTGACGGGAACTACTACAACCTCTATAAAATCTTATCTGCAAAATATTTGGAATAATGCAACAACCGATAATCCCGCTCCTTCCTATCTTTTGTTGTGCGGTGACACCGCCCAAATTCCCGCTTGGACAGGTTCAACCGATGCCGGACATGTGACCGATCTTAATTATGTTCGTTTGCAGGGCACGGATTATGTTCCCGAGATGTATTACGGCAGATTTTCCGCAACTAATTTAACCCAATTGCAAGCTTATATTGATAAATCTCTGCAATATGAACAATATACAATGCCCGACCCTTCATACTTGTCTTGGACAACCTTAATTGCAGGTGTGGATTCCAGTTACGGACCCACTCACGCTAACGGTCAAATCAATTACGGTACCACAAATTATTTCGGCAACTCAACTACAACGCCTTTCGGACCTTACGGCATTCTGGACCATGTGTATCTTTACCCTTCTTCCGGAAGTGCCGAAGCTTCCATTATTCAAGATATGAATAACGGATTGAGCTTCATTAATTATACTGCTCACGGTTCCGAAACCACTTGGTATGATCCCAGTCTGACGATTGCCAATATCAACAGTTTGACCAATGCCAATAAATATTTCGTAGCTGTCGGCAATTGCTGTTTGACAAATGCTTTCCAGACAAGCGAATGTTTAGGAGAAGCTTTTACCCGGGTTGCCAATAAAGGTGCCGTTATTTATGTGGGCGGCACAAACAGCACATATTGGAATGAAGATTATTATTGGGCTGTGGGTTACAAACCTCCGATCGTGGGAACCGGCTCTCCTTATGTGCCAAATCGCATTGGTGCGTATGATGCTCTTTTCCATACTCATGACGAGGCTTTTACTGATTGGGTGAACAGCATGGGTTCCATGATCATGATGGGCAATTTGGCAGTAACGCAATCCAACAGTTCATTGATAAATTACTATTGGGAAATATATTCCATCATGGGCGACCCAACTTTGATACCTTACATGGGAACTCCCCTTGTCAATAATGCAACCTACATGCCGGTTGTGCAAACAGGCTTGAATACAATGCAGATTACCGCTGACCCATATACCTATGTAGGCCTTTCACAGGATAATGTATTACACGGTTCCGGTTTAACTGATGCTTCCGGCAACTTAACTCTCAATTTTACTCCTTTTACGACACCCGGAACTGCAAAATTGGTTATGACCCGTTCTCTTCGTCGTCCCGTAATTGTTGATATTCAAGTTACTTCCAATACCGGACCTTATGTATTGTTAAACAGTATGACAGTGAACGACGGCAACAATTCCATTGCCGAATTCGGTGAAACTTTTTATTTAGATGTTACGGTTAATAATGTGGGCACTTTACCCGCTTCCACCATTACTGCCACTGTGACTTCTCCCAGCTCTTATGTTACAGTTCTGAACGGAACTGCTAATATTGCGAACTTGGTAGTAAATACACCATATACTATTGCCAATACATTCCAAGTGTCAATTTCACCGTCAATTCCGGATCAGCAAAGCGTTGAATTTGATTTTGCCTTTTCTTCCGGAAGCGACACTTGGACCGCCACTCGTTCTCTAACAGTGAATGCACCCAATATAAATATAAGCAGCCCCGTTTTTTACGATCCCAATAACAATGGTGCTTTTGAACCGGGAGAAATGATAACCGCTTCATTTAATTTGATCAACACAGGACATGCTGCGGCTGCCCAAAGTGAATTGGATATAGTGATAAACAGCAATTACGGAAATGCTTCTCAAAATGTTTTTCTGCTTCCGGCGATGAATCCGGGGATTTCCATTCCGATAAGTTTTCAGATTACTATTTCTTCCGATGCACCGACCGGTGTCAGTATTCCCGTCGGCTTAGCTCTGACTGCAGGTGCGCAAATGGTGAACAGCATGTTTGCTTTACCTGTGGGTCTGGTCACCGAAGGTTTTGAAAGCAATTCTTTTACTGCTTTCCCTTGGATTAATACCAGCACCATTCCATGGACGATTGTTACAGGTGCGGGAAATTATCACAGCGGAATGTATGCCGCCAAAAGCGGTGCTATTGGCAATAACGGCCTCACTGAATTAAGTATAAATATGAATATCACAACTGCCGGCAACATTACATTCTGGAATCGCGTTTCTTCGGAAAGCGGATTTGATTTTATGAAGTTTTATATAGACAATACGGAGACGGGAAGTTGGTCAGGAAACTTGGCATGGACACAACAAACCTATCCTGTAACTTCCGGTCAGCATACATTCAAATGGGCATATCAGAAAGACTATTCTACAACGGCAGGTTCTGATTGTGCTTTCTTGGATGATGTCACTTTCCCGCTTTCCGGCGATAACAATATACCTCTTTTCTATCTGCCGACCACAACTTTGGCTTTTGATTCTGTGGAACTGAATACTTTGGTTTCACAGGATTTGGTAGTGCGGAACCTGGGCAATGTTATTCTGACCGGAAGCGTTACTGTCCCTTCTTTGGTCAGTCTTTTATTCAACGGCAGTCCCGTGAGCGATACCTATAATTATACAATTCCTGCCGGCGGAAACGGCACTTTTACCGTCAGCATCTATTTGACTGCTCAGACGAATGTGGATGACTACATAGTTTTCACCACTAACGATCCTTCGCATCCTACTCAGCAAGTAGCTCTGCATGTGTCTTCCGTCGCTAATAACGATCCGAATGTAATCCCTGCCGTTACCAGATTGGAAGGAAACTATCCCAATCCTTTCAATCCTATGACCACGATCCGCTTTTCTCTAAAGGAAGCAGGTCCCGTCACTATTTACATTTACAATACCAAAGGACAATTGGTTCGCACTTTGGTGAATGATAAAATGAAGACCGGAAATCACAGTTTTGTCTGGAACGGAACAGACGACAAAGGCAAATCTGTTTCCGGCGGTGTGTATCTTTACAGAATGCAGGCGGGCGATTATAGCCAAGTCCGCAAAATGCTGTTATTAAAATAAATAGAATTTGAAAGCGCTGAATTGATTAAACTTCAATTTCGGCAGGAGAAATAAGATGAAACGATTGCTGCCTATGCTGCTATTGCTGATGGTCACGCTGTCTGTATTCGCTGCACAGTATACGGTAAATTCAAATCAAAATGAAGTGAAATTACTTTCCTCCGATGCGCAGATGAGCGTTTTGGAAATGACATTGGGTCACTTTGAAAGAGAACAAGTCATAATCAACGGAGAAACCTATTGGCTTCCCACTTTGAAGAAAGAAGGCATTACTCAAGACGCCGGTTATCCGCAATTGCCTTATGTGACACGCAGTTTAGCCATTCCCGGTTCGGCAAAAATGCAACTTCGGATTTTGGAATCAGAATACACTGAGGTGGAGATGCAGATTGCTCCTTCAAAAGGCATCCTGACTCGTGACATAAATCCGGAAACAATGCCTTGGAATTTTAGTCCTTTTTATGCGGGCAACAGTTTCTATCCCGACGCTTTGGCTAAACTTTCCGAACCTTTCATCATTAGGGACTATCGCGGTATTACTATATATTTTCAACCCTTTGTCTATTATCCGGCAACGAAAACTTTGCGAATTTATACCCGAATAAAAGTAGCAGTAGAAAATACGGGAATGGACAATGTAAATATTCTGCCGCAAACGAAAAACTCCGCCAGCGCTTGGTTTGATAACATCTATCGCAGTCTGTTCCTCAATTATGACCAAGCCAAATATACCGCAGTGGACGAACAAGGAACGATGCTGATTATTACCAACAGTATGTTTGATGCTACTCTGCAGCCCTATATAGATTGGAAGCGGCAAAAAGGGTTCACCGTTAATGTAGTTGACATCGCGACTGCCGGACCTTCTGCTTCGCAGTTAAAAACTTATATTCAGAATCAATATAATCAGAATAACGATTTGGCATTTGTGCAAATCATTGGTGACGCTGCCCAAGTTCCGACTTTAACTTCCGGGGGCGGAGGTTCAGATCCTTCCTTTGCCTTAGTTGCGGGAACCGACAGCTATCCGGATATTTTTGTCGGACGCTTTTCCGCACAAACTACCACTGAACTGGAAACTCAAATCACTCGCACCATATATTATGAAAGAGATATGCAAGCCAATAATGCATGGCTGGCAACAGGTATGGGAATTGCGTCCTCTCAAGGTGGCGGTTCTCAAGGTGATATGGGTGAATCCGATCAAACTCACATCGGAAATATCAGAACTGATCTTTTGAATTACGGCTATACTTCAGTGGATCAAATTTATGAAACTACCGGAGCAACTGCTGCCATGATTTCCGCAGGTGTTAATGCCGGACGCGGAATAATAAATTATTGCGGACACGGAGCAGATACTTATTGGGTAACGACAAGCTTCAGCAACACCAATGTCAATCAGTTGACCAATAACAACAAATTGCCCTTTATCATATCCGTTGCTTGCGTGAACGGTAATTTTGTCAATCAAACCTGTTTTGCGGAAGCTTGGTTAAGAGCCAGAGATTCGGCAACAGGCAGTCCCACAGGCGCTATGGCTTTTTACGGTTCCAGTATTAATCAGTCTTGGAATTCTCCCATGCGTGCTCAAGATGAAATAAATGATCTTTTGGTGGCAAATGCCAAGAACACCATTGGAGGTCTGTATTTTAACGGCGCATGCAAAATGATAGAAGTTTACGGCTCCGACGGTGTAAATACGTATAAAACCTGGAATATTTTCGGCGATGCTTCTTTACAGGTTCGCACAACTAATCCGCAACCTTTGACAGCCACTTTCAATCCCCTGCTCTATCTTGACGCTGCAACTTTTACCGTCCAAACCGCTCCCGGCGCCTGGGTTACTTTATCTGCAAACGGCACTGTTTACGCTACGGGTCATGCAGACGCTTCCGGACTTGCAGTCCTCAATTTGCTTGCACCCTTAACGGAAAATATGGAATTGACTTTGACCATTACAGGCTTCAATAAAGTTACATACTTGGGTTCGGTTCAGGTGCAAAATGCCAACGGACCTTATGTCCAAATCCTTAATCAATATGTCACTGATGGGAATAATAATCTGCCCGAATACGGCGAAACTGTCAATCTGAACCTTACTTTGAATAATGTCGGTTTAGGTGAAGCGCAAGCAGTCATAGCTACAATCAGTTCCAATGATCCATATCTTACCATTTTGGACAATACTGCCGATTTTCAAAATATCCCTCCCGGAGAATTTGCTATCGTTCCGGACAACTTTCAAATTCAAATTTCCGATAATGTTTCCGATCAGCATATTGCGGTTCTGCATGTAATTATTACCCAAAACGGGACAGTTTCTTGGGTTTATGACATAGATTTTATACTGAATGCACCTGCTTTTACACTTGGGAACTTCACCATAAACGATATGCAGGGAAATAACAACGGCCGCTTGGATACGGGAGAAATTGACATCCTTAATTTCCCCGTCACCAACATCGGTCATGCTGCAGCGCAAAACTTGTTGGTTTCCCTTCTCGTCAATAATCCGGTAACTTATTTACTGACCCCGCTTCAGACAAGTTTTACACGTTTAGAACCCGGAGAAACTGCTCAAGCTTCTTTCCAAATTGTTTTCAGTTCTCAAATTCCTTCAGGCACACTTATTCAAATGATGCTGATGGGTTTTGCCGGCAACTATTCCATTATACAAAACTTTAACAGCTATTTGGGCTTAGTTATTGAATCTTTTGACAGCGGAGATTTTACTTCTTATCCGTGGGAATTTACGGGAACTGAATGGACAGTTGACAACACGGATTTCTACACCGGCGCTTACAGTGCGCGTTCAGGCAATATAGACAATAATACTTCCAGCTGCTTAAGCGTTACAATTATTGCTCCTGCCGACGGCACAATCAGCTTCTGGAAAAAAGTTTCTTCCGAACAAAATAATGATTTCTTAAAATTCTATATCAATAATGTGCTTCAAAGTCAATGGTCAGGGACGATTGCTTGGAGCCAGGAAACTTTTAATGTCTCAGCCGGAACTAATACATTCAAATGGGAATACGCAAAAAATATCATGCTTTCCTCAGGTTCGGATTGCGCTTGGATTGATGATATAATCTTTCCTGTCGCAGGAAGTGTGCCGGGAACTCCTCTGCTGTGTTTGAGTACCGTTGCTTTAGATTTTGGTGCTCATCAAGCAGCAGATTTTACTCCTATGCCTTTGGGACTTACCAACAGCGGGGACGCCACTGTGATCGGAACCATTATCGGTAACAATCTAATCAAAATCAGAGTGCTGGGAACTGAAGATTATTTTGAAACGCTTAATTTCGTCATTCCTCCGTCCCGAACGTTTGATTATCAAGTTATGGTCTTTCCGCAGACTGAAGGAAATTTTAGCGGCAGTTTAAGCGTTACTTCAGATGATCCGAGACATTTAAACAACACAATTCCGGTGACTGCCGTAGTTTTGCCGACGGCTAATGATGATAATCATGCCGTTTTAGTGACCGCTTTGAAAGGAGTTTATCCCAATCCCTTTAATCGGGAAACCACTGTCAATTTCAGTCAAAAAGGTGAAGGCAAAGTCAGCTTGGAAATCTACAACCTGCTGGGACAGAAAGTAAAAACATTGGTTAATTCCGGTCTCAAATCCGGAAATTATAGTTATAAATGGAACGGCAAAGACGATAAAGGTCGCGATGTCAGCAGCGGTATCTATTTCTGCAGAATGCAAAGCGGCAACTATCAAGCTACCCTTAAAATGATTCTCATGAAATAACCCCACATCTCCTTACCCAATACTCACAGCCGGTAATTTTTTCATTACCGGCTTTTTTGTTTTTACGCATCTGCCGCTTATTCGGATTTTTTAATCATGCAACTGCCTGTAAGGTTAATCATTATCCCTTGATTATGATGTTTCTTCTTGACGAAAGAAGCGGCAACGGCAAAAAGGATTATAGGTGGGGCTATAGCTCAGCCGGGAGAGCGTCTGGTTCGCAATCAGAAGGTCACGAGTTCGATCCTCGTTAGCTCCACCATAAATTTTATAGTTCAGAAACAGAGTCTTGTGAAAAAGAAGATTTTCTAAAACTTAACGAGTAACAAGAGTTAATAAGTTAATTAAGAAAAGCGAAAACAAAAAATTCGGTCAACACAAATTAAGGAGAAAAAATGGAATTATTGGATTTTGCGTGGTTCTCCCAATTGGAATTATCCATAGAAATATTATCCAAAATGGCTATGCCGGAAAATTGGCAATATCGTCATCAACCTGATCCGCTTCACCCCCATCCAATTCTTTTCAATTACTTAAAGGCGACTTTTTCCAAACTTTACAATGATAACCTGATTGCTTATTCTGAAGATAAAGCTTGCTTTAATACCGGGTTATTAACCTCAAATCAGGAAGAAATCTATGCTTTATTCGGCAAGAATACTAAAACGGACATGCAACCTTACTTTTTCTATAAATTCCATTCCGAAAGCGACAGAGAACTGAAACTCTTTCAACCCTTGCCTCCGATGGCTACCTATTACAGCGAGCCCTCAGAATTAATCTTTGATACCAGACTGGAAATTCGCCCTGATTTTGAACATATTATTGAGGAAAATCTTTCCCGTTTTTCTCCGCCTTACAATGATCCGAAAAATAAGTATATGCTTAATTTGGCAATCAGGGGAGCGATAGAAATTGCCGTTAAAAGAGTAAAAAGGAATTACCGAATTGCAGTGCCGCAATATTATCAATCCACAATCCAGCTTCTGTTGCCTCTGTGTTTAAGCGATCCGGAAAAAGCTGATTTGGCATTAGTCGTGGAAAAAGATCCGGAAGGATTTTATCGTGCGTCTACTTGTTTGACTTTGGATATGGCATACAGCAATGCCAGAGTTTTGGCAAAGCAAGATCCGGATTGGCTTATCTGAAATTTATTCGGCAGATAAAGATCCCTTTACTCCAAATCTGAAATCTGATTGCGGGTCAGTTGCACTTTGGTATTCACTTCCTCACGCCTTGCCTGCTCTTTGGCAACCACTTCCGGTTTGGCGTTTTGCAAAAAGTTCTCATTCGCCAATTTCTTTTCCACCGTCGTCAACTCAGCTTCCAATTTTTCCAGCTGCTTTGTGAGCCTTGCTTTCTCTTGAGGAATATCAATCAAACCGCGCAAAGGAAGGAAAATTTCTATATTTCTGACTACCGCAGCCAACGAAGCGGGCGGTTTGGTTAAACCCACCTCAGCATTAAGAGTGCCAACTTTGGCTAACTTGCGAAAGTATGATTCATAACGGACAAAAAGATCTTTTTGTTTAGCATCGGCCAACCTGACGGAAACTGAAACTTCCAAAGAAGGGAGTAAATTCACTTGCTTGCGCAAGTTTCTGATGGCAACAATACTTTCCTGCACGAAGCTCATTTCGTCTGCAATAGCTTTATCAATCAATTTCTTATCCGCCTTAGGAAAAGCGGTAATCATGATAGATTCTTCTTTCAGGGGAAAATAGTTTCGAATACCCTGCCAAATCTCTTCCGTAATAAAAGGCATAAGGGGATGCAATAAACGCATGGAAGTCTGCATCACATCCAGCAGAATATATTTGGCGGTAAGAGCAGCTTGGGTCGGTTCGGAATCCGACTCATTTGCATATAACCTGTCTTTGCAGAGTTCCAAATACCAGCTGCAGAATTCATCCCAAATGAACTTGAACAGCGCTTGCGCCGCATCGTTAAAACGCAAACTTGCATAATGATTTCCCGTTTGCTTTGCCACTTCATTCAAGCGGGAATAAATCCATTTATCAGCCAATTCCAATTCCAGTTCTTCCTTAGCAGGTAAGCCTTTTATCGCTTCCGCATTCATCATGATGAAACGATAGGCATTCCAGATTTTATTGGCAAAATTGCGTCCTGTCTCCAAAATAGCGTCACTGTAAAAAACATCCGCGCCTTTGGGAGTGCTGAACACCATGCTGAAACGCAAAGCATCCGCTCCCACGCGGTCTATAATGTCAATCGGGTCGGGACTGTTACCCAGACTTTTGCTCATCTTGCGTCCGCGTTCATCTCTGACAGTTCCATGCAAAAGCACTGTCTCAAAAGGAATTATGCCTTTGAAATGCAAAGTGGACATAATCATGCGCGCAACCCAAAGATAAATGATTTCCGGTGCAGTGATCAGAATATCGGTCGGCAGAAAATAATGCTGATCTTCCGTATCTTCAGGCCAACCCATTGTGCTGAAAGGCCAAAGCCAACTGCTGAACCAGGTATCCAACACATCTTCATCCTGATGAAATTTACAGGAACCGCAATCCGGACACACGGAAGGCATTTCTTTCGCTACAATCATTTTCCCGCAATTTTCACAATAATAAGCGGGAATGCGATGCCCCCACCAGATTTGACGACTGATGCACCAATCGCGAATATTGTTCATCCAATGCATGTAGACTTTGGTCCAGCGCTCCGGTTGAAACTTAATTTCACCTGTTTCCACAGCTTGAACTGCAGCAGTCGACAGAGGCTTCATCTTCACGAACCACTGGTCACTGAGATAAGGCTCTATCACTGTGTCGCAACGATAACAATGTCCTACGGAAAGTAGATGTTTTTCTGTTTTTTCCAACAGACCTTTTTCAGCCATCAGTTGCACGATCTTTTCGCGACAGGCATAACGATCCAGACCTTGAAATTGAGCGGGCGCATTTTCATTCATTTTGCCGTATTCGTCCATAACCAATAATTGAGGCAGGTCATGCCTCAATCCGATTTCAAAGTCATTCGGATCATGCGCGGGGGTAACCTTAACGCAACCGGTGCCGAAATTAATATCCACATAATCATCAGCAATTATAGGAATAGTTCTGTCCGTTAAAGGCAGGAGCAATTCCTTTCCTACCAAGTTTTTGTATCTTTCATCGTTCGGATTTACCGCTACTGCCGTATCGCCTAACATAGTTTCAGGACGCGTCGTGGCAATAGTAACAAAGCCGCTGCCGTCTTTATAAGGATACTTAAAATACCAAAGCTTGCCTTCCTCTTCAAAATGTTCAACTTCATCATTTGCTAAAGCGGTTACGCAGCGCGGACACCAATTAATGATATATTTCCCCTTGTAAATCAACCCTTCTTCATAAAGCCGGACAAATACTTCTTTCACTGCTTCGGAAAGCATATCGTCCATCGTGAACCGCTGACGAGTCCAATCGCAAGAACAACCTAACTGCTTAAGCTGCTCAATTATCCTGTCCCCTTTTTCCTCTTTCCATTGCCAAATCAATTTAACCAGTTCTTCCCTGCCGATGTCATGACGCGTCTTTCCTTGCGCTGCTAATTGTTTTTCCACCACATTTTGCGTGGCAATTCCCGCATGATCCACTCCCGGTAACCAAAGTGTCGGTTCTCCCAACATCCGATGATAACGAACAATGATATCCTGCAAAGTGTTGTTAAGAACATGCCCCATATGCAGAACGCCTGTTACATTGGGTGGCGGCATAAGAACGGTAAAAGGGGTTTTGGCTTTATCAATCTTAGGTGTAAAATAGCCCTTTTCCGACCAAAACTGATACCATTTCTTCTCAATTTGGGAAGGAGAATAGGTTTTGCTGATTTCCATTATTTACCTCTTATATTTTACGGGTCGGGAAAGTAGTTGCCCTGTCTGCTTAGTCAAAATCCTGCCGGTTGCTATCTTGTCAATAACATCATATCCGTTCCCGAATATCAGAAATCTTTTCAATCTCAACAAGAAAAAGGGGCAATCTATTTATATAAATTGTAACTAAAACAAAACTGAACAGGAGATTAATTTTTTCATCCGTAAATGACACCTGCCGCACCTGCTAAAACCATCAGCAGAATGGGATTGAGCTTTGTCTTCCAAGCCAGAAGAAAACAACCGAGAAAAACAAACACACTGAATAAATCGGGAAAAGAACTTTTTGCCGTCAGCAATGCGGCAGCAGCTATCAAACCGATTATCAGGGGACGCAATTCTTGCAGGATAGTTTTGAACCATTCCTGATTGCGTAATTTCAGATAGAATAAGGTTAGCAAAAGCATAATGATTAGAGAAGGCAATATCACTCCCAAAGTAGTGAACACCGAACCCCAAAAACCTGCCTGACGATAGCCGACAAAGGTGGCTGCATTAATGGCAATGGGACCGGGCGTCATTTGCGAAATTGCTATCATATCCGTCATCTGCTGTTGCGAAAGCCAATGATGATTGATTACCACTTCCTGCTGAATTAAACTGAGCATGGCATAACCGCCGCCAAAACTGAACAGACCTATTCGGAAAAAGGTGATAAACAAATCCCAGAGCATCAGCTACCCTTTTCTTCTTTTTTATCCTTTTTCCAAAAATACTTCAATCCCGCCAGCAGTAAAGTGAACAAAATCAGCCAAAGGGGCGAAACTTTAAAGAAAACAATCAGCAGCAACGCTGCCAAAGGAAGCCAATAGGAAAACCATTTTATCTTTGCCTGACGCGACATTTGGATTACGGCAACAGCTATTAAGGCAGTCACTGCAGGACGCAAACCGTGAAAAGCATTTTGCACAATTGGAATTTCTGACCAGTGACTAAAAGACGCCGCAATCGCTAAAATAATTAAGAAAGACGGCAAAACCGTTCCCAATACAGTGAGGAACATTCCTATCCAACCGCCGATTTGATAACCGACATAAACGCTAATATTGACTGCAACGGGTCCGGGACATGCTTGAGCTGCGGATAATCCGTCCAAAAAGGTTTCCTGATCAAGCCAATGTCTCTTTTCCACAACTTCGCGTTGGATCAAAGGCAGCATGGCATAACCGCCTCCGATGGTAAAAAGACCTATCTTGAAAAAGGAAAAAAAGAGCCCGAAATAATCCTTAACCCTCATAAAGGATAACGCTCTTTAATCAGATCAACCAATTCAGACACCAAATCCTTTTCCGGCACTTTGCGCACAATTTTCCCTTGGGCAAAAAGCAGACCTTCTCCTTTGCCGCCCGCTATACCGAAATCTGCATGACTTGCTTCTCCGGGGCCGTTAACTGCACAACCCATAACAGCGACCGTGAAATCATAATTTTGCCAAGGCTGTAAAGCCTCTTCCGTTTGTTTTACTAAATCGATTAAATTAATTTGAGTTCTGCCGCAAGTGGGGCAAGAAATGATATTGAGACCGGGACGCAGTTCCAATGCCCGCAAAATAGCTTTGGCGGCAATAACTTCCCGCACGGGATCCGCAGTTAAAGAAACCCTGAGCGTATCGCCGATGCCTTCCGACAATAGTGTTCCAATGGCTGCGGCTGATTTAACCACACCGTTGTATTCGCTTCCTGCTTCCGTTACGCCTAAATGTAAAGGATAATCCACTTTTTGTGACAATAAGCGGTAGCTTTGAATCATCAAAGGCACGGACGATGCTTTCACGGAGATTTTCATTTCCCGATAATTCAGTTTTTCCAAGATGGAAACATGGCTGAGAGCCGCTTCCACCAGAGCTTCGGCTGTCAAACCATACTTTTTCAAAATGGGTTTGGGCAAAGAACCGGAATTCACTCCGATGCGGATGGGAAGCATTTTCTCCTTTGCAGCAGCTACAACCTCTTTCACTTTCTCCCGCGAACCTATATTACCGGGATTGATTCTCAGCCCGTCTGCTCCGTTTTGGATTGCCGATAACGCCAACTTGTAATCAAAATGAATATCTGCCACCAAAGGAAGTTTGCAACCTTTGTGCAAACTCTTTATAGCCTCTGCATCAGCTTCATCCAAAACAGCTACTCTGACAATTTCGCAACCCGCATTCTGCAACTGTTTAATTTGCTCCGACACAGCTTGCACATCAGCCGTCCGAACATTAGTCATAGATTGAATGGAAACGGGTGCTCCTCCACCGATTAAAACTGAACCCAAACGGATTTGACGAGTCGGACGACGGTCTGTTTTAATCATTTCAACTGCCTTCCTAATTTTTTATTGTTTTAGTTTTGCTTTTGCCTTATTTTGTCAATCAGATTTCGGCAAGTATGATTTATGCTTGACATATAAAGAGGGAAACACAAAATGAATAAATATGATTATCCGGATATCATAAATATCAAAGAAAAGAAGGGGAAGATAAGTGAAAAAATTAATTCCGCTCTTAACCATCATCATTCTGACAAGTGCCGTATCCTGCTTTGCCAAAGACTGGCTGACTGTATATAATGACGATTTGGCATTGGTGCGCAGTCAATTTGACTTAAAATTGGACAAAGGTGCGCAATTCTATAATTTTGATCAAATACCGTCTCAAATCAAGACGGAATCGGTAATCGTGAAACCGTTGAAGGGAAGCGTGACGGTGGCAGAACAGAATTATGAATATGATTTGGCGGGAACTGAACAGATTTTGGCCAAATACATTGACCGAAATGTCAATCTGACAACCATAAATAATTCGGTTTACAACGGTGTGATGAAGTTTTTTGACGGAAGCAATCTGGGTTTGCTGGAAAAAGGCACAAATAAGTTAATCCTGATTAAACGCGGTGAAATTCAGCAAATCCAATTAGAGGAATTGCCTTCCAATTTTTATACGCGTCCGACTTTACGCTGGCGTCTTTTGACCAATGACAAAGGCACTTATCCCGTGCAGATAAGTTATCTGACCGGCGGGTTGAGTTGGAATGTCACTTACAATGCTACTTGGGACGGTCAAACTTTGGGTTTGAACAGTTGGGTAACTTTGAATAATCAATCCGGCAAAGGCTACGACCAAGTAAACTTGAAATTGATTGCGGGCGACATTAATCAAGTGCGCACATATTTAGCCGGTAAGGTAAGAATGGAAGACACCGCTATGTATGCTAAAGGCAGCATGGCTGCACCTGAATTTGAGGAAAAAGCCTTTCATGATTTCCATATGTATACTCTGTCCGAACCCGTGTCCTTTGCCGATAAGCAAATCAAGCAGTTGCAGCTTTTCCCTTATAAATCAGTTGCAGCTTCCCCCGTCTATGAATATCAAACATATACTAACGCCGTTCTAAGTAAAATAAAATTCGTGAATAAGGAAGAAAACGGTCTCGGAATACCGCTTCCGAAAGGCGTTTTCAAAATCTACAAGGAAGATTCCGATAAGAATTTGGAATTTATCGGTGAAGATGAAATTGATCATACCAGCAGGAATGAAGAAGTCGTGCTGACCACCGGTAAAGCTTTTGATTTAGTCGGCAAAACGATAACCAAGAACACACGCGATCTGGGAAACTATACTTCCGAAAATGATATGCAGATTACTTTGCGCAACAACAGTAAGGAAAATAAAACAATTCGCGTCATCCATAGCAGAAATCCGCGTTCAACCATCTTGTCGGAAAACCTGACGCATACCACAACTGAAGACAACAAGTATATTTGGGACGCAACTCTCAAACCCGACACAGAATTTGTTTTGACTTTTACGGAAAGATTCAAATAATAAGCAAGAGGCGGAAGCCATGCGAGAGAAAATAGTTGATAACCTGATCGGCATTAAGCGCGAAATGCTGAAAATTTTAGGTGAGGTAAACTCTTTAACCAATAATCCGAGCGCTATTGAAGAAGCCTTAGACGACATCTGGCATCCGAAATGTGATGTTTATGAAACTGCTACGGAATGGGTTATTTTGGTAGAATTGGCAGGTATGAATAAGCAGGACATCAGTATCATAACTACCGACGATTACATCAAAATTTCGGGCGAACGCACTTTGCCCATTTCCAATCGCCAACTCTGCTACTATAACATGGAAATTGAGACCGGCAAATTTGAACGCCGCATTTATTTCCCTGCGGAAACGATTGATCGCGATAAACCCAAAGTGACTTATGAAAACGGTATCTTGCGGATTGCCTATCCTTTGCAACCTGTTGTGGAACGCATTATTGAAATCAAGTAAAATTCGATCCTACCTGTTGTGCGTCCTATTTCTGCCGCTAATTTTCAGCTGCAGTAATAATTACTATAATCGGTTTGGCGGTTATCCTCTGAAAAGGGAAGAATTTGCCGTCAAGGAATCCGAAGCGGACATCAAATTGCGAGTCAGTTACCGTTCTCCCTATCAGAACGGCAAAGCGGACAGCACGAACCTGAACATCATAGTCAAAATCGTCATTCCGAAAGAGGAATTAAAGTGGCTTAAGATCGAAAAATTGACTTTGGCAGCAAGCGACACTTCATACTTGAATACCTATTACAATCCCGCCGTTTATGACCAATTCGGCAAATATCCTCTTCGCAGCGAATGGTCTCAAAATGATAAAGAAATGACAAATTCCTCTTCCGACCAGTTGTGCTTATTTACCGTTTCCAGACAAACTCCTCAATATTTGCTGACGGTTTATTATCAACTTCGTCAACCGGACAAAACTTGGCTGATGAAGCAACAAAGCTTCCCTATTGATATTTCGGGCGTAAAAATCAAATTCAAGCGGGAACACAAAGAAGAAATATACGAATAGAAAGGCTTCCCTGCGAAAGGTTAGGTAAGCGGAGATATAAGTTTTTGAGACAGCAATACATCAGAAATTTCTGCATCATTGCCCATATTGATCACGGCAAATCTACTTTAGCGGACAGGTTTTTGGAACTGACGCATGTGATAGATAAAAACAATGCCGTAGAACAGATTTTGGACGACATGGATTTGGAGCGAGAAAAAGGCATCACGATTAAGAGCCATGCCATTCGCATGACTTGGAATTACAAAGGCGAAACCTATGTTCTAAACCTGATTGACACTCCCGGTCATGTTGATTTCAGTTATGAAGTATCACGCGCGTTAGCTTCGTGCGAAGGAGCGGTTTTATTGGTGGATGCCGCTCAAGGTATTGAAGCTCAAACTATGAGCAATCTCTATTTGGCTTTGGATAATAATCTGGAAATTCTACCCGTGATCAATAAAATTGATTTACCCAAAGCGGACATTGAAGGCACGGAACATGACCTTGCCGAAATTCTCGGAGTTTTACCTGAAGAAATCATCAAAGTCAGTGCCAAAACCGGTCAAAATGTAGAGCAACTTTTGGATGCAATCTGCGAAAAATTGCCTCCTCCCCAAGGTGAAGATTCTCATCCCCCGAAAGCTTTAATCTTTGATTCCTATTACGATGTCTATCGCGGTGTAGTCATTTTGGTCAGAATGTTTGACGGCACTTTGAATAAAGGCGACAGGATAAAGCTTTTTGCCAATGAGCATGAATACGAAATAGAGGAAATCGGCTATTTAGGTCTGAAATTTATTCCTCAGCAAAGTTTGGCTGCCGGAGAAGCGGGATACATCATTGCCAACATTAAAGAAGTAGCTGATGCCAGAGTGGGTGATACTGTCACTTTAGCCAAAGGCGGTTGCACTGAACCCTTAAGCGGTTTCAGAGAACCCAAACCTATGGTCTATAGCGGCATCTTCCCCATCAATGGAGAAGATTACGAAAATTTGGCTGAAGCCATTGCCAAATTGAAACTGAATGACGCTTCCTTAATTTACGAGAAAGAGGCTTCCGTCGCTTTAGGATACGGCTTCCGTTGCGGATTTTTGGGTATGCTGCATCTGGAAATAGTCAAAGAAAGACTCTATCGTGAATATAATGTCCCCATTATTGCTACCACACCCAGCGTGCGCTTTTTAATTAAAATGAAAGACGGCAGCGAACTCACTGTCTATAATCCCGTTGACTTTCCGGACCCGACATGCATCGAAGAAGTGCAGGAACCGATTATGGATACGGAAATTATCGTTCCCAACGAATATATCGGCAACGTCCTTAAATTGGTGCAAGACAGACGCGGCATTCAGCAAAACATTGAATACATAGACCCCAAAAGGGTAGCTTTGCATTATCATATGCCCTTGATTGAAATCATCTTTGATTTTTATGATAAGTTAAAAACCGTCAGCCGCGGTTATGCTTCTTTGGATTACACTTTTTTGGAAAACCGCAAATCCGATGTCGTGAAGGTTGATATTCTCATTAACGGTGAAAAAGTTGACGCTATGAGTTTCATTTGCCATACAGACAAAGCGTATAATTGGGGAAAAAGCGTAACAGAAACGTTGGCGGAAGTAATTCCTCGCCATTTATTCAAAATAGCAATTCAAGCTGCCATCGGAGGCAAAATCATTGCCCGCAGCACCATAAATGCTTTACGCAAAGATGTCACCGCCAAGTGTTACGGAGGGGATGTCACTCGTAAACGCAAACTTTTGGAAAAACAAAAAGAAGGCAAAAAGCGGATGAAGGAAATCGGGAATGTGGAAGTTCCGCAAGAGGCTTTTCTGGCTGTCCTGAAAGCGGACAGAGATTAAGTTTCACTCTTTGGCGAAAAGATAATCAGTCCGAGTGTGAGCATCATGAGCATCCGAAGCTTCCTGAAAATAAGCTGCTTATTTGTTTTGCTTACATCTTGCGGCTTTGCCTTTGCCGAACAAACTCTTTACCTGGATAAAATTACTTTTACCGGTCTGCAACATTTATCGCAAACCGACCTTGACAAAGCGGTTAGCATAAAAGCAGGTGCACCTTTTGAGCAGGAAATGATTCAGCTCATTCAAAATCAATTGCAAGCTTATCTAATTAAAAAAGGCTACTATTTTTCCCAAGTTACTCCGCATGACCTTATTCCCGCAGCCGATAACAAAGTGGAATTGATCTTTCACATAGAGGAAGGTTATGACGGCTATTTATCGGACTTGCGCTTCACTGGAAACAAATATTTTTCCGCAGATAAACTCAAACAAGTTTTAGTTTTACCGCCTCCGGAACGCATCAGACTGACTGACCTGCCCGCAATCATGAACCAAACTTTGAATTTGTATACCTCAAGGGGGTATGTTTTTGCACAAGTGGAATTGGATACTTTGGCTTTAAACGAACAGCATTTGCAAGCAGTAATTAAAATTGACGAAGGACCTTTGTTCCGTCCCCAAAAATATATCTTTTCCGGAAATCAAATTACCAAAAACAACACTTTGCTGAAGATTTCCGGTCTTTCCCAAACCAAAATTTTCACTCCGGATGTCCTTACTCAGGCAGAGAACAGAATCCTGCAAAAACCGTATATTAAATCCTGCAGCATTATTCCTTTGGACGCTTCGACTTTGGAAATTGAAATTGAAGAAGCAAAAATGACCAAAATAGAAGGAGTGCTGGGACTTAATACCGATCCGCAAAGCTCAAAGCAAAATTTGGCGGGATGGATTAACCTGCAATTCCTTAATTTGGGCGGAACCGATCGCTCTTTACTCCTTAATTGGCAAAAAACTAAAGTTGATTACCAACTGCTGAAATTGTCTTATCACGAATCAGGTCTGCGGCAATATCCTTTTGCGGGGGATTTATCTTTTCAGAATGTGCAACAGAAAGATCGTTGGAATTCCGTCAAAGCAGAACTGAGCGTATATTATTATTATCTGAAGCATAAATTCGGCAGCGCTTTTTCCACGGAAAATCTGTATCCGGAAGCAGGAGCAAATGAAGATGTGACCAAATCCAAGTATTACGACTTAAGCGGTTTTTGGGAATATGACGCAGCGGATTATTCCCCAAATCCTACAAAAGGCAGTAAAATCAGATTGCAGGCAGGTTGGCATTATCGAGACAACGACAACGGAGAAAAAACTATTCCCGTAACGGAAATTGATACGGCATTCTGGTTCACTTTAGCAAAAAGATTTGTCTATTCTCCTGCGCTCCATTACAGAGAAATTTCCGATCGTGAAGCAGCTGATTATGAACAATACAAATTAGGCGGCTTTGGCACCGTTAGAGGTTACTTGGAAGATACTTTCAGCGGTTGGCGAACCGGCTGGATAAATAATGAATTTAATTATCTGCTGAGTCGGGATTCACGCTTATTTACTTTTCTTGATTACGGAGTTTGGCAGTCCGGAAAAGAAGATTTATCCAAACCCATAATGGGCACCGGAGCGGGAATTGCGGTCAAGACAAGAGTAGGAATAATCAGCATCAGTTATGCTTTATCAATATCCGAAGGTCGAATTGCAGGCTTAAGTTCAGGTATGCTGCATATGGGAATAATAAGTTCATTGTAAAAAAATACTTGCCAAAAAAATAAAGATATATACTGTGACGCAAATCTGAGACGAAACAGATAGATGTGTATGTCAACATTGAGGTTGAGAGGTTTTGGCGGGAGGAAATTAGGAAGCCCTTCCCGAAGAAATTCGAAGATTTTTCTTGCCAAAAATTTACTAATTAAAAATGTGTAGTATGTTTAATGTGTTTATCAAGAACAAAACAAAATAATTGATGGAGGAATCAATGAGCTTAAAAAAGATCGCTTTAGTCGTCTTAATCGTTGTGATGTTGTTTAGCAGTGTTATCGCTTTCGGTTGCAAGAAGAAAGCACCGGAAACCACTACCGATACAACCATGGTAGCTCCTACCGATACAACAGCTATGCCTGTTGATACTACTGCTACGCAACAATAAACCGCTCCTGCTACCAAGTAATTATAGGAAACGGTTTAACAAAAATTAATGAAACGGATATCACGGGATATCCGTTTTTTTTTATTTTTACAAATCCTTTCCCCTTTTATCTTGCTTTATTAGTTACGGTAGTGATGCCGCGGTCTCTCTGGGATTTTTTCCCAGAGGCTCCTTGTTGTTCCACCGTATATATATGAGCAAGAGTAGTCCAAAATACTATTTTGGTTTCGGAGTTCTTTTTGCCTTCGTAATCATACAAGAGTCACAAAACTTTGGGCAAAACGGACTTCGGTAATAGTTTCGGAGTCCTTTTTGCCTTTGCAACCAAACAAGAGTCACAAAAACTTTTGGCAAAACGGACTTCGCTAATTGCCGAAAAATCTTCTTTTGAATTAGGGATTAACTCTTTCTACGGCTAAAATACGCACCCAACCCGCTCCTCCGTTAGGAAGAGTAACCAGCGCCCAATCTTTATTTATTCTGTTAATTTGGACAATCAGTCCGGCATGAACAGTAAAAAGTTTTCCGTATTCTTCTCCCGGTCCGGAATAACCTGCAGTTTCTGTTTCAATGATTACAGCTTTGCTTTTGTTATTATAATTATGTATTTTTAAACCTGTAAGCGTAACTGAGGCCAGAAAGAGAAATCCGAAAATGATGAGCCAAAGTATGGGAACAGCTTTATCCTGCCCTGATTTAAGATGCATTAACCAATGCAGGCACAGCGTTACAATCACTAACAGCAACAGTGATATGATTGCTAACATATTCAGAGTTAAGAAATTAAAGATATTTTGAAATAATGAAGGCAAAAAAGCGAGTTCCGGATAAAGTTCTTTGTCCGGACTGAGATTTATAACGTAATTCAAATTATTCCGAGCTGCTTTGTGATTGCTTTCCAGGCGTAACGCACGCAGAAAATAGAGGGTTGCCTGTCCGATTTTGCCTTGGTGATAATAACTCAAACCGATTTGATTGTATAAATCCGCATTCCTTATGCCGGCTTGTTCCATTTGTAGCAATTTAGCCTGAATTGAATCATGTGCAGCATATTTTATACTGCCGTTTTGCTGTTCGGAAGCGAAGCAGGAAATACATGCCAAGCATCCGAGCAGAAGAAGAATAAACGGAAGAAATTTTTTCGCCGTCATAAAATACCTGCCGCTAAAATTTTGTCCGCTTGTCAGGTTGATTGATGAAGGAATTAATCACTTTCTTAAGCGTGTCCAGATCATTATCAAGTTCTTCCGCTTGGAAGCCTCCCGGTTTGAAACGTGCTTCCTGACAGTGTTTTAGGAATGCTTCCAAATTTTCTATCAATTCGTTATCCAGACCTTTCAAGCGCAAATGATATATTTTTTCCTGAGTGGAATAGCGATTGGGAATGTGATATTTATCACTCAAGTAATGCATCAAACCTTGCTCTGCTTGAGGGTAAAAATCGCTTGAACCTGCTTTGGCAGCTGTTTCCGCTTGTTTTAGATATTTTTTTAACACGCGTGCAGAACCTCTTTGCGCCGCCAAATCCGGATCTTTTTCTTTAAGTTTGTTTTTGTTCGCAATCAGCCAAGAAGGAATTAAAGATAGCAAAATCAATATCACTGCCAGCCAATACAGTTTGCTGTGCAATAAAATCACTTGAGAACGATAATTGCTTTCCGGTTCGAAAGGTGTTAAAGTGCGGATATTCTCTTTTTGAAAGACATTGGATAAATAAGTGAGAACATTTCCCGGTTTTACTATTACGCTGCGAGGAGAACTATGAAAACTTAAGTATCTGCCGACGGACGGATCAAACCAGTTAAATCTGATTCCCGGCAAGGTAAAATTTCCTTCCCGCTTGGGAATTAATATATAGGTGATGGTTCTGGTTCCGCTAATTCCTGATTGAATGCGATTTTCCGTTATCGGAGTGGCAATTCTGAAATCCGGCTGCGGAGGATAGTCCGGATTGCTGAATTGATTGAAATTTCCTCTGCCGCTGATAGTAAATTTATACTCCAGAGCTTCACCTATGCGCACCACATTTTTGTTCAAACTTTCACTGACTTTGAAGCTGCCGACTGCTCCGGTAAAATCAGCAGGTTTGCCGTTTTGCGGAAGTTCGTTGACTTGAACATAAGCGGGTTTACTGTTCAACGTTTGGCCATATAAGCCCAAACTGCCGATTTGCACATTAACGGTAAGCTCGGGAACTTGAATGCTTCCCGTGCGATTGGGAGAAATAACCACCGTTTTCAAAACTGCAGATTTGTAACGCTGCCCCTTGTAAGTAACAGTTTCATAATTCAAGCGTGAGGATTCGCTGTAAATTTCTTTCCCGTAACCGCCAAAATCCTTTTCGTCTATCAATTCCAAAGTCGCCACCGGCTGATTGGTGTAAAGTCTGTATGTAACTAAAAACGGCTCGCCAATATACACCTGCTTCTTTTCCGGCACGGCAAGAATGTCCATTTCACCTATCGGTTCAAAACCTTGATTGAAATCAAAGGGATCATACAAATAAAAAGGATTGGTTTGACTTTGACCTTGAGGATTGCTCTGCCGTTTGCTACCTGCTTTCGAAAGATCCAAAACTCGGACATTTACCGTTTGCGTGGAAAACATTCTGCCACCGATTTCAAAACTGAAAGAGGGTATTTTCAAATTTCCCGTCTTGCGCGGCAGTAAAACATAATTAAAAGATTTAGTTACGACTTTACGCACATTGCCGTTAACAATGGAATAATTGGAAGAAGAGGAAGTCATCATACTGATTAAGGAAAAGTCCGTCAGATTTGGTAATTTGGGAGCCTTTGCTCTAATATCCTTATCGCCGGTGACTTCTATGGTATAAGTGGTTTGTTCATCTCTGCCGATAGTGGTAGGCTCGGCATAAGAACGCACTACAAGCGATTCCGCATTCAAAACTGCAATTTGAGTCAACAGAAGAAAGGACAAAGCAAGCAGAAAAAATGTGCGGATTTTCATTTTTTACCACCATTTGTTATCGCGCATGCGTTGAGGCGAACCTTGTCGGCTGAGGCGATCATTGATTTCTTTTTGTTCCAGAGCTTTCAAAATACGCTCCGCTTCTTCTCTTTGGGTAATTTGCTGCGGGGTTTGCTGCTGTTGATTTTGTTGCTGCTGTCGGTTTCCTTGCTGATTTTTCTGCTGCCGCTGTTGATTTTGCAGCATTCGTTTTGCCAAATCATAATTTACTTTGGCATTGACATTATTCGGATCGGCTAAAACCGCTTTGCGATAAGATTCCATAGCTTCTTTATAATTTTTGGCTTGGAACTGCAGGTTACCAAGATTGTGCCAAATCTTGCTCTGCAACTTAGGGTCGGAACTGCTCATAGCTTTTTGCCAAGCCTGCGCAGCTTTTTCGTTTTGTTGCAATTTATACAACGAGTTACCGTGATTATACTGCAGAACGGGATCTTTGGGATGGTCAGCGGCATTGCGATTGAAGATTTCTTCCGCTTTCTGGAAATCCTGTTTTTGATAAGCAGAGTTGCCTTTGCTGTCCGCATAATATTTTGACCAAGGCATTTTTACCGCTTGCAGATTAAAACAAGGCAAAAACAGCATCAGCAGTAAAGCAACCGCAGCGGGTTTTCCGTTTCTGCCGTTCCCGTTTTTACCGGTTCGCACTCCCAAAAGTGTTTCCGCCAAAAGCAACAATAATGCTGCAAGAGCAAACAAATGATACTGCTCTTTGTAAAGATTAAGCTTCAAAGAGGAAAAGCGGCTGCGTTCCAAAGAAGAAATATGCTTCAGAATAGCGGCAATTTCATCCTGTGTGGGGGTAATCATATAAAACTGTCCACCCGTCACTGAAGCAATCTTCTCCATAGTCTTATTATCAAGTCTGGTAGTGACTTCCAAAGGGGTGCTGCTTCTTAAATCTTCGTCTGTATTCATTTTTACTTTGTCGCCTTCCGGTGTTCCGACACCCATAGTATAAACTATTATGCCGTGCCGAGCAAGTTCCCTGGCTGCTTGAACCGCATCGTTACTGAGGTCTTCACCGTCCGAAATCAGGATTACAACTTTGGTTTTTGCTTTTTGGTCAAAGACAGATGCAGCAGTGCGTAAAGCTCTGCCGATATCCGTTCCCCAAACGGGAATGGAATTCGTGCTCAAACTGCTCAACAATAATTTTACCGCTTCGTAATCATCAGTCAGAGGACATTGCACAAAAGCCGTTCCCGCAAAAGGAATCAGTGCTATCCGATCCCCTTTTTGCTCATCAATAAAAGCGGCAATCTGATCCTTCGCTCTTTGCAAACGACTGGGTATAATATCCGTTGCATCCATGCTTTTACTTGCATCCAGACAAATAGCAATGTCCAATCCGCTGCGTCGAATATCCTGCTTTTCCGTATCCCATTGCGGGCGCACTAACGCTAAGATGATAAAAGCTAAAGCTGCAAGCAGAAGCACGGTTTTTAACCTGAACCAGAAAAAAGACCAATCCCGGAAATAATAATTCCAAAATTCCGGATCGGCAAATTCTCCGAAGCGTTTTTTGTAGCGTTTGGGAAGAATAATCAGCAGTGCAACCAAGGGCAGCAAAATCAGCAGCAGAAAAAGCAGTTTACCGTTGGCAAGATTCATTGTCTACTCCGGCAAAATTTTAATCAGAACTAACTTGAGCCCCAGCTCGGTTAAAAGAAAGAAAAAAGCCAGCCATAAGAATACGGGAAAGATTTCTTTGTAATCATAGTAATAGCGAATTTGATAAGTGCTTTTTTCCAGCTTGTCAATATTGGCAAGGACTGCTTTCAATTGTTCAGTATTTGTGGCAAGAGCAGCTTGACCCGTTCCCGTAGTTGCCGCTATTCTGTTCAAAGCGTTCATATCCATTTCTATTTGCACTTTTTGATACCTTGTCCCGAAGATTGGATCGTCCACGGGAAAATCCACTAAACCGTTACTGCCGACGCCCACCGGATAAATTTTGATGTCAAAAGCTTTTGCCATTTCCGCGGCGGTAAAAGGATCAACTTCTCCGGTATTGTTAACCCCGTCCGTAATTAAGATTATGACTTTGGATTTGGCGGACGAATTTCTCAATCTGGCAATAGCGGCAGCCAAACCCATTCCGATAGCGGTGGATGAAGCTTCTTTATTCACTTCCACCTGATTCAAAATTTGGATAAGCGCACCGTGATCAAGCGTCAAAGGACAACGGGTTAAAGCGTATTCGGAAAAAGTGACGAGGCCGATGCGATCGTGTTCGCGGCGTTCAATAAATTCTTTGGCTACTTTACGGGCAGCGCCTAACCTGTTTTCAGGAACAAAATCCACGGCTAACATGGAACCGCTTACATCCAAAGCAATCATGATGTCAACCCCTTGACCCTGAACGTCTTCTCTGCCTTTGCCAAATCTGGGTCTCGCTAATGCCAAAACCAAACACAATATAGTCAGTGCTCTCAAAATGGGATAAATTACTCTCCAAATTCTTCTGCGGGGAGCCAGTCTGTGCACTAAAGAATAACGACTGAAGGGCAGTTGCGCTCGTTTTTTGCTTTTCAGCTTTAATTCATAATACAGGTAAAGCGGCACCAAAACTAAAGCCAGCAGCCACCACGGACTGTAAAATTTAAGCATTGACCTGCTCCTCAATATGGGCTTGCTCTTCCGCTGATTGTTTTTGCTGCAGCCATTGGACAAACCATTCTAACCGCTCGTTACATTCTTCAACGGTTGTCTCATGCTTGGCAAATTTAACCAGGTCACAGCTTTCCAGCCATTGAACAATTTCTCTGTAATCCGCTGCCTGCAAAGTTTTTTGCCGCTGGAAATAATGCCGGATTTCACGACTGGTCATCTCTTTTGCGGGAAAGCCATATTCATCTTCCAGATATTGTTTCATAATTTCAGACAAACGGAAATGGAAAACGAGAAATTCTCCTTTTGCGGGCAAGTCTTCCTGCTTCAATGCATTAAGCGCGTCCAACGCTTTCTGCCAATTTTGCCTTTCGTCTTTTACCGCTTCAAGTTGACGCTGCCCACCTTGTCTTTTTTTCTTCAGACGCAAAAGATAGAGAGCGGCCAAAAGCAAAATACCGGCAAGCAAAATTGCTCCGATGACATAATATGCCCACCAGGGAAGTTCTCCTTTCAGTTTCACGGTCGGAGCAATATCGCGTAATAAAGAATCTTCGGGTGCACGAGTCTCATTTATCGTAAGAATAAAAGGCAAAGTGCGCAAAGTATCGGTTGGGGATTGTGCAGTCCGAACAATTAAAGAAGGAAAGGTATGAGTTCCCGTATCTAAAGCGGCTACAGTGAGTTTTAATCCTGCACTTTTCCCTTTTTGATTAATATTTTCCTGCTTCACTACGGCAAAAGAGGAAAGAGTATCGGGAACGATAGCTTTGCTTAAAGGCATGTCGGAAGTAAGATTAAGGAAAAAATGACTGCCTAAATACAAAGTATCAGGCTTTTCTACATTCTGTTCCAACCTTGCGGCAAGAGGCGTCAGTCCGATTAAAATTATCGCTGTCAGCACAATGATTTTAAGCTGCGGATGTCCTCTCACTTTGCCTGCCTTAAGAGCAAAAAGTTTATTTTCATTTTCAATATGCCCGTATCTTATCATATTAAAACCATTTATTGACAATCTGTCTGCAGTCAAGAGCAAAACTCTTTGCGCCTGGTAACACTTCTTTCATAAAAAGAAAGACTGCACCGATAAAAGAGAAACTTATTCAGCGACGGCGTTTTATCCTGCGATCAAAGAATTTTTGCAGCTCCTGAACATAAGATTGATCCGTTTGTAAAGGAAGAAGATCAACATGTGCTTGAGCCATCTTTTTGCTGAGCTGCTCCTGTTCCACTTTGATGTATTGTTCGTATTGCTTGCGCAGACTTTTATCGGAAAGGTCAATTACATCGCTGTCTCCCGTTTCCGGATTATAGATGCGCACCAATCCGCTTGCGGGAAGAATACGCTCTGCAGGATCAATCACTTGCAGGGCAATTACATCGTGCTTATTGGCAAGAAGCTGTAAAGGTTTTGTATAATCATGAGCCAAAAAATCGGAAATGAGAAAAACAATGCTGCGTTTTTTGAGCAGGCGTGCAGCAAAAGAAAGAGCTCCGGCAAGGTCAGTTCCTTTCCCCTGCAAATCAGGATAAAGGATATCGCGCAGAATTTGCAAAGTATACTTGCGACCCTTGCGCGGAGGAAGATATTTTTCTATTCTGTCGGTAAAGAGCAGCAGACCCACTTTATCCTGATTGCTCAAAGCCGAAAAAGAAAGGACTGCCGTAAGTTCCGCTATGAAATCCGACTTGATTTGTCCTTTGGTACCGAATTGATTGGACGCACTGAGGTCAATGAGGAAAAGGACATTCAGCTCCCGCGTTTCCCTGAATTTTTTGATATACGGATGTCCGAAACGCGCAGAAACATTCCAATCAATATCACGATAACTGTCGCCGATTTGGTATTCGCGCACTTCACTAAATTCCAAACCCTGACCTTTGAACATTGCGTGATATTCACCGGTAAAGACTTCTTCCACCAGATTGCGAGTCTTGATTTCAATGCGTTTGACGCGTTGCAGAATTTCAGCGGGAGTGGCAGGCATAATTCATTATCCTAAAACTAAATGTGTCGTGCAATGTATTACGGCACTTCCACTTCATCCAAGATGCGGTTGACAATGTCTTCGGAAGTGAGCTGTTCCGCTTCTGCTTCGTAAGAAAGAATTATCCTGTGGCGTAAAACATCACGTCCGATGGCTTTTATGTCGTCCGGAATGACATAACCTCTGTGTTCCAAATAGGCTTGTGCTTTTGCCGCTCTTGCCAAATAAATGGAAGCACGCGGTGAAGCTCCGCACTCAATTAACCCGTGCAAAGATGACAATCTGGCATAGCGTTGAGGCTGACGCGTGGCAAAAACAAGATGCAGAATGTATTCGTTCAGCTTATCTTCCATGTAAATGTCTTTGATTACTTCCCGCATATTTTCAACTGCTTGGGGATTGAGAACAGGCTGCACAGTAATGGTTTCGTCTCTCACCATCCGGTCTATAATCTTTTTCTCAGAAGCAAAATCGGGATAAGTAATGCGCAATTTCAGCATAAAACGGTCTACTTGGGCCTCCGGTAAAGGATAAGTTCCTTCCTGTTCCAACGGATTTTGCGTAGCCATCACCAAAAACGGCTTCGGCAAAGGAAAAGTCGTGTCTCCGATCGTTACTTGACGCTCCTGCATTGCTTCCAATAAAGCTGATTGAACTTTGCTGGGAGCGCGATTGATTTCATCCGCTAAGATAAAATTGGCAAAAATTGGTCCGCGCTTAGGATAAAATTCGCCTTCTTTCTGATTGTAAATCATGGTGCCCGTAATGTCCGCGGGAAGCAAATCGGGAGTGAATTGAATGCGCTTGAAACTGGCTTGCATTGTTTGCGCCAAAGTGCTGATAATCAAAGTTTTCGCCAATCCGGGAACACCTTCCACCAGCACATGCCCGTTACTTAACAAACCGATCAATAGACGGTCTATGATATCTTCTTGCCCGACTATTACTTTGGCAATTTCCGCCTTGACTACATCTAAAACTGCACCGGTTTCCAATACCCGCCTGTGTATTTCCTCTATTTGCATAAACTTCTCCTCTGCTTCAAATTATGCTTTGAGGACATCTCTGCCCTCTCTGCGGCCAATTATGGTCAAAATGTTAAAATGCTTTGCCAAAGTCAAGTAAAAGCAATTGTTCGTAACAACTTGTTTTGTATTGTAAATTAAAAATTGAACAACTTCCTATAACAACCGAAGTCCGTTTTGCCTCATGCACTCGTGACACTTGAAAGTTTATACAGGCAAAACGAACTCCGAAACTTTTAACGAAGTTCGTTTTGCTTAAACTATCATGGCACTTGTTTATTTACGAAAGCAAAACGAACTTCAAAACACTCCGATTGCACGATAGAATTCTAATTCTACCAGTTATAAATGTAGCTTTGACAAGCGACACTACATTATTCTTGCGTATTTAGCGTCTTTTGCGTTAAATATTAATCCATTTAGGTATTATTTCCCGACCTGCTGAGTAGAATCTGCGGGAGCTGTTGTTTGCAGAAGCAGAAGTTTTTCCGCCTGCATTTTGTCATAATCGGCTTGCGAAACCCATTCCACGCGATTTTGCATTTGGACATTATTCTTCGCATTGGAAAAAGGCGGATTGATGGTTTCAACATGCAGAGAATGCGCAACAATCAAGCCGGAGAAAACAATCGAAACCATGCTCATCAGCTTAATCAGAATATTCATACACGGACCGGCAGTATCTTTAAAAGGATCACCTACGGTGTCACCGACGACAGTAGCTTTGTGAGAAGAAGAGCCTTTGCCGCCCAAAAGACCGGATTCCACATATTTTTTGGCGTTATCCCATGCTCCGCCAGCATTATTCATCATCACTGCAAGCACAAAACCGGTAGCCAGTGCTCCCACTAAAATACCCAGCACACTTGCTACGCCCAAAAGCAAACCCATGATTACAGGAGTGCAAAGGCCGACTAATGCCGGTAAAACCATTTCGTATTGCGCTGCTTGAGTGGCTATTTTAACGCATTTGGCGTATTCCGGTTTACTTGTGCCTTCCATAATGCCGGGAATTTCTTTAAACTGACGCCGCACTTCAGCCACCATTTTACCTGCCGCTCTACCCACAGCTTTAATTGTGAGTGAGGAAAAGACAAAAGTCACCATGGACCCGATAAAAATTCCCAACAGGAATTTGGGATTTAGAACATGAATTTGGTAAAAGGTGATAAAGTCATTGATGGAAGCTTTAGCAACCGGAACTTTATCCGAAAAGGCAGCGGTATAATTGATATGCAGCAGCGGAATTTGGTGTGCTTTAACGCTCATCAGGTGAAATCCGTTGCGCACTTCTTCCAAATACGCAGCCAAAAGAGCCATTGCCGTCAAAGCAGCAGACCCGATAGCAAAACCTTTTCCCGTAGCTGCTGTAGTATTACCTACGGAATCAAGATTGTCAGTCATTTCTCTTACATTTTTCGGCAGTTTTGCCATTTGAGCATTTCCGCCGGCATTATCTGCAATCGGTCCGAATGCATCCATCGCCAAAGTCATACCCAAAGTTGCCAACATTCCCACTGCTCCGAAACCGATGCCGTAAAGTCCCATCTCAATTGATTTGTAACCGTGGCTGCAAATGAAAGCCAACAAAATTCCGACGACAATTGTAATTACAGGGGCTGCAGTTGAACGCATCCCGACTGCTAAGCCCTCTAAAATTACGGTTGCAGGACCATATTCTCCCTGTTCCGCTATTGCTCTGGTGCGTTGATAGCTGTGCGATGTATCCAACTCCGTAAAATAACCAATCAGCACGCCAGCCGCCAATCCGATTACTGCTGATATGAAGACCCCGAAATAATAATCGGGAGGCAGCATCAGTTTTGTGACAAAAAAAGCGGCAATGGCAATCAGGATCGAACTGCCGTAGACACCTTTATTAAGCGCAAACATCAGCTGTTTCGTATCTGCACCTTCTTTGGTGGAAACCATAAAAATTCCGAGGATGGAAAGCAGCGCACCTACTCCCGCTAACACCATCGGGGCAGTAATAAAATTGACCAACCAAGGCATAAGTTTATCACCCATGGCAACTACGCAAGACATACCCAAAGCTGCTGCAGCTAATATAGAACCGGCGTAAGATTCATAAAGATCAGCACCCATTCCTGCTACATCTCCAACATTATCACCGACGTTATCTGCAATTGTTGCAGGATTGCGAGGATCATCTTCAGGAATATTGGATTCCACTTTCCCCACAAGATCGGCTCCGACATCGGCAGCTTTGGTAAAAATGCCTCCGCCCAAACGAGCAAAAAGCGCTTGAGTAGATGCTCCCATACCGAAGCTGAGCATAATGACCGTTATTCTATCCAAAGGAAAATGCAATAAATTTAAAATAAAGAACCAGACGGATATATCTATTAAAGCCAAGCCGACAACAGTCAATCCCATAACGCTGCCGGCTCTGAAGGCAACTTTTAAGCCTTTATTCAAACTTTTGGTGCAGGCTTGAGTTGTGCGATTGGAAGCCAAGGTCGCCATGTTCATGCCAATGTAACCGGCTAATCCGCTAAAAAAACCTCCCGTCAGAAATGCCCAAGGAGTCAGCCAATGTAAAACCCCCAATCCCCATGCCATAAACTGAAAGATAATAAAAGCCGCAAGAAAAAACAGAGCCACACCTTTGTATTGCTGTTTCAGATAAGCAAAAGCTCCTTCACGCACATATCCTGCAATTTTCTGCATGTCTTTTGTGCCCGGATCTTCGCGTTTGACTTGGTGAAAGAATATATAGGCAAAAACCAGAGCAGTAACAGCTCCTAATGGTGCAATATACCAGATGACAGGCAAATGAACCATAAGCAATCCTCCTTAACTTAATATGAAGCGATTTATGTCCTCTTTCAGTTAAATTTATTTCATTTTAATATGAATATATATTTTTGTCAATTTGTTTTTACGGCAAACTGTCCCACAACCCTTCATACATTTGCCAAGAGCCGTTTTGTTCATTTTTAACTAAAGTAATAGTTCTGTTTTGAAGGAAAGGGACATCTTGAACTGCTCGGTAAAATGAATTTAGAATGCGATAGTTGAAATTGTCAGCTTGCCCGCTTTCATAACCTCCAAAGACAAAAGGTTTTCCCATTTCTTTCAGCTTAGCTGCCATCCTCAGACAATTTTCCCCGGTAGCGTTACCCAAAACTGCAAAAGCGTATCCCAAAGAATCAAGTTCCTGCGTTACGGGCAGTAAAAATCTCTCTACCGGTGACCAAGTCTGACGGTAATAATCCAATTTCAGACTGAAGCTGTCAATGCCGATACCTTTTTCTGAAAGCGGCCTCAGATAATAAACTGTTAAGCTGTCGCTGTTGCGATAACCGATTTGAGCATAGAAGGTTCCCGAACGCGGAACCAAAGCAGTAAAAATACCGTTGCCTTGATAATCCGGCTGCAAATTAGTCGGGAAAAATTGGCCGTTCTTAAAGAAGCAGATTAAGACTTGACCCGTTTTCAGCGCTACAGGCTGATTTTGCTCATCAGTGAATCTAAAGGTCACTTGCCGCATTGCTTGCTTATCTTCAGCTTCAGTTTCATAGTAATTTCGCTTGCTTAAATCAAAATATTTCCATGCTCCGTCCGCATAGACAGAAACTACATTCTGCAGGCGGGTATATTGAGCGGGAATTTGATTGGCACGAAAATATGAACACGCTAATACCTTATTTTGGTAATCGGCAAGATACTTTTGGTTGAGTGCAGTATCCATAGTCAATAAACCGGAAAGAGCTTTTTGAGGTTTAACTTTATGTCCGCGGGAATAGAATTTGGATACTTGTTGCGGAGTAGGTTTTGCCGGCTTTCGCATAATCATCTTTTGCGGATAGAACCGTTCCTTAGGATAGGCGCTGCCATAATAATAAGACTGCCAAGGCAAGTTTTCATAAAAGATAGTCGGTTCAAACAAATTGAGCATTTCTGCTTCCGGCAGGTCTTTAACTTTGAAAGAAAGATACTCAAACCAAGCGAACATTTTATGAAACAACGCAGCATCACCTTGCCAAAGGTCTTTTTCGTCGTTGGCGAGCAGGACTTGCAGCCAAAGATTAAACAAGGAATCAGACTGTTCGGACTGCATACGACTGCGAATTTCATCCGTCTTCAGAAAAGAAAGAAATTCAGGATAATTCAGTCTTGCTTTTTTTACCACTTGAACCAAAAGACTGTCTTGGGTGGGCAGTTCAATTTCTGCTTGACGTTCAGCTTCGTCCTGACGCTGCATCCGGTTTGTTTTTGCCAGTTTAACATCATCTTTCCAGCTTTGAGGAGCGTCTTTAAATTCCACAGTTTTTGCCGGATATTCCATAATGACAGATTTAGCCGGAAGAGCCGATCGTTCCAATTTCAGAGTATATTCAAGCAGTCTATTATTACCTGAAGGAACGAATTGCAAAGTAGCCAAACTGTCTTTGAAAGCAGTCAAAAAGAATGAGCCCTGACCGACTGTTATAGTTTTTTCGCCTTTGTCGTCAGTTGTAGTAAATACCTGCGGACGCAAAGAATAAAAGTTATAGACATCAATTCCGAGATTGCATTTGCGCACCGGCTGACCGTCTTTATCAATCACTTTTATCTTTAAGGTGCGCGTATTTTCACCGGCATAATATTTGATACTGTTAATCACGGCTCCATATCTATCTTGTGCCAAAACTTCATCGTCCTTTGCGGGCAGACTGCTGTCCGCAGTGATAATCACCATTTTATTCACCGCACCTGAAAACCAAGTTTGATCAAGCCAATAACCGCCATCGGTATCACCCGTGTAATGCCAACTGCCGTTAATGAAAACTTCCACCCATGCATGATTATCATCCTGATGTGCCCACCAGGGAGTGCTTGCAGCTCTTGCAGGAATACCCAAAGTCCTGCATAATGACGCAAAAAGAATTTGTGACTCTTCGCACCTGCCGAATAAAGATTTATTTACCACATCCAAAGGAGATTGGTCGCGACCGGAAGTGGGTTTATAGAGCAGCCATTCCGTAGTTTTAAGACAAGCTTGCCGATACAATTCCAATGGATCTTTTACGCTTTGCCTATATTCTTTTAGAGTAAGTGATGTTTTTGTCTCTTCGGAGGTAAGAATAACAGCTTTTTCAAATTGGTGTCTGTAATCGGTAACAGCTTCATCGCTCACTGTAATTTTTGCCACATAGGACAGGAAAAATTCGTCCGGCTTAATAATTCCCTGCTCTTGCATCAATTCTTTGACGGATTGATAATGATTTAACAGAACTTTAGGATTGGTAGCAGCCAATCTTCCGTTTTCTTCATAAGCCAATAAAAATGCCATCAAACGGTCCGGATAATCTTTCAGGAGTTTGGTATAATCACTTTTTGCGGGTTGCGGCAAAAGTTTCAGGTTTTTTGAAGCTTGTCCGTAAAGTCTAATATATAAAGAATCCGTGTCTTTAGCAGCAAGAAAAACTGACCCTGCCAGCATTAAGCATAAGCAAATGACATAAATCAAACGCCGTTGCATAAGTTATATTTCCTTTTCTATAAACGATAGCGATAATAAAGGAACGGACTGTCCTGCGCTTCAAACCGCTTAAGAATTTTAACGCTCAAATCTTTCTGCAAAAGACAAAGAAGAGTGCTGTCATTTTCTTTATCCTTTGTCAGATAAATCAACCGGCTGCCGGAGGTCCAAACCATCGTATGATCCATAGTGACGCCAATTGTATCGGACAGGAATTTTTTCCGTTTACCGTCTCTGGAGCAGACCCAAGTATACGGCAAATCACTGTTCGGGTCATTAGTAAAATAATGATAACTATAGACCACCAGACTGTCGTTTGGCGAAAGCAGAAAGTCTGTCGGAATTAGCTTTAAGTGAATATTCGGAGCGGGGGCTTCCAAAAAAGTCAGAGGAGTATAAACAGGTTTTTCATCACCTTTGCTTAACACATTAAACAATTCAAAATGCGGCTGGCCTCCATCATCCACCAGCTGATTAGTAATGCCGTAACCTTCGGAAGTGACGCTTTTCAGCATTTTGGGAGAATAATATTCCGGCTTAAAATTACTCGGATTTTCGAGTGCTTGATAGGTATTCTTTTCCAGGTCATAAAATCCCCAAGTCCGCAGATTTGTTTTGTAAGGTGTGCCGTCTGCCAAATAGCTCCACATAAAGCTCGAGATGTAAATTTTGCCGTCAGTTCCCATACCGGCAGCAATATCGTCTATGGTATTATCAAAATTGTCGTATTGCTGTTCAGTAAGTTTGACTTCACTCAAAGCGGGCAAAATTACTTCATAGAGCTCAAAGATAAATTCCTGGTCGGGAGCGGGTTGAGCCATTGTCCTAAATAAACGCGCGCCTGTTTTGTCCCAAAAAACATCATCGATCTCATTAGCAGTCGGAACCATAATCTCATTTCCGCTGTCCGCATCCATCAAAAATAAACCGGCTTTGCTTTTATACGCAATAACATCTTTGCCGGAAAGAATTTCTTCTGCTGTTACGGAATATAGGGCAAATACTATTGTCAAAAGCATGACTGTAATCAGCAGTTTGGCATTCATAAAGTTCGGTCGGGATTGAAAATTAATCATTTTGCCGTGAAGGTTTCCGAAATCTTTTGCAGCAGCAGCAATTCCGGCAGTTTATCTCCCGCGGGGAAGTAGACACTGTTATCAATTAAATAAGCTTTCTTTTGCTGCGGTTCATAAAAAGCGAAAGCTTGGAAGCCTCCACCAATGGCAAATTTATCGTTTTGCCAAGGACCCAAAATCCGCCAGCCGTTGTATTTTCCCAATTGGAAGCGTTCCGAACGGATATTTTCCTTAATAAACTTATCCCCTTGATAATATTTATTTGCCAGTGCTTGCCGTTTTTGCATCAGCCAATTCAAATTAACCGAATCCTGAGGCATATCTTCGTAATAAATGCTCAAATAGCGATCGGGAAAGTCCGCGCTTTGACTGCGAATGCGGTAAAGGAAACTGAGAAAATGATTTTCCTTATCGTTAGCATAAACTTGAAAGTTTGAGGGAACTTTAAGCGAGAAGGGATAAGGCTGGAAAAAATCTTCGGGAATAATCTTCGTTTGGTAAGCTTGGTAGGCAAGCCTTTCCGCTAAGCGATTAAGGAAAAGATTGTAAAGCTGGTCAGCCTGCAAAAGATTTAGTTTGAGCAAATTTTCCAGATTGCTTCCCATCATATAAACAATAAGCTGATCTTTCACCCAACGGTTGCGAGCAACAAACATTTCAGCTCCGGATTTCTGAACCTTATCCAGCATCTGCTTATCCAAAGATTTGCGCATATGGGTTGAAACTTCTTCTTTGCTTTTGAGGTCGCCCAAGAACAGCAGGTTTTTATATTTCATCAGCTCATCGATGTTTTTGATGTCGCTTTTGATGATGCGGAAGTATTTTTCATTGACTACGACAAAAGTTTCCCTTTCCAAATTACGGGTCAGGAAATTCTGCAGGATTTTCCAAGTGGAAGCGTCAGCAAACACATAAATATCACGGCTATCGCCCATGGCAATAGGTTTGCTGTTATCCACCGTGTTTTCATAAAAGCTGTATTTGTCGGATTGCGTTTCTTTAGTCCCGCAGGCGGGAAAGAGCACTAAAACGCAAACCAACAAAATTGCCGTAAGCGGAAGAAAAGTTTTAGCTTTCATATTCTGCCTTCTTTTCACTTGGTTCAAATTAGTTTTGTCGGTTTATTGGAAAGTATATTAACTCCGCTGAGGATTGTAACAATCGCTACCAGCAGAAACCACAAATTACAAGTTAAAAGCAGACCGTATGCCGTGAAGCCGAGTGCCCATGCAGCCAGGAAAAAAATTATTCCGCTCATCTGCAGAACGGTCTTCAGCTTTCCCCACAAGTCTGCAGCTATAAATATTTTTCGCCTTGCGTAGACTTCTCTCATAACAGTGACCAATACTTCGCGCAAAGCAATCACGGCAAAAATAATCCAAGGTAAATGAAAAGGCGAAGCCCAGGTAAAAACTCCCAATGCGGCAAGAACGATAAATTTATCCGCCAAAGGATCCCATATTTTACCGAAGTCGGAAATCAAATTCAGTTTGCGGGCAAGGTATCCGTCCAGCCAATCGGTCAAAGCGGCAACGATAAAAATTATCCAGCTCCAAATCAACGCCTTAGGAGTCTGCACAAATCCCGCCAGATAAAGAAAAACCGGCGCCAAAACAATCCGTAAAACAGTCAAAGCGTTCGGTAGAAATCTGATCATTTTTCCGTCTGAGGAATTGACACTTCATGTTGATAATGAAGCACGAAAGGATACGCCACGACTGCCGCTAAAAGCGTCACTCCCAATTGCAAAAGGAAGAAATACCACTCCATCTTGTAAATCAGCCAGTCACTTGTGTAACCGATTTCGTAAAGCACATAACCTAAAAGAACGGAAACAAAACTCAGCAAAACAGTATTCAGCCAATAAGATTCATGCGATTTCACCACCTCAAATTCGGCAGGCGCGGTCAAATGTTTGAATCGGATAAGGTAATGTTCGTAATGCAAACGCTTAAACAGGAAAACCAAAAATACGGTCAGACCGATGAAACCTGTAATAATCCATCGAATCTGATTCCATTGGTCTGCTCTTTTGAAAGTGGTATTCCAGATATCATTTTGATACTCCACCAAAATTCTGTCTTTTTGAGGCAAGCTGTCCAATTTTTGTTTCAAGATGAGTTTATTGGCGCGGGCTTTGGCATTGCCTTTCAAATAAATGTGCAAAAGCTGCGGCAGAGCTTCATTCTGCAAAATGTTATCCGAATTTTCCAACCCGTATTTCTTAATCAATTCATCGGCAGATTGCTCACTGGTCCTGTATTCCACTTTAGCAATAAAATCATAAGCGGATAAATCAGTCCGCAATTGATTCATAATTGTCGTATCCCACGAATAAACAGTGACCGGATATTTTGCCACTTGCTGATATTGATATTGAATAATGCTTTGCAGCAAATATTCAATGACAGTCCAGCCCAAAATAATCAAAGTGCCTATCAGCAGTAGAACAAGAAAGCGTTTTTTCATCTGAAATGCCTCCTAATCAATAAATAATCATCAAAACCCGCGTTTCAGCTTAACGATAACACAATGAGGATACAGTTCGGAACCGATAAAACCTTCAATCTTTAATGTGGTTGCCCGCACCGCTTCTTCCAATTCACTTTTCCGCTCCCACGGATAAATTAACCAGCAGGTCCCTTCTTCCTGAAGACACCAATCCGGACAAAACAGAATATCTTGTAAAGTGCAGTTTATTTCTTGTCTGCTGATTGCTCTGACAGGATTGGGAGAAACTTTTCCTCTGCCGATTTTTATCCAGGGAGGATTGGCATAGACCAAATCGTAACTGTGCGGACTGAAAAGAGTTTTGCATTGGCGCAAATCACCTTGCAGAAAGGAACAGTTCAGTCCCAGCTTTTGCTTATTCCTTATTGCCATGGCTGTCAATTCCGGCTGCAATTCCAAGCCCGTCAAATGCCAATTCGGCTTTTGCCCGGCAAGCATTAAAGTTATAATCCCGTTTCCGGAACCGAGTTCCAGACCGTTTAGCACTTCATTTTCCGTATTTGCCAAAATCGTTTTCTGCAAAAAATCGGCTGCTTCAGTTCCGGACTGACCTCCCGCCGATTGCTCAATCTCATTTTCCGAAAAAGGAAGCTTTAAACTTGCAGTCCGCATAATTTCTTCCCCTACTGCTCCAAAGCCAGCATTTTCTGCAGACAGGACAGTGCTTTTTCTGCAATCGCTGCTTCCACTTTTACTTCATAGCGCTCATTTTGCAAGGAGGAAAGCACATCCTGTAGTTTAGTTTTTTTCATATCTTGACAGACTGCTTGAGGATTGAGGGAAACAAAACTTTTTTGCGGATAACGGGCATTCAGCAATTCAATCAATCCGTTTTCCGTTGCCAAAATCAATTTGTCATGCCCCTCCGCATATTTCAACATTCCGCTTGTGGAAGTCACCAAATCAGCTTGCATCAAAACTTCCCAATCACATTCGGGATGAGCCAGCAATTGATAATCAGGATACTTTTTCCGCATCTCTTCCACATCGCGTTTAGTAAAACCGTAATGGTGAACAGGACAAAAAGCTTGCCAGACAGTCACTTTTCTTTTGGTTTGAGTTGCTGCCCATGTGCCCAAATTTTGATCGGGGACAAAAAGGATTTCCTGAGCGGCAGGAAAGGACTGCATCACTTTTACCGCATTGGCTGAAGTGCAGCAGATATCGCTTTCCGCCTTTACTTCCGCGGAAGAATTGACATAACAGACTACTTTAGCGCCCGGATGTTCCTGCTTAAATGATTTCAATTGTTCGGCAGAAATCATATCAGCCATCGGACAACCGGCATCGGGAACGGGCAAAATAACTTTCGCCTTCGGATTCAGTATGGCTGCAGTTTCCGCCATAAAACGCACTCCGCAAAACACGATAAGAGGGGCATTAGTTTTTGCCGCCTGCAGAGAAAGCTGTAGTGAATCACCGGTAAAATCAGCTATATCCTGTATCTCTACCGCTTGATAATTATGTGCCAGGATCACTGCCCCCTTTGCTTTCTTCAAATCTATAATTTGCTGCTGGATTGCATTCATTTCAAAAATCTCCGTAGTTTTCACACTCCCGTGTGTCCGAAACCGCCTTCATTCCTTTCAGTTAAATCAAGATTGTCGGTTTCTTCCAATAGAATTTCGGCAACGGGAGCGATGACCATTTGAGCGATGCGCATTCCCGGCAAAACGGAAAAATCCTCTTCACCCAAATTAATGAGGATAACTTTTATTTCACCGCGATAGTCACTATCCACAGTTCCGGGACTGTTCAGAATACCGATTCCGTATTTATAAGCGAGACCGCTGCGAGGTCGAATTTGAGCTTCCCAACCGGCTGGAAGGGCAATGGCAATACCCGTCGGAACACAAAAGCGTCCTCCCGGAGGAATAATAACTTCCTTCTCCACAGCTGCACTCAGATCATAACCGGCAGCACAAGAACTCATTTGTTTAGGTATTTCCGCATGCGGCGACAACCTTTGAAAGCGTAATTTTATCATTTTCAGTTTTTGCGTTCGGTCATATAATCAGCCAGCATCTCCAAAAGCAATGCTTTCTCACCGAAAAGCGCCAGAGCCTGCTTGGCTTTTTGCTTATATTCGTCTGCCATTTTGCGTGATTTTTCAATTCCGTAGACTGCGGGAAAAGTAAGTTTTCCGCTTTCTTCGTCTTTACCGACGCTTTTACCCAATTCTTCAGGATTGCCTTCAATGTCCAAAAGGTCGTCCACAATCTGAAAAGCCAGGCCGATATTGGAACCGTATGTCTCCAAAGCAGCCAATTCTTCCGGATTTGCACCTGCCGGTAAAGCTCCGAAACGAAGGGAAAGATTGATCAAACGCGCAGTTTTATTATAGTGAATATATTCCAGCATTTTTTTGTCAGGCTTCTTCCCTTCTGCCTTTAAATCCGCAACCTGACCGGCAATCAAACCGCGCATACCGCATTCCTGAGCCAATTCATACACCATTTGCCTCTTGATTTTCTCCGGTAAAGGCGACCAAGTCAGCAGTTCAAAAGAGCTGATCAGTAAAGCATCTCCCGCCAAAAGAGCAACTTCTTCCCCAAAAACGGCATGACAGGATTTTTTACCCCGTCTGTAATCATCGTCATCCAAATCGGGAAGATCGTCATGAATGAGGGTGTAAGTATGCATCATTTCCAGAGCGGCAGCCGCATAAGTTATGGGTTCCAATTCTTCTTGAAAAAGCTCCCAAGCCAGCATAGTCAGGTATGGACGCAATCTTTTCCCGCCTGCAAAAAGACTGTAGCGAATGGCTTTATGAATTTCTTTCGGATATTCATCCTTGCGCGGAAGAAAACGATCCAAAACAATATTCACCAATTCCTGCTTTTCTTTCATATCACGCTTGAAAAGAATGCGATTATCCATTTTCTGTTCCCTCCGGAATTTCTTTTTTCAGCCGCTCATTTAATACCTTGACTTTCTGCTGTGCTTCTTCCAAACGCTCGCGACAAACCTTTAGATAAGCAATGCCTTCTTCGTAAAGAACAAGCATTGTATCCAAATCTTCTTTCCCGCTGCTGATGCGTCCGGCAATTTCCTCCAGCTTTCTGAGAGCTTGCTCGAACTTCATCTTTTCGGCTTCCGGTTTTTCATCCATAATTTATAATACTCCTATTTTATATCAGCTTGTATTATCTTGGCATATCCATTTTTGTCAATCTTTTTCTTCTGTTTTAATTCCTCCAGCTATTCCGTCCTTGCAGGGCAAATATCTTGCTTGATTAAAAGTTCCGTTTATATGTTAATAGCCTCAAATATTATTAGCAAATAAGATTTCCCTCGGCCTTTCTTGGGAGATAGCTGTAACTTACTAAAAATGGAATAATTGCATATACCGCTCTTAATATCCCGTCGATATCCTCTCGATATCCAGTCGAAATAAAGTCAACTGGATATCGACTGGATATCGACTGGCTCAAGAGGAACGATAGAGTAACAAATTAGATAGCAAACAGTTAGATGAATAGGCAATTTGCTTTCAACAAACAGCTAAACAGAGAGAAATTCTGATTAAATGCAATAAGGAATCTAACTTTAATTTAAGAAGGCATTAACTTGAGAATTTTGCCGTTTTTATTTTGCCATTAGATTAATTGAGATGCGAGTGTCTGATTTGTAATCTATTGTTTGTTTCTTAGGGATTAAAAGTCCGAATTAAATCAATCGTTTTCTGAAGGCTGTTCCGGTTCATCTTCTTCTTCATCGTCCTCAATGATGAAGTCGGGCATAGCTTTTAATTTTTTTCTGCTCCGCCGCCAAGCGATTAAAATGACAAAAGGCAAAAGAGCAAAGATCAATGCGTTTAAGCCGATGAGAGGAAACAGCCATGTATAACGGCGCGCAGTTTTATCAAATTCCTGACTGAAAGCAACGAGAGACATGCGATAGGCATAGTGAAAAACTTGCAGAAAATCAATGCGGGAAGCGGAATCGGCACTCTTGCGATTGTAATAATAGCCGACGGTATCCCAAAATTTCTGCCATTCCTTCTTATGATGACTCTGCAGATAATTGACGGCAAAAACCGAAGTCAGATAAAACATATTCCATTGACTGCGGTCCGAAGGATAAGAAGAATTCATGCTGTCAAGCGAAAGATGCTGTCCCATAAAGCGATAACGAGTAAAATTGTAATATGCGTCAAAATTGAACTGTCCGGAATAATACATCGCCATTCCTTCGTGAAACCAAAGCGGAACATTGCAAAGCGTTTCATCCAAAAACCAGTGAATATATTCATGCATAAGGACAGCGTCGTAATTTTGGTTTGCCAGTTGTTCCGGACTGCGCACATAAATAACTTGGTCTTGCGGAGAATAAAAAGCTTCGCTTGTTTCCACCAGTTTGCCTTTCCCTGTTGTCAAACGCGCGTATTCCTTTCTATTTGGCAGAATTTGCAGTTTTAATTGCCGATGAGGATAGACGCCGAGTTCCATTTGAAAAGTATTTATTCGCTTCTGCAGACTGCGCAGCATCATGTTTGCATAAGCGGAATCTTTGGGGGCAGCAGTGACGATTAAATCTCCGCTTCGCCAAGTCTGCCACTGTAAAGAGAATAAACTTCCGGCAGTAAAAAGCAGAAGCAGAAAGGAAAGAAGGCAAATTTTCGGGCGCACGAGACGCCTGCTTAGAGCGGAATTTTGCTCAATAATTTATAGTAACGGGTTACATCTTTCTTCGTAACATTGCCGGCAGGAAGTTCCAGCACAGTCAATTCCTGAGAAAAACCGTAAAGGTCAAGCCTGACAGTGTCTCCGACTTTTACTTCCTGCGAAGGTTTAGCGATTTTGCCGTTAATTTGCACGAGGTTTTTATCGCAGGCGGTTTTGGCAATGGAGCGGGTTTTGGTCAAGCACACTTTATTGAGGAAAAGGTCAATTCTCATATTTAAAGGCGTCCTGACAGCATTTATCTTACGCTTATGAGCTCAAGAAGTAAGCAGACGCTGAGTTTCCAAAGCTATCATCAGTTCTTCGTTAGTGGGGATTTTCAAAACTGTGACAGGTGAAGAAGAGGTGCTCAGCACTTGGATGCTGTCACTGAATTTGTTGTTTTCTTCAGAGTTTAACTTGATCCCAAGGGCATCCAAATCCGCACAAACCTGTTCTCTCATAATGGGCATGCGTTCTCCTACGCCTCCCGTAAAAACCAAAACATCCAATCCGTTCATTGCGGCAAAATACGCTCCTATGTATTTTTTTATCCTGTAGCAATACACCTTCAGAGCCAAAACAGCATTCGGATTTTGATTTTCCAAAACCTCTTCTTCGATTACGCGCATGTCATTGGAGAGATGTGACAAGCCCAACATTCCGCTTTTTTTGTTCAAAATGGTATTCACTTCTTCCACGCTCATTCCGAGCTGCTGAATCATGTGCAGAGGAATTGCAGGATCAATGTCCCCGCAGCGGGTTCCCATCATCAGACCTTCCAAAGGCGTAAAGCCCATGGAAGTGTCAATTGATTTTCCGTCTTTAATTGCGGTGATGGAAGCTCCATTCCCCAAATGACAAGTGATGACCTTCAAATCTTTCAATTCTTTATTCAAATACTGCGCTGCTTTCCTGCTGACATATTTATGCGAAGTGCCGTGAAAGCCATAGCGTCTGATTTTATGTGTGGTATACATATCCAGCGGAAGCGGATAAAGATAAGAGTGAGGTTCCATAGTTTGATGAAAAGCAGTGTCAAAAACACCGCATTGAGGGACGTTAGGAAGTTCTTTTTTGACTGCTTCCACACCCTTCAGGTTGGCGGGATTGTGCAAAGGCGCAAGAGAAATGCAATCAGTCATAACTTCAATCACCCTGTCGTCAATTCTGACTGTATCGGAATAATATTCGCCGGCATGCACTAAACGGTGTCCGACAGCATCAATTTCTTCCAAACTTTTGATTACGCCGTGCTGTTCATCTTTCAAAGCTTTTAGGATTAAAGCTAAACCCTGTTCGTGATTTTCAATCAACATCTCCATCTGCTTTTTGGTGAAAGCGGCAGTTTTATATGTAAATAGAGATATGTCTTCTCCGATTTTTTCAGCTATTCCTTCCGCCATAACTTCTTTATTATCCATATTGAGAAGCTGATATTTAATGGAAGAACTTCCGCAATTGAGCACTAAAATCTTCATTTTATCCTCGTTACTCAGTTTATTTTGTAGGCGAAGAAAGCCGTAAAGGAGTTTATGTCAATCTTTTTCCTGCCACCTTTTCTTAAGGAATAGAAAAGAGAAAACATACTAAAATAAAAAAGAGAGAGACGCCGCTTTTCAGCATCTCTCTCCCGATATGAAATGACTTGTTACTTGATTTTGATTATTTTTTGGGTAAGGACTGTTCCGTCAGCAGTCAAGCGAGTAAAATAAATTCCCTGTCCGACTTGCTTGCCGTCGTTATCATTTCCGTCCCAAAGCACGGAATGAGTTCCTTTGGTGAAAGTGCCTTTGGTTAAATCACGCACTGCCTGACCTTTCACATTATAGATTTGGACTGTGGCAGTTGCTGCTTTGTTGAGTTCAAAGCTGATTTGCAATCTCTGATTGAAAGGATTGGGGTAGGTAGTAAGGTTAGTAACGGGCGGAATTTCAGTCAGGTCAGAAATGGCATCAGGCCAATGAACCAAAGCGCGAATCATGACATTGCCCTCAGTAATGGGCTCCCAAGGACTGCTGGCATTGATTTTCTTATAGCTGTTTCCGCTGGTATTGGTGTCCAAAGCAAAAGTGGGAGCGCTTCCGTATTCCATTATCCCGATGTAAAATACTCCGTCCGCATCGGTAATCAGATTAGCTTCCGGTAACGGCAAATTATTCCATCCCGGAGCTAAAGAATTTACGGGAGCGGTATATTGCAAAAGCATTGTCCCCGGCAAGCCGTTTGCGCCATCAGCATCAAAAATCCTGATTATCATAGCGCTGTTTCCGACAGCATTGAGATATATTTTTGCATAGCGGATTTGGACATTGGGATTGGTGACAAATTTCACAGCTTGGGAAGCGGAAGTGCCAAGATTGAAGTTTTGATTGGAAGTCCCATCGTCATTCGTCAATTCCGTGTAAAGTAACCCTATTAAGTCAACGGAAGCAATATTGGAAGCTTCCGATTCGTAATTGTCAAAGAGAGCCGTGACTTTATAGTAATTGATTGCACCTGCCACCGGATCCGGATCAACATAGCTGACTTGCGCCGGATTGGTCAAGGTTTCTATCAGGTCAAAATTTTCATTAGGATTGAGAGAGCGATACACTTTAAACCCCGTTAAAATAGGTGCAAAAGGATCGTCTACCCAATACACTCCGGCTAATGCACAATTGACTAAGCCGGCATAAGAATTGCTCAAAGTGTCCCATACGCCTTGGAATAATGCATACGAATTTGGAGTCACACTGGTGGAATCACAAAGCAAACCTTGATCATCAGTATCCCCGAAATTACTTAAGCCGACAAATACTGCTCCGTTAGCAGGAATTATTACATTATAGGAAGTAATGTCCACATCTTTCCATTCATAATTGGGAATGTTTGTAATATTGGGAAGATTGACAAGTTCCATATCAGGCAATCCTCCGCTTTCGGAATAGACATGCACGATGGGCGAACCGACAATCGGAGCTCCGTTGGCACGATAAAGCATAAAGCGCACTCCGTGCAATTGCAGAGGAGAACTAAACGGATTCTGGATCCGCATTGCATAGCCTTCGGCGTCATTGACATAAGAAGTCCATTGAGAATTTGTAGAAGTGATTGCTACAGTAGAAAATCCTGAAGGCGGAGCAGTCCAATTTAAAGTAACATCCTGACCTGTCAGAGTCGCAGTCAGATTACTTGGAGCAGGCAAAAAGATATCATTGAAGATGGTGAAATTATCAATCATGATACCTGTTCCGATAGGAGTATCGCTGTCCGATTTGAAGCAGAACCGGAATTTAACAGTGTACCCTGCGTAATTAGAAATCACACCGTCCAAACCTGTGTAGCTGTCAGTCACCCAAGACCATTCGGAAGGAGCGTCTATAAAAACATAGTTAACCCCGTGCGGATCATTGTAAGGATTACTCATTCGATACCAGTTTGTGCCGTTATTGGGAGAAATGTCCCAAAACCAATAATCCGTAACGGCAGCACTGGTGGGCGGATTGTCCGGATCATCAAAATTTCCTTTCATCATAACATCTGCTCTGATAGTTCCAGATAAAGGAAGAGTAATAGACGGAGAAATCAGGTAATTCATCATACCCGGATTGTAGGTATTGGCGTCATTCTGGTTGACCATAGCCTGAGTGGGTGAAGGTGCATCTGCTACAGTTTCAATATGCCAGAGTTGGTTGGAACCCGAAGTGGGAGAAAATGTCCAGCCCGTAGCACCAGTTTCAAATGTTTCCTGATAGGCTATAACTTCTGTTCGCGTAGGACCGGATTTACTTAAAGGCATCCGACCCGCAGGACGATCAGCCGTATTTGCAAAAACAAATACTACCAGAGAAAGAGCTATCAGTATAAGCAACGATTTTTTCAAGGTTTCCTCCTTAGGTTTATCTTTGTTGTTCTGTTTATTTTTTAATTTATGAGCAATTTCCCTTCTGCTCATAATCGTCTCTTGATAGATTTTTGTGCTGTTAGTATATGTCAAGAAGTTTTTTACCGAGGACAAGATGGTAAAGACAATAAGTATCCCTTCTATTTTTTATCTTCTTTACACAAAGTATAAATCTGTCAGCGACAAAAGTTGGGATAATGGGGATATTTTCTTGATTTACCAATCGCGAAATGCTATAGGATTTCAGATTATCTCTTCCTCTATTAGTTCTATATGAATTAAACCGGATTTGATATGCCCAACTCATGACAATTAACTCTGTTTCATTCTCAGGCTTAACTGAGCTGAAGAATTCTTCTTCAATGAGATTATGAAATGACTCCACATCACTATTCCCGGTAGACTTTCGATAGTGAATTCGGATATGCCTGCAGCCATACTTCCGACTGCATAATTGAATTGACAGAAAAGAAAAGTGCCAATTTAATGGCAAATAGTAGAAAAATAAGGAAATATAAGGAGAATGCATGCCCTATATTCCAACCACGGAAGAAGAAAAACAGCGTATGCTGGAAACGATGGGCTTCAAGACTTTTGACGATTTGATTGAAGCTATCCCGGAAAAATTAAGGCTGAAAGAACCTTTAGATTTGCCGGAACCGCTTTCCGAACTTGAAATCATGCGTCTGGTGCGGGAACTAATAAGAAGAACCCTGTCTGCTCAAGTTGCCAATTCCTTTTTGGGAGCCGGAGTCTATGACCACTTTATTCCTGCAGCGATAGATACAATCATTTCCAGACCTGAATTTATGACTGCTTATACACCCTATCAGGCTGAAGTCAGTCAAGGCACTTTGCAAGCTATTTTTGAATTCCAGACTATGATTTGTGAATTGACCGGTATGGAAATTGCCAATGCCAGCATGTATGACGGAGCCACTGCAGCTGCGGAAGCCGTTTTAATGAGCGTTCGCAAGAATCATAAACAAAAAGCGGTATTAAGCGGGACACTTCATCCCGAATTTCTGAAAGTGATTAAATGCTATACAGAAGGAATCGGACTTGAACTTATTACCGTTCCTGCCAAAGAAGGTAGAATTGACGCTGAAGCTTTTGCTTCCGCAATTGATGCTAATACTTCCTGCGCCGTAATTCAAACTCCCAATTTTTACGGCAATTTAGAAGAGATGTTTGAGCTGGAAAAAATCGTGCACCAACAGGAAAATTGCTTCTTGATTGCTGCAGTTGATCCAATCAGCTTAGCTATTTTTAACGCACCTTCCGAATACCGTGCCGATATTGTTGTCGGTGAAGGCCAAGCTTTGGGCAATCCTATGAACATGGGCGGTCCTTTATTCGGGTTTTTCGCTTCCAGACTTGATTTGGCACGCTCAATGCCGGGGCGAATAGTCGGCGCCACTGTTGATGTTGAAGGCAAAAAAGCTTATGTTTTGACTTTGCAAGCCAGAGAACAGCATATCCGCAGAGAAAAAGCAACCAGCAATATCTGCTCCAATGAAGCTCTTTGCGCTTTAGCCGCTACAGTATATTTAAGTCTTCTGGGCAAAGAAGGCCTACGGGAAGTTGCTCTGCAGTCCTTTAGAAAAGCGCATTACTTAGCAAGTGAGATTTGCAAGCTAAACGGCTTTTCTTTAGCATATCCAAGAGCACCTTTCTTTAAGGAATTCGTAATTTCCACACCTCTTCCCGCAACCGAAATTATTGATAAATTGCTCAAGCGGAATATCTTCCCCGGCTTGGATTTAGCTGCATACGGAGAGCCTAATCAATTGATGCTTGCCGTTACTGAAAAGAAGCTTCGGGCAGACTTGGATGAACTGGTGCAAGCATTGAAGGAGGCGGCAAATGTCTAAAACCATATTTGAATTGAGCAGTCCCGGACGCAAAGGTTACACCCTTCCCAAATGTGATTTGCCTTCCGATTTCCCTTCAGAAATTCCTCCGCTATACGACAAATTTCTCCGCAAAACCGATTTGCGCTTGCCTGAATGCAGCGAAATTGATGTTATGCGGCATTTTATCGAGGTCAGTCACAAGAATCATTTCATTGAAAAAGGGCTTTATCCTTTGGGTTCTTGCACCATGAAATACAATCCCAAAGTGAACGAAGCGGTAGCCAAAAATCCATGTTTCGCCGATCTTCATCCCTATCAGCCAGTGCAAACTTTGCAAGGTGCACTGGAAATTATGTATGAATTGCAACAAGAGTTGGGTGAAATTTCCGGAATGGCACAAGTGACTTTACAACCTGCAGCGGGCGCACACGGAGAATTTACCGGTCTGAAAATTATTCATGCCTATCATCAAGCCAACGGGAATCCTCAAAAAAGAAAAATTATCATGCCGGACAGCGCTCACGGCACTAATCCCGCCAGTTGCACTTTAGCGGGTTTCGAAGTTGTGGAATTGAAATCCAAACCTGACGGCAGAGTAGATATTGAGCATTTAAGGCAGATAGTAGATGATGAAACTGCCGGTTTTATGCTCACTAATCCCAATACCTTGGGCTTATTTGAAGCGCAGGTGGAAGAAATTGCCGAGATTATTCATAACGTTGGCGGTTTAATGTATATGGACGGAGCTAATCTGAATGCGCTTTTGGGAATAGTAAAACCAGGTAAAATCGGCTTCGATGTCATGCATTTTAATCTGCATAAAACTTTTGCCACTCCTCACGGAGGAGGCGGCCCCGGTTCCGGACCTGTCGGTGTAATTGATAAATTAGTGAAGTTTTTGCCTGTTCCCATAATCGGCAAAAACGAAAGCGGCTATTTCTTTGATTATTCTCATCGGGAAACTTCCATCCAAAAGGTTCAAACTTTTTACGGAAATTTTGCAGTGATGATACGAGCGTGGGTGTATATTAGGATGATGGGTGCGCAAGGTTTGCGTCAGGCTGCCGAGCAAGCGGTGATAAATGCCAATTATTTGAAGTATCGGCTCACACCTTATTATCATATTGAGCATTCCGAACCCTGCATGCATGAATTTGTAGCAGACGGAACGAGGCAGAAAAAAGAACACGGAGTGAGCACTTTGGATATTGCCAAGCGTTTATTGGACAAAGGTTTTCATGCTCCAACTATCTATTTCCCTTTGATTATTCCCGAAGCTCTGATGATTGAACCCACGGAAACGGAAAGCTGGCAAAGTCTTGATGCTTTTGCCGATGCTATGATTGAAATCGCCAAAGAAGCTGAAGAAAATCCCGAATTGCTGCACAGCGCTCCTTTGACTACTCCAGTTCGCAGAGTTGATGATGCCAGAGCGGTAAAGCAATTGGAGATAAAGTATAAATTTGAATAAAAGGATGCTTCCCGCAAAACTTGAACTGCGGCACAAGTTCCGAAGAGGATTATATAAGACAACCAATTGGATGATAAAGATTTGACAATTCGGTTGACGGCAAACATAAGGAAAATTATTTGCTCCGATTACATTATCTTTAGATCTGATTACAAACTTCAGGAGATACGATGAAACGTATAATATTCTTGCTTATTATGCTGGCCGCAATGACTTTGGCAACAGCTCAACAGCTCAAGATTGCCTATGTCAATACCGACCAGATTTTATCCGGCAGCAATGAAGCTGCTGAAATTGCCCGCATTTATGATATGGAACGCACGGGGTGGATGAACCAAATTAAAGCTATGCGTGAAGATATCCAACAGATGGAGCGTAATTACGAAATTGATAAACTGACGAAGAATGAAGCAGCCAAAAAAGCAGCTCAAGATAAAATTGACGCTAAAAAAGCGGAAGCGGGACAGAAATTGGAAGAATACTTCGGGGACGGCGGTAAAGCTGAACAGAGATACAAAGAATTGATTGAACCTCTCACTCAAAAAATCACCACTGTTATCAAGAAAATTGCGGAAGAGGAAAACTATTCGCTGGTGCTTGATGTCAGTATGGGAACGGTTTTATACGCTTTACCAAGCATGGATATTACCGATCGTGTTTTAACTGAACTGAACAAAAATACGCAAAAACCTTCTGCCGAAACCTCTGCCGGCGCGGAAGTGTCTCCGAAAGAACAAACTTTACCGAAACCGTCTCTTAAACCTAATGAAAAAGAAGAAGTCTTCGGACCGAAGAAATAAGTATGCGCATTTTCCGACAAGCCTTAAATCCGGAAGAAATTGTCAAAATCACCGGAGGCGAACTCCTCAAACGCCATGATACTTTATTAAATCATGTTGCCGACCCTCAGGCTGCAGATGAGCATTCCGTTCTTTTTTTGGATAACGAAAATTATCTGCCTGCAGTCCTGTCTTCTTCCGCAGGACTGATCATTGCCCGCCATAAATATAAATCGGAACTGCTCAATCATTCCGCTAACCTTATTTTTACGGAAAATGCCTATCAGTCAGTATTGAAGTTGGTCAATTTCTGGTTGGAAACTGAGGATAAGGACTTTGTAACTTCAATCCATCCCGCGGCAGTGATTGCACCTGATGTCATTTTACCGGAACACTGCAAAATCGGAGCCTATGCCGTCATTGAAGCAGGCACAACATTGGGAGACTACACCATTATTGATCCCTTTTGCTATATCGGACAGAACTGTCGGCTGGGAGAGCATTGCCGTTTGTATGCAAAGGTAACTCTTTACGAAAATACAGAGATTGGCAATAATGTTATTATTCATTCCGGTTGCGTAATCGGCGCGGACGGTTTCGGTTATCTTTTACTGGAAGGCAGGCAGCAGAAAATTCCTCAAATCGGGCAGGTTATCATTAATGACAATGTAGAAATCGGTGCCAATACTACAATTGACCGCGGTACTATCGGTCCCACGATTATCGGAGAAGGAACAAAAATTGATAATTTGGTGCAAATCGGCCACAATTGCGTCATCGGTAAGCACTGCATTTTATGCGCTCAAGTAGGACTGGCGGGAAGCACAACTTTGGGTGACTATGTTTGTTTAGCAGGTCAGGTGGGCGTGGCGGATCATTTGACTATTGGTGAAGGTGCCGTTGTCGGTGCACAATCCGGGGTGTCTAATCATCTTCCCGCGGGCGGAAAATATTTTGGCTATCCGGCAAGAGATGCTATGCTAATGAAACGAATTATGGCTGTGGAAAATGATCTTCCCGAATTGATTAAATTCATGCACAAGCTGCAGAAAGATCGGAAACAGGAGTAAGAATGTCTGACAACAAACATACTATCGGAAAGGAAGTTTCTTATACGGGAATCGGACTTCATTCCGGAGAAATCACCACTATCAGATTTAAACCCGCCGGCAAAGATGAAGGTATAATTTTTATCAGAGTTGACCTTCCCGGCAAACCTGAAATTAAAGCTGACATAGATCATGTGGTTGACATTTCCCGCGGAACCACAATCGGTATTAAAGATGCACAAGTGGGCACGATTGAGCATGTCCTTTCAGCCGTCAAAGGGTTAAATATAGATAACATCCGCATTGAAATAGACGGTCCCGAAGCTCCTGTTGCAGACGGAAGCGCTCTCTGTTTTCTCAATTTGCTCAAAACAGCGGGGCTGGTGGAACAGGCTTCCCCGCGCGTCTATTTTGAATTTGACGAACCGATCAGTTTTTCCGCTCCGCAAGATAATGTGGATATCGTTATCGTGCCGTCCAACGAACTGAAAGTCACTTTCATGATTGATTACAAGCATCCCTATTTGGGAACGCAATACACTTGGCTGCCAAGTCTGGATTATTACGAAAAAGACTTTGCCGGCGCACGCACTTTCTGCTTCATCAACGAAATTCTGCAGCTTAAGGAAAAAGGCTTAATCAAAGGCGGCTCTTTGGACAATGCATTGGTCATAGCCGAACCGAATATGAGTGAAGAAGAACTGAAGCATTTGCAGGATGTTTTCGGTTATCACGAACCGGTTACAGTTTCCCCGGAAGGCATCTTAAACAATCATCCCTTGCGCTATTACAACGAATTCGTCCGCCATAAAGTCGTGGACTTAATCGGTGACATCGCTCTTTTGGGAATGCCGATAAAGGGACACATTTTAGCTGCCAGGTCAGGACACAAGACTAATGTGGAATTGGTAAAAAAACTGCGCGACCTGCAAAAGAAACACGATCTGCAGAAGATTTATCAGGTCAAGAAATCAAAAGATGTAGTCTTTGACGTGAATGCCATCATGCGCATCATGCCTCATCGCTATCCTTTTTTGCTGGTTGATAAAATAATTGAGTTTGACCCTAATAAGCGTATAGTCGGAATCAAGAATGTGACGATCAACGAGGAATTTTTCCAAGGTCATTTTCCCGGGCATCCTATTATGCCGGGTGTCCTCATTGTTGAAGGAATGGCACAAACCGGAGGAATCATGCTCCTCAATCAGTTGGAAGACCCATCCAATTATGTAGCCTATTTTGCCGCCATTGACAATGTAAAATTCCGCAAACCTGTTCTTCCGGGAGACACTTTACGCTATGAACTTACGGCTCTATCTTTGAAAAAAACAATTGCCAAAATGCGCGGAGAAGCGTATGTAGGTTCCGAAAAAGTTTGTGAAGGCGACTTTCTGGCACGAATTATGGAGAAATAGAAATGACTTTTATCCATCCGACCGCTATTCTTGACCCCGATGTCCAAATCGGAGAAGATTGTTACATTGGTCCTTACTGCCAAATCGGTCCACGCGTTATTCTTGGCGATAGAACCCGCCTTGTTTCCAATGTTATTATCGGCAAAAACACCACTTTGGGCACAGATAACAAAATCTTTGCCCATGCGGTTTTGGGAACCGATCCGCAAGACTTGAAATTCGGCGGAGAAGAAACTTACCTGGTCATCGGAAACTTTAACACCATCAGAGAATTTGCCACAATCAATCGTTCCAACCAAACAGGCGAAGTCACTCATGTCGGCGATTACAACCTCCTGATGGAATATGTCCATATCGCTCATAACTGCCAAATCGGAAACCATGTTGTCATTTCCAATGCGGTAAATATGGCGGGACATGTTCACATTGCGGATTGGGCTAATATCGGAGGCTTGACTGCCATTCATCAATTCGTCCACATCGGGACTTATGCTTTTGTGGGCGGAGCTTCAGCAGTCAAAAAAGACATTGCTCCCTACACCAGAGGACAGGGGAATCCTTACAGAACTGTCGGCATCAACAGTATAGGCCTTTTCCGCAAAGGCTTCTCATCTGAGACAGTCGCTCAAATCAAACAAATTTATATGCTGTTTTACCAAAGCAAATTAAACACTTCTCAAGCTCTGCAAGCTGCTGCAAAGTGGGAAAAACTGACCCCGGAACAGCAAATCTTCGTCGACTTCGTCAAACATTGTGAACGCGGCTTATCCAATTGACCGCCCCAATGGGGTAGGATGTTAAAAATGTTTAGGAGTCCTTTTTGCCTTCTTAAACAATCAAGTGCCACAAATCCATAAGGCAAAACGGACTTCGGTTTATTCATCTGATCAATCCAAATGGTGTGGAAATGAAATAAGGCGAACACAGGTTCACTCCCTACTATAATAACCCTTTTCTTATGTGCAACAGTCTGATTATTTATTAAAGCAAAAACCGAGCAGGGAAGTCTAAGGCTGAAAAAAATTATGCTATGACTTACTGCCAAAGGGTGGGACGGGAAACTGTCCTGCCTCCCGAATTTGGAAAGGTTGGAAGTATTGATGCAAAAAAAGAGTTTCTCCACAAGAGACTTATTACTCATTTGCTTATTGGCGGCTTTAGGATTGGCAATTAAGCCTTTGGTGAAGACGCTTACTCATTTAATTTCGACTCCGTTAGGCATTCCGGGCGGAACTTTAGGCGGCGGTTTTTACATGATGTGGCTTTCGTTGGCGCTTGCTTTTACTAAAAGATTCGGAGCCGCTACTTTAGTTGGTCTTCTGCAAGGAATTATTGTTTTGATTACAGGCTGGTTCGGCAATCACGGTGCACTTTCTCTTTTTACATATACATTTCCCGGATTGGCAATTGACCTTATCGGCTTGCTTTACAAACGCTACACCAAACTTGACGGACAAATCATCTATTGTCTTCTTGCCAATCTTACCGGCACTTGGTTAGTGGGAATAATTATCATGAGCCTGCCCAAAGCTCCTCTCTATATAGCACTCGGCATGTCAATAATATCAGGTGTGATTGGCGGAGCGCTTTCTTACTTGATTTACAAGGAACTGGTCGTATTAAATCTGATAAAAGAAAAGGAAGAAATATGAAAAAAGCGTTAATTCCGCTAATTCTATCCCTATTTTTCTGTATCAGTTGCCTGAGCGGATTGGAAGTTTTTACTGCCGATAATCAAGAACATCATTACAGTTTGGAACAATTGAGAAAACAGCCTCTCACTTCATTTACCACTACAAGATTTAAGCATGAGCAAAATTTGGTGGAAAAATGGGAAGGCATCTATCTTCAGGCATGGCTGAAGGAAAACGGTTTTGAAAATTTTCAATCCATTCGTTTTGAAAGCAACGATAATTACATGGTTCGCATTCACAAAGCCGAACTGGACAGTATGCCGGGTTACCTTGTGCTCAAAAAAGACGGAAAGATGTTGGACAGCACTGAAGTCAGGATAATATTTCCCGCGCAAAGAGATATGTTTTGGGTGCGGGGAGTGGCAAGAATATATTTAGAAGACTTTCAACCTGCTCCGGCTCCGCGTCGTATTTATATATGGGAAGCTCAAAAAAGCGAATTCACTTTATACAATGAGCCGAAACCTTTCATAAAAATCAAGGGCTACAGCTTTGACGAAATTATGGAGCGGTTTTTCTGCTTGGATGCTGGCTCGGTCATTTTGTCGAGCAGAGACGGCCTAAAACTCAGGCTGGAATATCCGAAACATTTGAAAGGTGCAGTCTTGGCGGAACAAGCAGACGGAACTCTTAACTTAAAAAGTCCGGTAATTCCCGCGGGAATGTGGTTAAAAGATATCGTTTATGCTCAATGCGGTTCCGAAGCTTTGCTGCGTTACGATTATTTATACAAACTGCCGGCTTTGGCAAAATTGCTTGACTGGAAAGAGCTTGATTCCAAAGCAAAAATTTCCCGTTTCACTGCAGTCAAGACAGAAGTGCCGTTGGAAGAGCTTTACCAGCATGACGCAAAACCTTTTTCCGCTGGTGACTGGATAGAATTGCCATAAATTTATGCTGGAGGTCAGACAGCTCGGAGTTCGCTATCCGGGACAAGATTTCCTTTTTCAAGACCTGTCTTTTCAAGTTTCGGAAGGTGAAGTTTTATGGCTGAGAGGTCCGAACGGAGCAGGTAAAACAACTTTGCTTTACGCCGTCAGCAATATAATTCCTTCTTCCGTGCAGGCTGAACGGCAAGGTTCAGTTTTCTTAAACGGTGAAAATATAACCACACTGCCGATAAATAAACTCATTCCCAAACTTTCCATCGTTTTATCCAATCCGGCTTGGGAAATGTTTTTCTCCACTGCAGAAGAAGAAATTCTTTTTGCTTTGGAAAATATGGGATTGCCGGAAAAGGAAATTGAACAAAGGCTAAAGACAATTGCAGAGCAGTTTGAACTGATGCCGATGCTCAATGAACCTTCTTTGCATTTCTCTGCAGGTTGGCAAAAAATGCTGGTTTTGGCAGTGCATGCAGCAATCCGACCGCAAGTTTTACTCTTGGATGAACCTTTTGCCGGACTGTCTGATGAGAGTGTAAAGAAAGTGATTAACTGCTTAAAGGATTATTTGGCAAAGGGCGGCTGCTTAATTTTAGCGGAGCATTCCTCTGCCGTCACAGAACTTGAACCGGTAACCTTAAATTTAAGTCTGCACTCCCTATGAAGCAATTATCAATCTCCTTGCAGGACATTTCCTTCACTTATGATAAGCGCAAGGTTTTATTTGAGTACTTTCAGCTGGATTTGCCTTCCGATCAAACAATAGTGCTGAAAGGTGAAAACGGCGTCGGAAAATCCACTCTTGCTTGTTTGACGGCAGGCATTCTTAAACCTCATGCCGGACAAATAATTTATTCGGACGGTTCGGATATTTTAACAAAGCCGTCTCAGGTTGCGAACCAATTAGCTTTTTTGCGTCAGAAATCCGTGCAGAATATTTTGGGTGCCACTCCGAAAGAGGATTTACGGTTATGGCTTCTTTCCGATAAACAAGCGGAAGACAAAATCAGGCAAGCATTGGCAGCATGGCGAATTGCGGACAAAGCTTCTTCTCCGGTTTGGGAATTAAGCACGGGTGAACTTAACAGTCTCGCTTTGGCAGGTATTAATTTCTTCCCCGAACGCTATTGGATTTTGGATGAACCTTTTACCGGATTGGACAGTGAACATAGTGAGCAACTTATTGAAGCACTTAAGCAAAAGCGAACGATCAGTAAAGGGATGCTGATAATTTCGCATCAAACTGAACAATTGGAAGCTGTGGCAGACAAAATTTACCGTTTACTGCCCAAGGGCAAAATTCAATGCAGTCAGTAATTCATCCTTTAACAAAACTGCTGGCAGTCGTCCTGATTACAACTTTTGCCGTGGTGCAGCCGAATTTGTTATTGCTGACTGCCGATATTTGTTTCTGCCTGATTTTGTTACTGTTATCCAAACAATCGGGCTCGGATGCAAAGCGTTTGTGGAAATATATTTCCCGTCTTTTGCCTGTTGTAATCAGCATCTTTTTGCTGCAGGTGATTTTTACCCGCAAAGGAACGGCGATTTTCTCTTACGGGATATTAAAAATCACGAGAGAGGGATTAAATACATCAGTGAGGGTTTCTCTGCGCCTGCTAATTCTGCTTTTGGCCGGAGCATGGTTATGGCATCTTTCCACCCGCGATTTCAGACAGGCTTTCCGCACTTTACACATTCCTGAGACTATCACAGTAATGTTGATGCTGACTTTAAGATTCTTGCCGATGTTATCTGAAAAAATAAAGCAGAGCCTGCTTCAGCTCAGGTTAAGAGGCATCATTATGAAAGATATTTCCTACGGGAAAAGACTGATTGTTTATAAAAGTTTGATGCTGACGATTTTAGGCTGGACTTTGCGCGAACTTGATTTTCAAGCGATTGCTTTGGATGCCAGAGGCTTCAGAAACGGGCAAAAACACACTTTTTATCAACAACGCAATCTTGCTGCGACAGATTTTCTGGTTATTGGTTCATTGCTTGTTCTATTTGCTCTGCCTTGGATTTTATGACAAAGCTGAATTGATCAATTATTTCATCATCAAGATTATACGCCGTAACCTGCATCCTGCCTGAAACAGGTGTTAGAATAATGAAGCCGTGCGTTCTGCGAAACAGTATAGAATAATCATTCCTCGTCACTTTTTCGTAAAGCTGACCACCCGCTCCTCCGAAAACTACATACTGCACACTGTCTTTAACCGATCTTTCATAGATATGATCGTGACCGGAAAATACGGCAGCTACTCCATATTTGCTGTATAACGGTGCCAAAAGTAAATCAAAGCCTTGTTCGTAACTGTGCGGACCGGAACTGAAAACGGGATGGTGATGAATCATAACGATGGTTCTATCCCGATAAGTTTGGAGTTTTGAAACCAGCCAAATGTATTGAGGCGAACCGGGAGCAAGTTTCAGGTTTGTATTCAAAATAATCCAAATTACACTGTCCCGTTCCACGTAATAATAAGTGAGAGAATCAACTTGAGGAAAATTTTTCAGGAACAGGCCTTTATCTCTGTCGTGATTACCGAAAGCGGGAAAGATTTCAGCCTCAGTTGTCAAAGGTTGCATGGTTGTAAAAAAAACATCAAAATCATTTTGCCGGTTACCAGAATAGGTGATGTCGCCTCCGATAAAAACAGTCTGCGGATGAAAAGGAACAATCTTCTGCACGACTCGGCTCAAAACAGTATTATTGGATTGGCAATCGCTAAAGTAAGCGGAGACTGCAGAAGCTGAAGATACATAGGCAAAACTGCAAGTCAGTAAAGCAGCAAGCAGAATTGTCCGAAGCTTGATTTTCATTTCTATCGTTATTTTGAGATCAGGGCATCATATTCCGCTTGGAATTTCTGCAAATCCTGCCACGCATCCTTTTTCCATTGCGGATTTCTGAGTAAAGCTGCAGGATGATATGTTACATAGGCAGGTCTATCCATAAATTCATGCGGAACTGAGCGTAAATCATGCATGGGTAAGCTTGATTCCAACAAAGTTTGCGCTGCCACCAAACCCATAAAGAGGAAGATTTCCGGCTCAATGATTTTAATCTGTTCCTCTAAATAAGGCAAGCAGGCGAGGCGTTCTTCGGGAAGGGGATTACGGTTTCCGGGAGGTCGGCATTTAACTATATTGGTGATGTAGACATCTTCGCGTTTAATCTTGATTGCCAAAAGCATTTTGTCCAAAAGCTGTCCTGCCGGACCGACAAAAGGTCTGCCTTGTAAATTTTCCTGTTCACCGGGTCCTTCGCCAATAACCATGCAAACCGCATCAGGATTGCCTTCTCCGTAGACGAAATGCTTTCTGCCTTTATAAAGAGGACAATTTTTACAATTTTTGTAAGCTTCATAATTCCTGTTCAGCAGTTCTTGCTTTTCGGCAGGTGTATTTTGCGTTCGATATAATTCTTTTATTCCTGAAAGGCGCAGTTGGTCTATATATTGGATAATGGCTTGATTCATTTTCAGAAGTTAATCATCGTCCGAATCTGTATCTTCCGAATCTTCCTCTTCCATATCTTCATCGTATTCATCTTCATTATAAGCGGGTTTATAGTTTTCGTCCTGAAAATTTTCCGCTTCATTTTCCGGCTCGTATTCTTCATCTTCCTCTTCATACAGATTGCGTTTCCCGCCCGCTTCAAATTCTTCGGGGGTTAAACCCAATCTTTCCATTTCCGCTTTGCCTTCTTCAATATCCATGATGTAATCGGGAATTTCATTCTGAGCTATATGATCCATTGCTAATTCCGTAATTTTAGTAGTGAATTTCTGCCGCACATAAGGAGGGAGGGAATTCAATCTGGCAATTTCCAAATTGGTTAAAAGGCAAAACATATAGTTCATATTTGTATGTTCGAGGAAGTATTCCACGCGTTTATTAATCATTATTGACTCCTTTTACAGATGCCTTATTGAACAAAGAGTAAGGCGATTTCTAAATATTTATTGTTCTTTTAAAAACTCTGTTTCCGGAAGAGAATATCTGTCAACTCTATTTTCTTCCGCTCTGATAATGGCTCGGACATCATCAACGGCAATATCCAGTCTGTCATTGATAACTAAATAATCATACAGCGGAATAGATTGTATTTCCGTGCGCGCTATCTGCAGACGCTTTTCAATTTCTTCGGGACTGTCCGTCTTCCGGTTAATCAGCCTTTCTTTCAAAATCTTTAATGAAGGCGGCATGAGGAAAATTTTGACATAGGGAATATCCTTACTGCTGATTTGAGCAGCGCCTTGGACATCAATATCCATAATTACATGCTTACCTTGAGCAAGACGGCTTTGGATATAGCTGATAGAAGTTCCGTAATAATGACCGGCAAATTGGGCATGCTCTAAAAAATCTCCCGCTTTGATCATTTGCTCAAAAGCTTCGCGAGAAACAAAATTATAGTGAATGCCGTTCTGCTCATACCCTCTGGGTGGTCTGGTCGTATAGGAAACGGAATATTCAATTTGGTTATTATCTTTCAGAATTTCATTCAAGATAGTGCTTTTTCCGCCTCCGGAGGGTGCAGACAAAATAATCAGGAAAGGTGTTTTCCGATAGGGCATGAACTTTTGCTGGTCAGACTTCTATGATTTTTTGGTATTCGGCAGCGGTGAGCAAGTTTTCCAATTCGTCCGGATTGCTTAATTTAATTTTCAGCATCCAGCCTTCGTCGTAACAGGATTTGTTGATTAATTCAGGACTGTCTTCCAAATCCGTATTCCTGCTTTCCACTTTACCGCTGACGGGAGAAATAATATCTTCTACAGCTTTTACTGCCTCAATGCTGCCGCATGGTTCAGCTGCAGAAACTTTTTTGCCTACTTCCGGAAGTTCCACATAGACGATATCACCTAATTCATGTTGAGCAAAATCAGTGATGCCGATTGTGGCTTCATCTCCTTCCACTCTAACCCACTCGTGACTCTCACTATAATATAAATCTTCAGGTATCAACATGTTAACCTCCCTTTATCTTCTGCTCTTGCAGAGTTGTCTTAAGTTTTTTCCTGCCTGTTTTATGTCAAGATTTATGAATTTCAGCTCTATTTTCATATTGTAGAAAGAAAAACTAAGAAAGCAATTAAAAAAATTAAAACAATCCGAAAAAAATCTTGACAGAATTAGTTAATAATTCCAAGATGCAATTAGCCTACAGACCCTACATAGAATGCCCTCCGAGCAGTGGAGACATCGCCCGATGTTCTCCACTGTTTTTTTATTGCATTCCAAGTTTGGTTTGTTAATTGATTAAAAGAAAGAAAACTAAATTTCTTTTTCAAATGAGAATTCCGGGTATCATTAAAAATTTCTTAGGCCACAAAATTATTGAGCGCTTTTTCTTTGAAAAAGGGAAAAATTAAAAAGGTAGGAAACTCTTGACATCTGATAGTCCTAAGGAGGAATTGCATAGATGCTGAGTTGCAGGTGTATAGTGTAACGGCAGTATTTATTTGACAAAATTTATAAGCCGAATTAAAAGATATTTTCTCGTTTAGGCAGCTGCAGAAATGATAAAAGACAGGAGATAAATTTTGAGTTGGAAGACATTCGCATAGAGCATTTAACCAAAAGTTTTGACGGCTTCATCGCCGTTAATGATGTAAATTTAACCATTCACGAAGGAGAACTTTTTTCCTTTCTTGGTCCCAGCGGTTGCGGAAAAACTACTTTGTTGCGTATGATTGCAGGGTTTGAAACACCTTTGACAGGCAAAATTTTATTGGGCAACCAAGATATAACGCAATTGCCCCCATACAAACGGCAAGTTAATACAATTTTCCAGAATTATTCACTCTTCCCGCACATGACAGTCTATGAAAATGTGGCTTTTGCCCTCAAAATCAAAAAATTGCCGCAATCGGAAATTGATCAAAGAGTGAAAGAAATGCTCCAATTAGTGCAGATGGAAGATCAGGCAAACAAATATCCCGGCACGCTCAGCGGCGGACAAAAACAGCGAGTGGCAATTGCTCGCGCTTTGATTAACAAACCCAGAGTTCTGCTTTTGGATGAACCTTTGGCGGCTCTTGACCTCAAACTAAGACAGCATATGCTGATTGAGTTGATGAATATTCACGATGCAGTAGGCATCACTTTTATTTATGTCACTCACGATCAAGGTGAAGCAATCAGCATCAGTGACAGGTTAGCGGTAATGAATCACGGCAACATAATTCAAAGCGGTCCCGCAGATGATATTTACGAACGCCCTGACAGTATTTTCAGCGCCTATTTTATCGGTGAAACTAATCTCCTTCCCGCAGAAGTAGTTTCTTTGGAAGACGACTATGTGGGGTTGAAATGTGACGCAGGCAACGGAGAAAGCTTTGAAATTGACAGCACCTATCATTTCAAGCCGGAAATCGGTCAGAAGCTTACTGTTTCTTTGCGCCCGGAAAAAATTGCCATTTCTCGTCGCAAACCTCGCGAGCAGGAAGATATAAACATCGTGCGCGGTGTGATTGAAGACATTCTCTATTTGGGAACGCATACTCAGTATATAGTAAAGGTCGGAAACTTGAATTTTCGCGTGTTCAGTCAACACAAACGAGTTTATTTTGACGATGCGGCTTTGGATTGGGAAGAACCTGTCTGGCTTTTTTGGCATGATACAGATTCGTGGTTAATAGATGAAGTGGCTCCTGCTGAACTTGATGCGGGCGATGTCAATGTGTTTGATGTCCCCATTCAAATGTCACGCAATTTAAAACGACAATCTCATCAGGAATGAATCGTTCACAGGCAATCGCCTCTTCCAGTGTATTGGAACAAAGACAAATAAAAGCACGCAATTGGCAAAGCTGGTTGCTTTCCGCACCTTCTTTGTTTTGGCTGATTCTATTTTTTGCCGTTCCCTACCTAATTGTCATTTTATACAGTGTATTGACGCCCGATATTTACGAAGTTAAGTTCGCATTTTCTCTCGGTTCCTATCGCGAAATCTTCCGCGGAACATACTGGATACCCTTCTTTTTATCATTTCGTCTGGCTTTACTTACAACCTTGATATGCCTTTTGGTTGGTTATCCGGTTGCTTATTTAATTGCCAGAAGCAGCGAAAAATGGAAGAACATACTCGTAGTCCTGATAATCATTCCTTTTTGGACAAATTTCATTATCCGCATTTTTTCCTGGCGCATTTTCCTTTCCACGAACGGAGTAATGAATGAAGTTTTGCTGGCGTTGGGCTTGATTTCATCGCCGTTGGAAATCATCAGAACGGATTGGGCGGTAATCATTGTAATGGTATATGTTTATTTGCCTTATATGATTTTGCCTTTATACAGCGTAATTGAGAAGCTTGATTTTTCCTTATTGGACGCAGCAATGGATTTGGGAGCAAACGAAAGGAAGGCTTTTTTTAAAGTTACGCTTCCGCTTTCGCGAGAAGGAATTTTTGCCGGTTCCATTCTTGTGTTTATTCCCGCTTTGGGAACATATATCATCCCTCAATTGATGGGCAACCAAAATTCGCTTTACATAGGCCAAATAATTACTTACAAAATTAAGAATATTCCCCGAAATTGGCCTATTGCTTCGGCATTGTCTTTGGTCATGCTGATTATTATAGCGGCAGTTTTGCTCATCCTATATGCTTTTTATAGACATCGTCAAATCAGGAAAATGGATGAAGCCAAATAAAATATACCACAATCTGAACCTGACGATTTTTACTTTAGTGATGGTCTTCCTCTATATTCCCATCCTGATTTTGGTCGTCTTCAGCTTTAATGACAGCAAAATTGTCGCAAATTGGCAAGGCTTCACCTTCAAATATTACCTTTTGCTCTTCAAAAATGAACAGATTAAACTGGCTTTTGAACATACGATCTTGATTGCGGTCTCAGCTACAGTAGTTTCAACTGCTTTGGGTGTTTTGGCAGCATTGGGACTGGAAAACAAACGCTTCACAGGCAAAAAATTTCTCACTACTTTGGTCTATATCCCTTTAATGATGCCGGATATTTTAATGGGAGTGTCCTTAGCGTTACTCTTTAATTTCTTAAGAGTGGGAACGGGAATGGTGACAGTGTTCATTGCGCATGTCACTTTTTGCTTGTCATACACGGTGATAGTAATTCAGAGCAGGCTGGAAGGTTTTGACAATTCTTTGGTGGAAGCGGCAATGGATTTGGGGGCAAAGCCTTGGCTCATTTTCTGGAGGATTAAATTACCTCTGATAATGCCGGGAATTGTAGCAGCGGCACTTTTGGCTTTTACTCTTTCTCTGGATGACTTTATTGTAACTTTCTTCACTTCCGGAAGGGGTTTTGACACCTTACCCATCTATGTGGAAGGAGCAATCAGACGCGGAACAATCACTACCATTAACGCCCTCTCCACTTTAATGATCGGCTTCACTCTAATTTTGGTTGCCGTCACCAAACGCGTCCGTAAGTTCTTTTTCTAAGTTTCCCAATTCTGGTCTGATAAAATTCAATTTTGCTTTTAAAACCATTGCAAATAACTAATCGATATATTAAAAAACCCCGCAGAGATTTGTTGTTAGCAGCCGGAGGATTTTGCCACTTATAGAACCTAATGTCCGTATTAGCTCCGTCGAGGTTTCCCATAGCGTAGGAACGGATTTGTCAGTTCAAGAATGCACCTGTTATGATAAAAATCTTTTATTATATTTTAACTATCAAATTTATTTGATTTATGCTTAATAAATTCTGAATAGATGAAAAAGCGGAATTGGTCAAGTTATTTTGCACAATGGGTCCCCTGCCAGCTAAGGCAACGCTCTATAGTTCACCTAATAAGGAATGCTCAGAGCAAAGTATCCAAGACTGATCTGCTATGGCTGCTATCACTCATAAAAGATCCGGTGCGCTCCTGCAAAACTATTCAGAAAACAGGATCAGCGCAAAACTATGTCTATCAGATCCACTGGAGAAAATCAAAGAAAACCTGAAAAACCGATACCATTTGAGGCAAGAAAGCTTATTTTAAAAAAACTTGACTTAGATTTATAATATTAAAAGAATGTATTTATTTGCTTGATTTTACATAGATTGTGAATAACGAGGGATAACAGATACCCTCAACCAACCTGAAAAACAATGAGTTTGAATTTACACCAACATTTGGGATTCAACATTAGAAATACAAAAACAAGGTCTGATGACTTTGTTTTTCGAATAAAGGATGCAACATGATTGTGAATACACTATTCGACAAAATTGATCTACGAGAGAAGCTTAAAGAGGTTCAAGAAAAAGCACTAGATGAAACTCGAAATATTGAATGGAGCATAGTTGAGAACAACGATGATGAAGTAATTGTAGAGTATTATTTCTCAAAGAATTACATAATGCCAATAGATCTTAAAAAAGAAAGCATGACATATACTAGTAGAACAGAAATTAAATATGAAACGAAATCAGACTATGGACAATCCTATAAAGTACCACATAGATTACTTGTTATTACCATTAAAATACCATTTACAGGATCTGCTTTTCTATGGGATTGCCGACCTAGTAGCTATCCAGTTGTAAAATTGCATGGATGGTTAAGCAATATAAATAACGACAGGACTTCTGGAAATTTAAATTACGAATTTTGTATAGAACCACAGGATGGTTCTGATAATAATGGAGTAATTGAGAAGGAAATTTCCGACTTTCTTAATCTGATCAGTGCTTTCTTAACACCAATTAATGAAATGGTAAACACCTTCAATGCAAGACTTAAAACTGAGATAGAAAAGACATTCCAGAAGCAGAAAAATCACTTATCACTGGTTAAAACAACTTTAAAAGGCATTAATATCCCCTTGGAAAGAAATCCTAATGCTCCGGAATTAATTAGAGTTCCAATTAATAGAGCTGCATCCCCAGTATTGAATACTAAGACGTCTAAACCAGCAAAAACAGAATACGAAATTAGTGATGAAGATTATATGAACATATTAAAAATAATCAAACATGAGGGACGAACACATGAACAAAACTCGTGCACATTTATTAAACTTAAGGAAGAAGAAATACGTAATTTCTATCTTGCCCACTTTAATGGACACTATAATGGAATGGCAACAGGTGAAACATTTAGGAAAATGGGGAAAACGGATATTAGAATAGAGTTTGAAAACAGGTCAGCATTTGTTGCAGAATGTAAGATTTGGCGTGGTGAAAAAGAGCTTCATGATGCAATTGACCAATTGGCAAGCTATACAACCTGGAGAGATTGTAAATGCTCGCTGATTATATACAATAAAACTGTTAAAGGATTTACAACATTAGTAAAAGAAATGCCAAATAGATTAAATACATATAAAAATGTTGTCGGTAAGACAGAAACAAAAGAACCGGGCGAGTGGAGACTTACAATTAAGTCAAATGATGATGAAAACAGGCACATAATAATACATGTTTTTATGTTTAACTTATATAATCACGAATAGAAGGTAAAATGGCTGTCGATATCTCTCAATTTCTCACAAAGATTAAAGACAAACAAGATAGGGCTGTTTTCAAGGAAGCAGTTATTTGTGGGGCTAATGATGCATTAACTGCATGTTTTTTAATGTTATGGGTCTCTCTCATACAATCTTTAAAAAGAAGATTTATCGAAATCGGAAAACATGATAAAGACACTGCAAAAATTGTCGGGACGTTCCAGCAAATGGAATCACAGCATAAAACTGTAGATAAATACCTAATTGACCAAGGAAAGGAATTTGGTTTTTACGACGATAATACTCATAACGACTTATTGTATTTATTTACGAAAAGAAGTCTTATCATACATCCATATATGTCCAAAATTACTGAAGAAAGTATTATCTATGCCGCTAATATAATAGTCAATGAAATTCTTGGTCAGCCAATAAAATTACGGTATTCATATTGTAAGAACCTAATAAATAACCTACTTGAACCGCATTACTTAGATTATTCAGAAAAAGTAGTTATCGAATTTATTAAAGATGTTCTAAAAAGGATTGATGTAAATATTATTAAGTGGTTTATAGATAGATATTTATTAGAACTAACTAAATTATATGAAGATAGAACATTAACAGGAAGAAATATTATTCTATGGAGAGGAATTTGGATTATCACTTATATTTTAGAGCAAAGGCCTACAACATATAAGAAAAGTGAGTATCATGATAGATTCATAGAGAATCCCAATATTCTTTCGTGGGTTTTAGGCAAGCCTTCATTGTACATTCTAATGAATAATACTACAAAACACTCAGTCCTTCAGTTTATAATGAATACTTACAAAGATAAACCACACTTTCTGCGCATTATTGACAGACTTTTTTTACAACACCTTCTGGAAAAAAGATATGTCACACAGTATAATCAATTAATCAATGACACCGAATTCAGAGTTCTTCAGGGGGCTAATCTTAGCTTTATAACAATGATTAATAAAGTATATAACATGCTATTTGTCTGGGAGTTCGAGACAAATAATCAAGCCCTAGATTATATAGAGAATAATATGTATTTGATGCATGATCTTGACTATGAATTTCAATTCCAAATCGGCAGACGCATTATATACTTAGCTAAAAAGCAATGCTTTAAAGCACAATCATTTATAGAGGACATTATCATATACCCATTACCTATTGGACTTATAACTGGATTATTATATGCAAACTTCTTAACAGATAATAACAATTTCGTTAAGAAATATAATTATCTGGAAGTAACCACCAAGCTGCTAGAGAAAAGCACATGTAAGGAAGAGGTTATAAATTCTTTGTTTATTGAACTTGATAAACTACAATACTCTTTTAACAATTACAGCCCAGAAGTGTTGAATGAAATTAAGCTAAAAATAAGCGACACAGATTTTAAAAATCGCTTATTGGGATATATTAAGATGAGACAAGACCAGGGTAAGGAGAAATTAGATGGCTAAAAACAATCAACATCATGTAGTACACAATCCCCAGGGTGGTTGGGATGTGAGAAGAAGTAATGCAGTAAGAAGCAGTGGGCACTATGACACAAAGGCTGAAGCTATTAAAGCTGGCAGGGAAATCAGCCGCAACCAGGGTACAGAGTTTATAATTCATGGCACAGATGGGAAGATTCAAAGGTCAGACAGCCATGGCAATGACCCCTGTCCGCCTAAGGATAAGAAATAATATATGGATTCCGGACTAAATCCAGAATGATGGGAGAAGAAAAAGAGCATAGATCACTATCTATGTAGAGATGACAAGGTAACATGACTCATATCAGGTTTGATGAGGATTGCATTTCAAAGATTCTTACAAGATATGGGATAATCCTTGAGTTAAATAGAATAATCGGATTCAGTAATGGTAATGAAAAGTCAGATGCTAAATGCATCAGGCAATTATGTGATGGGTTATTAGCGTATCCCGATTCTGAGGATAACACTACCCATTTTGAGACTTTATCGCAAGAATATAGTGAGATTACAAAATCATTTCTTATTGATAAAGTAAAGCAAATCAAGAATATTGTGAGAGAAGGATTAACTAACGAAGGTGTCCAATATGAGTCTTATACAGTAATTGATATCAATAAACGCAAAAGGATATTCGATTTAGTTAACCTAATACTAAGTTCTCTTACAAAACCTTCTGCAACTACTCCTACTTTAAATCAAGCTACTTCAGATACACCACAGTTTTTTAGCAAATTCAATTTTCGTTATAGGTATTTAGAAGATGCGATGTCTAGAGATGAAGAAAATACATCGCGGGCCAGAGATAAAACATTCACTAGCAATATTTACGCGTGATATTCTTGGTCTTGAAAGCATGAAAACCCCAGAAGATGATCATTATACAGCTTATAATAATAGAGAAAATATAAAAATCCCATTCTATGATAGACAAAGCACAAATGCACAAAAATCTAATGTAGTTATAGTTAATTTAAGTTTATTATCTTCTAAGGTTCTTGAGAATGTAACTGCAATACTTGGTCGTTTGATACACGAATTCCTTCAAAGATTGAGTGACTTTGAAGTTATTGGAATTAGTCAAGGAGAATTTCCTGTTGTACTTGTTTTAGAAGAAGCGCAAAACTACATTCATGAAGGGCATCGATTAGAAGAAGAATCTATATCGAAGCAAATGTTTGAGAGAATAGCAAGAGAAGGGCGTAAGTATGGTCTTTGTATAGTTGTTGCATCACAAAGACAGAGTGAACTATCAAAAACGGTTCTTTCTCAATGTAATAGCTTCAAAGTCCATAGACTGCAAAATCCCGAGGAATTAAGATACTTCAAGGATATAGTACCTGGTATTTTTGATCAACTACTTGATCAATTAACTGCTTTGGCACAAAGAACAGCCTTAGTTCTTGGTGAGTGTATACAAGCGCCTGCTATTTCAACTATAAGAGAAGTAAATCCTGCACCTAAAAGCAATAATCCTAAGTTTTATCATAGTTAGACGACAAATACCCCCAAGAAACCTGATATTGATGCAGTGTCTTCTTTATGGGAAGGCAATAACAAAACAAGGGAGTAAAGATGAGTACTTATTTTTGCCCTAATTGTACATATGGCATAGTAAGTGGAAGCATAATTAATCCACTTGTATGTAATTTGTCTGGTTCATATGCTAGTTATGATTTGTATGATAAATACAAAAAGCATGTTTTGAACGATGGTTTCTATTATGTGAATTCGGTGTTTACATATAATGATTTTGATATTGGGTCTCCAATTACCTATGATGAGTATAAGAATTTCTGTTTCTTAACTTCCGTATCAGGTAGTCTAGAAATTGATGATTTTGGTCGAAGAAACTTGATTTGGTATGCTAATAGACCAACAGGAGTATTGACTATAACTGGTTCTGTAGCAGGTCATTTAGATAGTGTAAAACTGGTCCTTTGGACTGATGCAGAAAGAATACATGCATTTCCAACATCTTCTATAGCTTTGTTTTCAAATAGATGTGCTAATTGTGGATGTCCATTAATATAATGTAAATCAAATGATTTGTGTCGTAGTCCTGCACTTCCAATGAAACGGCGGGAAGGGTGTTTGGGTTCCTGAAACTCAGGTCAGTTCATCTTGTTTATTATAGATAATCTTGACCTTATCCCCGAAATTTACACCAACATTTGGGAGTCAACAAATTCTGCACTTACAAAATATAATTTCACCTTAATTATTCAACGACTTTAGATAGTAAATTCCTGGCATTTTTAACAGTATTCTCTTCCCTGTATTTAACGGGGGGTCAACGTGGGCTAAGCCTCCGTTAACCCCCCGTTAACCCCCCGTTAATCTTAAGAGCCGATAGGGGAATTAATTGCCATAGAAAGAGTTATGAAATACAGCGAAAAAAGCTCTTTTAGGAGGATAAAAAAAGAAGTTGGAATGTGGAAAAAACCTCTCCAATAATGGAAATAGAGCGTGAAACGGGAACAAATTTGGTTGAATAGTAAGGCAAGATAAGGGGAAAAGATTATTTGTCGTTCTGATCTTTTTCTCGTTGCAAGTCTTTTTTGCGCAAAGTTTCCCTCTTATCGTAACTCTTTTTCCCTTTTGCCAGAGCGAGTTTTACCTTGCAGAGGCCTTTCTCGTTAAGATAAAGTTCCAGCGGAATGAGGGTCATGCCTTGTTCTTCCACTTTTGTTTTCAGGCGTCTTAATTCGTAACGATTGAGCAAAAGTTTGCGTCTGCGCTCAGGCTCATGGTTAAAAAAAGAACCTGTTTCCCACGGACTGATGTGTAAATTATAGAGCCAACATTCCCCGTCTATGATGCGGGCATAACTGTCCTTAAAACTGACTTTGCCCGCACGAATAGATTTGATTTCCGTTCCCGTGAGCACAATTCCCGCTTCCCAAGTTTGGAGAATGTAATAATCGTGTTCCGCTTTGCGGTTTTTTATTGATTTCATTTCACTTTGGCAATGTTGATCAGTTTTTGATAATAGCGGGCTTTTTCTACAAGTTCCGTTTCGTCCAATAAAGTTAACCGCTTATTTTTATAGACGAGCGTTCCGTTGATTACCACATCACGCACCGCTCTTCCTCCCAAAGCATATACGACTTGCGAATAAGGATCATATAAAGGCTGTCCTTCAATGCCGTTGCAATCCATAATGACAAAATCCGCTTTCTTTCCGATTTCCAAAGAACCGAGCAGTTTATCTTTACCAATTGCTTTGGCAGCATCAAGCGTAGCCATTCTGAGCAAGATTTCAGCGGTTAAAAATGCGGGATCGTGAGCCAAAGTTTTCTGCACTTTGGCGGTGAAATCCAATTCGGAAAGCAGATCCAAATTATTGTTGCTGGCAACACTATCAGTTCCGAAACAACAGAGAATGCCGCGCTCAATATATTTTTTCAGGGGCGCAAAACCGTTTGCCAACTTGGTATTGCTCTCCGGACAAAGAGCTATGGCAACATTATTTTTATGCTCTGCCAAAAGTTCAATTTCCTCATCCTGAAGCCATATACAATGCGCTAAAATTAATTTTTCTTGCAGGAGCCCAAGCTCAGCTAAATAAAAAACGGGCAACTTACCGAAATGTTCCAAGCTGTAAGCGGATTCCCATTCCGGTTCAGCTAAGTGTATATGAAGAGGAAAGCCGTAATGATCTGCCATTTCAGCGCATTTAATTAAGGCGGAACGGGAAGCGGTATAGATGGAATGCGGTGCCAAAGCAATATCTATGAGCGGATTATCCTTGAATTTATCCCTTACTGTCAGAGCCCGCTGTTTGACTGTATCAAGTTCTTCTTCAGATTTTGCCGCAAGAACAGGCTCTCCTAATAACCCGCGAACTCCGGCTTTTGTCAAAGCCGAAGCTATTTGTTCAGTTTTGAAATACATATCGTTAGCGAAAGTGACTCCGTTTTTAATCAATTCCGCTGCTCCGTGCAAAGTGGCATCATAAACGAAATTTGGATAGTGATTTCCCTTATCTGCAACGAATTGTTGCTCCAAGAGCCAAATATTTTCCTCTAACCATTGATTTAAAGGCAAGTCATCTGCAACCCCTTTGAAATATGACATCGGAAGATGAGTATGCACATTAATCAAGCCGGGAAGGATAATACAGCCGCTTGCATCAATAATTTGCCCGGATTGATAGCGGGCGGAAATAGCGTCAGTTGTGCCTATGTCCGCAATTTCGCTTCCTTTAATCGCCAAAGCTGCATCCTGAAAAATACGATGCTGGGCATCCATAGTCAATATCAGAGCATTTGTAACCAGCAGAGAAACGGGCTCCGCTTGCTTTCGATTCATTTGCGTTTCGGGCATTTTATTTTCCTAAACCATTTAATCAGTGTTGGTTATTCTTTGGTTATTTCACTTTGCACAAAAACTTGTCAGGGGAGAAAGCCGGTCACTTCTCCGTCCGGAATTTGCTTTAATTTGCCTCCGTCATTCAAGTCACGACAAGGTCCTGCTTCAATTTTACCGCTGTCCGTATAGCCTCTTTGTTCCCAAAAACCGGGAATGTAATGGTCCAAAAGCTCAATTTTAACAACGCTTTTGGCTGATTTATACCCCCATAAGTAAGGAACAAAAGCACGAACAGGTCCGCCATAATCTTCTGTTAAGGGCTCTTGGTCAAATTCCCATGCCAGAAGCGTCTTTTCTTTTTCGGCAATTTCAATCGGGATGGAAGTATCGTAGACCATGCCTTGCGACCAGAAACGGACATATTTTACCGTCGGTTTGGCTTTTGCACAGCTCAAAATATCAGCCAATTTTACCCCGCCCCAATTGCCTTCAACCGACCATCTTGTGACGCTGGTCAATCTTGCTTTCACAACTGTTTTCGGCATTTTCTGCAAATCTTGCCAAGTCAAAGTTGTCGGATTATCGCACAAACCGGTAATTTCAATCTTCCAACTTTCCCTGTCTAATTTGCCGGGATGACCTTCCGCCCAAAAAACAGGAGTATTCAACATTGCCAATTTACTCGTTTGCATAGAATCTTCCTTCGTTTTGTCTTGCTGCTTTCGGCCTGCACAGCTAAACAGCATACAGGTCAAAAGCAACAGAGCCGTCAGAAATAACTTAGAAATAATCGCCGTCCGGTTCGCTTTCATCTTCCTCATAATAAAGGAACATATTATCAAGAAGATCGGTGGGAGTGATGGAAAAAGTTTCTTGTTTGTCCGCAAGTTTTTCGGCAGTAGCGCCAAGATAATAAGCTGCCGTTCCTGCAGCCTGTTCGGGAGAAAGTTTTTGAGCTAAAAAGCCTGTAATCATTCCCGCTAAAACATCTCCGCTTCCGCCTGTGGCTAAACCGTCATTCCCCTTTGCATTAAAAAACATGTAGTCGCCGTCGCAATACACTGAAGTTGAACTTTTCAGCAGGACTTTGACTTCATTTGTTTCCACATAGTTTTTTAACACCTTAAGACAATCTTTTTGCAAAGCCGACATCTCTGTTTGAGCCAAACGGCAAAATTCTCCCCAATGCGGAGTCAAAATCATTTGTTTGTTACCCAGCTGCTTTACAAGTTCGGGATGCAAAGCCAATGTATTAAGACCATCCGCATCAATGACGCCGGGTTTGTTCCATTCACTGACAAGATAAGAAAGCAGATTGTGTGTATAATCAGAAATTCCGCAGCCGGGACCAACGAGCAGGACATCAAATTTTTCCAGTTCTTTACTCAAAGCTTCCGCATCAATAGTGTCCTTTCCGGATAGAGGAACAGGTTTTATCATTACTTCATAAGGCTTATTGGCATAAAACAGCATGTTATCGGGATGACAAAAGATGGTAACAAGTCCGGCTCCTACTTTAAGTGCGGCTTGAGCAGCCATAAATGCGGCTCCCGTCATTCCCGGCGAACCTGCAAAAATTGCAACCCTGCCGTAGTCTCCTTTATGAGAATATTTATACCTTTCAGGAAAAACTGCATTTTTTTCATCAAGCAGATAAGCCGCCCCTTCAATTTCCAATAACATTGAAGGGATACCGATTTGAAGAATGCGTAAAATGCCAGAATATGCTCTGCCTTTTCCCAATAAGTGACCAGGCTTCAAAGCTTCCATGGCAAAAGTAATATGAGCAATAAAAGCCAATTCAGCCTCGCCTGTGTCTGCATTTACGCCGGAAGGAATATCCAAGGCTACTTTTATTTTGTCTAAATAGTTCACTTCCTCGATCAAGTCAGCTGTAGGTCCGGTTATTTTTCCTTTGAAACCGGTCCCATAGATGGCGTCAATAATAACGCCCACATTCTCTAATTCTTCTTTGGCGGCTCTCCTGCTATTAGGATCGTCCCAATTTATTATATCTATATTCAACTTTTCACAAATCTGCTTGTTGACGAGATTATCCAAACTTACCCTACCTTCGCCGGTAGTAATTATCTTGACATCATAGCAGAAATAATCGAGCCACCGAGCTAAAACATAACCGTCTCCTCCGTTGTTTCCGGTTCCGCAAAGTATTGCCACGCCCAAATACATAACATCTTTAAAGCGAGAGTCTAACATTTCCGCGCAACTTCTGCCGGCATTTTCCATCAGTATTCGTGAAGAAATGCCGATTTCTTCCATAGTAACTCTTTCCACGCGTCTCATTTGATCTGAGGTTGCAACAAAATTCATTTTCCCTCCTTGTTTTCTTGATACATATGCAGCATAATTTCAATCGTTGTTCCTTCACCAGGCGAGCTTTCTATAACTCTGATTCTGCCTTGGTGATATTCTTCTACGATGCGCTTAGCCAAACTAAGACCAAGACCCCAACCTCTGTTCTTGGTCGTAATCCCCGGCTCAAAAACCTTTTTCCACATAGAATGCGGAATTCCTTTTCCCTCATCTTTGACATGGATATACACTCGAGGAGCTTGAGCAATGGCTGTAATTGTAATATTGCCGCCTTTAACTCCGATGGCGTCAATGCAATTTTTGATCAGATTTTCCATAGTCCACTTGAACAAATCCGCATCCATCATTACTTTCGCTCCCTGCAAATTACCGGTGTAACTGATTTCTATTTTGGAGCTTTGGTGCGGTAAGCGTTCCTTGTAATAATCCACTATTTCCGAAAGCTGACTGTCCAAATCGCAAGGCTCAAGTTTAATGGTGGAGCCGACTTTACCGAAACGGGAAGCAATATCCTTTAACTTATTCAAATCAGCTTCCATCCATTCCACCAATTGATCAAATTCTGCTTCGTTTTGAAATCCGTGAGGATGCGCCTTCAGATAATCCACCCAACCCACAAGAGAAGTGATGGGCGTCCCGAATTGGTGAGCAGTTTCTTTGGCTAACCCGATCCAAAGCGAATCTTTTTCCGAGCGCCTTAACAGCATAAAACCATAAAAAGCAAAAAAGATAACAAATGCCGCCAAAAATAGTTCCAAATAAATCAAATATGGAATCCGAGCTAAAGAAGGAGAGGAAGTAAAATAGACATACCCCAGACTGTCCGATTCATTTGTAATGGGAATTTCATACATATCCTTGGTGCGTTCCCGCAATCGGATCTGCTGCTCCAAACTCAAATCATTATAGCTCTTGTTTTCCGGCAAGTCTATATTGCGCCAGTAAAGAGGAATTTTAGTGCGGTCAGTTACAATGATTGAATAATCAATTTTCTTTAAAAATTCTTGAAAAGAAATCGGACGCTGAAAATAAGCATAACCTAAAATCTGGTTGCGATAACGAATGGGAATGGAAATCATGGTCGCCAAATTTTGCATGAGGTTCTGTTGATCTTCCTCATTGAGTTCGGCGAAAGAAACACTGTCCGGAACTGATATATGATACCAAGCCGTAGGATGATTTTTATTATCGGTAATGATGATGGGAATCTTGATTCTGGGCATAAATTCAGTATTCAGATAAGTCCACATCTTTTCCTGATAATTATAATCACCCGCTACGGAAAGATATTGCACCAAAACTTCAGTTAAAAGTTGAGTGTTTTCCTCAGCTTTTTTCAAATAGCTGTCCGTATAAGCTATATATTGAGCAAACAGCCTCGGGACAAATTGCTCATCGCGTTTGGCGTTGCGAATCAGAACCTGAGTGTAGACTCCGACAAAAAGCAACAATGCTATTAAGCCGACAATCAGGTATAGGCGATAAACGGAAAACCTATTAAGACTTTTTAGCCTTTTCCCAGAGGGAGTCAAGCTCTTCAAGCGTGGCTTCATTGATGTCCTTCCCGTCAGAACGGTATTGCTCTTCAACGGATTGAAAGCGTTTTGTAAATTTACGCGTAGTCTCTTTGACTGCAGCTTCCGCGTCTATATGAAGTTTGCGCGCAAGATTGACAACGGTAAAAAGCACATCACCGATTTCTTCTCTGATTTTTTCCTGGTTATCCTCCTCCAATGCTTCATTCAGTTCGCCAATCTCTTCCTGCAATTTATCCAAAACCGGATGATGATCTTCCCAATCAAAACCTACGGATGCTGCTTTCTCCTGAGTGCGTTGAGCATAAATCAATCCGGGAAGATTACGCGGGATGCCATCCAGCACCGAACTCCGATCTGTCTTTTCCGCTTGCTTAATTCTTTCCCAATTCATCTTTACCGCATCTGCATCTGTAAGTTCAAGGTCGCCAAATACATGCGGATGCCGTCTGATCAGTTTAGCGTTAATATTCTGCAGCACGCTGTCTATATCAAAGCGCTTTTCCTCAGCTGCAATCTGGCTCTGAAATACAATGTGCAGCATCAAATCACCCAATTCTTCATTCAGGGCGGAATAATCCTTTTCCTCTATTGCCTCCACGGCTTCATAGAGCTCTTCTATGAAATTCGGAACCAAACTTTCCGATGTCTGTTTCAAATCCCACGGACAACCTGATGCTGGTTCCCTTAATCTGGCAACAATCTCAACTAATTTGTCAAAAGACTGCATGTTTCCTTCTTATTTTACCGAGTTTTATTTCTTTTTTTACTATATCCCGCAAAGCCTTCTTTTGACAAGATAATTCTTCATTTCAAATATCCAAAATGCCAAATTAAGCTTTTTTTCCAAAGTGTTGTAACCACCTGAGATAAAATCCCTAAAGGAAAAATAGATTTTAACCTTTATTGGCGCTTGTTTTTGTTGACAAAAGGCTTTTCCGTTTATTAATGGCACATAAAGTATTGTATTGGCGGTAGTTTAGACGAGTATGAAGTTTTTTCATTGCGAAATTAAGCGGTTTAAAGAAATCACTCCTCAGTTATGTGCAATCTGTCCAAGGATAGATCGTTGCCGTGCTTTCCGCTTATACTTTCGCGAAAACAGCGTCGAATACATTAACTTTGTAACCAGAATCGTAGAAAAATTCCCCGATAAATATCAATTGGAGGTTCTCTTCATGGCTGAGAAACAAACCTTTGTCCAAATTGTTGATCAAGAAACCGGCATGGTAGAACGCATTGCCGATTTGAAGGAAATTGAAGCTTTATCCGTAGAGGATAAATTAGCTTTGGCTCGCAACAAGACACTTTATGTGGTCTCCCATAAATTGGAGCCTGTCATCAAAGTGGAAATGAAAAAAGTAAGTCTGGCACCGGTAACTTACAAACAGGAAACTGCCGAAGAAACAAAAACGCAAGTTGCAGCTCAGACCAAAACTCAACCTGTAACAAAAAAAGAGGAAAAACCTGTCAAAAAAACTGAAATTCCGCTTTCAACACCGGGAAAAGGAAAACCTAAAAAAACGCGATAACTTTCAAGATATAAAAGAGTTATTATCGGTTTAGCAAAAAAATCCTGTTCAGATTTTGCCATTTAATTTTATTGGTAAAATTTGAGTAAGCTGATAAGGTTGTAAGGGTTAGCCTGTGTAAGGAGGAGACAAAAAATGTTTATATTAGAGGAAAAACATCTGGAAGCAGCAAAGCAGATTGCTCTTAAACATCGTCACAAAAAAAGCTGTGACCGCTGTTACGATCGCGGCTGGATTGGCGTAAGCGATCAAAATCTGCTCATTCTTTGTCCGAAATGCGTGGATAGAGACGCTGCCTTGGAAGAATGGAAAGCTTATGTCAATGAACATGAAGAACTGAAAGAACATTTCAGCGAATTATTTGAAGAAAAGCCGGTTGAGGAAGAAGGAAAAGAAAAAACTTTGCCCCATGAACAAAAAAAACTTCATCCCAATCCGATGAAGCAAACTTTTGTCCCGGGCCAGAAACGCACCGGTCTAAAAAAAGTATAATTCCGAAAATAATTGTCAATATATACACTTACACATAAGAAAAATAATAACGGGAACACTGATGTATAAACCTTTGGATCTGAAAGAAAGCTCCGCACAATTAGAAGCGGATTTAAGACAATACTGGAAAGAGCACGAAATTATCAAAAAAAGTGAAGACTTCCGTAAAGGAAAACCAAAATATATTTTTTACGAGGGACCTCCAACTGCAAACGGCATGCCCGGTATTCATCATGTTATCAGTCGTTTATTGAAAGATACGGTTTGCAGATTAAAAACAATGCAAGGATATCAAGTTAGACGCAAAGCCGGCTGGGACACACACGGCCTACCGGTTGAAATTGAAGTGGAAAAGCAATTGGGTCTGGAAGATAAGAAAGCGATCGAAGCTTACGGTGTGGAAGCATTCAATCGCAAGTGCCGCGAATCCGTCTTTACCTATGAAAAACAATGGCGTGAAATGACGGAAGTAATGGGCTACTGGATTGATTTGGACCACCCTTATATTACTCTGGAAAATGAATATATAGAATCCGTCTGGTGGATTTTGGATAACTTTTTCAAACGCGGTTTGCTCTATAAAGGCTACAAGATTGTGCCTTATTGTCCAAGTTGCGGAACTCCTCTCTCCAGCCATGAAGTGGCACAAGGCTATCGCGATGTAGAAGACCCTTCCGTTTATGTAAAATTCAAAGCTGCCGATGAAGAAAACCTATTTTATTTGGTCTGGACTACCACGCCTTGGACATTGATTTCCAATGTTGCATTAGCCGTGCATCCGACCGAAACTTATGTCAAAGTCAAGCATAAAGATGCTTATCTTATTCTGGCAAAAGCACGCTTAAATGTCTTGGATGGAGAGTATGAAGTTGTAGATGAATTTCCCGGCAAAGTTTTGGAGCATCGTCAATATGAACCCCTTTTCCGTTTCGTGGAACCGGAGAAACCTGCATGGTATATAGGTTTGGCGGATTATGTGACAATGGAAGACGGCACTGGCATCGTTCATACTGCTCCCGCTTTTGGTCAAGACGATTTTAATCTGGCTATGAAATACGATTTGCCTTTCGTGCAACCTGTCAACGGTGAAGGTAAATTTACCGAAGCAGTAACCCCTTGGGCGGGACAATTTGTCAAATCTGCGGATAAAGATATAATCCGATACCTGAAAGAGAATGATATCCTTTACAGAAGAGAACAGATTAAACACAGCTACCCTCATTGCTGGCGTTGCGACAGTCCTCTGATTTATTATGCTAGAGAAAGTTGGTATATTCGCACTACTCAATTCAAGGATAAATTAATTGAGCAAAATAAAAAAATTCAATGGTATCCGCCCTTCGTAGGTGAAAAGCGTTTTGGAGAATGGCTGGAGAATAATGTGGATTGGGCACTTTCCCGAGATCGTTTTTGGGGAACACCGCTCAATATTTGGATTTGTGACCACTGTGAACATCAAACTTCCATCGGTTCCATTGCCGAATTAAAAGAAAAAGGCAGGTTAAAAAGCGGAAAAGATGTTCCTGCCGATATTGAATTGCACAAACCTTATGTGGATGAAGTAGTAATAACCTGCCCTCATTGCGGAAACAAAATGCACCGTACCGGCGAAGTTATTGACTGTTGGTTTGACAGCGGTTCCATGCCTTTTGCGCAATGGCATTTCCCTTTTGAGCACAAAGACCATTTCTTTACCGATTTGTATCCTGCCGATTTTATTGCGGAAGGAATTGATCAGACCAGAGGCTGGTTCTATTCTCTGCTGGCTATTTCAACTTTGCTGACGGACGATCTTTGTAACGGCAAACCCCAAGCTAGTTATCGTCGTTGTCTGGTTAATGACTTGATTTTGGATAAAAACGGCCAAAAAATGAGCAAAAGCAGGGGCAATTCACTTGATCCCTTGGAATTAATGCGGACTTACGGAGCTGACGCTATCCGTTGGTATCTTTTAGAAGTTAGCCCTCCGTGGTTGCCGACACGCTTCAATGTTGACGAAGTGAAGGAAGTGGTCAGCAAATACATTCTGACTTTGAAGAATGTTTATTCCTTTTTCAGCACTTATGCCAACATAGATAATTTCACGGCAAAAGATTATCCTTTAAGCTGGCAAAAAACTGCCGAAATTGACCGCTGGATTATTTCCCGTCTGCATTCACTCATTAAAAAAATCTCTGATTGGAATGAGCAGTTTGAATTTACCCGCAGTGTCAGAGCTTTGCAGGATTTTGTTATAGACGAGCTTTCCAACTGGTTTGTTCGTCGTTCCAGACGCCGGTTTTGGTCAATGCAAATGACTTCCGATAAAGTGGATGCCTATTTAACTTTGTATCAAGTGCTGTTGGAAGTCTGCAAGCTGATGGCTCCTTTTGCGCCTTATCTTTCGGACGTAATCTATCAAAATCTGACAGGAGAGGAAAGCGTTCATTTAGTCGATTTCCCGCATGCGGAAGAAAGTTGCATCGATTTAACTTTGGAAGAAGAGATGCAAACCGTGATTGACATTGTAGTTTTGGGGCGGGCTGCTCGTAATGAATGTCAGATAAAAGTGCGCCAGCCTTTAACCGCAATGTATCTTCCCGAAAGAGTAAAACCTGTCGCTGAACGGATGTTTGACCTGATCCAAGAAGAAATCAACATCCACGAAATCAAGTATGTAAAAGAGGACGACGGCTTTGTGCAATATGACCTGAAGCCGGATTTCAAGGTCATGGGTCCAAAATACGGTAAACATATGAAAACCATAACTAACCTGCTAACGCAATTAAACGGTGCGGAAGTCCTGCATTCTTTCAGTAAACAAGGCTTTTATGAAATCGTAGCAGAAGGAGAAACTTTGCGCCTGACCCCTGAAGATTTGCGAGTTACTATTCGTCCGCGTGAAGGTTATGTCTTCCAAGCCGACAATAATTTGTTTGTAGCTTTGGATATAAATTTAACTCCTGAATTGATTGCGGAAGGATATGCCAGAGAGATAGTTAACAAAATTCAGTTTACTCGCAAAGAGCTTGGCTTTGAAATCATGGACAGAATTAAAGTGCAATGGTTCGCGGACGAGGATATAGCTCTTGCTTTTAATAAGTATGCAGATTATATTAAAAACGAGACACTTACTGATACATTGACCGCTTTGTCAGAAAAAATTCCCGAGATGAAGCAATACGACATCAACGGAAAAGATGTTTGGTTAGCTATCAGTAAAATTGGATCTGAGAAGAGCCAAATCTGAAGGTAGGTGAAATGCCATTTTGCGTTAATTGCGGTGCCAAAATAAGTCCTGAAGCAAAATTTTGCCCGGAATGCGGACATAAAGTTCCGGAAACAAAACCCTCTGTATCTGTTCCTCCACAACCGATTCCGCAAACCACACCCAAAAAAGCAAAGCAGGATAAAAGCTTATCTGCTTTAGCTGCAGGTAAAATTTTTAACGGCACCTATAAAATCGAAAAAATCCTGACACGTGATAATGACGGTATAAACTACTTGGTAACTGATGAAAATACCGGAGAAAAACGCGTCTTGAAAATATTCTATTCTTCTTACTTTGATAATGTTTCAACTCTGCTGGAATCCGTGACTCATTTATCTCAACTAGTTAATATTTCCAATCCTTATCTTGCCAAAGTGCTTGAAGTTAATCACACTAATAAACCAGCATATCTTGTTTCTGAATATATAGACGGCATAAAGCTCGCAAAACTCAAAGAGCAAAATCCATCTTGGTTTACTGAAGACAACTGCAGGAAGATAGCTCTCCAACTCATCAATGCTGCCATCACCTTACGTCGGGCTGATTTATCAGTTAAAAATCTATCATTGAATAATATAGTAAAAACCAACGATGATACAGTTAAAATTTTGACTTCCGGAATTAGCTACGAAGCAGTGGATGAGCGAGATGATATCTTCAATTTTGGCCTCCTGCTGGCTAAACTCTTTTCCTCTTCCGCTTTCTATGATAAGCTCTATTCCAAAGATCGCATCCTATCCGCTAAATTCAATTTTATTTCCGGAATCACTGTTGATTTAAATGAACTAATTGCCAAATGCGTCAATAAAAATCCCTCTCAAAGGTTCGCCACTTTTGAGGATCTGGAAGCTGCTTTTAAGAATTTACCGGAAATCGCACCCGATAGAATTTTCCAAAGTGCCGTTCCTGAGTCTATTGATACTGATATAGAAGCAGGTGAAGAAATTGCCATACCTAAACGCGGTCCTGATATTTATTTCTGGCTGATTATTGTCGGCATTGCTGCTTTCGTTTTCCTGATTACGTTCACCAATGTCCTGGATACTATTTTTAATCCTAATAACACGGGTTTCAAATTCACCGGATTTTTAGCTTCAGTTCCTGATAGTATTAATGAAATGGCTCCCTTAATCCAAGACAACTACCGCAATCCTAAAAGTTCGAATATGGCGGGAAAAATTCAACCTAAACCTCTAATTACTCCAAACCGAATTCCACCTTCAGTTAATCCTGAAGTAAATATTCCTCCGGCTCAACCCTTGCTGACAACTCCGCCTCCAACTTCTGATTATACTATCAATCAGCCTAAACCGCAAATCCATAAACCGGCAAATCTTCCCACTACACCTGACGGCATGGTCTATATTTACGGTGACACCTTCGCTTATGGAACGCTGGACAAAAAAGCGCAAGACAACGCTTCTCTCAATGGTTTTTATATTGCTCAGGCGGAAGTTACGCAAGCGGAATGGAATCGTATCATGAAAGCTGCTCCTGTCAGTCTTGCAGGTGATAATTTACCTGTAGAAAACATTTCCTGGTTTGATGCAGTTCAATATTGCAATTTAAGAAGCACCGCAGAAGGCTTAACTCCTTGTTACACACTGCTTGGTATGGGCTCAGCCCGCACTGTTTCTTGCAATTTTAAAGCAAAAGGTTATCGCCTCCCCACTGAAGCGGAATGGGAATATGCTGCCAGAGCTAAATCTTTCACCAAATATAGCGGCTCCAATCAACCTGATGTAGTTGCTTGGTATAAAGATAATGCCCAAGCTCATATTCATCCCGTAAAAAGTAAAGAAGCCAATGCCTTCGGTTTGTATGATATGACAGGAAATGTAGCAGAGTGGTGTTGGGATTGGTATGATGAAAATTATCCCAAAACTATGCCCTATATCAATCCGACAGGACCTCTTTCCGGAAGCAGTAGAGCTATCCGCGGCGGAAATATAAATACAAATTCCGGCAAGGAATTGGAAGTTATTTATCGCGATAAAGGCATTCCTTCAAAAGCCTACCGCTTTGTCGGTTTCAGGGTCGTGAGAGCTAAATAACCTCATCTCAATTTACATTTTCCTTTACAAATTCATTTCTTGTCCCAACGTAGAGATATGGATACGGTTGTTTTAAAAAACGGACGCAGTACTCCCTTTGTCAATCACCACCCATGGCTGTTTTCAGGTGCCATAGCTGAAGTTAAGGGTAATCCGAAACCGGGAGAATGGATAAAAGTTATTGATAATAAAGGACAATTTATTGCTTACGGTCTCTTTAATCCTCATAGTCAAATCAGAGTTCGCTTGTATGCTTTTGAGAAAGACAATCCTCCTGTCGATGATTTCTTCAGGAAGAGGATTAAACAAGCCATAGACTTGCGTTTGAATACACTCCGCTTTGATTTCTTGCCGGACAATGCCTGCCGTTTAATTAATAGTGAAGGCGATAATTTATCAGGTTTGACAGTTGACCGTTATGGAGATTATCTTTGTCTGCAATTCACTTCTTTAGCTCTTTACCGCTATAAAGATCAAATTTGTAAAGCTTTACGGGAATTAGTCCATCCCAAGGGTATGATTTTACGCACTGAAGCTGATATTTTAGCGGAAGAAGGATTACAATTGCAAGATGGCTTGCTGGAAGGTGAAATGCCATCTGAACCGCTTGTCATCAATGAAAATGGCGTCCGCTTCCTCGTTAATTTAGCGACAGGTCAAAAAACCGGCTTCTTTCTTGACCAGCATTCCAATCGTATTCTGCTGGAACAGTTTGCCAAAAATCGCACAGTTCTTGATCTTTGCACTTACACGGGCGGTTTTGCTTTGCATGCTGCCAAAGGAGCTGCCAAACATATAACGGCAGTTGATGTTTCTGCTCCGGCTTTGCTTCTGGCTCGTCAAAATGCAGCTCTAAACGGCTTCTCCAACCTTGATTTTATCAAAGCTGATATGTTCAAATTTTTAGACAACTGCTTAGAAAACGATAAAATATTTGACCTGATTATTCTCGATCCGCCCAAACTCACTCATGCCAAAGGTTCGGTTCAAAATGCCTTAAAGGGTTATCTGCAGCTCAATTCCTCCGCTCTGAAATGTCTCAATCCCGGGGGAATTTTATTCACCTGCTCTTGTTCCGGAAGAATCAGCAGAGAAGATTTTTTATTTATGTTGCACAAGGCTGCTATAAATGCCGATAAGGTTTTACGCATTTTAGAAATTCGAGGTGCGGAAAGAGACCATCCTATCCTATCATCCTGTCCTGAAACCGAATATCTGAAGTGCGTTATCGGTTGTGTGCAATGAAATTTCGTGCTTTTCATACATTATGATGATTTCTTTCTTCTTTAGTTTTTGAATTGTAAAAAATGCTGTCAATAAGTGGCATCCCGTAGGGGAATCGAACCCCTGTTGCCTGACTGAGAATCAGGAGTCCTGGGCCACTAGACGAACGGGACTATTTTTTATGTGAAAATGATGCCTATAATAAAAATGGCGACCCCTAGGGGAATTGAACCCCTCTTGCAAGAATGAAAATCTTGAGTCCTAACCAATAGACGAAGGGGTCGTCTTAAAATGGTGATCCAGGCCAGACTCGAACTGGCGACTCTCTGCTTAAAAGGCAGATACTCTACCACTGAGTTACTGGACCACTCTTTTTCTCAATTTTATCAAACAATTTTCAGCTCCTTTTACTGTCAAGCGAAAATTGCCTCATTAAGCCTGAATTCAAGCTGCTTACCGTTTTTTTTTACCTATCCCCTCCCTCTTTTCTTCCTCTTATGAAGCGAGGGGTTAACGAGGGGTTAACGAAGGGTAAGCCTCCGTTGACCCTCCGTTATATATAAGAAAGAACCCTCTTTCATACATGCTTTTTAGCTCTCTGATCTATGTTAATTGTAAATTATGAAAATATAAAATTGTAGGATGCAGATTAAACAGGCAAAAAAATAACCGAGAGGAAGAGATGGCGGCGACCTACTCTGCCGCAGGGT